>Ga0164243_10000141_pt1 | contig 179398 bp, 178 predicted proteins | sample OricompcompostOP_FD_108781 | JGI IMG/M metagenome (GOLD analysis project Ga0164243, IMG submission 108781) | Organic Plus compost microbial communities from Emeryville, California, USA - Original compost - Organic plus compost (OP) | ecosystem: Engineered > Solid waste > Mixed feedstock >...
AACGCCTTGTACATGATGTCCGGCCGGTGATTCCGGATCGCGCCGGAACACAGCTCCACCCCGTTGCAGACGATGTCATACTGCCAGGCGAGGATATCCAGCGGATCCTGCGTCTCCAGCGCTTCCAGTTCGCCCTGCGGCATGGAGAAGGGATTGTGGCTGAAGTCGATCTTCTTCAGATCCTCGTCATATTCGAACATCGGGAAATCGACGACCCAGCACAGCTCGAAGCTGTCCTCGTCGATCAGGTCGAGCTGCTCGCCCACGCGCGTGCGGGCCAGCCCCGCCAGCCGCGCGGCATCGGCTTCCTTGCCCGCGGCGAAGAACACCCCGTCGTTCGGGCCGAGGCCGAGCGCCTCGATCAGCTTGGCGGTGGCTTCCTCGCCATGGTTCTTGGCGATCGGGCCGCCCGGCGCGCCATCCTTGATGTTGATGTAGCCGAGGCCCGAATAGCCTTCGCCCCGCGCCCAGTTGTTCATATCGTCGAAGAACTTGCGGCTCCCCGCCCCGGCACCCGGCGCGGGGATCGCGCGGATGGTGCCCCCGCTGTCGACGATGTTGGCGAAGATGCCGAAGCCGGAACCTTGGAAATGTTCCGACACGTCCTGGATGATCAGCGGATTACGGAGATCGGGCTTGTCGTTCCCGTATTTGAGCAGCGATTCCTTATAGGGAATGCGGCGGAACGGCGCGGGGCTGACCTTGCGGCTCTTTCCCTGCCAGCCGGCAAATTCCTCGAATACGCCGGCCAGCACCGGCTCGATCGCCGAAAACACGTCTTCCTGCGTGACGTAGCTCATCTCGAAGTCGAGCTGGTAAAATTCGCCGGGCGAGCGGTCCGCCCGCGCATCCTCGTCGCGGAAGCAGGGCGCGATCTGGAAATATTTGTCGAAGCCGGCGACCATCAGCAGCTGCTTGAACATCTGCGGCGCCTGCGGAAGCGCATAGAACGTGCCGGGATGGACACGGCTGGGTACGAGATAGTCGCGCGCACCCTCGGGGCTGGATGCCGTCAGGATGGGCGTTTGGAATTCGGTAAAGCCCTGCTCGATCATCCTGCGCCGCAGCGAAGCAATGACATGGCTGCGCAGCATCATGTTCGCATGCACGCCTTCGCGCCGCAGATCGAGGAAGCGATATTTCAGGCGGATGTCCTCGGGATAATCCTGCTCCCCCGCCACCGGCATCGGCAATTCGTCGGCGCGCGACTGAACCGTCGCGGAGCGCGCGAAGACTTCGATCTCGCCTGTCGGGAGGTTGGGATTGATGGTGCTGGCGCTGCGCGCCTTCACTTCGCCGTCGATCGTCACCACGCTTTCGAGACGCAGCGAATCGAGCAGCTCCAGCGCCGGGCTGTCCTCGTCGGCCACCACCTGGGTAATGCCGTAATGGTCACGCAAATCGACGAACAGCACGCCGCCATGATCGCGCTTGCGATGCACCCAGCCCGAGAGGCGGACCGTCTCTCCGACATTGGCGCTGCCCAGCGCCGCACAAGTATGGGTACGATAGGGATGCATCGAAACTCTTTCCATTCGGCCGCCGATGTTGCAGGGGAAGCCGCGGCCAGAGGGCTCGTCCAAGTGGCGGCCCTTGAGGCGATGGCCGCCATTTTGTCAAGCCGCGACCCCTGCCGGGGTCAACACCAGGGCGCCTGCTGAGCGCCCGACAGAAAGCGAAGATGCATATACACCCGTTGATTACCGAGAGCGCCGAGCTGGCCGATCTGTGCAGCCGCCTCGCCAAATCCGATTTCGTCGCAGTCGACACCGAGTTCATGCGCGAAAACACCTATTGGCCGGAACTGTGCCTGGTGCAGATCGCCAATGACAAGGAAGCCGCGGCCATCGATCCGATGGCGCCCGGCATCGATCTGGCGCCATTGCTCGAACTGCTGACCAACAATGAGGACGTGCTGAAGGTCTTCCATGCTGGCGGGCAGGATGTGGAGATCATCTACAACCTCACCGGCAAGACGCCCCACCCTATCTTCGACACGCAGATTGCGATGATGGCGATCAGCCAGTCGGAGCAGATCGGCTATGCCAATCTGGTGGAAAGCTGGATGGGCACGCAGATCGACAAGGGCGCGCGCTTCACCGACTGGAGCCGCAGGCCGCTGACCGAGCGGCAGATCGAATATGCGATCGGGGACGTCACCTATCTCTCCCAGATCTTCCCGCGGATCCTCAAGAAGCTGATCAAGACCGGACGCGGCGCCTGGTTAGACGTGGAAATGGAAAGGCTGGCCGATCCCGATCATTACCGCAACGACCCGAGCCAGATCTGGCGCAAGATCCGTGCCCCCTCACGCAACCCCCATGTGCTCGGACGGCTGAAGGACCTTGCCGCTTGGCGGGAGCAGGAAGCGCAAGGCAAGAACATCCCGCGCGGCCGCATCATGCGTGACGAGACGCTGGCCGACATCGCCAGCCATCCGCCCAAGGAGCAGGCCGATCTCGCCAAGGTACGCGGCCTCTCGAGCGCCTGGCGCGAAAACGATATCGGCAAGCGGCTGATGAAGGTGATCAAGAACGCCGAGGCGCTGCCGCCGGAGGAACTTCCGGACAAGCCACAGCGCGGCGCCCCCCTGGGCAAGGAAGGCGCGCTGGTGGCCGACCTGCTCAAGCTGCTGCTCAAGATCCGCTCACGCGAGATCGACGTCGCCGCCCGCCTTCTCACCCGCAGCGACGAGTTGGAAGCGCTGGCGGCGGGTGTGCGCAAGCTCCCCGTGCTTGAAGGATGGCGTTACGACATCTTCGGGCGTGACGCGCTGCGGCTCGTCGAAGGCAAGCTCGCCTTCGCGGTGGTCAAGGGCAAGCTCAAGATGACGCAGGTCGAAGATGCGCAGCCCGAAGATGGGCACGCCGAGGAACAAGCCGACGCCGAGAAGACGGCTGCCGAATGAACCGGGCGCCGGCCCCGTTCGCTTATCCGGCGCCCCCTTACCGAACGGTGGAGACGCGCGAATGAGCACCTATCTGCCTACGATCAAGCAGCTTCAATATCTGGTTGCGCTTCACGAGCACGCCCATTTCGGCCGAGCCGCCGAAAGCTGCTTCGTTTCGCAATCAACGCTCTCCGCCGGCATCCGGGAACTGGAATCCCTGCTGGGCGTGACGCTGGTCGAGCGCAGCCGGCGCGTGGTGCGCTTCACGCCGCTGGGCAACGCCGTCGTCGCGAAGGCTCACCGCCTGCTGCGCGAAGCGGAGGAACTATCGGATCTCGTGCGCTCAGCGGGGCAGCCGCTCGCCGGCGAGCTTAGGATGAGCGTGATCCCTACCATCGCGCCATTCCTGCTGCCGCGCATCCTGCCGCGGCTGCGGCGGGAGCGGCCGCAGCTGAAGCTGTTCCTGCGCGAGGAAACGAGCCAGGACGCGATAGAGTCGCTGCATCACGGGCGTGCGGATTGCGTGCTGCTCGCCCTGCCCTTCGCGACCGGTGAGGTGGACGTCGAATCGCTCGGCATGGACCCGCTCTTTGTCGCCTTCCCCAAGGACGATCCGCGCGATCCGCCGCCGGAGGTCCTGCCTTCCGCGATCGACGAAGGGCGCCTGCTCCTGCTGGAAGACGGGCATTGCCTGAAGGAGCACGCACTCGCCGCCTGCAATCGGCCCGAGCTGCGCGCCAATTCTACCATGATCGGCACCAGCCTGCACACCCTGGTTCAGATGGTCGATAACGGCCTCGGCGTGACCATGCTGCCCGAAATGGCGATCGACGCCGGTATCCTGCACGACACCGAGATCGTCGCGCGCCCGCTCAAATCGCCCAATGCCGCCCGCGAGATCGCTCTCGTATGGCGCAAGAATTCTCCGCGCTCGGACGAATTCAGGCTGCTTGCGGAAGAATTGCGCGCCGGTTGATAGGCGGCAGCCGCAGGGCTACGACTTTGCGCGATGGAACATTTGGCAACCGCGACCAGCATTGCGGGCGAATTGCTCGCGCGCACCTCCAGCACGGCTCGCGTGCAGGAAATGGTGCAACTTTCGCTCACGCCTGCCTTCCTGCTGGCGGCGATCGGGGCCTTCCTCAACGTCATGAACCAGCGCCTGACGTGGATCGTCGAGCGCATCCGCACGATCGAGAAGCGGCAGGAAGCGGAACTGCACGATGACGAGACGAAAGAACTGCCGGCCCTGCGCGAAAGGCGCGGCTTTGCGCATGCCTCGCTCAATCTCTGCACGGCGGCGGCGCTGGTGATCTGCCTCGTCGTCGGCCTGACCTTCATAAGCGCCTTCGTGCGGCCGCCGCTGGGCAGCTTCGTCGCGCTCTGCTGGATCACCGCCATGGCGCTGGTCTTTGCCGGGCTGCTGTCCTTCCTGCTTGAGACCCGGCTTGCCACCCGCTCAATCAAGGCGACACGGCGGCGCTCCCGCAAGCTTGCGCAACAGGACGTGGAGCCGAACGGCGAGCCCGAAAACTGAGGGACGAGGGAGCGCGGCTGCGCTCCTTTTCTGCTCTCCCGCCCCTACTCCCCGAACTCGATCGCCGTCCGATCGAAACTGCGCGCATAAGGCTTCACGCCTTGCCACACGATCAGGATCGCCGGCGGCCCAAGAACGGCCGCTGCCAGCGCCATCGAGTATTTGAGGTCTGCCGGATCGCTGAACAGATAATCGGTGAACAGCGCCACGATCAGCGGCCCGACCGCGAAGGCGATGACGTTCGAGGAAAACAGGCTGACCGCACTCACCTGCGCGCGCATGCGATTGGGCGTGATGATCTGCGCCGCGGCGATCGCCGGCCCGCCGCCGACGCCCGACAGGAACAGCGTGACGGCATAAAGCGCCAGCATGATCCAGGGATTCGGCACCAGCGGGAAAATGACTGAGAGCGGCACGGTGATCCACATGCCCCACAGGACGATCTTCATGTTCGCACCCGGCAGTTTCCGCTGGATCAGGTATTCGGAGAGCTTTCCGCCGACCACCAGGCCGATCGGGCCCACGATCATGATGAGCACGCCCTGGACCAGGCCAACCTTGGTGAGGCTCCAGCCGAATTCGCGCATGAACAAGGTCGGCATCCATTGCGTCGTGCCGAGCGCAAAGAGGTATTTGATGCAGGAGCCGCCGATGATCCCGGTATAGGCGCGCCAGTCCTTCTTCATATAGCCAGCGACTTCCCTGACCGGCACGGCCTTTTGCTTCTGGCCTGCAACAAGATCGCCGCGGCGCTTCGGCTCCTTCAGCGTGAAGACGACCACCAGCGCCCAGAGCACTCCGGGCGTTCCGACGATGATGAACGCCCATTGCCAGGGGCGCAGGACGCCGACGATTGGCAGATCGATCGATGGAATTCCCGCCACCATCGCATAGGCGCTCCCGCCGATGACGAGGGCGAGTCCCATGCCGAGCTGTGCGCCGATCGCCAACGTCCCGGTGGCGAAGGCGACTCGCTCCCGCGGGAAGATGTCGGTGACCATCGACCAAGTCGCCGGGCCGTATCCCGCCTCCCCGATGCCGATGCCCATCCGCGCGAGGAACAGCTGGACGTAATTCTGCGCAAGGCCGCAGGCGACCGTCATCAGGCTCCAGAAGGCGGTGCAGGCCGCCACCAGATTGCGCCGGTTGGTGACGTCCGCAAGGCGCGCGATCGGCAGCCCGGCAAAGGCATAAGTCAGCGAGAAGGCGGCGCCCAGAAGCAGCGCGGCCTGTGTGTCGGAAATGCCGTAATCGGCCTTGATCGGCTCGATCATCAACGCCAGGACCTGCCGATCGAGCACGGTAAACATGATCACCACGCCGAGGACGAAGAGGGTGTAATATGCGCTTCTCATGCTCGGCCGGGGATCCGGCCCAGTACTCTCCCCTGCCTCGACGGGCTCCTGAGCTTCCGCGAAATCGCCGGCACCCGGCCGGATGGCATCAGTCATCGAACATCTCTCCCCGTGCCTATTTTACGGAAGCTTCGGGGCCGGACACGCACCCTCGCCGATGGTGATCGGCAGCCTCGCGATTATGGCGTCATCAGGTAGCACGTGTTTGCCGCGACTGCAGGGAAAATCTCGCATGCGCGGTGACAGGAGGATGGAGGCGGGAAGCTCCAGGCGCCCGTTCAATCCACCTGCTCAATCCATGTGCCGGACGCCCACCCGCAGGTAATCCCAGCCTGTGATCACCGTCAGGATCGCGGCGGCCCAGAGGCAGACGAGGCCGATATAATGGACCCACGGCCAATGCGGCACCGCCTCCCCCAGGATCAGCGCGCCCAGCGCGACGAACTGAAAGGTGGTCTTCCATTTGGCGAGCTTGCTGACGGGGACCGAAATCTGCAGCCCACCCAGGAATTCGCGCAGGCCTGACACAGCGATCTCTCGCACCAGGATGATAAGCCCGGCGATGACGTGCATGTCGCCGACATAAGGCCCTCGAAGCGCCCCCTGCGCCGTCAGCACCAGGATCACCACCGCGACCATGATCTTGTCGGCGATCGGGTCCAGGAAAATGCCGAGCTTGGAGACCGTGCCGCTGGAACGGGCGAGATAGCCGTCGAAATAGTCGGTGATGCCGAGCAGGCAATAAAGCACGAAGGCGAGCGCATAGCCGAAATGCCAGCCCGGCCACCACAGCAGCGCCACCAGCAGCGGCAGTGTCACGATCCGGGAAAGCGTGAGGATATTCGGCAGCGTGAGCATCGTTCCCGACCATTAGCCCGACCGGCCCGCCGGAAAAAGCGGGACTTGCCCCTTGTCCACCTCCGGCATCTCGCTAGAGGTCGCAGCCGGGCACGAAGCCGCTGGCAAGGACGCATGACAACATCGACGCATTTGCTGAAGCGCCGGCGATTCCTGCCGTTGTTCGTGACCCAGCTGCTCAACGCGTTCAACGACAATCTCTACAAGAACGCGATGGTGCTGTTCGTCGTCTACAGCGTCTACAATTCGGAGGAGGCCGAAGCGCAGTTCAGCGCGGTCGCCTCCGGGCTGTTCATCCTGCCCTTCTTCATCCTCTCCGCTCTCGCCGGGCAGCTAGCCGACATGCGCGACAAGGCGAAGATCATCCGTGCGGTGAAGATGGCCGAGATCTTCATCATGCTTTGCGGGGCGACCGGGCTGCTGCTGGCGTGGAAAGGCTACGCCATCCATACGCTGTCGATCCCCTTCATGCTGCTGGCGCTGTTCGCCATGGGCATCCACTCAACGTTCTTCGGCCCGATCAAATATGCGATCCTGCCGCAGCACCTGCATAAGGACGAAGTGCTCGCCGGGACCGGCCTCGTCGAAGCGGGGACCTATATCGCGATCCTGTTCGGGACGATCCTGGCCGGCTGGATCCCGGTGGAATGGGCCGCGGCCTGCGTGGTCGTCACCGCGCTGATCGGCTATGTCACCAGCCGCCAGGTACCCGCCGCCCCGCCGATCGCCCCGGCGCAGAAGGTCGATCACCACGTCGTCCGCTCCTCGATCGAGCTGGTGCGCAATACGATGCATCAGCGCGAGGTGTTCTACGCGATCCTGGCGATCAGCTTCTTCTGGACCATCGGCGCGGTGCTGTTCATCCAGTTCCCGCCGCTGGCGAAGAACGTCCTCCTCGCAAGCAAGCAGGTCGCCAGCCTGTTCCTGGTGATGTTCTCGATCGGCGTTGCAATCGGCTCGGTGTCGATCAACGCGCTGCTCAAGGGGACCGTCTCGGCGCGCTACGCCCCGGCCTCGGTCATCATGATGGGCGTGTTCGTGGCGCTGTTCTATGTCATCTGCCGTGCCTGGGCCGCCAGCACCAGCGGACAGGACCTGATGGACGTGGGCGAGTTCCTGTCCCATCCCCTCGCCTTCGCGGTGCTGGGCGCGCTGCTGCTGATCGCGATCTCCGGCGGCATGTTCGTGGTCCCGCTCTACGCCTTCCTCACCACCCGCGCCGCGCCGGGAGAAGCCGCCCGCACGGTGGCGGCAAACAATATCGTCAATTCCGGCGCGATGGTGATCGGCTCTCTGCTGGCCGCCAGCCTCAGCGCGGTCGATGTCCCGCTGGTCGAGCAATTGCTGCTCAGTGCCGTGATGTGCCTCGGCTCGGCCTGGCTTGGCTGGCTGCTCTATTGCGCGGAGCGGGCAAATTGCGCCGATCTCAGGCGATGAAGATGCTGACCGCCATGAAGCAGGCACAATAGGCGAGCAGGAAGTCCTTCACATCCTGCACCGTGACTCGCCGGCCTTCGCGCGCGGGCTCCGGCGCGGCGGCATCCTCGTCAGCCGCGACCCGCCGGCGGACGTGCGGCGGGAGACAGGCCAGGAAGGGGTGTCGAGCGGTCTCGTCTGTCAGGATGAGCGAACGGCGCATGCCCAGTTTTTAACTCATCCTTTACCATCGACCAACCGGCGAAGCGGGAGCGTCGCATCGCGGGACGTTCAGCGCTCCGCTTTACCCTGCGCTCCGTTCGCTCCCCCGCTCAACGCATTGCCGCAGCGATCGCTCCCGGATAGAATGCGCCGATGGATGAGATCGCGCCGAAGAGCGCCGCAGCGCTGCTGGTCGACTGTCTGGCCGAGCAAGGCTGCGACCGGATCTTCACCGTGCCCGGCGAAAGTTTCCTGCCTGTGCTGGACGCGCTCCACGATGCCGAGGCGATAGAGACCGTGACCTGCCGGCACGAAGGCGGGGCGGCCTTCATGGCCTGCGCCGACGGAGCGATCACCGGCCGGCCGGGCGTCTGCTTCGTCACCCGCGGGCCGGGAGCCGCCAATGCCAGCATCGGCGTCCATGTCGCCTTCCAGGATTCGCAGCCGATGGTGCTGTTCGTCGGGGATGTCGACAGCGGGATGCGCGGGCGCGAGGCCTTTCAGGAAGTGGATGTCGCGGCGTTCTTCGCGCCTGTCGCCAAATGGGCGGCGAGGATCGACGAGCCGGCGCGGATCCCGGAATATGTCGCCCGCGCCTGGTCCACGGCGATCTCCGGCCGGCCGGGGCCGGTGGTGCTGGCCCTGCCGGAAGACATGCTCGGCAGACCGGCGGGCAGCGCCCGCCCCCGGCCGCAGGTCTATCGCCCGGCGCAAGCGCCCTGCCCCGATGCGATGGCGGCGATGCTCGACATGGTGAGCGATGCCGCAGCGCCCGTCGCGATCGTCGGCGGCGCGGGCTGGAACCTGAAGGCACGGGAATATTTCACCCGCTTCGCCGAGCGCATTGGCATTCCGGTCGCCACCGCCTTCCGCCGCCAGGACGCCATTGCGTGCACATCCCCTGTCTATGCGGGCAATCTCGGCTACGGTCCCAACCCTCGCCTGGTCGAGCGGATCAAGGCTGCGGATCTGCTGCTGGTGGTCGGTGCACGGCTGGGTGAAGCGACTACCGACGGTTACAGCCTCGTCACTCCCGATCATCCGGGGCAGATGTTGATCCACGTCCACCCCGATCCGGGCGAGCTGGGCCGCGTCTATCACGCCGATCTGCCGATCTGTGCCGACATGGCCGAATTTTGCGAAGCGGCGGCGCTATGGGAAGAAGACGTCATTCCCTTCGATGCCGGAGCGCAGGCGCATGCCGAATGGCTGGAATTCTCCACGCCCGATGAGAATGGCACAGAGGGTGTCAGCCGGCTGGACCTCGCACGCTGCCTCGCCGACGCGCGGGCCATCCTTCCGCCGGACGCGGTCATCTGCAACGGTGCCGGCAATTTTTCGAGCTGGTGGCACCGATACTGGCCCTATCGGGCCTACCCCTCGCAGCTTGCCCCCACGGCAGGCGCGATGGGCTACGGGCTTCCGGCGGCCATCGCGGCAAAGCTGCGCCTGCCCGATCGCATGGTGGTGGCGGTCACCGGGGACGGCGATTTCCTGATGAGCGCGCAGGAACTGGCTACCGCGGCGCAGCAGGAATGCGACCTGATCGTGCTGGTGGTCGACAATTCCTCCTACGGCACCATCCGCGCACATCAGGAGCGGCAATTCCCCGGCCGCGTTTCGGCCACGCAGCTCCTGAATCCAGACTTCGTCACCCTGGCGCGCGCCTTTGGCGGCTGGGCCGAGCGCCTGGAGAGAACCGGCGACTTCGCATCCGCGCTTTCGGAAGCGGTCGGGCGCAAGGGGCTGCGCCTGCTTCACCTCGTCACCGATATCGAGCATCTCAATGCAGCCGGGGCGACGGTGAGCGGCCTTCGCGCTGGCGCCTGAGCGTTGCGCCCGGCACCCGCGCAAGTGAAGGCTCAGCCTAGATCTTGTTGCCAAATGCTCCCTTGATCTTTCCCTTGAGGTTCTGGGCTTCGCCCTTCCTTTCTTCGGCCCGGCCTTCGGCTCTCGTCTCGGGATCGGCAGATTGTTGCTTCACATTGCCGGCAACTTCGTTGGCGATGCCTTTCGCCTTGTCTTTGAGCTCACCCATGATCGTTCTCCTGGTTCGGTATGGCGGGCACGCTGCCCGCACCTTCCCAGGAAACGAGAGGGAGTTGTCGCCCGTTCCGCTTTTCAGCTCTCCGACAGCGAAAGAATCCGTTTCCATTCCTCCGGCCGCACTTCCGCCACGGACAGGCGCGAGAGGCGGACAAGTTCCATTTCCTGCAGGTCGGGGGCAGCCTTCACTTCCTTCAGCGTGACAGGCCTCGCCAGCTTGCGCACCGGCTTGATCTTCACCGTCGCCCATTTGCCTTCCGGATCGGTGGGATCGGTCAATCCCGTTTCACTCACTTCTGCGATGCCGACGATCTCCTTGCCGGTAACCGAGTGATAGAAGAAAGCCTGCTCCCCCACCTTCATCGCCCGCATATTGTTGGAGGCGCGGTGATTGCGCACTCCGTCCCAGATGGTTTCGCCATCGCGAACAAGATCGTCCCAGCCGAATGCCTCGGGCTCCGATTTCATCAGCCAGTAACGCTTTGCCATTTTCCTTTTCCTCCATCTCGGTCCAGCGCGCCCATAACGCAGAGCCGCCGCCGCTGCCACTGCCCGCAAGCCGCCGCGCGCAGAGCGGGCATGGCCAAGGTGATCCCGGCATTAACCGAAACTTCAGTGCGGTTTGCGAGAGAGGCCCCAGCAACAGGGGAGTTGCGGGTTTTGAGTTCGACGAACATCAAGTCCGGATCGAAAAACCGGCGTATCAGACGGGCCGAACGCGACGTGGTCACCCTCGGCATCGCGGTTGCCGCGCTGATCCTGTTCGTCGGCACCGGCGGAACCGTCCTGCCGCAGATCGTCAATGCCTGGACCGGTGTGGGCCGGGGCCCCGACCCCGCCCTTACCAACGCCCTGCTGCTCAACGTGGCGCTGATCATTTTCGGCTGGCGCCGCTATGAGGATCTGGCCGCCGAAGTGCGCCAGCGCCGGCAGGCGGAGGAAAACGCCCGCCATCTCGCGGAAACGGATGCGCTCACCGATCTCCTCAATCGCCGCAGCTTCGCAACCATCGCGGCCAAGCTGATCGAGGAAGCATACTCCGCGCGGAAAAGCGTGGCCGTGCTGATGATCGACCTCGATAATTTCAAGCAGATCAACGACATTCACGGGCATGCGGTCGGCGACAAGGTCCTGGTCGAAACCTCCCGCCGCATTTCCGCGCTGGTCCCGGTCGGTGGCGCGGTTGCGCGGCTGGGCGGAGATGAATTTGCCTGCATCGCGCCTTTCGATCAGCGCCGGCCGGACAAGCTCGACCTGTTGGCGGACGAGCTGCTAAAGGCCATTTGCCGTCCGATCGACGTTGACGGCAAGACGGTGGAGATCAGCGCATCGATCGGGGTGACCCGTTCGGTCGAGGAACAGGAACTCCAGCAGGGGCCGGATTTCGCCGACACCCTTCTCCACCGCGCCGACATCGCGATGTATCACGCGAAGAAGCAGGGCCGAAATCGGTACTCGTGGTTCGAAGCGACCATGGAAAGCGAGCTGCGTTTCCGCAACGAGCTCGAGATCGGCATCCGCAAGGGCATTTCGAAAGGCGAGTTCGTCCCCTATTACGAGCAGCAGATCGATCTCGATACCGGCGAGCTGGTGGGTTTCGAAATGCTGGCCCGCTGGAACTCGCCCCAGTTCGGCCTCGTCAGGCCGGACATCTTCATTCCGATCGCCGAGGAAATCGGCGTCATCGGCGAGCTTTCCGAAAACCTCATCGTTCAGGCGCTCCAGGACGCGAAGCAATGGCACCCCAAGCTTTCGCTGTCGGTCAACATATCGCCGATCCAGCTGCGCGATCCATGGTTCTCGCAAAAGCTCCTGCGCCTTCTGCTCGAAAGCGGCTTTCCGCCGCACCGGCTCGAGATCGAGATTACCGAAAGCTGCCTGCACGAGAATGTCGGCGTCGTCCGCTCGGTGGTCACCAGCCTCAAGAACCAGGGGGTCCAGATCAGCCTGGACGATTTCGGGACCGGCTATTCCAGCCTCGCACAGCTTCGCTCGCTGCCCTTCGACCGCCTCAAGATCGACCGCAGCTTCGTCACCGAACTGGCGGATGAGGGCGCCAATTCGAAGATCGTCGAAGCGATCGTCTCGCTCGGGCGCGGCTTCGACCTGCCGATGACCGCGGAGGGGATCGAGAACGCCGACGTGCTGGCGGTTCTGCGCCGAATGGGGCAGCTCAAGGGCCAGGGCTATCTTTATGGACGGCCGGAGGATGCGAGCACGACGCGCCAACGCCTCGCGCGCAAGCGCCTGCTCGCCAGTGTGCTCCAGGAGCTTTCACGCGAAGAGCAAGCCGGGGCCGATGAGGCGGCTCCGCAGGCGGCAGAACCATCCAAAATGCGTCGGCACGCCGCAGGGTAGCCGCGAAGCTTACATTGCGGTTTCGCCCGGCAGCGCCTAAATGATTTTTCGAGGCAGGCGGAATCGTCTACCGGCTCTGAAATCACGGCAACAAAGGAAAAAGCTGGACTCGTTCTGGTTCACCTTGAACGAGAACGAAGCTAGACGCGTGGCCAAATGCGTATTCCATTCGTCAAGATGCACGGCCTCGGCAACGACTTCGTGGTGCTCGATGCACGGCGGGGTGCCTTGATACCGATCACCCGCGACCTTGCGCGCGCGCTTGCCGATCGTCGTACCGGAATTGGCTGCGACCAGCTCGTCGTGCTAGAGCCGTCCGACTTCGCCGACTTCGCGATGCGGATTTTCAACAATGACGGTGGAGAGGTCGAAGCCTGCGGCAACGCGACGCGTGCAGTCGCCCTGCTTCACGGAGAACCCGCGACAATCGAAACCGTCGGCGGGATGCTGCATGCAAACCCGGTGGAAGGCGGGATTTCCGTCGCCATGGGCGCGCCGCGCTTCAATTGGGACGCGATACCCCTGGCCTATGCGATGGACACCGATTCGCTCCCCGTCGCATGGGAGAATTTAGAGAGCCCGATCGCGGTGAATGTCGGCAATCCGCATGTGGTGTTTTTCGTGGATGATGCCGACGCCGTCGAGCTTGACCGGCTCGGGCCGCAGATCGAGCACGACCCTCTTTTTCCAGAGCGGGTGAACGTCAATGTCGCACAGGTGGTGAGCCGCTCCGCGATCCTGCTGCGCGTATGGGAACGCGGTGCCGGGCTGACGCGGGCATGCGGCACCGGCGCCTGCGCAACTGCCGTGGCAGCGATGAAGAAGGGCCTGGTGGACCGCAAGGTCGCGGTAACGCTCCCCGGCGGGACGCTTTCGATCGAATGGGGCGAGGATGCCGAAATCACGATGACGGGCCCGGCCGCCGAGAGCTTCCAGGGCAGCTTCGACCCCGCGGATTTCGCATGAACGGCAGGGAAGGCCCCGAGGTAATATCACTCGGCTGCCGCCTCAATATCGCGGAGAGCGAGACGATCCGCGGTCTGCTGGCGAACGAGTCCGACGTGGTCGTGGTCAATAGCTGCGCCGTCACCTCCGAAGCCGTGCGCCAGACGCGCCAGGCCATCCGCCGGGCGCGCCGCGCCAATCCGGATGCACGCCTGCTGGTGACCGGCTGCGCCGCCGAGGTGGAGCGAGAGCAGCTCGCCGCCATGCCGGAGGTGGACGGGCTGGTCGCCAATGCCAGCAAGCTAGATCCGCGCGCCTGGAACGTGCCGCGGCCGAACGCCGCCTCGCCCTCGCGGCATACGCGGGCCTTCGTCGCGATCCAGAACGGCTGCGACCATAGTTGCACTTTTTGCATCATTCCGCAGGGGCGTGGGCCGAGCCGGTCGCTCGCCATTCCCCAGGTCCTGCGCGAGGTGGAAGCCCATCTCGCGCAAGGTGCGCCCGAGGTCGTGCTGACCGGCGTCGATGTGACGTCATGGGGTCACGACCTGCCCGGCCGGCCGCGGCTCGGCTCGTTGGTACGTGCCGTTCTGGATGAGTTTGATCAACTAAAGCGGCTGCGCATGTCCTCGCTCGACGGCATCGAGATCGACGGGGAACTCTTCGAGCTGCTCGCCGGTGAATCGCGCATCATGCCGCATCTCCACCTTTCGCTTCAGCACGGGCACGATCTGATCCTGAAGCGGATGAAGCGGCGCCATCTGCGCCGCGATGCCGTCGATCTCGTCACCAGGCTGAAGGAACGCCGGCCGGAAATCGCCATCGGTGCCGACATCATCGCGGGCTTCCCGACGGAGAGCGAAGCGATGCACGCCGCGAACCTCTCGATCATCAGCGAGCTCGGCATCGTCCATGGTCACATCTTCCCCTATTCGCCCCGTCCCGGGACTTCGGCGGCACGCATGCCGCAGCTCGACCGGACGATCGTCCGGCAGCGCGCGGCCGAATTGCGCAGTGAAGTCGCCCGCCTGCGCGGGCAATGGTTGAGCAGCCTTGTAGGGCAGACGCTCAGCGTGGTCGTGGAAGCGGATGGGACAGGGCTGGCGGAAAACTTCGCGCGGGTTGCCCTTCCCGGCGAAATAGATCGGGGCACAATCATGGCCATAACACCGACGAGGCTTGAAGAGGGGCTGCTGCAATGACCCAAAGCTGGACCGAGCGCCTGTTCGGCGGCTTCCGCAAAACCTCGGAGCGCCTTTCGGAGAACCTGTCTGCCGCGGTGGGCACGGCCCGCCTCGACGATGCGACGCTTGACGAGGTCGAAGATGCGCTGATCCTTTCAGATCTCGGCCCGAGCGCGTCCGCGCGCATCCGCGCCAAGCTCGCCGAGAAGCGCTTCGGCCTCAGCATCTCGGAAACGGAACTGAAGGAAGCCGTTGCCGAGGAAATCGCAGCGATCCTGCGGCCGGTCGCTCGCAAGCTGGAAATTACGGCCTTCCCCCGCCCGCAGGTGATCCTGGTGATCGGGGTCAATGGCAGCGGCAAGACCACCACGATCGCGAAGCTCGCCCACCTCTTCCAGGAAGAGGATTACGGCGTGATGCTGGCCGCGGGTGATACGTTCCGAGCTGCGGCGATCGGGCAACTTGCCGTCTGGGCCGAGCGACTGGGAGTGCCGATCATCCGGGGCGCGGAAGGGGGCGATCCAGCGAGCATCGTATTCGATGGGGTCAAGGCCGCGACCGATCAGGGCATCGATACGTTGATCGTCGACACTGCAGGGCGGCTGCAGAACAAGCGCGAATTGATGGACGAGCTCGCGAAGATCCGCCGCGTTCTGGGGCGGCTGAATCCGGAGGCGCCGCATGACGTCGTGCTGGTGCTCGATGCTACCAACGGGCAAAATGCGTTATCGCAGATCGACGTGTTCAAGGAGGTGGCCGGAGTGACCGGCCTGATCATGACCAAGCTTGATGGCACGGCCCGCGGCGGCGTGCTTGTGGCCGCCGCGGAGCAATACGGGCTGCCGATCCATGCGATAGGCGTCGGCGAGAAGATCGACGATCTCAGACCGTTCGATCCCGATCTGGTTGCCCGGGTGATTGCAGGAGTGGCGTGATGACGCAAACCAAGCAGACACCCGAGGCGGGCACGCCCGGCAAGCGCAAATCAGGCTGGCTGAACGTCCTGATAGATTATGGGCCGGTAATCGTCTTCATCCTTGTCTACCGTCACTACCTCCCGGATGAAGCCGATAGTTTCGGAACGATCTTCGCGGTGATCCGCGGTACCGCCGCCTTCATAGTCGCGGCGATCATCGCGCTGGCGGCGTCGAAGTGGCTGCTGGGCAAAGTCTCGCCGATGCTGCTGCTTTCGACGGTGCTGATCGTCGGCTTCGGCAGCCTGACGATCTTTCTGGCCGATCCGTTCTGGGTTCAGGTGAAGCCGACGGTAATCTACTGTTTCTTCGGCGCTGCGCTGCTTGGCGCATGGTGGAAGGGCAAGGCCCTGCTCAAATGGCTGCTCGAAGCCGCATTCGAAGGGCTGTCCGAAGAAGGCTGGCTGAAGCTTTCGCGCAATTGGGGCATCTTCTTCTTCTTCCTCGCTGCGCTCAACGAAACGCTACGCCTGACTCTCAATTTCGGGGACTGGCTGACCACCAAATTGTGGGTGTTCATGCCCCTGACATTCCTCTTCACCTTCTCCCAGATACCGATGCTGCTGAAGCACGGATTATCGGCCCAAGGGGCGGAGGAAGAAGAAACCTCGATACCGCCGCCATAAGCGGCAGTCGCCACCGCCGGCTCAGATCTCCAGCTGGCTCCCGAGCTCGACCACGCGGTTGCTCGGCAAGCGGAAGAAATCCATCGGGGTCGCGGCATTGCGGAGCATCCAGGAAAACAGCCTTTCGCGCCACACCGTCATGCTAGGCCTCTTGGCGGCGAGAAGAGTTTGGCGAGAGAGGAAAAAGCTGGTCTGCATCATGTCGAAGGGGCCGCCGCAGATATCCGCCTCCCTGAGAGCGGCAGGGATATCAGTCTCCTCCATGAAACCGTAATTCAGCACCAGCCGATAGAAGCCCTGGCCCAGCACGGTCATCTCCATGCGTTCCTCCGGATCGACATAGGGCACTTCGGCGATATTGACCGTGAGCACCACTACGCGCTCGTGCAGCACCTTGTTGTGCTTGATGTTGTGGAGCAATGCAGATGGTACGCCGCGCGTTGCAGCCGCCATGAAAATGGCCGTGCCCGACACGCGCTGGGCGCTCGAATGGGCTGACTTGGCAAAAATATCCAGCGGCAGCTCCACTTCCGCCATACGGTCCCGCATCAACTGGCGTCCGCGCGCCCAGGTAGTCAGCAGCGTGAAGGCGATCGCGCCCACCACCAGCGGGAACCAGCCGCCATAGGGGATCTTGGTCGTGTTCGCCGCAAAATAGGCGCCGTCGATAATGAAGAACGCCGCGATCACAGGTAGTGAGTACCACCACTTCCAGCGCCACACGACCATCACCAGCACCGCCAGCAGACAGGTGTCGATCAGCATCGCGCCGGTCACGGCAATGCCGTAGGCGGCTGCCAGGTTCGACGAGGTCTGGAAGGTCAGCACCAGGCCGATCACCGCCACTGCAAGCGCCCAGTTGATAAATGGGATGTAGATCTGTCCCGCCTCGGTCTCGCTGGTATGGCGGATCGACAGGCGCGGAATGAAGCCGAGCTGGATCGCTTGATGGGTGACCGAGAATGCACCGGTAATCACCGCCTGGCTGGCGATGAAGGACGCCATCGTCGCAAGCAGCACCAGCGGCAGACGCAGCATTTCAGGCGCCAGGACGAAGAACGGATTCTGGATCGCCTCCGCTGCCGTTGCGTCATCCATGCTGATGATCATGGCGCCCTGCCCGAAGTAGTTGAGCAGAAGGCAAGGCATCACGAAGCCGAACCATGAAAGTCTCATGGGCCCCCGCCCGAAATGGCCCATGTCGGAATAAAGCGCCTCCGAACCTGTGACCGCGAGCACGACCGAGCCCAGAGCTAGAAAGGCCAGGATGCCGTCGTTCATGAAGAATTGAACCGCGTACCACGGGTTGAGCGCAGCCAGGATCTGAGGGGTTTCGGCGATATGAACGATCCCCAGCAGGGCAAGTACCGTGAAGTAGATCAGCATGATCGGGGCAAACAGAGCGCCGACTTTGGCCGTGCCCCGCTTCTGGAGCAGAAAGAGCACGATCAGCAACGCAAGAGCGACCGGAATGACTAACGGCCGCAGACCTGCTTCCACGACCGTGACTCCCTCCACCGCGGAGAGAACGCTGATTGCGGGCGTGACCATGCTATCGCCGTAGAACAGCGCCGTCGCGAAAACGCCGAGCATCACTGCCAGCCAGCGGTAGCGGGAGCGGCCGATAAAGCGCGAAATCAGGGCCACGAGCGCGAGAGTGCCGCCCTGCCCCTTATTATCCGCGCGCATCAATATGCCGACATACTGAATGCTGACCACGAAGGTCATCGACCAGAAGATCAGGCTGACGACACCGAAGATGTGCAAGTCGTCCAGCGTCAGCGGGTGGTGACCGGCAAAAGTCTCACGGAAGGCATAGATCGGGCTTGTCCCGATATCTCCGAAGACAATCCCGATCGCGCCGACTGCCATCTTGATGGTGGCAGATTGCCGGTCGCTCGCATGATTGCCCTGAAGCTTCGGTGTTTCGGCGTCACTCATCGAGTTTACGCGCCCCCAAATTCCACCCGCGCTGTCCGGGCCGGCCCGACAGGCGGGCGACGGCGCTTAGCAGCACCTCTGCCGCACCGCAACACGGCAAGGTAGCGGTCAAGGCGCAGCATCGCCCCGGAAATTCTCGATTCTCTCCAACAGCGCATCCAACGTAGCGAGACGCTCGGCGAGGATTTCCCGGCCGGTGGCATCCTGCGGCAGAGCGCCGAGCTGCTGCGCCCACAACTCGCGTCCTTCCATCACCCGCCCCTGCCGGATGAGCGAGAGGCCGACGAAGAACGGCGGACCTGCACTTTTAGGAAGCGCTTCAGCGGCCCGCCTATAGGCGAGCAGAGCCGCAGGGGTGAGCTCTCCATCGGCCTGAAACGCCAGAGCATTGGCCATCGCGAGCCAGGCCTCACCGTCATTCGGATTTTCTCTGAGGACGCCGCGCAGCAGGTTGGCTGCGTTCGCATACTGACCCTTGCGGACGAGCGCGTCAGCGGTGACGATGAAACTGCTGCCGGACTTGCTCCCATCATCGATCATCTGGCTGCGCAGATCGACGATGCGCCACCCTTCCTCCGCCTGCTGCCGAAGCTGCGCTCCGGGAGCGCCCTTCGCGTTGGGTGAGGCCTGCAAGGCATAGCCCGCCAGCCCCACCGCCAGCATCGCCAACACTGCGGCCCAGGCCTTACGCGGCAAGCGGAACAGGAAGACGAAGGCTGCGAAGCATGTCGCAGCGAGAGCGATCGCAATGATCCAGCTCACTGCTTCCCTCCAAGCCGCCGCCTCAGTATCAGTCCGATAACGAGGAGAAGCACCGCTGGGATCGCGAAAAGCGGCCAGGTGGTCGCGCCGATTTCAGGCTTGTAGCTGATATAGTCCCCGTAACGCTCGATCAGCCAGGCGCGGATCTGCTCAGGCGTTTCGCCTGCCTTGATCCGCACCCGCACCTGATGGCGCATGTCGCCTGCCATCGGCGCGTCGGAATCGGCGATCGACTGCCCCTGACAGGTCAGGCAGCGCAGCGTTTCCATCAATGCCCTGGCCTGAGCTTCGCGCGCCGGATCCTCAAGCTGGCGATAGGCGTAGGGCGCGGGCGGCAGCGAGTCCTGAGCTGCTCCAGCGACTGCGCAGCCCGCCAGCAGGAGGGCGAGGATCCGCTTCACCGCTGTGCCTCCCGCAGCTTCTCCAGCAAGAGCTCCACGCCATCGGCCCGAATGTCGCCGATATATTGATAGCGGATCACGCCATTGCCATCGACGACAAAGGTTTCCGGCACGCCGGACGAGCCGATCCCCAGCTGCACTTCGGAAAAGTTGTCCGCGCCGATCCGGCTGTAGGGATTGCCGTAACGCGCGAGGAACGCGGCGACGTCTTCGGGCCGGTCGCGCACGGCAACAGCAACGATGTTGGCCCCCCTGCGCTCGAGTTCCGCAAGCTGCGGCGCCTCGGCCGCGCAAGGCACGCACCAGCTCGCGAAGATATTGAGCAGCTTTGGCTGGCCGTCGTGGAAATCGGCGGTCTTGAGCGCGGGGCGGTCGGCGCTGGCAGGCGGAAGGTCGAATTGCGGCAGCGGCTTCCCGATCATCGCACTTTCCACCACGGTCGACGCCGGTCGCGACAGCTGCACTGTCACCAGGATGCAGAACGTGGCGAAGAGCGCCAAGGGCACCCAAAGAGTCCACCGAATGGGCTTCATGCCACTCGCTCCTCGCGGCGGATCGCGACTTGCGCCCGCACATGGCGGCGTTTCAGGTCGGTGGCCACGCGCCCGACCAGCGCCAGCAGCCCGCCAAGCCCGATCAGCGCTCCGCCATACCAGATGAAGGTGACGAAAGGCTTCCACCACAGCCGCAGCTGCCAACGCTCCCCCTCTCCTTCGCCTCCGATCACGGCATAAAGCTGCCCGTTCCAGCGGGTCAGCAGAGCTGCCTCATTGGTTTGCTGAGGAGGAGTCCAGAAATTGCGGGATTGCGGCGCCATCAGCGTGACCGGCCCGCCTTTGTACCGCACCGAGAGGCGCCCTTCCAGCGCGGTCCAGTTCGGTCCCGCTACCGGCTCGACCGCCGCCAGGGTGACCGTCCAAGGACCAACGTCGGTGGTATCGCCCGGCCGCGCCGCAAGCAGGCGTTCCTGCGTGAAGGCGCTGTCGCAAGCCGCGCCGAACAGGGCCACCGCGACACCGAGATGCGCAATCACCATCCCCCAGGTGGCCAGAGGCAGCCGCCGCAAAGACCGGCCCCTCAGCGGCATGAAGCTCGCCAAGGCCACGCCCGCGGCCAAGGCAATGCCAAGCAGCGGCAATAGCGCGATCGAGCTGAAGAAGGCGATGCCCGCCAGAACGGCGATAATTACAAGGCCGGCCAGGATCACTTCGCTCCGCACGCGGCCCAGACTGTCGCGCCGCCAGCGCAGCAACGGGCCGACCGCCATCACCAGCAGCATTGGCAGGAAGAAGATCGCCGCGACCGGGTTGAAATAGGGAGGCCCCACCGAGACCTGCACGCCGAACGCCTCGGTGAGCAGCGGATAGAGCGTGCCGAGCAAGACGATCGCCAGGATGGCGGAGAGCGCAACGTTGTTCACCACCAGCGCTCCTTCGCGGCTGGTGGCGGAAAATCGCTGACCCTCGGCGACGGTTCCGGCCCGCAAGGCGAACACGGTGAGCGCACCGCCGATATAGATCGCGAGCAGCGCGAGAATGAAGGTGCCCCGCTCCGGATCGACCGCAAAGGCATGGACGCTGGTGAGGATGCCGGAGCGAACGAGGAAGGTGCCGATCATCGACATGGAGAAGGCGACCACGCCCAGCATGATCGTCCACGCCCGCAAGGCGTCGCGCGCGGCAAGCACGCTCGCCGAATGGAGCAGCGCCGTTGCCGCCAGCCAAGGCATGAGCGAAGCATTCTCCACCGGGTCCCAGAACCACCAGCCACCCCAGCCGAGTTCGTAATAGGCCCAATAGCTGCCCGCTGTGATGCCGAGCGTGAGGAATATCCAGGCGCCGAGCACCCAGGGTCGCATCGCCCGCGCAAAGTCCGGCGTCACCTGGCGCGTCAGCAGCGCCCCCACCGCGAAGCTGAAGGCGACCGACAAGCCCACATAGCCGAAGTAGAGTGTCGGCGGATGGAAGGCGAGGCCGATATCCTGCAGCAGCGGGTTGAGGCCCAGCCCTTCCGGCGCAGGCGGATCAAGCCGCTCGAACGGGTTGGAGGAGAACAGGAGGAAGGCATAGAAGCCCAGCCCCACGAATGCCTGCGCGGCAAGCGTGGCGATCATCGTGCGCTCCGGCAGCCGGCGCTCCAGCAAGGCGATCAGGCCGCCTGCGAAGGACATGACCGTCACCCATAGCAGCATCGAGCCCTCGTGGTTGCCCCAGGCGCCTGCGAGCTTGAATATCCACGGCTTGGCGACGTGGGAGTTGTCCGCCACCAGCTTCACGGAGAGGTCCGTCCGCAGGAACAGGACCAGCAGGGCGACGAAGGCTGCGGCGGCAAGGACGCCCTGCACGATGGCCGCAGGGCGCACGAGCGTACCAAGCACTTCGCCGGAACCGCCTTGCCCGCTCCGCAGCGTCACAGCGCCCGCGATCAGCTGGAGAGCCGCCAGCGCAGCAGCGAGCCACAAGGCGGCGAGGCCGAATTCGGCGATCATTGGGTGGTCTCTTCCACCACAGCACGCTTCTGGGCCTCGTTCATATGTTCCAGCTCGCGAGGCACGTAATTCTCATCATGCTTCGCCAGAAGGTTGTCCGCCACGAAGGTTCCGCTCGCATCAAGCCGGCCTTCCGCGACCACGCCCGAGCCTTCGACGAACAGGTCCGGGACGATGCCGGAGAACCGCACCGGGACGCGCGCTTCCCCATCGCCGACGACGAAGCGGATCGTCACCCCGTCAGCCTGGGTCTCGAGCGATCCCGTTTCCACCATTCCGCCAAGGCGAACCGCCTGTCCGGGCGCGGGAGGGCTCTCCACCATCTCGCTCGGCACGTAGAAGTAGCTTGCCTGGTTGCGCAGGGCCCAAGCGGCAAGCAGCGCCGCGCCGATCAACACGAGCAGCGCCGCCAGCGCCAGGACCAGCCGCTGATGCTTGGGCTTCAAAGGAACACTCATTTCTCGCGGGCCTTGTCCCTTCGCGCCTCCGCGCGACGCATGCCGAGCCAGCTCCAGCCCACCAGCCACAGCGTGCCGAGCACGCCGACGCTGTAGGCGGCGATTACGAAGTCCCATTGATCGAGCGCTTCACGCATTCCTGCCGCCTATCTCCGCGCCTGGACCTTGCGGCGCAGCCGCGCCTCGGCCTGTATGTCGGCAAGGAGCATGCGCATCCGCGCGAGCACGACGCCGCCGAAGATCAGGGAGAAGCCCAGGGTCGAGGCGAGCAGAGCCCACAGAAACTCCGGCGCCATGGCCGAGTTGCCCATCGTGATGCTCGGGGGCTGGTGAAGGCTGTTCCACCAGATCACCGAGTAGTGGATGATCGGGATGTTGGCTGCGCCGACCAGGCCGAAGATCGCCGCAATCCTGCTCGATCCGCCTTCGCGGCTGAGCGCCCCGGCAAGCGCGATATAGGCGAAGTAGAGGAACAGCAGCACGAGCATCGAGGTCAGCCGTCCGTCCCATACCCACCAGGTGCCCCAGGCCGGCCGGCCCCAGATCGAGCCGGTGAGCAGGCAGATCGCGGTAAAGGTGGCACCCGGAACCGCAACCGCACGCGCCGCGATCCCCGCGAGCGGATGGCGCCAGACGAGCTCCACCAGGCTGGCGATCGCGATGGCTGTCCACCCCCCCATGCCGAGCCAGGCCGTGGGCACATGCAGGAAGAGTATCCGCACCGTCTCCCCCTGCAGCCGTTCCGGCGGGGCGAAGGCCAGCCCCCACACGAGCGCTGCGCAGGCGACGGCAAGCCCGCCCAGCAGCATCGGCAGGGTCAGCACGCGCGCAAGGCGCAGGAACCGGGCAGGATTGGCGAAACCGTGCATTTCGATCGTTCGCTTCGCCGGCCCCTTTGGCAGCGCCGGGCGCGCGGGGCAAGCGAGATCAGCCCCCTTGAGACGGGCGACAAGCTTTTGTGGCGCTTGTAGGACCCGACCTTACTGCAATGACAGGTCGCATATTTGCTGTAATTCCGGAAAAACGACTATTATTCAGGGAGTTACAACGAAAATTGGTTGTCTTGCCGCGACAGGCAAAAAATAAAATCTTATTACAAGATTGAGTAATAATCTTACCCAATTCGTCGGAGGTGCGGAGTCACTTTTTTTGGCAGCCGCCCGTCCGGCCGCCCATTCGTCCAGTCGGGTCCGTCTGCGACATGGCCATGGCAGCCTCGGGCGGGATCTCGGCGGGGGAAATGGGGCGATTGACGGGATCCGAACCCGCGACCTCCGGTACCACAAACCGGCGCTCTAACCAACTGAGCTACAATCGCCGTAAGCCAGCCACACAAGCCGTATGCACGCTGATAGGCGGCCGCGCCGAAGGGTCAAGCCCGGTTCCGGCACAGGCGCGGCCCAATTGCACAGAGCAAAGGCAAAGCAAAGCGAAAACTGCCCCTTCGAGCGGCCCGGCGCAGCAAAATCTCGCCGCTTGATCGGGTGGGCCGCTGCTCTATCGTGCCGCCGATGCTGAGCCCCGGCGAATCTTCGGCTGCGATCCTGAAGGCCTGGCCCGGAATGCGCCACGCGCCGACGCCGCGGCTCGAACTGTTCACCGCGCCCGACTTCATCCCGCCGGAACTGTGCGACGCGCTGATGCGGCTGATCGACGCCAATCGGCGCCCCTCCACCATCGCCGACCCCAATGGCGACGACTATTTCCGCACCAGCGAAACCTGCGACCTCGCCCCCGAGGAGCCGGCCGTGATCGAACTCGAAAAGCGGCTCTTCGCGCTCAATCGCATCGATCCGCGCCACGGGGAGCCGGTGCAGGGCCAGCGCTATGAGGTGGGGCAGGAATTCAAGGCCCACACCGACTATTTCGAACCCAACGGAGCGGATTTCGCGAAATATTGCTCAGTCGCCGGCCAGCGCACCTGGACCTTCATGGTCTATCTCAACACGGTGGACGCAGGCGGCACCACGCGCTTCAAGGTGATCAACAAGAGCTTCCAGCCCGAGCAGGGGCGGCTCGTCGCCTGGAACAACCGCAGGCCGGACGGAAGCTGCAACGCGGCGACGCTTCACCACGCGATGAAGGTCCGCAAGGGGCTGAAATACGTGATTACCAAGTGGTATCGCGAAAAGCCATGGGGATGAGCCGATGATCGACATGCGCGGAACTCATGAAGGCGGCTGCCACTGCGGAGCCGTGCGCTTTCGCCTGACCTTGCCTGACGGCTTTGACGATATCGAACGATGCAATTGCTCGCTCTGCCTGATGAAGGGCATCGTGATGATGGGCGTGCCGCTGCAGGCATTCGAACTCACCCGGGGCGAGGACCTGCTGACGCTCTACCAGTTCAACACCGGCGAGGCGAAGCACTGGTTCTGTTCGCGCTGCGGGATCTATACCCACCATCAGCGGCGATCCGATCCGAACCAATATGCGGTCAATGCCGCCTGTATAGACGGCCTCAGCCCGCTCGACTTCCCGGAAACCAATGTGATCGACGGCGTCCACCATCCCAACGACAATGACGGGAAATGGCGCATTGCAGGGGTGATGCGCTACGAACCGGCTAGCTAGCGTCGGCTCCGGGCATTCGAATGACGAATGGTGGAGCTTGGCGAATGGCGACCAGAACGGCCCCCGTCGCTCCACGCCATGGAAAAAGGGCGGCCCGGCCCGGACCGCCCTTCCCTGATTTCGCTTGCTGCCGAATTGGCAGGAGTGGAGCCGCTCAGCCCTTCTTGAGCGAGAGCCCGCCGAAGCGCTTGTTGAACTTCGCCACGCGTCCGCCGTCCTGCAGGCGCTGCGGACCGCCGGTCCAGGCCGGATGGCTGGTCGGATCGATTTCCAGCGTCATCGTGTCACCTTCGCTGCCCCAGGTGGAGCGCGTCTGGAACTCGGTGCCGTCGGTCATCTTGACCGTGATCATGTGGTAGTCGGGATGTAGATCGGCCTTCATGGCGTATTGCTCCGTCTGCGCGGGGCCGGTTCCGACCGGCCGCCTCGGATGTTTCGGAAAGCGGCGCGCTTAACGGCGATCGCCGCCAAATGCAAGCTCTGCCGCCGTCTATGCCGGCGGGTCGGCAATCATCGCGGTGAAGTCCACTTCGCAGGTGGTCCTTCCTTCGACGCTCGCCTTCCCGCTGAACTTGTAGACGCGGCTGCGCTTCTGGACGAATTCGACATGGAGATCGAGCAGGCAGCCGGGTTCCACCGGGCTGCGGAACTTGGCCCCGTCAATCCCCATGAAATAGACCAGCTTGCCCGTGCCGGCGAGCTCCAGCGTCTCGATCCCCAGGATCGCGGCGGCTTGCGCCATCGCTTCGATCTGCAGCACGCCCGGCATGATCGGGCGGCCGGGGAAATGCCCCTGGAAGAACGCCTCGTTGAAGCTGACCGCCTTGACCGCGTGGATGCGCTCGCCGATTTCCAGCGACTGCACCCGATCAACCAGAAGCAACGGATAGCGATGCGGAAGGGCATTGAGCACCTTCCGGATATCATAGGCGGGCGCGCCCGAATCGTCGCTCACTGCCCTGCTCCCGGATGCCCTCAGCGGCCCTGCGGGGCAGGACCGGCCTGGACGGGCTGCTGCGCCGTCGGCTGGGCGGGCTGCTGAGCATCGGGCTGAACGCCCTGCTGCGCCGCCTGTATCGCTGCCTGCTGCTCACGCATCTGGCGCGGCAGCCATCCAGCCGGCGGAACGAGCTGAGCGGAGGGCAGCAGCGCGTTGAGCTCGTCCACCACCGCCTGGTTCATGTTGTAGGCGGCATCGGCATAACGCACCTGCTCCGGTGCCAGGATCAGCGTGACGTTCTTCTTCTTCGCGGCGTTCTCGATCGCCTGCGGCAGCACGTCGCTGATCTGCTCCGCCACATAAGAGCGCGAAAGCTGAACCGGCGCCATGATCGAGTTCACCTCGCGCTGGCCCTGCTCGTAAAGCTGCTCGATCGTGCTCGCCTGCTGCTGCAGGGCCTGCTGGTTCGGATTGGCTGCCTGGCGGTCTGCCTCGAACTTCTGGAGCAGCGGTTCGAGCTGCGTGTTCAGCTGCGCGGCGCGCTGGTTCGCCTGGTCGAACTGCGCCTTGTAAGTCTGCGAGCGCTGCTGCTCGGCAGTCTTGAACGCGTTGGAATTGGCAACCACGCCATTGATATCGACGACGCCGATACCCTGGATGGTCTGAGCGGCGGCCGGCGCCGAAACGATCGGGCTTGCGGCCGTAAGGATGAGTCCGGCAGCGAACACCGGCTTGAGGAGCGATTTCATCAGAATTGTGTTCCTACGTTGAACGTGAATGACTTGGTATCGTCGCCTTCCTGCTTGGCCAGGACATGGGCAAAGTCGATGCGGAACGGTCCGAATGGCGAGTTCCAGTTGACCCCGATACCCACCGCGATGCGAGGCTTGGCAGTATCGCCAAGGAAGCGCTCGCGGAATGCAGGATAGTTGGTGCCCAGCGCCGTATTGTTCGGGCTTGCCAGACAGGCTGGGGGATTCGGATTGATGGGATCGGTCACGACTGTCGTTTCCGTCACCACGCAAACCCCGGAATCATTGAGCGAGGCCTGCACGACCTGGCTGTAGAGCTGATTGCCCTGCGAATCGCGCGTCGGGATGAAGTCTCCATCCGGACCGGTGTCGTAAGGAACCGGCTGGGTCACGCTGAAAACCGAACCGACATCGACGAAGATCGACGGACGCAGGCCCATTTCGCGGGCGCCGCTGCCCAGCGGAAGCTCGAGCTCGGCCCGCCCGAGATAATAGATATTGCCGCCCAGCGGATCGTCCTGCGGATTGTCCGGATCGCTGGTGAAGATGAAATTGCCGTTCTCGTCCTTCAGCGGATTGCCGTCGGCGTCGAAGGTGTAGAATTCGCGCAGGATGCGCGGACCGACACCGCGAATGTCGAAGCCGCGCATCTGCGGATCGCCAAGGAAGAAACGGTCGGTCAGCCGGACATCCTGGCCCAGCCCCTTGATGTATCCGCCCTCGCCCGAGATCGAGAAGATGAAGCCGCTGCCCAGCGGCCAGTACTTGGCCGCATTGGCCCGGAACTTCGCGTAGCGGACCGAACCGCCGAGCCCCGCCACGTCGAGATTGAGCACGACATTCTCGCCCCGTGTCGGGCGGATCGCGTTATCGAGCGTCCGGTAAACCAGCGACGCCCCCAGGATCGAGCTGGTCCGCTTGCCGATCGCGTCGCACAGATAACGTCCGGCGAGCAGCGGATCGCATTCGAATACGCTCGGGTCGACGCGGTTGCTGAAGAATTGGCTCTCGTCCAGCGTCACATCGTCGACATTGAGCGTGTACCGCCCGATCAGCGACATATATTCGGTGAGCGGCACACCCAGCCGGGCGCTGAAGCCCGTGGTCGACTGCTTGAAGGTGGTGTTGTCCCGGTCGAAATAGTTCCAGTTGTTCAGATCGCGCCGGTAGAGGTCGAGCCCGAAGGAGAAGTTGCGGTCGAACACATAGGGCTCGGTAAAGCTCAGCGTGAACGTGCGCGAATAGTTGGAGTAGTTGACGCTGGCGCCCACCGTCTGGCCGCGGCCGCGGAAGTTGCGCTGACGGATCGAGGCCTGGAGGATGAAGCTTTCCAGCGAGGAGAAGCCCGCCGATAGCTGCAATTCGCCGGTGGCCTGCTCCTGCACATTGGCGTCGAGAATGATCCGGTCCGGGGTGCTGCCCTGGCTCTGCGAAATCTCGAAGTTTTCCTGGAAGTAGCCCAGCGAATTGATCCGCGCGGTCGAGCGCCGAACGGCAAGCGAATTGAACGCGTCGCCTTCTGCGATACGGAATTCGCGGCGCACGACCTTGTCCTGCGTCAGCGTGTTGCCGTTGACGTTGACCTGCTCGACATAAACGCGCGGCGCTTCGTTCAGCACGAAGCGGACGTCCATCGTCAGGTCTTCGCGGTTACGGTCAAATTGCGGCCGGACATCGGCGAAGGCGTAGCCGAAGGTGCCGGCGGTCTCCGTCAGCCCCTCAACCGTGTCTTCGACCAGCTTGGCATTGTACCAGTCGCCGGATTTGATCCTCAGCGAACGGGTCAGCGCCTCTTCATCGAAGTCGCGGATCTGGCTCTGCACCGAGACGTCGCCGAATTTGTAACGCTCGCCCTCTTCCACGACATAGGTGATGATGAAGTCGCGCTTGTCCGGGGTCAGCTCGGCCACCGCCGAAACGACGCGGAAATCGGCGAAGCCTTCCGTCAGGTAGAACTGGCGCAGCTTCTGCTGGTCGAATGCCAGACGGTCCGGATCGTAGCTGGTGCTGGAGCTGAACGGGCGGAACCACCGCGCCTGCTTGGTCACCATCTCGCTGCGCAGCTCGCCATCGGAGAACTTCTCGTTCCCGATGATGTTGATCTGGCGGACCTTGGACTTGGGGCCTTCGTTGATCTCGTAGACGATATCGACGCGGTTCTGCTGGAGCTGGACGCTCTTCGGCTCCACCGTGGCGGCGAAGCGGCCCTGGCGCTTGTAGAGCTCGATGATGCGCGCAACGTCTGCGCGGACTTTCGAGCGAGTGAATATCTGGCGCGGCCCGAGGCGGATTTCGGGCAGGATCTTGTCATCCTTGATCCGCCTGTTGCCCTCCAGGATGATGCGGTTGATGACCGGGTTTTCCTGGATCTGGATCGTCACATTGCCATCGGCGTTGCGGATGCTGACATCCGCGAACAGTTCCGTGGCGTAGAGATCCTTCAATGCCGCGTCGGCCGCCGCCTCCGTATAGGTATCGCCGACCTTCATCTGAATGTAGCTGAGGATGGTCGCCGGCTCGAGCCGTTCGGATCCCACCACGACGATGGAGCGGATTACATCCCCGGCGGGGGCGACTACTGCCGCTGTGCCGGCTCCGGCCGCAGCCTGGCCCGCGGAGGGCTGGGTGGCCTGTTGATCCGCCGGCGGCGGAGCCTGGACAACTTCCTGATCCGCAGGCGGCGGAGCCTCGCTCTCCTCCTGAGCCAGTGCTGCGACGGGGTGACCCGCCAGTATCGTACCGCACAAGAGGGTCGCGGCGATCCGGCCTGCGGAGATTCGCTTGCCGTTACGGCTCATTTCCCGTCCAATCTTCGACACGGCCAATCCCGTCTCCTACCGGCTGGCGGACATCCCGTGAGAGACCCACTACCCAAAAATCCAAGCCAAAAAAATTCAAGCGCCGCCCTTGCCCGATGCCGTGCCCGCAATCAAGCGATTGTCCGGTGACCAGTGGGCTGTGCCCGTCCTTTCTCCCAAGCTATCCGCCAAAGGCCGGCAGCGAAGCAATATCGTTCAGCGTGACGAACAGCATCAGCGCAAGCACGAAGGCTATGCCGGTACGGAACGCCCATTCCTGACTGCGCGGGCCGACCGGCTTCCGGCGGATTGCCTCGGCCGCGTAGAAAGCCAGATGGCCGCCGTCGAGCGCCGGAATTGGCAAGAGATTGATGAATGCCAAGTTAATTGAAATCAGCGCCACGAAGGACACGAAAGGCTGCCAGCCGAGCGAGAGTTGCTCGCCGGAATATTTGGCGATCTTCACCGGCCCGCCCAGATCCTCCACCGGCCTTCTGCCGGTGATGATCTGCCAGACGCCGTTGACCATCATCACCACGATGTCGCCCGTCTGCTCAACCGCCAGCGTCACTGCCTCCACCGGGCCTACCTCGACGAGCTGGCCGGTGACGGACCCGATGCCGAGCTGCCCGACCCGGAAAGTGTTGCCGAAGCGGTCGCGCTCCTCGACGCTGGGGATCGTGAAGTCGAACGTCAGTTCTTCCCCGCCGCGGGAGACGGCGAGCTTGATGCGCCCGCCCGGATCCTGGACCACGCGCTGACGCAGATCGTTGAAATCGGCGAGTGGCTGGCCGTCGGCTTCGGTCACGCGGTCCCCGGGCAGGATGCCGGCCTGCTCGGCCGCGCTGCCTTCGACGACGATCTCCACCACGGGGGGAACTTCGAGCTTGCCGTAAGCAAGGTTGAACGTGGCGAGGATCGCCACGGCCACCAGGAAGTTCGTGAGCGGCCCAGCAAGCACGATCAGCGCGCGTTGCCACAACGGCTTGGACTGGAAGGTCCGCTCGCGCTCCTCGCGCGGGAGAGCCAGCCATTCCTCGCTCGGCTGGCTGGCGGGGTTCATGTCGCCTGCGAACTGGACATAGCCGCCCAGCGGCAGCGCGGAGATCTTCCAGCGCGTTCCGCGCTGGTCGGTCCAGCCGGCAAGCTCCTTGCCAAAGCCGATCGAAAAGGCTTCCGCCTTCACCCCGAAGATGCGGCCGACGAGATAATGACCCAGTTCGTGGACGGTCACCAGCGGGCCGAGCACCAGCAGAAAACCCAGGATCCACATCCATACGGGCGGAGATTCAAACACTCAGACGTGCTCCAGCATTCGGCCGACGCGCGACCTCGTCGCCCGGTCGAGGTCAAGCACCTCGGCCAGGTCCCGCGGCGCGGGCGGCGCGCCACCCTCTTCGAGGGCGCGCATCACCAATGCCGCAATGTCGGTGAACGCGATCTGACCGGCAAGAAATGCCGCGACGGCAACTTCATTCGCCGCGTTGAGGACGGCAGGCGCCGCGCCGCCCGCCCGGGCAGCATCGCGCGCGATCCGGGTGGCGGGGAAACGGGCCTCGTCCGGCTCCTGGAAGCTCAACTGCCCCAGCATCGCGAGATCGAGCGGCATGCAGGGCGTTTCCATGCGTTTGGGCCAGGCGAGGCATGACGCGATCGGAACCCGCATGTCGGAGGGGCCAAGCTGTGCCAGCGTCGAGCCGTCACGATATTCGACCAGCGAGTGAACCACCGATTGCGGGTGAACGATGATCCTCAGCCGCTCTGCGCCGACCGGGAAGAGATGGGACGCCTCGATGAACTCGAGGCCCTTGTTCATCATCGTCGCCGAATCGACGCTGATCTTGGCGCCCATCGACCAGTTCGGATGCTTCACGGCCTCTGCCGGGGTGGCATGCCGCAATTGCTCGAGAGACCACTCGCGGAACGGCCCGCCGCTGGCAGTGAGCGTGATGCTCCGCACGTCGCCGATATCGTGCCCCTGCAGGCACTGGAAAATCGCATTATGCTCGGAGTCCGTCGGGAGCAGCGTCGCGCCGTGCTTTGCGACGGCGGCCATCATCACCTCGCCCGCGGAAACCAGCGCTTCCTTGTTGGCGAGCGCGATCGTGCCACCCTGCTCGATCGCTGCCATGGTCGGGGCGAGCCCCGCACAGCCGACAATGGCGGCGACCGTCAGATCCGCGCCGCGAGCGGCAGCTTCGCACAGCGCGCGCGAGCCTGCCGCGGCTTCGATCCCTGTCCCTGCAAGCCTTTCGCGCAAAGCCGGGAGACAGGCTTCATCCGCCACCACGGCGATCTCCGCCTCGAACTCGCGGGCAAGCGCCGCCAGCTGCTCCGTCTGGCAATTCGCGGTGAGCGCCACCACTCGCCATTCTCCGCGATTGCGGCGGACGAGGTCCAGCGTGGAAGCGCCGATGGATCCGGTGGCGCCGAGGATGGAGACGGTACGAGTCATAGATCGAACGCGGCCAACTCCGCCAAAATGTAGAAGAGGCCAAACATGAAGCTGACGGCTAGCAGACCATCGACCCGGTCGAACAGTCCGCCATGGCCCGGAATGAGGTGCGAACTGTCCTTCACCCCTGCCCTTCGCTTCATCCAGCTTTCGAAGAAATCGCCTGCCTGGGCGATGACCGCAATGGCGGCTCCCACGAGGAAGTGACCGGGAAGATACCCCGTCGCTAAGGATCCGTCACCGAGCAGCCGGGCCGATGCCGCCAGGACGAAGCCGGCAGCGATCATGCCCCCGCCGAGGCCCGCCCAGGTTTTCGACGGACTGATCCTGGGCGCGATCTTTGGCCCGCCTATTGCTCTCCCGGCGAAGTAGGCACCGATATCGGTTGCGATGACAGGCAGCAATAGCAGCAGGGTCAGGTCTGCCCCGACTTCGGCCAGCCCCGGCCCATTGCGAAGAAACAGCAACATCGTCGCCGCAAGACCGATGTAGAGAATGCCGCCGAGGTTCCACAGCAGTTGGCTGAGCGAATGACGGGCGAAGCTGCGCACCAGCCCGCGCCATTCGAACAGGACCACTGCCGCGACGATCAGCACCAGCGCAAACCAGGCATATCCGCCCAGCCACAGCGCTGCGCCCGCAACCGCCAGCATGACGATGGCGGACAGCGCCCTCACCCCGAGGTCGGATTTCCGGGCGAGCGCGGCCTCAGTCATATGCTGCCATGCTGAACTTGCGTCAGCATCCATCGCGGCTCACAGCCCGGGCTCGGGATCGGACTTCTCGGGAGGAGAAAAGGCCCTTGAAACGAGTTCAGGGTGAGGGGACCGGGAATCGCCATCGCCTGTCCGTCACCGACCGCCAAAGCGCCTCTCCCGCGCGGCGAAGGAGGCCAGCGCCTGTTCCAGGTGTGCAGGCGTGAAATCCGGCCACAAGACATCGGTGAAATACATCTCCGCATAGGCGGCCTGCCACAGCAGGAAATTCGACAGGCGCACTTCGCCCGAGGTGCGGATCAACAGGTCGAGCGGAGGCAGATCGGCCGTGTCGAGATTGGCGGAGATACTCTCCGCCGTCACTTCGCCGCTTGCCGCCGCCTTCGCCGCTGCGCGGGCGATTTCCCGCTGCGACCCGTAATTGAGCGCCACCGCCACGGTGGTCGGCCCCGCCTTCGTCTGCTCCAGCGCGTTTTCGAGCATCGCGACGATATCCGGTTCCAATGCCTTGTAGTCGCCGATGATCTTCAGACGAACGCCATTATCGACGAATTCCTGGAGATCGCTTTTGATGAAATGCCTGAGCAGCCCCATGAGGTCCGAGACTTCGTCTTCCGGCCGCTTCCAGTTCTCCGAGGAAAAGGCGTAGAGCGTCAGGCAATCGAGCCCCATGCCGCGGGCGGCGCGGACCAGCCGGCGCACGGCCTCCACTCCTCGCCTGTGGCCGACTGCGCGCGGCAGATGATGCTTCTTCGCCCACCGGCCATTGCCATCCATGATGATCGCCACGTGGCGCGCGCCGTGGCCCGCGCGAATCCCGGCGCGACCTCCGGTGCTTTCACCTGCACTCTCGCTCGTCGCGCCCTGCACCAGCCTGGCGCTCGGATCGAGCGGAGACGCGCCGTCCGTCACTGGCCGAGGATTTCCTTTTCCTTGTGCTCAGCCGCTTCGTCGGCCTGCTTGACGTATTCGTCCGTCAGCTTCTGGACCTCTTCTTCCAGCCGCTTGCGCTCGTCCTCGCTGATTTCCTTCTTCTTCTCGTCGTCCTTCAGCGCTTCCATGCCGTCGCGGCGAACGTTGCGAATGGCGACCCGCGCCTTCTCCGCATATTGGCCGGCGAGCTTGGCCAGTTCCTTGCGCCGTTCCTCGGTCAGGTCGGGAATCGGCAAGCGGATGGTCTGCCCGTCGATCATCGGGTTGAGTCCCAGCCCCGCACGGGCGATGCCCTTCTCCACCGGGATCACGTTGGACTTGTCCCACACCTGTACCGAGAGCATGCGCGGCTCCGGCGCGGAAACCGTCGCGACCTGGTTGAGCGGCATCATCGATCCGTAGACCTCCACCTGAACGGGATCGAGCAGCGACACGTTCGCTCGGCCGGTTCTGAGCCCGGCAAGATCACCCTTCAGGGATTCCACGGCGCCCGCCATGCGCCGCTCGACATCGGTTTTGCTGTACTTCGCCATTGTCAAAGTATCCTTAAGTCTTGGGCCCTTGCACTATCGTCTGCACGCCTTCACCTGCCAGAACCCGCGCAAGATTGCCCTTCTCACGGATCGAGAATACCACGATCGGAATGTTGTTGTCCCGGCACAAGGCCACGGCCGAGGCATCCATCACCTTGAGGTTGTCTGCCAAAACCGTGTCGTAACCTATTGTATCGTAACGGGCCGCGGCCGGATTCGTCTTGGGATCGGAATCGTAGACCCCGTCCACGCTGGTGCCTTTGAGAAGCGCGTCGCACTTCATCTCGGCTGCGCGCAACGCCGCGCCGCTGTCGGTCGTGAAATAGGGGCTGCCGACTCCCGCCGCGAAAATGACGATCCGCCCCTTTTCCAGGTGCCGCTCCGCGCGGCGGCGGATAACCGGCTCGCACACGGTGTCCATCGGGATCGCCGACTGCACCCGGGTGTCGACGCCGAGCTTCTCCAGCGCACTCTGCATGGCAAGGGCATTCATTACCGTCGCCAGCATGCCCATGTAATCCGCCTGGGCGCGATCCATGCCGCGCGCCGCACCGGCCATGCCGCGGAAGATGTTGCCGCCGCCGATGACCAGGCAAATTTCCAGCCCGCCCTCCTGCGCCGCCTGAACTTCCTTCGCCAGTTCAAGCACGAATTCGGGATCGATCCCGAACTGCTGATCTCCCATGAGGACTTCGCCCGAGAGCTTGAGCAGGACGCGCTTGAAGCGGGGCTTGGTCATGAAGGGGAATCTCTCGAAGCGGCAGGAGCGCCGCCCTTATAGGCCGGTGCCAGCCCGTGCCAAGGGCCGGGGTCGCTCGAGCGGGTATGAAAATCCCCGCAAGGCACAGGCCATGCGGGGATCATCGCATCTGCAGAGCGGATCAGGCGCCGACTGCGGCGGCGACTTCCGCGGCGAAGTCGTTCTCTTCCTTCTCGATGCCTTCGCCCAACTGGAAGCGGACATAATCCTTGAGCACGATCTCGGCCCCGGCGTCCTTCGCCGCCTGCTGGACGACCTGCTGGATCGGAGTCTTGTTGTCCATCACGAAGACCTGGCTCAGCAGCGCGTTCTCCTTGGCGAACTTGGCGATCGCGCCGTCCACCATCTTCGCCTGGACTTCGGCCGGCTTGCCGCTCTCGGCCGCCTTCTCGGCGGCGATCGCACGCTCGCGCTCGATCACGGCCGGATCAAGGCTTGCCGCGTCCAGCGCCTGCGGGAATGCCGCGGCGATGTGCATCGCAAGCTGCTTGCCCAGCTCTTCGAGCTTGTCCTTCGCAGCCGTGCTCTCGAGCGCGACGAGCACGCCGATCTTGCCCAGGTTGGGCGCGGCGGCGTTGTGCATGTAAGGCACGATTACGCCATCGGAGACCGAAACGGTCTTCATCCGGCGGACCTGCTGATTCTCGCCAATGGTGGCGACGTTGCTGGTCAGCTTCTCGGCCACGCTGCCGCCATCGGGATAGGCAGCCGCCTTGAGCGCTTCGACATCGTCTCCGTCCACTCCCAGGGCGACCTGGGTGATCTTGCGCACGAAGTCCTGGAACTGGTCGTTCTTGGCGACGAAGTCGGTCTCTGAATTGACCTCGACCGCAACGCCCCGGGTGCCCTCGACGGCGACGCCGACCAGCCCTTCGGCGGCCGTGCGGCTCGATTTCTTCTGCGCGGCGGCGAGCCCCTTGGCACGCAGCGCGTCGACGGCAGCCTCGAGGTCGCCATTGGTTTCTTCGAGAGCTTTCTTGCAGTCCATCATGCCGGCGCCCGAACGCTCGCGCAGGGCCTTCACGTCAGCGGCAGTGTAAGCAGCCATGGTACTTGTCCTTTTGAATTTGTGTTGCGACGCCGGGCTTGATCGAGGTTCGACCACATGCCCGGCGCGCTAAACGGCAATTACGCCCGTTCGGTTGCGGCTCAGGCCGCCGCCTCGCCGGTTTCGGCCGGAGCCTCAGCGGCTGCGTCCGAAGGGGCTTCCGCAATGTCCTCGGCCGGAGGGGCATCCATCGCGCCGATGTCGACGCCGGATTCGGCCACGGCTTCGTTTCCGCCCTTGGTCGCCGCCTTGGCGATCGCATCGCAGTAAAGGCGCACGGCGCGGCTGGCATCGTCGTTGCCCGGGATCGGGAAGGCGATCCCCGAAGGATCGACATTCGTGTCGAGAACCGCAACCACCGGAATGCCGAGCACATTGGCTTCCTTGATCGCAAGCTCTTCCATGTTGGCGTCGATCACGAACATCACGTCCGGAACGCCGCCCATGTCGCGGATGCCGCCGAGCGAAAGCTGAAGCTTCTCATGCTTGCGGGTGAGGTCGAGCACTTCCTTCTTGGTGAGGCCCGACGTATCGCCCGAAAGCTGTTCCTCAATCGATTTGAGGCGCTTGATCGACTGGCTGATCGTCTTCCAGTTGGTGAGCATCCCGCCCAGCCAGCGATGGTTGACGTAATACTGGCCGCAGGCGCGCGCCGCATCGGCGATCGGCCCCTGTGCCTGGCGCTTCGTGCCGACGAACAGCACCTTGCCGCCCGCGCGCACGGTGGCGCCCACGAAGTCCAGCGCCCGCGCCATCAGCGGCACGGTCTGCGACAGATCGATGATGTGGACACCGTTGCGCGCGCCGAAGATATACGGCTTCATCCGCGGGTTCCAGCGGTGGGTCTGGTGGCCGAAATGCGCGCCGGCCTCGATCAATTGCTGCATGGTGACGGTGGGAACCGCCATAGTCATTTCCTTTCCGGTTGTGCCTCTGGAAGACTGGAACCGACTGCGGAGCTCCCGCAGATGGCACCGGGTATGAGCGCCTTCCATGTGAATTTACCCGCACCGACATTCGTTCGCATGGAACGCAGTTCGGCCAACGGGCGCCGCGCGCCTTAGCGGCATTGATGCGGAAAATCCACCCTATTCGCATCGCCTCACCGCATCGGCGAAAGAACGCTTGACATGTAGGAACACAAAGCGAACAAAGGCGCCGGTACAAACAGAGAACCGATTCGCGGAGCGTAGTTTATTCACTGCCTGTCCACAGGCTCACCAACAGTGGGATTTCCGTTCCGTCACAAGGGGTAAGGTCGATGATCGCCATTCTGCCAATCGCACTTTGCGTTGCCGCCGCGGCGGCCGCACTCGCCATACTGGTATCGTCCAGCCTCCGGGCGCTCGCATCCTGTGGCGGGATTCGCCGTGACCTTCATGCCTGCGCGGGCAATCGAAGCTATCTGCTGCGATTCGAGGAGCTGGAGCGCCGGAGGGCGCCGGTGCACCTGCGGCTGGTCAGCGATGTCCGGCGGCCGGCGGCGTCGCCGGGCTACGCGCTGCGCGCTGCCGCCTGACCCTGGCATAGCTGATGAAGCCGTATGGCATGAGGGCGAGGTAGAGGGTGCCGATGCCGGCGAGCGTCCACCACGGCTCCAGCAGAAGGGCGGCAAAGATGATGCCGACCATGGCGATGATCTCCAGCCGTACATTCTTGCGGGGCCGCAGCGAAGCCCAGCTCAGCGTGGCGATGTTGGAGATCATCAGGAAGGCGATCACGGCGACCCAGACAGCGACTACTATCGGGTCGCGGAACAGGCTCTCCCCGCTCGCCAGCCAGAGGAACAGCGGCATGAATGCAAGCCCGGCACCCACCGGCGCCGGTACGCCGGTGAGAAAGCCGGCCGATTTGTGCGGCTGGTCGTCCACGTCGATCCGGGCATTGAACCGGGCAAGGCGCAAGGCGCAGCAAATGGCGAATGCAAGGGCGGCGAACCAGCCGAAGCGCGACAGGTCCTGCAGCGACCACAGGAACAGGATCAGGGCAGGCGCCACGCCGAAGGACAGCGAATCGGCCAGGCTGTCGAGTTCGGCGCCGAAGCGCGATTGCGCTTTCAGCAGCCGGGCGATCCGGCCGTCGATCCCATCGAGCAGGCCCGCGAGGATCACGGCGAAGGCCGCGCGCTCCCAGTCGCCCGTGATAGCGAAGCGGATCCCGGTAAGGCCGGCGCAAAGCGCCGCGGCAGTGATGGCATTGGGGAGGACCGCCCGCAATGTCAGGCCCTGTACGGCAGGCTTTCCGAAGCTGCGCTCCGCCTCGGAAGCCTTCGGCCCGATGATCTCCGGCCGCTCCCCGTCGAAACCTTCATCATCGAAGGGGTCGTTCACTGGCTGACGCCTTCGATAAGCTGCTGCCTGCCGATACGGGCGATGACCGTCTCGCCGCCGATCACCTTCTGGCCGGTGATGACCACGGGATCGGTTCCGCGCGGCAGGTACACGTCGACGCGGCTGCCGAAGCGAATGAGGCCGACCCGCTGGCCCGCAGCGACAATATCGCCCGGTTTGATGAAGGGAACGATCCGCCGTGCAAGCAGGCCTGCAATCTGCGTAAAGCCGATGCGCACGCCGTCGCTCCGCTCGATCAGGATGTGCTGGCGTTCATTCTCTTCGCTCGCCTTGTCGAGGTCTGCATTCATGAACTTGCCGGGGACGTAGATCAGGCGGCGTATCGTGCCGCCAACCGGCGCGCGATTGATATGAACGTCGAACACCGACATGAAGATCGACACGCGCATGATCTTTTCGCGCCCGAGGCCGGGCGACGCCGTCCCGTCATCCACCTGCAATTCGATCGGCGGTTCGACTTCCTGGATCAGGGTAACGAGCCCATCCGCGGGCGCGACGATCAGATCGTCCGCCTGCGGCACCACGCGTTCGGGGTCGCGGAAGAAGGCGAACACACCGAGCGACAGGAACAGGAGCGGCCAGCCGATGATCTCCCAGTCCAGCCCGATCAGGAAAACCAGGCTTATGGCCATCGCTATGAGCCCGAATTTGCGCCCCTCTGGATGGATCGAAGGCCACCCCCATGCGGCTTCGCCGCGCCCCTTATTGTCGAGTATCTCACCAGCCATGCGCACCATCTAGGGCGTCGGCCTATTCCTCACAAGAAAAGAAGGCTGCCGAAAGAACTTGGCGGTTTTAGCAATTTCGTGAGACCTTGAGGCTAGCGAAGCTGCGCATGACGGGGAACAGAGCGCAAATCATGGATGCGGAGCGTGCCGGCAGGCGCATGCGGGACAGCCTCATCGGTGACGTGCCACCGATCGTCATCGCGATCGGCCTGCTGGTGTTGTGCCTGGGGCTGATGGCGTCCAAGGGAATCGTATTCGGCCTGTCGATCGTTTCGCTGCACGCACAGCTTATCTTGTTCAGCATGCTGGTGATGCTGGCGATCGACGTCCTTTGGCAGCTCTGGAAGCACAGGCCCGCCGCACCGGTGGCCCATCTGAAGGCCCATTACCTGACGCCGCGGCAATATGCCCATATCGGCTCCAGATTGCCGATGCTGTTCGTCTTCATCGTCTTCATGCCCTTCTTCTCGAAGATGAAGGGCATGATACCGCTGTTCAACGATTACACCTGGGACGAGACCTTTATCGCCTGGGATCAGGCGCTGTTCTTCGGGCATGACGCGTGGGAAGTGATCCAGCCGATCTTCGGCTACCCCTATGTGACCGCCTTCCTCGCACTGCTTTACCATTTGTGGTTCCTGCTGATCTACCCCGGCTGCGTGTTCTTCTGCTTCTACCGCGTGGATCCGCTCACCCGCCGCCGCTTTTTCCTTAGCTTCGTGCTCTGTTGGACACTGATCGGCGGGGCGATGGCCACCGCCTTCGCATCGGTGGGCCCTTGCTTCCTCGAACCCCTTTTCGGGAACCCCCGCTTCGCCCCGCAAATGGCTTATCTCAACGCGGCGAACGAGCAGGTTCCGGTGATGACACTGCATGTGCAGCAGATGTTGCTGGAGTGGTTCAATACCGATGCGCGCGGGCTCGGCAGCGGCATCACCGCCATGCCATCGATGCATATTTCGATGGCCTTCATCTATGTGCTGGCAATGCGCCACGTTTCGAGGCGCGCAGCGCAGGCCTTCTTCGCCTTCTTCGTCGCGATCTTCATCGGCTCGGTGCACCTCGCCTATCACTACGCGGTCGACGGCATCGTGGCTGTTGCCGCGACGGGAGCGATCTGGTGGGGATCGAAGCACCTTTTCGCCTGGTGGGACCGCCGCCAGCACGCCAGGTTTGCCCCGGACGCCGCCCAGCCGGCATTGGTTTGACGCGGCGCGTCACTCTGTTGCGGCGGACGAGACGCTTCAAATTCAGACGATCAGCGGGGGCAGATCACTACGGAATAGCCTCCTCGAAAGATGAATCGATCAGGGCAGCCGTATGAACGTGAACGTTCTCGCCGCAATGTTTGCGAAGGATACGGATCGCTCGTTCGCAATCGGCAACATCCCAGACCCGAACCCAGAGCAGCAAGCCGCCCTTCTCCAACTGATCCTCGAGATAATGCGCATGCTGGTGTCCAACCCAGCGCGCAAGAATTGAGCCGATGAGACCTCCGGTCCCGCCAGACAGTGCCGCGGCTGCGATCGCCACGGCCAGACTGCCGCCCGAAACGAGCACTGCACCTGCCGCGACAGTCGCCCCCACATAGAGGAGCCCGCTGATGAGGCTTCCCTCTGCCCATCCCAGGGCTTCATCGGAGACGTAAGCCATACGGGGCGTCTCGGGATTGTCGGCGAGGCCACTGACCTTTGTATATCTGCTGCCCAGCTTTTCCCGTACTGCGTGCTCCCCAGCGAGCAGGCTCAACTCGGCGCGGTCGAACCCGCAACTGAGCAGTTCATCTACGGCATCTTGTAGATCGTCAGCGAGATGAAAGATGCCGACGATCTCGCGGAAGGGCTGCAGGTCTGGTTGGGATGTCATGGATAATCTCCTTTTGAAGCTTCCCTCCCCGGTCCTGTCGATGATCTCACACCGCGGGCTGATCCATTTCAGACAAGGCGATGATCGAGTGTGCATACGCGCCGCCCGCCCGCATCTCGGCAGCCACCCAGATGGCTTCCATGAGTTCCTCCTGCGAGGCGCCCGCCCGCACGGCAGCTCTTGTGTGGCCCTTGATGCAATAGGGGCACTGCGTGACGTGAGCGACAGAGACGGCGATGATCTGCTTCATTTTGGCGGACAGCGCCCCCTCCGCGAAAACTTGCTTGCTGAAATCGTCGAAGGAAGCGGCAATCTCCGGCGCAAGATCGCGCCGCTTGCGGCCAAGCGCTCCCGTCGGTGATGGATATAATTCGTGCGACATCATGATTTTCCTTTCAGCTCAGGAAGGTTTCGCCCGAGCGCCGCCCCTCGGAAGCTTTCTGTTCGGAGGTGCCGCATCGATTACTTGATCATCCGAAGATAAAGCAGGCGTAATCCGAATTATCCGAGGCTCTTGCCATGAAAAACTAGCGAAGTGGTCGCGGGAGAACGACATGTTCCAGCCCTCCTCGGTAGGAGATGGGCGCCGTTGGGAATCAGCGGAGCGCTAATACAATGAAGGCTAACACCAAGAGAGAAAGTTGCTTCGTGAGATTTAATTGCCTACCCGAAATAAACGGTTTTACAATCTTGCCTCGCGGCTCCATTTTTTGAGCGAATGCAAACTCTATGTGTGAGCGATCGTGCCCACATCCCCGCCTTGCGTGACGAAGAAAAAGGGCTGGAATTGGCGCCTCGCGGCCGCGCCTGGTAACGGTGGCGGGTGGTGGACAGGGGTGGATTCGAACCACCGTACGCTTGCGCGGGCAGATTTACAGTCTGCTGCCTTTAACCACTCGGCCACCTGTCCACACCATTGCCGGTGACGGGTTGCCCCGTAAATGCGGCCCCCGTCAGTGCGAATGGGGGCTGTCCGGCCGAGAGGCGGCCTCATGGCGAAGCCGCGCTTGCGTGTCAATGGGGCGGCTGGCAGGAGCGTCACGCAAAAGCGGCACCACGGAGTTCGAATGGCCAAACGCGGAGACAAACGGGCTTTAAGAGGCCGCGCCGGGCGCATGCAGGGCGGGCGCGGCAGCGGCCGCGCAAGCGCGGGATATGTGCGCCTGTGGGGCCGCCACGCAGTGGAGGCCGCGCTTCGCAATCCCAACCGGCAGCACCGCAAGCTGTGGGCCACGCGTGACGGCATCGCTTCGCTGGATGGAGAGCTGCCGGAGGATTTCCCCGTCGAATATGCCGAAGGCGCCGATCTCGCCAGGCTGGTCGCACGAGACGCGCCCCATCAGGGGCTGGTGCTTGAATGCGAGCCGCTCGAGGATGTCTTCCTCTCCGATGTCATGGACGCCGATGCGGCGCGGCCGATCGTGGTGCTGGACCAGGTGACCGATCCGCATAATGTCGGCGCGATCCTGCGTTCTGCCGCAGCCTTCGGCGCAGCCGCGATCGTCACCCAGGACCGCCACGCGCCGCCCGAATCGGGGGTTGTCGCCAAGTCCGCATCGGGCGCGCTCGAACTCGTGCCGTGGGTGCGCGTGGTCAACCTTGCGCGCGCGCTCGAGGAAATGGCTGAGGCCGGATATTGGCGCATCGGCCTTGCAGGAGAGGCCGACGCGCTGTTCGCGCAGGCTCTGCCGCAGGGGCCCGTCGCGATCGTGCTCGGGGCCGAAGGCGAAGGCATGCGGCATAATATCGCCGCGCATTGCGATGCGCTCGCGCGGCTTCCGATCTCGCCGCTGATCGAGAGCCTCAATGTGTCGAACGCGGCGGCAGTAGCTTTGTACGAGATCGTGCGAATGGGCTGAGCTCGAGCTCGAAGGGGGAACGTCATGATTGGATCACGCAGCATTGCGAGGACTTTATACGCGGTGGGGGCGGCGATCCTGCTCAGCGCGCTGCAGGGGTGCTTTCTCTCGCCGGGTAAGTTCGAATCGTCGCTCGACATCCGCAAGGATGGCCGTTTCACCTTCGCCTATGACGGCGAGATGCATTTCCTGGCGCTCAGCGATTTCGCGGGTCGAGACAGCGAGTTCGAACCGGAGGAATGCAGGGACGACGAGTTCGAGCTGCGGGAATGCACGGATGCCGAGATCGACGCGCAGCGCCAGGCCTGGGCGGAGAAGCAGGAGCGAGAGAAGAAAGAGGCAAAGGAGATGGCCTCGCTGTTCGGAGGTATCGACCCGAGCGATCCTGCGGCGGCAGAGGAATTGGCTGCAGCCTTGCGCAAGCAAAAGGGATGGCAGCACGTGGAATACAAGGGCGACGGGCTGTTCGACGTGTCTTACCGGCTGAGCAGCCATGGCGGGCACCCGTTCGCCTTCCCCGCCCTCGAAGGTTTCCCCGTCGCCAACGCTTTTGTCCAGATCGCACCGCGCGCGGATGGCAGCTTACGCATCGACGCGCCCGGCTTCGGCCCGGCAGGCGGCTATCCGATGTCTTCGATGTTGTTCGGGGCCGCCGGGATGAGCGGATCGGGCGCGGACGACCTGCCCAAGCTGCCGGAACTCGGCGGCGTCTTCACCATCACGACCGATGGGCAGATCCTGGCCAACAATACCGACGAGGGGGGGCAGCCTGTCGATGGCAGCGAGAGCCTGTCCTGGAGCGTAAGCCGAACCAGCCGAGCTGCCCCGATGGCGTTGATCCGGCTCGGAAACTGACACGGACGCGCCGTCCCTGGGGGCGCCGGCCAAGGAGAGACGGGCCCCAGAAAAGAGAAAGCCGCACCGGCCTTTCAGGGCCAATGCGGCGTTTCGTCTCTGTCCGGGCCGCGAGGCGATGCGGCCCGGCCAAAAGGGTCCTAGTTGACGGAGTCCTTGAGACCCTTGCCCGCCTTGAACTTTGGCTGGCTGGAGGCCTTGATGGTCATCGGCTCTCCGGTGCGCGGGTTGCGACCCGTGGACGCCTTGCGCTTGGCAACCGAGAACGTGCCGAAGCCGACGAGACGGACTTCGTCGCCCTTCGCGAGAGCACCCGTAATCGTATCGAAAACACCTTCGACGGCTTTGGTCGCGTCGCTGCGAGAAAGACCGCTGGCATCGGCGACGGCGCCGATCAGATCGTTTTTGTTCATGTAAGGAACCCCCTCTGAGAAAGTGCCGGAGTTAAAGTTGGATTTGAATCGCCTCTCGGGTGGCGGTGAATTGAGCGAGTTTTCCTTGCCGTGTCAAAGGCAAAACACGCGCAAAATTGCGGTTTTTGCGGAATTAACCGTTGTTTTCGACGAGTTGAGCCATGTTACCAGTCACAAGCCCTGCGGGCCGGGCCTGCAAGGCTGTGACAAAGACACGCCGCCAGATCGATTCGCTGCGTTGCAGCGAATCTCAATGGGCTGTCAGGGTGTTCTCTCCATTCATCGCAACCGGCCCCGGCTGGCTCGCGAGGTCGTCGGCTTCGGTCCAGTCGATAGGCGTGAGCGGAGAGACAAGGCACTTCTCCAGCACCTCGTCCACATGTGAAACCGGCAGGATCTCCAGCCCCTGCGTCACATTCTCGGGAATCTCGGCGAGATCCTTGCGGTTCTCCTCCGGAATCAGCACGGTTTTGATCCCGCCGCGAAGCGCCGCGAGGAGCTTTTCCTTGAGCCCTCCGATGGCGAGCACGCGCCCGCGCAGCGTCACCTCGCCGGTCATCGCGACGTCGGGCCGCACCGGAATGCCCGTGAGCGAGGAGACGATCGAGGTCACCATGCCCACGCCTGCTGACGGGCCGTCCTTCGGCACGGCGCCTTCGGGCAAGTGGATATGGATGTTCTTGCGCTGGAAGATCGAAGGCTTGATGCCATAGGCAGGCGCGCGCGCCTTCACGAAGCTGAAGGCCGCCTGCACGCTCTCGTTCATCACTTCGCCGAGCTTGCCGGTCGTCCTCACTTCGCCCTTGCCGGGAACGGTGACGCTTTCGATCGTCAGCAATTCGCCGCCCACTTCGGTCCAGGCAAGGCCGGTGACTGCGCCGACCTGCGCTTCCTCGTCAGACTTGCCGTGGCGGTACTTGCGCACGCCCGCATAGTCGCCGAGATTCTCCGGCGTGATGGTGACGGAGGTCACCTTCTTCTCCAGGATGGCGCGAAGCACCTTGCGCGCCAGCCGCGCAATCTCGCGCTCGAGCGTACGAACGCCCGCCTCGCGCGTGTAATAGCGGATAAGATCGCGCAGACCCTCGGTCGTCAGCGTGAATTCGCCCGCGCGCAGGCCGTGAGCCTTCACCTGCTTCATGATCAGGTGGCGTTCGGCGATCTCGACCTTCTCATCCTCGGTATACCCTTCCAGCCGGATGATCTCCATCCGGTCGAGCAAGGGTTGCGGTAGGTTGAGACTGTTCGCGGTAGTCACGAACATCACATCCGACAGATCGATGTCGAGCTCCAGGTAATGATCCTGGAACTTCGAATTCTGTTCCGGATCGAGCACTTCAAGCAGAGCCGACGCCGGATCGCCGCGGAAATCCTGGCCGAGCTTGTCGATCTCGTCGAGCAGGAAGAGCGGGTTCGACGTTCCGGCCTTCTTGAGGTTGGTGACGATCTTGCCCGGCAGCGAGCCGATATAGGTCCGCCTGTGGCCGCGGATCTCGGCTTCGTCGCGCACCCCGCCCAGCGACTGGCGCACGAATTCGCGCCCCGTCGCCTTGGCAATCGACTTGCCCAGGCTGGTCTTGCCGACGCCAGGAGGGCCGACGAGGCACAGGATCGGCCCCTTGAGCTGATTGGTACGCGCCTGGACCGCGAGATATTCGATGATCCGGTCCTTGACCTTGTCCAGCGCGTAGTGATCCTGGTCCAGAATCGCCTGCGCCTTCGCGATGTCTTTCTTGAGCCGCGACTTCTTGCCCCAGGGAAGGCCCAGCAGCACGTCGAGATAATTGCGCACCACGGTCGCCTCGGCGCTCATCGGCTGCATCGTCTTGAGCTTCTTGAGCTCCGTCTGCGCCTTGGCCTTGGCTTCCTTCGACAGCTTGAGCGTCTCGATCTTTTCCTGGAGCTCGGCGATCTCGTCTCCTTCTTCGCCGTCGCCACCGCCCAGTTCGGACTGGATCGCCTTCAACTGTTCGTTGAGGTAGTACTCCCGCTGGGTCTTCTCCATCTGCCGCTTCACGCGGCCGCGGATCTTGCGCTCCACCTGAAGCACCGAGAGTTCGCCTTCCATGAAGGAATAGACCATCTCCAGCCGCTTCATCGGGTCGGGCTCGGTGAGCAACGCCTGCTTGTCGGAGACCTTGGCATTGAGGTTGGCCGAGATCGTGTCCGCCAGCCTTGCCGCATCGTCGATCTCGGCAAGCTCCTGCTCCAGCTCCTCCGGAAGCTTCTTGTTGAGCTTGGCATATTCGGTGAACTGCTCGATCACCGAACGCATCATCGCCGCAACCTCGGTGCCGCCTGCGAATTCCGGCTCGATCGGCTCGACGCCGGCAATCACAAGGCCGCCTTCCGCCCGCAGTTCCTCGAGCCGGGCGCGCTGTTGCCCCTCGACCAGCACGCGCACGGTGCCGTCGGGCAATTTCAAGAGCTGGAGGACCTGCGCAACCACGCCGATATCGTAGAGGTCGTCACGCCCAGGATCGTCGCAGCCCGGATCGAGCTGCGCCAGAAGGAAGATATCTTTCGAACCGGCCATCGCCTCTTCAAGTGCCGCGACCGACTTTTCACGGCCGACGAAGAGGGGCACGACCTGACCGGGGAAGACCACGATATCGCGCAGCGGCAGCAGGGGATAAAGATTCATAAGAAAAGCAGTTCCAAGGTTTCTTGCGCCGTTCCGACGCTTTGAAAGGATCCCGAAGGTTTACGGCAGATATGGGGGCCTCGCCGTTATCCTGCAATGGCCGATATCCGCTGATCTGTGGAAGGTCGCCATCCCCAAGCCTCGCCAGTGCATCCCTTGGAGGCCCCTAACGCTCAGTCCATCACCGCAAGATGAGTCAGGGTGATGAAATCGGCCCAAAGATCGAGGTTCATCGGCCGGATCTGTGTGATCAGGATCGTCACCATATCTTCCTTGGGATCGACCGCAAAATAGGTCGTGGCAGCGCCGGACCAACCATATTGACCGACCGAGAGCGGCAGGCCGTATTGCGACGGATCGGTGACGACCTCGACTCCGAGACCATAGCCCCGGCCCTTGTAATCGCCCACAGCGACCCCCTCGGGCACATGGTTGGTCGTCATGAACTCTACCGTTTTCGGATTTAGGAGACGCGTGCCGTCGAGCTCGCCGCCGTTGAGCAGCATCTGCGCGAATTGCAGATAGTCGCGCGCATTGGAGGAAAGCCCGCTGCCGCCCAGGACAGCGGAGCCATAACGCGGCTGCACGTCCCACGCGACCGGCACGACGCGGCCCGCTTCATCCTTCGTGTAGAGCGTCGCATAGTTTTCGGGCCGCTCCACCGGCTGTCCGAAATAGCTGCTCGTCATATGGAGCGGTTCGAAGATCCGCGTCTGCACGAAATCGGCGAAGGACATGCCGGAGAAGTGTTCGACCAGAGACGCCTGCACATCGTGCGAGACGCTGTAGATCCACTGCTCGCCCGGATGATAGGCGAGCGGATAGGAAGCCAGGGCCTTAACGAACTCGGCCTGGCTCATCTGATTGATGCGCTCTGCACCGTAGCGGGCGTTGAGCTCATCGTCTCCGAAGTCTCCATAGGTGAAGCCGGCGGTGTGGCGGAAGACATCCTGGATCGTCGGCTTACGCCGCGGTTCCTCCAGGATCATGTTCCCGCTGGCGTCGCGTCCGGCGAACACCTTCACGTCGGCAAATTCGGGGATATGCTTCTCCAGCGGATCGGTCAGCTGGAACTTGCCCTCTTCGTAGAGCATCAGCAGCGCCACGCTCGCGATCGGCTTGGTCATGGAGAACATCCGCACCACGGTGTCCTGCTGCATCGGCTGCTGCGTTTCGCGGTCCGCCCAGCCATAAGCGTCGAAATGGGCGATCTTGCCGCGGCGTGCCACCAGCGTGACGACCCCGCCGACAGCGCCTTCATCGACATAGCGGTGCATCACCGTATCGAGCGTCTCAAGCTGCCCAGCCGAGAGCCCGACCTCTTCGGGCGAAGCTGCTGGCCGGTCCTCGGCCATGGACGGCGACGCATGTGCAAGGCCAAGCACTGCCACCATCACGACGGCCGGCGCGGCCATCTTCGATAAGCGAGCCGAAATTCTCCGCATAACCCCTACCCCCTGTTCAGCCAGCATTGCGCTCCGGCTGCTTGTCTTGCCTCGATAAGCTTACCCCAGCCCCGGAAAGTTGAAGCCGGGCGGCAAGCCCATACCGCCCTGGATCTTCTGCATCTCCGCATTGGCGGCAGTATCCGCCTTTCCGCGTGCATCGTTGAAGGCCGCAGTGACAAGGTCTTCCAGCATCTGCTTGTCGTCCGGCACGATCAGGCTGTCATCGATCGATACGTTCAGTATCCGGCCCTTCGCAGTGCAGCGGATCTTCACCAGCCCGCCGCCGGCAACACCTTCGACTTCGATTGCGTCAAGCCGCGCCTGCGCGTCGTTCATCTGCTTCTGAATGGTCTCCGCCGCTTCCTGAGCGGCCTTGAGCATCTCTTCCATCGACTTCATGCGTTTCTGCTCCAACTCCTGTCGCCGCCCGCGGGCGCATTTTCTTCATCGACCAGTTCGGCCTGCGGAAAGGCCGCGAAGGCGGCTTCGACGATCGGTGCAGCCAGCACACGCTGCGTCTCCGCAGCCTTCCTTGCCTCGGCCTGCTCGCGCAGGGATGGGCTGCCCGCCCCTGCCCCGAGATCGACCTGCCAGCGCTCACCGGTCGCCTTCAGCAGCGCATCACGCAGTTCGGCACTGGGATCGCCTGAAAAGCCGGGCGCGAGCGAATAGGTGAGCTTGCCTGGGCCCAGCTCGATCACCCGCACCCAATCGCGCATCAGCTGCGCCATGCGCAACTGTCCGCCCTGATCCACCCGAGCCACGAGGCTTTCCCAATCCACCGCCACCGGTGACGAAGGTGCAGCCGATGTCTCGCCAGTGCCGGCGGATTGCGCCGCCAACCCCACACCAATGCCGCTGGCCGCCATTTGCTCCAGCCTTTTTGCCAAGGTGCCCGGATCGGGCAGCTCGGCGGCATGCATCGCGCGCAGTAAAGCCATCTGGGCCGAAGCCAGCGGATCGGGCGCCGCACGCACCTCATCATGCCCCTTGAGCAGCAATTGCCACAGGCGGTGGAGCTGGCCCGGCGAAAGGCCACCAGACCACGCCTCTATCGCCTCGCGTTCTTCCGCCGTGGGTGCGTCGGCACTTCCCCCCACCTGCGCCACGGTGATCTTGTGCGTGAGTTCCATCAGCGAGCGCATCAGCGCCAACGGATCCACGCCGAGCGCGTATTGATTGTCGATCTCTCGCAGGACGGCGGCGGGCTCGCCTTCCAGCAGCGCCGCGAACAGCCCCCTCAGTGCCCCGCGATCGGCGAGGCCAAGCATGTCGCGCACCCGCTGTGCCGTGACCATGCCGCCGCCCGAACCATCGGCATCCAGATCGGCATGGGCGATGGCCTGATCGAGGATCGAAAGCCCGTCGCGGCTGGAGCCTTCCGCCGCCGACGCGATGATCGCCAGCGCTTCCGGCTCCGCCGCCACGCCTTCCTTCTCGCAGATTTCGGCGAACTGCTTCTCGAGCAGCTCCTTGGAGATTCGTCGCAGATCGAAGCGTTGACAGCGCGAGAGGACCGTTACCGGCAGCTTGTCCACTTCCGTCGTGGCGAAGAGGAACTTCACATGGGCGGGCGGCTCTTCCAGCGTCTTCAGCAAGGCGTTGAAGGCATTGCGCGAGAGCATGTGGACTTCGTCGATGATGTAGATCTTGTAGCGCGCGGAGACCGCCGCATAGCGCACCGCCTCGATGATCTCACGCACGTCGTCGACCCCGGTATGGCTCGCCGCGTCCATCTCGATCACGTCGATATGCCGCCCCTCGGCGATGGCGACGCAGGGGTCGCATTGACCGCAGGGATCGATCGTCGGCCCGCCCTGCCCGTCCGGTCCGATGCAGTTGAGTGCCTTGGCAATGAGGCGTGCGGTGGAGGTCTTGCCCACGCCGCGCACGCCGGTCATCAGGAAGGCATGCGCCAGCCGGTCGCGTGCGATCGCATTGGCGAGGGTGCGGACCATCGCATCCTGCCCGATCAGCTCGGAGAAAGTCTGCGGGCGATATTTGCGGGCCAGCACGCGATAGGGCTGCGCGGCCGCCGATGCAGCCTGTGCAGAAGGCTCAGGAGCGGCCGGAGAGCGCGCGGGCGCCTGCTCCGGCATAGGCCCGCCAAACAGCGCCGATTGCCCTGCCGCCTTCAGTTCCGCCGCGCTTGGCGGCAGGCTGTCCTCGCCTTCGATCTCTGGTGAATCGCCCATGTCGACTAGGTAGGCGGTCGGGGCGGGAATGTCAGTTGGAAAAGGCTCTGGAGAAGGAGCCGGGCGACCCGCCGCAATCCGTTATGGCTGCTTCCTTCCGGACCTGACCAGGTTCGCGAACGCAAACGTCCACCCGACTCCCGGCGCCGCATATGGCGGGGGAGCGGGGGAATTGCAACCGCCGGCGATCAGCGGAAGTTGTCGGCGTAGGCCTGGATCTTCAGCGCCCTTGGCGGCGTGGCGTGGACGCGTGCGACAATGCCGTGCTTTTCGGCATAAGCGATGGCCGCATCCTTGCTCCGAAAGCGGAGCTGCACCTGCTGCCTCGTGTCGCCGCTGCCGGTCCACCCCATCAGCGGATCGGGGCGTTTCGCCTCCGAAGGTTCGAACTCCAGGATCCACTGATCCATCAGGGCCTTGCCCGACTGCATGGCATTCTTGGGCCGTTGGTAGATGCGCGCGCTCATGAAGCCGCCTTTCCCGAAAATCGCCGCATGAATCAAGTCCGGTTGAACGCGTTCTTCGTCTTGAGGCTGGGCGCCTCTTCCCAAGGCCGTTCCGGCCAGCGATGCCTGGGATAGCGCCCCTTCATTTCTTTTGCCACATCCCGCCAGCTTCCGCGCCAGAAGCCGGGGAGGTCGCGCGTAGCCTGGATCGGCCGTCCGGCGGGGCTGGTCAGTTGAAGGATCAGCGGCTGCGGCGGCTGGCCGATGGCGGGATGCGTATCGAGCCCGAACAGCGCCTGCACGCGCACCTCCACGCTCGGCCCGGCTGCGGCGGCATAGTCGATCGCGTGATGCGTTCCGGCAGGGCTGGTCCATTCGCGCGGCGCAAGCCGGTCGAGCCGCTGCCGCTCGTCCCAGGAGAGGCGGTTCAGCAGCGCCTCTGCCACGGCGCCCCTGGAGAGGGAGAGGTCACGCTTGCCCGCAAGCAGCGGCGCGAGCCACTCCCCGGCGTCTTCGGCAAGGCGGCCGGGCAGGAGCGCTTCGATCCCCGCATATGCGGCGCGGGCGAGGAGCGCGGCCGGCAGGATATCCTCCAGCCTTTCCAGGGCCTTTTCCACAAGCAGCGCGCGCACGGCATCGGGGTCGGGATCGGGGTCGGGCCCGCTTGCAAGAGTGATCGCGCCGAGCCGCCGCTCCAGTCGAGCCTCCACCCGGCCTTCGGCAGCGTTCCACCTGAGCACGGAGCGCCGCGCGATCCGCTCCGCCAGCGCCGTTTCGACGTCCTCCGCCGCGAGCGGCCAGGCGGCGGTGATCCGCGCGCCTTTCGCCTGCCCCTGCGCATCCCCGATGGCGAGCCATTCCGCCGAGGCCAGCGGCGAAGCGGGATCGAGCGCATATCCCCTCCCTCCAGCGGAGAGCCAGCTTTCACCGCTGGCGTCGCGGCGCTTCGCGAGGTTGTCGGGCAAGGCGCGGGCGAGGAGGATGCCGAGCGGCTGCGAGTGTGCTTCGGCAGGCTCGGCACCAACGGGGGGCGAGCCTGGATCCTTGTTCCGATCGTCCTGAGCCTGCCGAAGGACCCGCGCGCGCTTGGCCCAGCCCTCCGCCAGCTTGCGCGAGGCCTCGGCGCGCGGCGAGCGGTCCCCGTTCCAGCGTGCGAGCCGCTGCGCGAGGTCTTCGCCCCGCCCGCCAAGACCCCGCTCCTGCAGCAGCAGCGCCAGCCGCGCCGCATCGCCGGCCATCCCGGCCTCAGCGCCGTAAAGCACCATCGCGGCCAGCGCCGGCTCCATCGGCAAGCGCGACAGATCGCGCCCGAAGGCAGTGATTCGCCCGTCCCCGTCGAGCGCGCCGAGCGCCGTCAGCCGCGCTCGCGCCGCCGAGAGCGCCGCGTCGGGCGGAGGGTCGAGCCAGGCCAGGGCGCGCGGATCCCCCGCACCCCACTGTGCCAGTGTCAGCGTCAGCGGGGCGAGGTCCACCGTCAGCATCTCGGGCGGGTCGAAGGCCGGGCGGCCGGCATGCGCCGCCTCTTCCCATAGCCGGTACGCCGTGCCCGGCCCCTGCCGCGCCGCGCGCCCTGCCCTTTGCGCCGCCGCCGCCTGGCTGGCGCGGGTGGTGACGAGATGGGTGACGCCGGCGGTAAGGTCGAACTCGGCGCGCCGGGCGAGCCCGCTATCGACCACCACCGAGACACCCTCCAGCGTCAGCGAGGTCTCGGCGATCGCGGTCGCCAGCACGATCCGCCGCCGGCCCTGAGGGTCGCGGCGGATGGCGGCGCGCTGCCCCTGCGGCTCCACCTGCCCATGAAGCGGCAGGATCGCCGCGCCGGGCAGGCGCTGCTCCAGCCGCTCGCGCGTCCGCTCGATCTCGCCCACGCCGGGCAGGAAGGCGAGGATATCCCCTTCCTCCTCGCGCCAGGCGGTGAGGACGGCGGAGGCCATCGCCTCGTCGATGCGCAGCTCCGCCCTGCTGCCGAGCCATTCGATCCGCAGCGGATAGGCCTTGCCTTCGCTTTCGATCACCGGCGCGGCATCGCCCGCAGGCCCGAGGAGCCGCGCAAAGCGCGCGCCGTCGATGGTGGCGGACATCACCAGCAGCCGCAGATCCTCGCGCAGGACCTGCTGGCTCTCGATAGCCAAAGCGAGGCCGAGATCGCTATCGAGATGCCGCTCATGCGCTTCGTCGAACAGCACGGCCGACACGCCGGCAAGCTCCGGATCCTCGAGGATCTGCGCCACGAAGATCGCCTCGGTCATCACCAGGATGCGGGTGGCGGCAGAGCGCCTGCTGTCGAGCCGGGTGAGGTAGCCCACCGTCTCGCCCGCCTTCTCCCCCAGCAGCTCCGCCATCCGCTCCGCGGCCGCGCGGGCGGCGACCCGCCGGGGGCTGAGCAGCACGATGGTGCCCTTGCACCAGTCCTCCCCCAGCAGGGCCGGTGCGACCGCCGTGGTCTTTCCGGCGCCGGGCGGCGCGACCAGCACAGCCGATGAGCGGGAGCGGAGCGCACCCAGCAGCCGGGGCAGCACGGCCTCGATGGGAAGCGGCTCAGCCATGCGCCGGCCCCTTCAGATCAGGCGCCGTGCCGGGACGCGCAAGTGCCCCCGCTGTAGGAGTGTAGGTTACTAGGATGACTCTCGGGAAATTAGGTGTCACCCGGCAATCATCAAGCAATTTCAAGGCGTTACGAAGCATTGGTGACACTCTTCCAGCTGCGCTTTTAAAAAATCATACTGCGCGGTACTGAAATAATGTTGCCGAGTTACGGACATACCATGGGTCCGCCGAAAATGGCGCGGGGGCGCCTGTTCCTCAATACCCCCGGCTGACGGCGAACTCGGCCGCTTCCACCATCGCATCGCGCGCCTTGCTCGCCGGGAAGATGGAAAGCGCATCGATCGCGCGCTGGGCGAAGTGGCGCGCCCGCTCCCGCGTTGCCTCCACCGCACCATGCTTGCGGATGAGGGCGACGGCATGGGCGAGGTCCTCATCCGAAGAGCGATGCCCCTGGATCGCCGCGCGCCAGAAGCTGCGCTCCTCCTCGTCCCCGCGGGCATAGGCCAGGATCACCGGCAAGGTCATCTTGCCGTCGCGAAAATCGTCGCCCTGATCCTTGCCCATCTCGGCTGCATTGGAATCGTAATCTATCGCATCATCAATAAGTTGGAAGGCAATCCCGAGATTCCGCCCGAAGTCGTCCAGCGCGCGTTCCTCGGCCTCGCTCCGTTCCGCTACCACGGCGGCGATGCGGCTGGCCGCGGCAAACAACGCCGCCGTCTTCGCGTCGATGATCGAAAGGTAGCGTTCCTCGCTGGTTTCGATCTGTCGCTGCGCGGTGAGCTGATCCACTTCGCCCGCGGCGATGATCGCCGAGGCGCCGGAGAGAATCTTCAGCACCTTCAGGCTGCCATCCTCCACCATCAGTTCGAAAGCGCGGCTGAACAGGAAATCGCCCACCAGCACCGTGGCCGGGTTGCCGAAGATGATGTTGGCCGCCGCCTTGCCGCGCCGAAGGTCCGATCCGTCCACCACATCGTCATGCAGCAGCGTGGCGGTGTGGATGAACTCGACCGCGGCCGCCAGCCTGTGATGGCGCGAGCCCTGATAGCCCAGCAGCTCCGCACCTGCGAGCGTGAGCATGGGGCGCATCCGCTTGCCCCCGCCCGAGATGAGATGGCCCGCAAGTGCCGGAATAAGCGGAATTTCGCTTTCCATCCGTTCCAGAATCACGGCATTGACCGAATTCATCGCAGTGGCCGTGAGCGCCAGGATCGGATTGAGCGATGCCGGGCTCTGGGGCGCTCTGCGCGGCAATGGAACGACCTCGGCAGTCATATCTGGCCCATGGAAGCTGACAGGCCGCTTGGCAAGCGCCGAATAGCTGCTAGCAAGGTGCCCATGGCCAGCAGCACGACACAGAAACCGCCAGCAACGGCACAGACAATGACCAAGGACAGCGCGACGGACCCGGCTCTGGCGGCCTACCGCAAGAGCATCGACAATATCGATGCCGCGCTGATTCACATGCTGGCAGAACGGTTCCGCATCACGCAGGCGGTGGGCGAATACAAGGCCTCCGCCGGCCTTCCGCCCAGTGACCCCGCACGCGAGGAGCGCCAGATCGCCAAGCTGCGGGCACTTGCGCTGGAAGCCGATCTCGATCCGGAATTCAGCGAGAAATTCATTCGCTTCGTGATCGACGAAGTGATCCGCCATCACAGGCGGGCGGCTGCAAAATAAGAATCTCTGCGCTGCGGAACGGCGGCAGCAGGCAGCATCTTCGGGAGGGGGAACCATGCTGCGAACGATCAGCAACAATTTCGCCTTGCTGACTCTGGCGGGGGTGGCGCTGGCGTGGTTCGTGCCGGGCCTGTTCACCTGGATGACCGACGGGCAAACCACGCTGCTGGGCCAGCCGCTGATGTCGGTGGCGCTGGGCCTGATCATGCTGGCGATGGGATTGACGCTGAGCTTTGCCGATTACCGGCAACTTGCCCGGATGCCGCGCTGCCTGGCGATCGGGGTGGTGGCGCAATTCGCGATTATGCCGCTGACCGGCTTCGTCATTGCGACGGCCATGGGGCTGGAGAAAGGCCTGGCTGTGGGGCTGATCCTGGTCGCCTGCTGCCCCGGCGGCACTGCCTCCAATATCGTGGCCTATCTCGCGCGCGGGAATGTCGCCCTGTCGGTGGCGATGACGATGGTATCCACCATCGCCGCGGTGGTGCTGACCCCGCTGCTGACGGGAGAGCTTGCCGGCGCCTATGTCGAGATCGACCGCTGGAACCTGTTCCGCAACATGATCGCGATCGTGCTGGTGCCGGTGGTGGCGGGAACGCTGATCAGCGAGAGCTTCCCCAAGGCCGCGCGTGCGGTATCCGCCTGGCTGCCGCTGGTGGCGATCCTGCTGGTGGTGGTGATCGTCGGCGGCATCGTCGGCGGGGCGAAGGACCTGATCCGCCAATATGCGGGCGAGCTTCTGATCGCGACCTTCCTGCTCCACGCGGTGGGCTTCGGCCTGGGTTATCTCGCCGCCCGGCTGCTCGGCCTGGACGAGACCGCGCGGCGCACGATCAGCATCGAGGTCGGCATGCAGAATAGCGGGCTCGGCTCCGCGCTTGCCAGCACGCCGGCCTTCGCAGCGCAGTTCGCCAGCGCGATGCAGGCGGCGCTGGCGCCCGTCCCCGCCGCGCTTTCGGCCGTCTGGCATGTCTGTATCGGCAGCCTGCTGGCCTCGTGGTGGCGCCGCCGCCCTGTCGGCGAGGGCGCGGGACTGGAGGCGGAAGCGGGCGCGCCCGCAGCCGCAGAGATGGAGCGGCCGTCCTAGCGCCAGCCTATCACGTTCTCCCCCGTCATTCCCGGGACCGAGTGGATTCCCGCCTTCGCGGGAATGACGAAGCTGAATGAAACCGAGATGGAAGGCCCCTCCACCACGCCGGCTGCGCCGGCGCGGTCCCCCTCCCCATGAGGCTGCGCCTCACAGGGAGGATCGGCTCTCAACCAAGCTGGCGGATAAGATCCTCCCTGTCGCCGGAGGCGATGGGGAGGTGGCAGACGCCGCAGGCGGCTGACGGAGAGGCGATGGGAATGACGAAGACAAGACATTGCCGTCCTTGGGCAGGCTCAGGACGAACGGCGGTTGTAAAGGCTGGGAAACTTGAGGGCCCCTCCACCACGCCGGCTGCGCCGGCGCGGTCCCGCTCACCATGAGGCTGCGCCTCACAGGGAGGATCGGAAACCCTGTTACCGGCGGCGGGAGCGGTCGTGATAGCGGTCGCGGTCGCGGCGATCCTCGCGCCGTTCCTGGTGCCATTCGCGGCGATCCTCGCGCCGTTCCTGACGCCATTCACGCCGCGCTTCCCGGCGATCCTTCCGCAACTCGCGGCGGTTCTCGCGCCACTTGTTGCGATGCTGATAGCCGCTCCAGTTCTCGCGATAGCTCCGTCCGTGACGGCGGCCTTCCCAGTAATGGCGGTGCCTGTCACTCCAGCGGTGGCGCTCGCCCCGGCGGTCGTAAACGTAATAGCCGGTGCCGGGGTAATAGTAATCCTCGTACCAGCCGTAATAGGGGTAGCTGTAATCGCTGTAGCCCACTCGCAGCCCGCTATAACCATGCGAGCCGTAGCTGGAACAGCCACCTATCGCCAGGGCGGCGGCAATCGCCAGCGCAGGGCGGATGATAGGCATCGGCATCTTAAATCTCCGGAACAAATGCTTGTTGTCCCACGATTAACCATCTGCCTTGAACCTCCGCTGAAGCATTTGCGCAGCTTAGGTTAGGTTAAGCCAGCGCGCGCGGAAGATGCAGCCGGACCAGCAGCCCGCCGAGATCCTCGCTTTCGCCGAGTTCCACCGATCCGCCGTAGATTTCCGCCACATCGCGCACGATCGCCAGGCCAAGCCCGGTGCCGGGCTTGCCGGTATCGAGCCGGGCGCCGCGATCGAAGATCCGCGTACGCTCACCCGGCGGGATCCCTGCCCCGTCATCCTCCACCAGGATCACGCATTCGGCCGAGCCGGGCTCCGCATCGATGGTGACGAACACGCTGCCGCCGCCATATTTGGCCGCGTTCTCCACCAGATTGCCGAGGATCTCGTCGAGGTCCTGCCGCTCGATCGCGACCAGCGCATCGCGCGAGCCGGCAATGTCGAAGCGGACATTCTCGTGCAGCCGCGCCATGGCGCGTTCCACCGCATCGGCACTGTCGCGCACATTGGCCCGGGCGAGCCCTGCCGCACGCCGCCCCACGGCGCGTGCGCGGGCAAGGTGATGGTCCACCTGCCGGCGCATCACCTTGGCTTCGCGGATGACCGTGTCCGCGAGGTCAGGCGATTTGGCGGTGGCGGCGTTCATCACCACCGTGAGCGGCGTCTTGAGCGCATGGGCAAGATTGCCGGCATGGGTGCGCGCCTCTTCCGCCTGCCGCTCCGAATGGGAAAGCAAAGCGTTCAGTTCCTGCACCATCGGCTGGACTTCCAGCGGCAGCGGATCGGTGACTCGGTTGGTGCCGGTGGTTCGCATGTGCTGGATCGCGCGGCGCACGCGGCGCAACGGGCTGAGCCCGTACCAGGTCTGCAGCCCGGCCATCAGGAACAGGCCGAGGCCCAGCACCACGAAGCTCCAGAACAGGATCCCGCGGATGCTGTGGAGCTGCGAATCGAGCTCTTCGCGCGCGGCGGCGACCACGAAGTACCAGGTCGTGTCGCTGCCGGGCAGCACGACGGAGCGCTCCGCCACCCGCAGAGGCTCTTCCTCGAACTGGGAGCTGTCGCGGATATGCACGTTCGCGTCGAAGAAATCGCCGTTGATCTGTAGCGTGCGATCCCACAGCGAGCGGGAGGGGAAATCCTCGTGCCCTTCCCCGCTGATCTGCCAGTAGAGGCCGCTATTGGGCTCGAGGAAACGCTGGTCGCCCAGCGGGCGGTTGAAGAACACCTCCCCGTCCGGGCCGACCTCCGCCGCGCCGATCATCGCCGTCAGCAGATATTCGAGCTGCTCGTCGAAATTGCCGGTGACGAGGCCGGTCAGCGTGCGATCGAGCGCCACGCCGCCGACCAGCAGGAGGATCGAGATCCAGCCCGCCGCGATCACCATCATGCGCCGCGACAGGCTGCCCGTATGCGGCGGGGCGGCTCCTCCGGCGATCGCGCTGTCGGGCTCCGGAGGCGGTTCGGGTGTCGTTACTTGTGCCATCGCCGGGGCCGCGCGGGAGGCGGTCACTTCACTCTCGAGGGATATCGGCAGGGTCGTCGAGGCTGTATCCGAGGCCGCGGATCGTGGTGATGACATCCGCGCCCAGCTTCTTGCGGATGCGGGTGACGAAGACTTCGATCGTGTTCGAATCGCGGTCAAAATCCTGGTCGTAAATATGTTCGATCAACTCGGTCCGGCTGACCACCTTGCCCTTGTGGTGCATGAGGTAGGACAGCAGCTTGTATTCCTGCGCGGTGAGCTTGACCGGCTCGCCCGAGAGCGTGACCCGGCCGGAGCGGGTATCGAGCCGGACATCGCCCGCCGTCAGCTCGGACGAGGCATTGCCCGATGCGCGGCGGATCAGCGCACGCAGGCGGGCGATCAGCTCTTCGGTCTGGAACGGCTTGGCCAGGTAATCGTCCGCCCCGGCATCGAGCCCGGCGACCTTGTCCGACCAGCTGTCGCGCGCGGTCAGCACCAGCACGGGGAAACGCCGCCCTTCGCGGCGCCACATGCCGAGCACGGTAAGGCCGTCGATCTCCGGCAGGCCGAGATCGAGGATCACCGCGTCATATTCCTCGGTGCTGCCGAGGAAATGGCCGTCCTCCCCATCGGTGGAGAGATCGACCGCGTAGCCGTTCTGCTCCAGCGTCGTCTTCAACTGCTGGCCGAGGGTCGGCTCGTCCTCGACGATCAGAATCCGCATAGTGAACTCCAAAGAGGCCCCGTGGGCAGGCAAGGGATGCCCGCCGCTTCATGGCCGCCCTGATTGGGAGTTTTGCCCGGCACGGTCAAGCGGGGCACAGGCCGCCCTCCACCGGCGTGAACGGCACCGGCGATCAGCGCGAGCGCCAGAGGATCCTGCCGGTCTTGGCGTCGACTTCCACATCCACGACCTTCGGCCCGTCCATGAAGCGCAGAAGATAGACGTTCTCCACCGGATGATAGGTGAAGCCGACATAGGTCATGCCGCGCATGCGGGGCAGCACGATTGCCTCGATATTGCGGATGCTCATCGCCCCGCCGCGCTTGACGTTGGAGCGTGCCGCCGCCTGCTCGTCCCGCTGCGCCATCGCCTGCACCGGCACGAGCGTGCAGGAGACGCAGGCCAGCGCCAGCAAAGCGCCGCGGATGGCGCCTGAGCGGCGTGGCTGAACAGAGGTGGCGGGGCTTCCCTTCATCGCGGGTTCGATGCCTAAGCGCGAGGCATTGAACAAGGTGTGAATGGTACGGCACCCGCCGGTTCAGCATCTTTGCCAAAACCCTAACGGGTCATCTCGTACTTGACCGTGACCGTGACGCTGGAGGAGACCATCCCCGGCTCCACCGGCGTCGGCGCCGCCTGCTCGGCCACGGCCATCGCGCGGTATGCCACCGGCTGCGGCGGGCGGGAATACATCGTCTCGTTCACCTCCAGCAGGCGCAGGCCCGAAAAGCCCGCTGCCTGGGCATATTCCATCGCCTGCGTGCGGGCCCGCTCCAGCGCGGCCAGGCGCGCCTGAGACTTGGCGGCGGTTTCATCGTCGATCGAGAACTGAGGGCCGTTGATGTCCGTTGCGCCGGCGGCCACCAGCGCATCGAGCACCTCGCCCGTATCCTCGACATTGCGCAGCACCACGCTCACCTGGTTGGACGATTGATAGCCGCGGAAGACCTGCCGGCGCTGCGCCTGGTCATAATCATATTGCGCCTGGAGGTTGATGCCGGTGGTCTGGATATCCTCCTCCGCGATGCCGAGCGACTTGATCCTCTGGACCACCGCGCTCATCTGCTGGGCGTTCTGGCGCATGGCCTCGACCGCGGTGGGGGCGACCACCGATACCCCTGCGCCAACCGTCGCGATGTCGGGCTTGGCCTTGACGCTTTCGGTGACGTTGAGCTCGACGACGGGGCCGGTCGCCTGGACCTGGATCTCGGCTGCCGATGCCTGGGCGGCGGCGAAGACGCCGGCGGCGAGCACAGGCAGGGCGGCGAAGGTAAGTATATTACGGGACATCATTTTTTCTCCCAATGGCAGGTAGCGCAATTGCGCGTGGTTGTATTACGCGGCGGTGAACCGCACGGTTCCGGCGCCGGATCGAAGCTGGACGCCTCCAGCCCCACTCGCTAGGGGCGCCGCCATGGCCGAACCACCGATCTTGAGCTGGGAAGGACTGGGGCTGATCCAGGGCAGCGGCTGGCTGTTTGCCGGGCTGGACCTGCATGTCGGCCCGCGTGACCGGCTGGCGCTGATCGGCCGCAACGGCGCGGGCAAGACGACGCTGCTCAAGCTGATCGACGACCGGATCGAGGCCGATCGCGGCAAGCGCACGATCAAGCCTGGCACCCGGATCGTGATGCTGGAGCAGGAGCCGGACTTCTCCGGCTGCGAGACGCTGATGGATTTCGCGCTGGCCGGGCCCGACGCCCCTGCGCGCCACGAGGTCGAAGCCGTCGCCGGGCAGCTCGGCATCGACATGAGCCGCAGCGCCGCCAGCGCCAGCGGCGGGGAACGGCGCCGCGCCGCGCTCTCCCGCGCGCTTGCCAGCGAGCCCGACCTGCTGCTGCTGGACGAGCCGACCAACCACCTCGACCTGGCAGCGATCGACTGGCTCGAGGACTGGCTGAACCGCTACAAGGGCGCCTTTATCGTCATCTCGCACGATAGAACCTTCCTGACCCGGCTGACACGGGCGACCTTGTGGCTCGACCGCGGCTCGCTGAGGCGCAAGGAAGTCGGCTTCGGCGGCTATGAGGCGTGGGAGGAACAGGTCTATGCCGAAGAAGCGCGCGCGGCCGAGAAGCTCGATGCCAAGCTGAAGATCGAGGCGCACTGGCTGGAACGCGGCGTCACCGCGCGGCGCAAGCGCAACCAGGGCCGGCTCGAAAAGCTGTACCAGATGCGCGCCCAGCGCGCCGCGATGCTGACTCCGGGCGGCGCGGCCAAGCTCGCATTGAAGAGCGACGATGTGCGGACCAAGTCCGTGATCGTCGCCGAGCATGTCACCAAGCGCTTTGGCGATCGCACCATCATTCGCGACTTCACCCTGCGCATCCAGCGGGGCGACCGGATCGGTGTCGTCGGCTCCAACGGCGCCGGCAAGACGACGCTGCTCAAACTGCTGACGGGCGAGATCCAGCCGGACGAAGGCGAGGTCACGCTCGCCAAGACGCTGACCGGAGTGATGATCGACCAGCAGCGCAGCCTGATGAGCGCCGACAAGACGGTGCGGCAGGTACTGGCCGAAGGCGGCGACTGGATCGATGTGCGGGGCCACCGCAAGCATGTGCAGGGCTATCTCAAGGAGTTCCTGTTCGATCCCGCCGTAGTCGACATGAAGGTGGGCGTGCTTTCGGGCGGCGAACGGTCCCGCCTGCTGCTGGCACGCGAATTCGCCCGCAAGTCCAACCTGCTGGTGCTGGACGAGCCGACCAACGACCTCGATCTCGAAACGCTCGACCTGCTGCAGGAGGTGATCGCGGATTATGACGGCACCGTGCTGATCGTCAGCCATGACCGCGACTTCCTGGACCGCACCGTCACCGTCACTCTGGGGCTGGACGGCAGCGGCACGGTGGACATCGTCGCGGGTGGCTATGCCGATTGGGAAGCGAAGCGCAAACAGCGCGGCGCGACCGCGAAAGCGAAGCAGGCAAAGCCGGCCGAAGGCGCCCCGCCCCCGGCGCCGCCCCCTCCCCCCAAATCCGCGAAGCTGAGCTACAAGGATCAGCGCGACTACGAATTGCTGCCCGCGCGGATTGAGGAGCTGGAAGCCATGATCGAGCGCGGAGAGGCGGCGCTGTCCGACCCGGAGCTCTATAGCCGCGACTTCGCGAAATTCACGCAGCTTACCGAGGCAATGGCGAAGGCCCGCGCCGAGAAGGACGCGGCGGAGGAACGCTGGCTGGCGCTGGCCGAACAGGTCGAGGGATAAGGGCGCGCGCTCCCTACTTCGTCATGCTGAACTCGGTTCAGCATCCATCCCTCCTCACGAACAGCCGTTTGATCCGGAGAAATGGACCCTGAAACGAGTTCAGGGTGACGGCGTGGGCAATAAGTCACAGCGCGTTGCACCTTCACCCCCCAGCCCCTACCTCCCACGCACATGCAAGACAGCCTGAAGCGAGAGATCGAAGCCTGCACCGCCTGCTCGGCCTATCTGCCGCTCGGGCCGCGTCCGGTGCTGCAGTTCTCCCCCACGGCGCGCCTGCTGATCGTGGGCCAGGCGCCCGGCACGAAAGTGCACGCAAGCGGCGTCCCGTGGGACGATGCGAGCGGCGCCCGGCTGTGCGAATGGACCGGGCTGACGCGCGATCAGCTCCACGATCCCGCGCTGGTGGCAATCGTTCCGATGGGCTTCTGCTATCCGGGCAAGGGCAAGAGCGGCGATCTGCCGCCGCGCCGGGAATGCGCCCCCTTGTGGCACGGGCGCGTGCTGGCCGAGTTGCCGCAGGACCGGCTGACCCTGCTGGTCGGCAGTCATGCGCAGAAATATTACCTGCCGGAGGCGAGGAAGCGGACCATGGCCGAGATCGTGCAGGATTTCCGCAGCTTCGCCCCTGAGTTCTTTCCTCTGCCCCATCCTTCCTGGCGCAGCACGATCTTCATGCGCCGCAATGAGTGGTTCGAGCGTGACGTGCTGCCGGCCTTGCGGCAGAAAGTGCGCGAGCACCTTTGAAAGCAGCGACAACGGCCAAGGGGAGGTCGCTGACGATACTGGCGCCGCTTCATTGGAGCAGCGCGCGCAGTTCTGACGGGCCGGGCTTTCAGGCGATGCGGTAGAAGTCGGCCACCCGCTCCAGCGCAATGCGCAGCACGAGCTTGCCGCTGCGCGCCGGCCAGGCGAGCTTCTTTTCCGCCACCGGCAGCGTATCGCCTCCGCAGACCACTCGCCACAGGATATCGGAAAGCCCCTTACCCGCCGCAGCGATCGCTCCGTCGAATCTCTCCTTGGCCGCAAGCTGGCTTTCGGTGGGGTTGAGCACCGCCGCGCCGCCCCTGATTCGCACCGGCTGCCACCGCAAGGTGACTCTGGGTGGAAGCTGCGCCCGTTCGTAATCGGCGCGCAGGCACTCGCCCGCGGCGAACAGGCGATCATCCAGATGGCCCCGCGCATGGAGCCAGGAAAGCGGCGATTCGGCCAGATTTACGGTCGCGCTGCGGCGCAGGCGTCGCTTTCCGGCGACTCTGTGTGCTAAGCGCCGGACGCCGTCGGCGGTAAGCTCCCGCTCGACCAGCCAGGGTTTCAATACGGTCATTTGCAGATCCTTTTTGCTTTGAAAATCTTCTCTTGCCAAACGAGCGCGGTTGTAGGAAAGAGTAAAAACCATATCGGTTAGACTTTTCGTGCAAATAGGAGGCAGCGATGATCAATCGGATCCGGGACATCCGGAAGGAAAAGGGTTTAACTCTGGCGGATGTCGCAGCCGCCTGCGAACCGCCGACCACGGCGCAGACGATCGGGCGGCTCGAGACGGGGATGCGCAATCTCTCGCTCACCTGGATGAATCGAATCGCCGCCGCGCTGAAGGTGGAGCCGGAAATGCTGGTACGCGGCGAAGAAACGCCGCCGCCCCAATTCATCGCCAAGCTCACCGAAGCGGGCGCGGAGGCTCTCTCCACCCCGCGCGATGCGATCCTGCCGATCGACCTGCAGACGAGCGGCTTGCTCGTCTGCCTCTCGATCGAGGCGAGCGCGGGCGAGTATCGCTCTGGCGACCAGCTGTGGCTGCGTCAGGCGGATCCCGAGGATGCGCCCAAGATGATCAATCGCGACGTGCTCGCACCGCGCAAGGCCGGCCGCTTCGCCTTCGGGCGGCTGATCGACCGCCAGAACGGGATGGTCGCGCTGCTGCCGCCCGGCGCTGGCCAACGGCAGATCGTGGTCGACAATCCGCCGTGGCTGGCCGTAGCGGAGATGCTGGTCCGCAGGATGTAAGACCGCTCACCAGGCCGGCGGGATAGCTCGCCGGCCCGGGGGATCCGCCAAAGAAGGGGCTGGAGCCGCGAGTCCGGCTCGCCCCGGTTGGCGCTACAGCCCTTTTGCGATCAGCTTGTCCCCTTCTTCCTCCGGCACGAAGCTGTCGGAGTTCACTCCCAGCCAGACCAGGATCGGCGTCGACATGAAGATCGAGCTGTAGGTGCCGACGAAGATGCCCAGCGTGATCGCGGCGGTGAAGCCGAAGATGACGTCCGGCCCGAGGATGAGCAGCGCCACGAGCGTAATCAGCAGCGCGATCGACGTAACGACGGTGCGCGACAGCGTCTCGTTCACCGAGAGGTCGAGCAGGTCCGGCATGTGCATCTTGCGATACTTCTTCATGTTTTCCCGGACGCGGTCGTAAACCACGATATTGTCGTTCAACGAATAGCCGATCAGCGTCAGCAATGCCGCCACGCTGTTCAGGTCGAATTCGAGTTGGGTCAGGGCGAAGAAGCCCACCGTCAGCGTCACGTCATGAAGCAGCGCGAACAGCGCGCCCACGCCGAACTGCCATTCGAAGCGGATCCAGATATAGATCGAGATGCCGATCATCGCGAGCAGGAGCGCGAGCATGCCGGTTTCGAACAACTCCCCCGAAACCTTGCCCGAAACCGAATCGACGCCGTCGATGCGGACCCCTGGATAGCCCGCCTGCATCGCGGCGGTGATCTCGCGCGCCATCCGGTCGGCCAGCGCCGGCTGCCCCTCTGCCTCTTCCGGCAGCTTCATCCGGATCGAAATCTCGTTGGGCCGGCCGAATTGCTGGACTATGGGATCGCCATAACCCAGCGCCCCGATGGTATCGCGCAGCTCGGCGACCGGCGCCTCCTGCGCCTCGGTGAAGGTGGCGCGGATCATCTGCCCGCCGACGAAGTCGACGCCGAGGTTGAGGCCCCGCATCACCACCAGCGCGACCGCCGCCGCCATCAGCAGCAGGCTGACCGTGTAGAATGGTATCCGCCACCGCAGGAAGCGGATATTCGTATCGTCGGGAATGAGCTTGAGAAGTTTCATCGCCTGCTTCCTCTACAACACGATATCGTTGGGCCGGGTCCGGCGCAGCCAGCCCGCGACCCACATCCGCGTGAGGGTGACGGCAGTGAAAACCGAGGTGACGATGCCGATCATCAGCACGATCGCGAAGCCGCGCACCGGGCCCGATCCGAACATGAACATCAGCACCGCCGCAATCACATTGGTGATGTTCGCATCGAAGATCGCGCGGCTGGCTTCGCGGTAGCCCGCCTCCACCGCGGCGAATACCCTTCGCCCTCGCCTTCGCTCTTCCCGAATGCGTTCGTTGATCAGCACGTTGGCGTCCACCGAGGCACCGATCGTCAGCACGAAGCCGGCGATGCCCGGCAACGTCAGCGTGGTGTTTATGATCGCCATGATGCCCAGGATCATCAGCACGTTGAGCGTCACCGCATAGCAGGCATAGGCGCCGAACCGCCCATAGGTGACGAGAATGAACGCCATCAGCGCGATCGAGCCGACGAGCATTGCGATGACGCCCTTCTCGATCGAATCGGCGCCTAGGTCGGGCCCCACGGTCCGCTCCTCCACCACCTTGAGATCGACCGGCAAGGCGCCGGACTGGAGCGCGATGGCGAGCTGGTTTGCGCTTTCGACGGTGAAGCTACCCGAGATCTGGGCAGACCCGCCCAGGATCGGCTCGTTGATGTTGGGCGCGGAGAGCACTTGCCCGTCGAGGATGATGGCGAAGGGCCGGTTCACGTTCTCCGTGGTGAGCTTGGCGAACTTCGCCCCGCCCTGCTGGTCGAAGGTGATGCTGACGACCGGCTCGTTGGTCTGTCCGTCGAAGGTCTGCTGCGCATTGGTGAGAGAATCCCCGCGGATGCCGCCCAGCCGCTTCACCGCGATCGACGTGCCGGCGAAAGGCGTGCCCGGAGCGTAGGGGACGATCTCGCTGCCCGGCGGAGCGATGCCCTGCTGGATGTCGGCGGGCAGCGCGGTCTGGTCCACCAGCTTGAATTCGAGATTGGCCGTCTGGCCGAGAAGCGATTTCAGCGCCTCGGGATCTTCAAGCCCCGGCACCTGCACGACGATGCGCGTATCGCCTTCGCGAATGATGGTCGGCTCGCGCGTGCCGAGGGAGTCGATGCGCTTGCGCACCACTTCCGTGGCGCTGTTCATCGCGTTGTTGACCGCCTGCGCGATGCCCGAATTGGTCGGCGTAAGAACGAAGCGGCTGCCGTCGACCACTTCCAGGTCCCACTCGCGCACCAGCCCCGTGCCGTTCACCAGCGGAAGGATCTGCTCACGCGCCGCGTCGACCTGCGATGGATCGTCCAGAAGGAAGCTCAGCCGGCCGTTTCTGCTGGAAATGTCACCGATGCGGATGCGCGGCTCGGCGCGGCCCAGCGCCGCACGCACCGATTCCTCCATGCTTTCCAGCCGCTGGCTGCGGACCTGGGCCGGATCGGCTTCCAGCATGATATGGCTGCCGCCGGCCAGATCGAGCCCGAGATTGACCCGCGGGGCCGGCAGGAACGAAGGCCAGCCCAGGCCGGCGACCGAAGCAATGGAGGGAATGGCCGCAAGCGCCGCCACCAGGGTGAGCGCCCAGAGCCAGATCTTCTTCCAGGTCGGGAAATCGAGCATTGCCGCCGCCGGCCGTTAGTCGTTGGCCGGCGCGGAGCCCGGCGTGACCACATCGGTGATGGTGTGCTTCACCGCCTTCACCTTGACGTTCTGGCCCAGCTCGATCTCTGCGTAATGCTCGTCCACCTTCACCACCTTGCCGACGAGGCCGCCGCCGGTGATGACCTGATCGCCCTTCTTCAGGGCCTCAACCTTGTTGCGATGTTCCTTCTGCCGCTTCATCTGCGGGCGGATGATGAGGAACCAGAAGATCAGCACCATGCCGACCAGCGGCAGCATGCTGATCCAGCCGGACTGGCCACTTGCCGCAGCACCGGCAGATAGGAAATCGAGCATCGGGCGGGTCTCTTCTCTCTCGTCGGTTAATGCGTTCGAACCGGCCGTCAGCGCGCCTTTCGGGCGCTCGCCGGCAAAACCGGTGCGCGCCTAGCAGCAAAGCCATTGGCTGGCAACGCGCGCCCGCCGCAGCGCATGCGGCTCATATCCTGCTCGGCCAACGCTTGCACTGCAATGGGCGCTTGCCTATAGGGCGCGCCTCCACTGTCGGGACGTAGCGCAGTCTGGTAGCGCATCACACTGGGGGTGTGGGGGTCGCTGGTTCGAATCCAGTCGTCCCGACCAGTGGTTTTCCCCCTCCGATCGGCGCGGTCTGCGCCGCTGCGGCGCGGCGCGTGATCGCGTCCGCTACCGCTCCGCCTGCTCACTGTTCTGCTTGAGATAGGCCATCACCGCCCTGCGTTCCTCGCGGTTTTCCAGCGGGACCGTCATCGTGGTGCCCGGGGCGAAACCGGTCGGGTCGGACAGCAGCATCTCCAGCACGGTCAGATTCCACTGCATGCCGATCGAGGCCTTGCCCTTGAGCGCGGTGCTGTAGCCATAGCCTTCCTGCGAAGCGACCGGCCGGCCCAGCAGCCCCGCGAGATCGGGGCCGACGCTGCCGCCCGGGATTTCTCCGCGGACGCTGTGGCAACTGGCGCAGCGCGCCACGAACACCTCCTTGCCCCGCGCCGGATCGCCCAGCTCGATCTTGCTTTCCGAGCGAATAAACGGCGCGGTGCGGCGGGGGGCGATCCTGGCCCGTTCCGACGCGTCCGGCTCGCCCGGGCGGAGGCGCAGCAGGCGGCCGCTGCTGCTGTCGGTCAGGATGTAGATCAGCCCGTCGGGCCCCATGCGGACATCGCGAATCCGCTCATCCAGACCGGTGCCGATGAGCTCGCGGCTGACGGGGCGGAACTGCTCGTCCAGCGTCAGCCGCTCGATGGCCTTGCCGGAAAGATAGCCGAGAAAGATGTCCCCCTTCCATTCGGGGAACGCGTCCCCGTCATAGCAGGCGAGCCCCGAAGGCGTGACCGCCGGGACCCAGACGAGCTTCGGGTCCTCGACGCCCTCCCCGGTCTGGTTTGCGGAAGCCGCACCGTTATTCTCGTAGGAGAAGCTCCAGCTCACTTCCGACCAGCCGTAATTCGCGCCCTTGCGCAGGAGGTTGAGCTCATCCCCGCCGCGCGCCGCAGGTTCCACGAACCATATCCGGTCCTGGTCGGCAAAGCGGCACATCCCCAGCACCACGCGGTGGCCGTAGCTCCAGATTTCCGGCAAGGCGCCATCGCGACCCGCGAACGGATTGCCCTCGGCAGGGCTCCCGTCACGGTTGATCCGCAGGATCTTGCCGGCATGCGAATCGAGCCGCTGCGAAACATCCAGCTTCTCGATCCCGGCGACCGCGACCAGCAGGGTCTTGTCGGGCAGGAACATCATCCGCGTGGGCATGGAGGTGTTGGCGGAAACGGCGATCGCGTCCCGGGTGATGAAGATCCGCTCGACATCCTCCAGCCGGCCATCCTGCAGCCGCCCGCGATAGACCGCCGCGGACCGGCCATCGTAATTCCCTTGCGAAAGAAGAAGGTATATCAGCTGATTGCTGGTGAAATCCGGATCGATCGCGACATCGCGCAGCCCGTCCGACTGGTCGCTCTGGAAGCTCGCCGGGACGCCCTCGATCGGTGCGTCGAGCAGCTTGCCCTCTTCCACCACGCGCAGGCCGCCCATACGCTCCAGCACCAGCAGGCGGCCATCCGGAAGCCATGTCATCGATGTGGGGTAATCGAGCCCGGTCGCGAGCTCCTCGATCCAGTAATCGCTCGTCCCGCTGGCCGGCTTCCCGCCGCCTGCGCCGAACGCGCGCCATCCGAGCACCGCCGCCGCCACTACCACGACGGCGCCGAGCGCAATGCGCCAACTGCCTGACATAGCCTCTCCCAAAGCTGATCATGTTAAATATCGCCGGGAATGCCATGCGGCGCAAGGCGCCGCAGGCGCGGGCAGTGGCGCTCCGCACGAAAGCCAAGCGCGAAGTCTGAAAATTTTTTCGCCCGAAGCGAAGAAAGTTCTTTCCTACACGAACCGTTATGGTTATATGAATGCGCGACTCGGAACAAACAGGAAGATTCGCAAAATGGCTATTCTCGAAGCGCTCATCGGCCCGATCTCGGCCATTCTCGACAAGGTCATCCCGGACAAGGCCGCGCGGGAGCGTGCCAAGCTGGAACTCATCAAGCTGCAGGGGACGCAGGAGCTGGACGCGATTCAGGCCCGGCTTTCGGCGATCGTGGCGGAGGCCAATTCGGCCGATCCATGGACCAGCCGCGCCCGCCCGAGCTTCCTTTACGTGATGTACGTCCTGCTGCTCGCATCAATCCCGATGGGCGTGCTCGCCGCCTTCCACCCGCAGGTCGCACACGACATTGCCGGCGGCATGAACGCCTATCTGGGCGGCCTGCCGGAGCCGCTCTACGCGCTCTTCGGCACCGGCTATCTCGGCTACACCGCCGCACGCCAATGGGGCAAGATGAAGGGCCACGGTTAGCCGGTCGCCGCTTGAAATTGTTTCACCTCGCGCGAAGGACCGAGGCATTCCGTGCGAAGCGTCCTCCGCACTTTACCTGCTTCCATCCCGCCCGCTATGGGCGGCAGCCTGATCTGAAGGGGCGATCATGCCAGCCAATACAGTTTACGTTCTCAATGGGCCCAATCTGAACCTGCTAGGCACACGCGAGCCGGAGATCTATGGCAGCGACACCCTGGACGACATCGCGGGCATGCTGGAGGACCGGGCGAAGGAGCTCGGCCTGGAGATCGAGATGCGTCAATCGAACCATGAAGGCCATCTGATCGACTGGATGCACGAGGCGCAGGCGGAAGAGGCAAAAGCGGTGATCATCAATCCCGGTGCCTATACGCATACGTCGATTGCGCTGCTGGATGCGGCGAAATCGATCAGGACGCCGGTGATCGAAGTTCACCTTTCCGACCCGATGACGCGGGAGGAGTTCCGCCATGTCTCCTATATCGGCATGGCTGCCGCCAGGTCGATCACCGGACAGGGCCCCAAAGGCTACCTGCTCGCGCTGGAGTTCGCAGCCGGGCTTTGAGCCCATAGCGGGCACCGCAGGGGCATTTTCCGGCCGCCGCCCCTTGCCAGCCCGGCATTCGCTGCGCATAGCGGCGGCAAAACGCAATCCCCACAAGAGGTATGAATGGGCGATACAACGCGCGCTTCGGGCAATGGCATGCAGATCGATACGCAGCTTGTCCGCGAATTGGCTGACATGCTGGCCGAGACCGGCCTGACCGAAATCGAAGTGGAAGATGGCGATCGCAAGATCCGCGTTTCGCGCGGTGCGCCGCCCGCCCCGCAGGCGGCCCCGGTCGCCGTTCCGGTTGCGGCTGCCGCTCCGGCCCCCGCCAGCCTGCCCGCTGCCGATACGGCCGCGGCCCCGGCGGCAGAGATGGAAGGCACGATCAAGTCCCCGATGGTGGGCACCGCCTATCTCTCCGCCGAACCCGGCACCCCCGCTTTCGTGAAGGTTGGCGATGCGGTGAAGGCCGGCGATACGCTGCTGATCGTGGAAGCGATGAAGGTGATGAATCCGATCACCGCCCCCAGCGACGGCACGGTCAAGGCGATCCTGGTGGAGAACGCCCAGCCGGTGGAATATGGCCAGCCGCTGGCCGTGGTCGGGTAAGCCATCCGATGCCGATCACCCGCATATTGATCGCCAACCGCGGCGAGATCGCGCTTCGCATTCACCGCGCAGCGCATGAGATGGGCATCGAAACGGTGGCGGTGCATTCCACCGCCGATGCCGATGCGATGCATGTCCGCCTGGCCGACCACGCGATCTGCATCGGACCGCCGCCTGCGGCCGAAAGCTATCTCGATATCGCGGCAATCATTTCGGCCGCGGAGATCTCTGGTGCGGACGCGATCCACCCGGGTTACGGCTTTCTCTCCGAGAACGCCAAGTTCGCCGAGATCGTGGAAGCGCACGACATCGCCTGGATCGGGCCGAAGCCCGAGCATATCCGCACGATGGGCGACAAGGTGGAAGCCAAGCGCACCGCGGGCGCGCTCGGCCTGCCGCTGGTCCCCGGCTCGGACGGCGCGATCAGCGATGTCGGCGAGGCTGCGCGGCTGGCCGAGGAGATCGGCTACCCGGTGATCATCAAGGCCGCATCGGGCGGCGGCGGGCGCGGGATGAAGGTCTGCTCATCGCCCGACCAGCTCGAAACGCTGATGAGGCAGGCCGGCTCCGAAGCGAAGGCGGCTTTCGGCGACGACACGGTCTATCTCGAAAAATATCTCGGCAATCCGCGCCACATCGAATTCCAGGTGTTCGGCGACGGCAACGGCAATGCGATCCATCTGGGGGAGCGCGACTGCTCGCTGCAACGGCGCCACCAGAAGGTCCTGGAGGAAGCGCCCTCCCCCGTCCTGTCCTCCGAGGATCGGGAGCGGATGGGCGGCATCGTGGCCAAGGCGATGGCGGAGATGGGCTATCGCGGCGCGGGCACGATCGAATTCCTGTGGGAAGACGGCGAGTTCTACTTCATCGAGATGAATACGCGGCTGCAGGTCGAGCATCCGGTGACCGAAGCGATAACCGGGGTGGACCTGGTGCGCGAACAGATCCGCATCGCCGAAGGCAGGCCGCTGTCGGTGAAGCAGGAAGAGCTGGTCTTTTCCGGCCACGCGATCGAATGCCGGATCAACGCGGAAGATCCCTTCACCTTCGCGCCCTCCCCCGGCAAGGTGACTGCCTATCACGCGGCCGGCGGCATGCATGTGCGCGTCGATTCAGGGCTGTATGCGGGCTACACGATCCCGCCCTATTACGATTCCATGATCGCCAAGCTGATCGTCTATGGCCGCACGCGTGAAGGCTGCATGATGCGGCTGAAGCGCGCGCTGCAGGAAATGGTGGTGGAAGGGGTGAAAACCTCGATTCCGCTGCACGAGGAATTGCTGAAGCAGCGCGACATTCTCGACGGCAACTACTCGATCAAATGGCTGGAGGAATGGCTGGCGGAGCGCGGTAGCTAGCCGCTGTTTTGCCGCCAGTTTATTAATCCTTCTCCTTTAGCGCTCGTCGAACGATGTACGGCGTTCAGACAGAGAGCCGCCCAAGGCGCAGGTCCGTGGCCGAGTTCGGCGATTGGCTGCTCGGCAGCAGGATCGATGCGTCCGAGCGGATCGTGGAGCAGCTTCGGCAGGGCCTGTTTGCCTCCGTGCCGATCTTCCTGGGCGGGGTGATCAACACCATCGTCCTCGCTGCTGTGGCGGCGTGGCTGTATCCGTCGCCGTTTACCGCCGCCTGGGTAGCGATCGAAATCGCCCTTGGCGTGCTGCGCACAAGCGTGCTGATGATCGGGCGCCGTGCCATCGCAGCCGGCCGGACGCCGCCGCGATTGCTTGCCGCGGTGCTCTCGTGCCTGTGGGCGACCTCGGTGGGCTATGGCACCGTCGTCGCTCTTCTCGGGGCGAATTGGGTCCTCTCGGTGATCTGCTGCCTGTCCGCCTCCGCGATGGTTTGCGGCATATGCCTGCGCAATTTCGGCACGCCGCGGCTGGCGGCAATCATGGTCACGCTCGTGCTGGCGCCTTGCGCGGTGGCGGGGCTCCTGACGGTGGAGCCGGTGATGATGCTCATCAGCCTGCAACTGCCGGTCTATATGGTGACGATATTCTCGGCATCGTTCTCGCTGCACGGCCTGCTGGTGTCGCGCATGACCGCGCTCGACGATCTGCAGCGCAGCAAGTCGTTCAACGAGACGATCCTGCGCTCAAGCCCCGATTACACCCTGATTCTGGACGAGGATCGCAAGGTGATCTTCTGCAATCGTCCCGGCGCCGATCCCAAGGAAATCGACGCCCTGATCGGACGCGACTGGCTGACGCTGCTGCCCGTGGAGGACCGCAGCGAAGGGATTCGCCTGTTCGAAGCAGTCCGCCAGGGAGCGTCCGGCAACCTCGTGACCTATCACAGCGACGAGCAGGGCGATCGACGGTGGTTCGACGTGCTGGCCAACAGCATCGCGGATCGCTCCGACCGCGTGATGGTGGTGGCGCGCGACATCACCCATCAGAAGAAGTCGGAGGAGCAGGCCCTGTGGATGGCGCAGCATGACCCACTGACCGGGCTGCCCAACCGGGCTTTGCTGCAGAAGCGGCTCGACGCGATGCTGGAGGGTGCCGCGCCCTGCACGGGTGCGCTGCTGCTGCTCGACGTCGACAACTTCAAGATGATCAACGACACGCTGGGCCACGATGGGGGCGACGCGCTGCTTTGCACTTTCGCCGACCGCGTGCGCGCCGCGCTGTCGGAACAGGATCTGGTGGCGCGCACGGGCGGCGACGAGTTTTCCGTCATTCTCGCGGATGGTTCGGAAGCGAGGGTGCAAGAGGTCGCGCAGCGGATCTTCGAGCAACTGCGCCAGCCCTTCTACCATGAAGGCCGCCTGCTGGAATGCGGCGCCAGCATCGGGGCCAGCTTCATTCCGCGCGACGGCCGCACCCGGTCCGAGGTCATGAAGGCGGCCGATATGGCGCTCTATGCCGCCAAGACCGGGGGCCGCGCCCGGTTGATGATGTTCGAGCCTTCCATGATGGTGGAAGTGGAACGGCATCAGACGATGATCGTATCGGCCCGGCAGGCGCTGCAGAACGGCAGCATCGCGCCCTATTACCAGCCGAAGATATCGCTTCGCACGCGGCGGATCACCGGCTTCGAGGCGCTGCTGCGGTGGAAGGACGGCGACGAGCATCTTCGCGGGCCGGACGTGCTCAAGGCAGCATTCGATGACCCTGCGCTGGCCGGGCCGCTGAGCGACCGGATGCTGGATTCCGTGCTGGACGACGTTCGGCAGTGGCTGCACGAGGGGATCGATTTCGGCCACGTCGCGATCAACGTCGCCGCTTCCGATTTCCGCAGGGGCAGCTTTGCAGGCAGCCTGCTTTCAAAGCTCGCGGCGAAGGGCGTGCCGCCCTCCTGCATCCAGATCGAAGTGACGGAGACCGTGTTCCTCGGGCGCGGCGCGGGCTATGTCGAAGAGGCGCTGAAGCATCTCAGCAATCAGGGGATCCGCATCGCGCTCGACGATTTCGGCACGGGCTATGCCTCGCTGTCGCATCTCAACCAGTTTCCGGTGGATCTGCTCAAGATCGATCGATCCTTTATCCGCGACATCGGGCTGCGCCCCGATGCGGACGCGATTTCCACCACGGTGATCAATCTCGGGCACTGCCTCGGGCTGGAGGTCATCGCGGAAGGAATCGAGACCCAGGCGCAGGAGGCGCACCTCGCCGCGGCTGGTTGCGATACGGGCCAGGGCTTCCTGTATTCCGAAGCCGTTCCGGCCGATATCGTCGCCCGGATGCTGCGCGATCAGGATGCCCCTGCCGCCACGGAACTCCGTGCCTGAACTCGCCAGTAGGGAAATCGCCAGCGTGACTCCAGCGCTATTCCAGCGGCACGCCCGGTTCGTGCTTCGCGGTACGTATCGTCAGCGAAGTCTTGACGCTGGCGACGTTGGGCGCGGGGGTCAGCTTGCTGGTCAGGAATTCCTGGAAGCTCTGCAAGTCCCTGCTCACGATCTTGAGGATGAAATCGATCTCGCCGTTGAGCATGTGGCACTCGCGCACTTCGGGCAGCGATCGCATATGGTCTTCGAAATGGCGCAGGTCTTCTTCGGCCTGGCTCTTGAGGCTGACCATCGCGAAGACGGTGATCGCAAAGCCCAGCTTCGAAGGATCGAGATCCGCGTGGTAGCCCCGGATCACGCCCGCTTCCTCCAGCGCGCGCACGCGGCGGAGGCAGGGCGGCGCGGTCAGGCCCACCCGATGCGCCAGCTCGACATTGGTAACGCGGCCTTCGGCCTGCAGCTCGGCAAGCAGGCGGCGGTCGATTGCGTCCAGATTTGCCATGATCGGAAACTCCTTCGCCCGTTCCGCGAAGTTTTTGCCTCGTACTGCGACAGTTTATAACACCGAAGCGCACGCTCTGCAGCAACATTATTATCTATTCGTGCATATGTCCCGCTTTGCGACGCGGAGCCCGGTTGCGTTTCGCGGCCGCGCGAAACTGATAGGGCAGCGATGCACTATAGCGGCCGCTGGCCGCATCGCGAGAGTGTGGAGAATCGATGCAGTTTGATGACCGCCTTGCAACCGTGCTGCGCATGCAGGCCGGGAATGAGCGGTCAGCGAACACGCAGTACCGGCAATTGCTCGACCTTGCCGGCACGGCGCCGGAGAACGCCGACAATGAGCTGCTCGCGCGGGCATATGCCCGGCTGGAGGAGCTTTCCGCGAGTATAGACGCCGATCGCCGTGCAGAGATGATCCGCGAACCGGGCATGCGCCTGCGCAGCCCCGGACTTGTCGGATTCCTGGCAAGGCAGGAATTGCCGGTCGCCTCCGCCGCGATGGCGGCTGCGCGTCTTGGGGAAAGCCAATGGAATGCGCTGATTCCCGACCTGCCGATCCCTGCCCGCGCATTGCTGCGCCACCGCAAGGACCTCCCCGCTTCGACGAGTGAATTGCTCGCCCGGTTGGGAGTGGCGGACCTCGTCCTTCCCCAGCCCCCTTCGGATGCGGAGCAGGCGCCGGCGCAAGTGGAAGAGCCCGTCTTGGACATCGATCCCGACCTCGCGATCGGTGCAGACGGCGATGACGGAATCGGGGCGCTCGTGCGGCGGATCGAAGCCTTCCAGCGCGCGCGGGAAGCAGCGACCGCCGCGCTTCGAAGCGACGCTCCACGGCTGCCCCTGGTTGAGCCGCAGGAAGATGCCGCGTGGCTTGCGGGGAGTGCGTTCGACTTCGCGACCGATACCGAGGGCCGCATTACATGGGCCGACCCGGCATTCGCCCCGATGGCAGTGGGGCTGATGCTCGCAAATCGCAGCCCCGATGCGCCGGCACGGCTCGGCCCGCGCGCCATCGCGGACTTCATGAATCGTCAGCCGATCGAGGCCGAGCGGATCACGATCGACGGCGCGCCTGCGGTTGCCGGCGAGTGGCAGCTCGACGCCGCGCCGCTTTTCGCCATGTCGAGCGGCAGCTTTACGGGTTACCGAGGGCGCCTGCGCCGCCCTGTTGAATTTCGCCAGATTTCGAGCCGTGGCCCAAGCTCCCCTTCAGACACGTCCGCGGACCGAATGCGCCAGATTCTGCACGAATTGCGCACTCCCGTGAATGCGATCCAGGGATTTGCCGAGATCATCCAGCAGCAGCTCTTCGGCCCGACGCCGAATGAATACCGAGCGCTCGCCGCCTCCATTGCGGGCGACGCCGCGCGAATGCTCGCGGGATTCGACGAAATCGACCGGTTGGCCCGGCTAGAAAGCGGCGTGCTGGAGCTCGAAGCTGGCGCATGCGACTTTCGCGCGATCATTGCGGCGACGGTGCACCAGCTGGAGAGCGTCCTGCGCCAGCGGACCGCACGCTTCGATCTTTCGCTGCCCGGCGCGATGCACGACGTTGCGCTTGTCCAGGGTGAGGCCGAGATGCTCGCCTGGCGCGTCCTGGCGACAATGGCCGGAGCCACCACCCCCGGCGAGGCGCTGCGGATCGGCCTGACCCAGGCGGGCGGGCAAGTGAGGCTCGACGCCGATCTCCCCGCCGCACTCGCCGATCGGGAAGACGTCTTTGCCAGCACCGCGCCAGCGCAAGCCCAATCCGTATCGGCCGGAATGTTCGGCGCGGGCTTCACCCTGCGTCTCGCCCGGGCGGAGGCGCGCTCCGCGGGAGGAGAGCTGGCGCAGAACGGGGAGATGCTGATCCTCCAATTGCCCCTTTCCTTGGGGACAAGCGGCGATAGCGGCGGCAACGATCTGGACTCGGGCGACCCCATGGCGGACACTGCTTGAAAGCAGAAAAGGGACGCACAGGCCGATGCGGCCAATTACCGAACCACCCTCTGAAGTCGTCATGGCGAGGTTCCGAAGCGGCTTTGGGCGACGGTTCATCCTGACGGTGGAGACGGAGGGAGAATACGATCGGTCCGGGCCCATCAGGCGCGACGGTCACGGCCTCGCCCACCTCCCGCGCCTCGCCAAGTTTCAGCAGTTCTGCGAGAATGAAGATGTCTGCCCGGTCTATCTGGTCGATTATCCGGTGGCCACATCCGCATTGGCCGCCGACATCCTGCGAGAGCCTGTGGCGAAGGGACGCGCAGAGATAGGCATACAGATCCACCAGGAGGACGATTCTCCGCATCAGGGGGAAGGCGAGCAGGAGCGCAAACCCTTTGCGACCGCCGTGCCGGGCGAAGTGGAGCGCGCGAAGCTCAACCGCCTGCGGATGGAGATCGAACGAAATTTCGACGCGCTACCGCAAATTTATCGCGCCGGCCGTTCGGGGCCCGGTCCTCATGTCGGCGATATGCTGCGAGACAGCGGTATCGCGATGGACAGTTCGGTGCGGCCAAAATTCGATCTCCGCGGGGAAGGCGGCGCCGACTTCAGCCATCATCCTCTCGGGCCCTATTGGCTCGACGCGGAAAGGTCGCTGCTCGAACTGCCGCTTACCACCGTATATTGGGGCATGCTCCGAAAGCAGGGGAACCTCCTCTATCCACGCGTCCGGCATTCGCCACGGCTGCAAAGCTTCCTCGCCCGCCTGGGGCTGCTCTCCCGCATCCCGCTCACGCCGGCCTGCATCGATGTCGAAGAGGCGATCCAGGGCATCGATATAGCCTTGGACGACGGCCTGCCGCTGCTCGTCTTTTCCTTCCACGGCTCGTCGCTGCGCCGGGGTGGTCCGCGGTCCGAGGGCGAGGAAGATGATCCGGATCGACTGTACGACTGGTGGGGGCGTGTATTCGCCTATCTCGCGGCACGCGGTGTCCCGCCCACCAATGTGCGCGAGATCATGTCATTCGTGGAAGTGTAGGATGAGCGGGAGCAGCAATGCGCGCGGTTGCTTGTCTTGCGCGCCGCTTCCAGCTAACGCGCGGCGCGCGCAATCCAATGGGGGCCTGTAGCTCAGCGGTTAGAGCTGGCCGCTCATAACGGCTAGGTCGCGGGTTCGAATCCTGCCGGGCCCACCATTGCGGGAGCGCGCCGCACATGATGCCCGCGGTAAAGTGTCGGGGAGTAGCGCAGCCTGGTAGCGCATCTGCTTTGGGAGCAGAGGGTCGCAGGTTCGAATCCTGTCTCCCCGACCATTTCTCTTTTGCCAGTTTAATCAACGGCTTATGGACACATTCCACTCCGTGTCTTGACAGAGGAACTTGACAGAGACGTACCGTTCACGGGCAAGCCGCGGCTTGCCACCGCCATCTACTGTAAGCCTACGGACTCTGACTCCGCCAATCGTGATTCGAATCCACGCGGGCATCCAGCCTTTTCGTTGTATTTCAACCGCTTGTAGCGCGCCGACGCGTGTGGTGGCGTCAGATATGGTTTCCGGCCATTCCCGGGGTTTCCGGTGATTTCCCATGAGTGACAGCCGTTCAATGCAAGCGATCCAGAACAACCAACTGGCTTTGGCTGCTGCTGAAGTTCGAGCCAAGCTCCAGAGGGTAATCCATATGCAAGGTGATTCGATTTAGCCCGGCGGCGGCGGCCGGCCGGATTCACGTCGCCGACGGTTACCTTGGCTATCCTTTTCTCCAAGGCGGGACAGCAGGCGTCGCGTGAGTCCCGCAATCGTTGCATTGCGCGCGCCAGGGGCTGCAGCGAGGCGCGCCTTGCGCGAAGTGAGCATCCGCTCGCCGCAGGTGGGTGCGCCGTGGGTATCGACTATCCGCTCATCCGATTGAATTCGAAGCTGAACTTCCGCGCCAAGGGAACAAACATATACTTACGCGGTTCATTAATGCGTCGGCCGGCAAGAGGGGAGAGGTCCGATGACCAGCACACGTAAGCTTTGGACCGCGCTGATTGCGCTTCTAGTCGCCTCTTTTGGCGTCCTCCTGTGGGTCGGCTACGACATCAGCCTCAAGGATCCGCCGGTGCCGGAGCAAGTCGTCACGGAAAGCGGCGCCACGGTCTATACGCGGGCGGACATACAGCGCGGCAGGCAGGTGTGGCAATCCATGGGCGGCATGCAGCTCGGCTCGATCTGGGGGCACGGCGGCTACGTCGCCCCGGACTGGTCGGCCGACTGGCTGCACCGCGAGGCGCTCGCGCTGCTCAACGGCTACGCCGGCGGCGGCTACGACGCGCTGAGTGAAGAGGAGCAATCGGCACTGCAGGAGCGCCTGCGGCGCGAGATGCGCACCAACACTTATGATGAGGCTACCGACACGATAACCATCAGCGATGCGCGCGGCGCCGCGATCGCCGAAGTCTCGGACCACTATGAGAGCCTGTTCGGCAACGACCCCGCGACCGCCGAACTGCGCGAGAACTACGCGATGAAGAACGACACGGTGCCCGATCCGGCGCACCGCGAGGACCTTTCGGCGTTCTTCTGGTGGACTGCCTGGGCCGCCGCGTCGCAGCGCCCCGGCGCCGACATCACCTATACCAATAACTGGCCGAGCGAGCCGCTGATTGGCAACCGGCCGCATTCCAGCATGTTCCTGTGGTCGGCGTTCAGCGTCACCTTCCTTCTTGCCGGCATCGGCCTGCTTGGCTGGCATCACGCGGTGACTCACGGACGCAAGGAGCGAGAGCACGACCTGCCCGCGAGCGACCCGCTGCGTAAGGTCGTCATCACTCCCTCTATGAAGGCCACCGCCAAGTACTTCTGGGTGCTGCTCGCACTGTTCCTAGTGCAAATCCTGCTGGGGGCGATGACCGCGCACTATCAGGTCGAAGGCCAGCTGGTATACGGTTACGAGGCCGCCGAGATCCTGCCCTATTCAATAACACGCACCTGGCACACCCAGCTTGCTGTGCTGTGGATCGCGGTCGCCTGGCTCGGCACCGGGCTCTACATTGCGCCAGCGATCTCTGACTACGAGCCCCCCTACCAGCGGCTGCTGGTTAACGTGCTGTGGGTCTGCCTGCTGATCATCGTGGTCGGCTCCTTCGCCGGCCAGTGGCTCGCCGTGATGCAGCGGCTCGGCCTCGAGCACAATTTCTGGTTCGGCCACCAGGGCTACGAGTACGCCGACATGGGCCGCTTCTGGCAATGGTTCCTGTTCGCCGGGCTGATGATCTGGCTGTTCCTCGTCGGCCGCGCGCTGATGCCGGCGCTGCGCGAGAAGACCGCCGCGCGCCACATCACCATGCTGTTCTTCCTCTCGGCGGTGGCGATCGGCCTGTTCTTCGGCGCCGCGCTGCTGTGGAACGAGCACAGCTCTTTGTCGATGATCGAATATTGGCGCTGGTGGCTGGTGCACCTTTGGGTGGAGGGCTTCTTTGAGGTCTTCGCCACCGCGGTGATCGCCTTCCTGTTTACCCGCCTCGGCCTGATCCCGATCCGCATTGCAACGGTGGCCGTGCTGTTCGCCACAATCATCTTCATGGCCGGCGGCGTGCTCGGCACGCTGCACCACCTGTACTTCTCCGGCACTTCGATGGCGGTGATGGCGCTGGGCGCTAGCTTCTCGGCGCTCGAGGTGGTGCCTCTCGCCTATATCGGCTTCGAAGCCTACGAGCACTGGAAGCTATCGAGCGCGACCCCGTGGATGCAGCGCTACAAATGGCCGGTGATGTTCTTCCTCGCGGTCAGCTTCTGGAACCTGGTGGGCGCGGGTTTATTCGGCTTCCTGATCAACCCGCCGCTCTCGCTCTACTACATGCAGGGCCTCAACCTGACCCCGCTGCACGGCCATACCGCGCTGTTCGGGGTGTACGGCATGCTCGGCATCGGCCTCGTGCTGTTCTGCCTGCGCGGCATGAAACCGGACCTGAGGTGGGATGAGACTACGCTCAAGATCGCCTTCTGGTGCTTCAACATCGGCCTTGCGATGATGGCCGCGTTCACGCTGCTGCCGCTCGGGACGCTGCAGCTGATCGCGGCGATCGACCAGGGCTACTGGTATGCGCGCTCGGCCGAGTTCATGCAGCGCCCGATCGTCGACCTCCTGGTGTGGATGCGCGTCCCCGGCGACACGGTGTTCGCGATCGGCGCGCTGGTGCTCGCCTGGTTCATCGCCGGCCTGTGGCTGCGCCCGCGGCGCGAGCCGCACGAGATCCCGACCCCGCAGGAGGAGGCGGCGGCGACCCGCGAGGCGCGCGAGGCCGAAGAACCCGAGACCGTCGACGCCTGATCGCGCCCGGATGGAGCAGTTCTACCTTGAGATCCGCCAGGTCCACATCGGCGCCGCTCTGAGCAGCGGCACGCTGCTTCTGCTGCGCTCGCTCGCGTACAATGCACTCGGCGCCCGCTGGCCGCTCGCCTGGCCGGTGCGCGCGCTGGCCTGGACGATCGACACGGTGCTGCTCACCGCTGCGCTGATGCTGATGACGATCACCGGCTACGACCCGGTCAATGATGGCTGGCTGACGGTCAAGGTCGCGCTGATCGTGCTCTACGTCATCCTCGGCTACCGCTCCTTGCGCGCCGCCACGCGGCCGGCGCGCTGGGCCACCTTCGCCGCTGCCGCGCTGGTGTTCGCGGCAATCTACAGCGTGGCGCGGGCGCACCACCCGCTCGGCCTGTTGGCGTGACCACTGGTCGCAAAGGTCTTCGGTGCGTGCCGCACGATTCCAGGGCCAATAAGAAAACAAATTGCTTTGGACGTCCCGTGATGCGTGCTCAGCTGCCGGCCGTGATCTTTCATGCGCTATCGTTGCCAGCGACACGCGGTAGAGCGATATGGAAAGCTGGATCGCTGAGAGAGGTGCTGATAGCGACGCGGGTAGAATTTGCTGTGCTGTTGATGCTCTGGATGACCTTCGCTGTCGGCGCGATCGCAGCGGTCCGGGGTGACCAGTGGTAGGTGAGATCCATTTGATCCCCGCAGGTGAAGCTGACCGGCATGCTCGCTCAAGACACTGTGCTTGCCTCCCCACCGAAGTGAAGGCGGAGCCTGGTGCGCGGAAGCACAAGCGGATGCAGGCGGCCAGTCCGACGCGGAAGGGCTATCATTGACCTCGTCTTCACCGGCAGATGGAGTCCCGGAGAAGTGGGGCTTCCTTCGCGGCCTCCTTAGATGCTCGCTTGACTCCGCGAGTCCTTTGCGCAAGCCCGGGTGCATGGGGGCAGAAACTTGAAAATTGCGCTATATATCGAGGATGGGCTCGAGCAGATCGTGCTCACGCCGGCAAGCGAGGCCGAGAAGGATATTCTCGACAGGCTGCACCAGCACGGCCGCGCTCTCGAGATTTACCGGGGCGAGCTCTACCCCCGCACCGGTTCAGGGCAGCTGCGGGCAAGCCCCGAGAGCTCGATCATCGTCCTGCACCCCATTGGCGGCACCGCACCCCCTCCCTCCCCGAAAGCAGCGCCACGCCCGGCCGATACCAACGCCGACGCCGCCCCTGCGAGAGATCCCGCGCCGGTCTGCGATCGCGGCTAGCGCTGCGCCGACATCGCGAGCAGCTTCTTCTTCAGGTCATCGAAGGCTTTAGCCGGATCACCATCGTGGCTCTTGACGGCATTGGCGGAAATGCGACGAGCTGATCGCTGCCATTCAGCCGACATGCCTGTGACGGCGTAAAATCTTTCGCGATTCCGAAGCGCGGAGCGCGAGCGGTTGCCCTGCCCCCGTCGATCGCTAGAAAACCTCCGACTGCCGAGCCTCCGCAAGATCAGGCCGCATCCCAATCCGGAGAGAGCCCCATGAACCGTGTCCTCACCCTGCTCTGCGCCGTGCTCGCCTCTATCTTGCCGGTGGCGCCCGCCCATGCCGAGCAGGCACTGGACGATTTCGCCCGCAAGGTCTCTCGCACGGAAAGCGTGCGCGACGTGAAGACGCTGACTCGCAGCTATGCACAATATGCGCAGTTCGGCCTCTGGAACGAGATCGGCGCTCTGTTCACGCAGGACGGGACGTTCACCTTCGATGGGCTCGTGAAGCCGGCACAAAAGGCGCAGGGGCCCGCACAGATCGCCGCTTTCCTGCGCAATCGCTATGGCGGCGGGCAGGAAGGGCTGAGCGCTGGCGGCCTTTCGAGCATGTTCATCGAAAATCCGCTCGTGAACCTCTCCCCAGACGGCAGGACCGCAAAGGCGCGCTGGAACCTCCTGGTGTTCCATGGGCATGACGGAGAAGCACGCATCGAAGGCGGCGTCTTCGTGAACGACTATGTGCTGGAAGGCGGCATCTGGAAGATTGCCGCGGCGCATTACTATCCGCAGTTCGACGGCCCGTACGAGAAAGGCTGGACCAATTGGGGCGGCGGCGAGCTGCCGATCGTTCCCCATCACTTCGATACGGAAACCGCCGGGATCCCCGTACCGCCGGCAACCGGAACCGCGCCGCAAACCGATGCGAGCCTGGCGGACCTCCAGGCGCGGGTCGATGCGATGAACGAGGAAGACCGGGTCCGCAATCTCCAGGCCGCCTACGGCTTCTATGCCGACCGGAAGATGTGGACCGATGTCGCGGACCTGTTCGCCGAAGACGGCGTGGTCGAGATCGGCGGCAAGGGCATCTGGCGCGGCAAGGACAGCGTGCGCCGCTGGCTGGAAAGCATCGGCCCGGCCGGCCTGACTCACGGGCAGCTCAACGATCAGGTTCAGTTCGACATGGTCGTGAGCATCGCGCCGGGCGGCAATGAAGCCTGGGTGCGCGGTATCGAGCTCGGCATGCTGGGCGAGGCGGACGAGGAAAGGGGATGGTGGGAAGTCTCCACCTTCCTCAATCGCTTCGTGAAGGAAGATGGCGTGTGGAAGATCCGCGAGCTGCGGCGCTTCCCGCTGATGAAGACCGATATCTTCCTGGGATGGGGCAAGAGCCGCATCGTCGAGCAGGCACCGACCGGAGAGAACGCGCCCGATGCCCCCCTCCCCCCGGCGGATATCGCGGAAGCGGGCACAGCGATGCCCGCCTTCCTGGCGCCGCACCCGGTGACGGGAAAGCAGGTCTCGCCCGCAGGCGAGGCGAAGCTGGTGGCCGCGAGCGCGCTCACCGGACCGATCGCGCCCGGGCAGGCGAAAGCGGCCACGCTGGAGGAAGCGCGCCGCCGCATGGCGCGCTCCGCCGCATGGGACGGTATCACCAATGTCTCGGCCGCCTATGGCTATTATCTCGATGACGCGATGCCCGCTGGCTTCGGCGGAGTCATGGCCACAAAGGGCTTCAAGATGACGCCTTTTGCCGGCTATTACGTCACCCGCGAACGTATCCTGAACGCACGCGTCAGCGGAGAGCCGCCGGCGACGCGGCCGGGCATTTCCTTCCACTGGCTGGTGCAGCCGGTGATCCTGATTTCGGAAGACGGCCGCTCCGCCACGGGGCGCTTCCGCCTGTTCCAGCCGCGCACCGGCAAGGAAGTGGGAAAAGCCGGCGACTTCTTCGCCGCAGTGTTCAACGGCGGGATGTATCATGACCAATATGTGTTGGAAGACGGTGTGTGGCGCATCTGGGAACTGACGCTGGACGAGCCCTATATCACCCCGGTCGCCTGGCCTGACGGCCTCTGGGCCAAGGCCAAGGACCCGCCGAAGGACCGGCCGAAGCGCACCTTCTCTGGCGGCAACTTCCCGCCGGACATCCCGCTCACTTCGCTCGGTAAGCGCGAGGAGCATTTCTGGGGCGGCACGGGAGAGACGCTGCAATGGCCGAGCATCCTGCCGATGTGGTTCCAGTACACCAACCCGGTGACGGGCCGCATTCCCGAGAATTATCAGGGCCAATGCGTGCCCTGCGTGGTGCGGCCCGACCTGCGGCTGGACAGGAACGGATACCAGTTGCCGCCCGACGCGCCGGAGGCGAATTACTCGCCCTGAGAAGCAAAGCGAAAAGGGCTTTCCTACACCAAACCATTTTGGTTATGTGGCTGCTATGGACTTATCGCAGCCACATCGATTGCGCCCTTGCGCCGGAAGGATTTTGGCGACCTGCTCGTCGTGGAGAGCGGCACCGCCAGGTGCGCCCGTGCGGCGGCAGAAATATTTTCTCCAGAACAGTGTCAACACCGTCAACCTGCCGCCCGAAGATGGGCTGCCGAGAATGTCCCAGGACAATCGGTTCCTGTCTTGCTGCTGGTTTCCCGCCTCCGCCGGGATAACGAGCGAAAGGGGCCCGCGCGCTGCTCTGGCGGGCGCCTCCTCTGCGATGCCGATGCTTGCCCCCAACGCGTGCAGTGACTATCTGCGGCCCAAATCCTGACACACCAGATATTTTCAAGGACCACTGATGGCCGCCCAATACGCATACGTCATGAAGAACATGACGAAGACCTTCCCCGGCGCACAGAAGCCGGTGCTCTCGGATATCAACATCCAGTTCTATCAGGGGGCGAAGATCGGCATCGTCGGCCCCAACGGCGTCGGCAAATCCACCCTGATGAAGATTATGGCCGGCATCGACACGGACTTCACCGGCGAAGCCTGGCCGGGCGAGAACATCACCGTGGGCTATCTGGCGCAGGAGCCCGAGCTCGACACGTCGAAGACCGTGCTGGAAAACGTGAAGGACGGCGCGCGCGAAGTGGCCGACATGGTCGATCGCTTCAACGCCATCTCGGCGGAGATGGGCGATCCGAAGGATGACACGGACTTCGACGCCCTGATGGAGGAGATGGGCACGCTCCAGGAAAAGATCGACGCGGTTGACGGCTGGAGCCTCGACAACCAGCTGGAGATCGCGATGGAGGCCCTGCGCTGCCCGCCGGGCGACTGGAGCGTGGAGAATCTCTCCGGCGGCGAGAAGCGCCGCATCGCCCTCACCCGCCTGCTGATCCAGAAGCCCTCGATCCTGCTGCTGGACGAGCCCACCAACCACCTCGATGCCGAAAGCGTCGAATGGCTGGAAAACCATCTCAAGGAATATGCCGGTGCGGTGCTGATGATCACCCACGACCGCTACTTCCTCGACAATGTGGTAGGCTGGATTCTCGAGCTCGATCGCGGAAAGTACTTCCCTTACGAAGGCAATTACTCGACCTATCTGGAGAAGAAGGCCAAGCGCCTCAGCCAGGAAGAGCGTGAAGAGAGCGGCCGCCAGAAGGCTCTCCGGGAAGAGCTCGAATGGATCAGGCAGACCCCTGCCGCGCGCCAGACCAAGAGCAAGGCGCGTATTCGCAAATTCGAGCAGCTGCAGGAGGCTCAGGCCGACCGCAGGCCCGGCAAGGCGCAGATCGTCATCCAGGTGCCCGAGCGCCTCGGCGGCAAGGTGATCGAGGCCAAGGGCATCTCCAAGGCCTATGGCGACAAGCTGCTGTTCGAAAATCTCTCCTTCATGCTTCCCCCCGGCGGCATCGTGGGCGTGATCGGGCCGAACGGCGCTGGTAAATCCACGCTGTTCAAGATCATCACCGGCCAGGAACAGCCTGATAGCGGCAGCATCGACATCGGCGAGACCGTGCGTCTGGGCTATGTCGACCAGAGCCGCGACCATCTCGACGGATCGAAGAACGTCTGGGAGGAAATCTCCGACGGGCTCGATTACATGAAGGTCAACGGGCACGACATGAGCACGCGCGCCTATGTCGGCGCGTTCAACTTCAAGGGGCCGGACCAGCAGAAGAATGTCGGCAAGCTCTCCGGCGGTGAGCGCAACCGCGTCCACCTTGCGAAGATGCTGAAGGAAGGCGGCAACGTGCTGCTGCTGGACGAACCGACCAACGACCTCGACGTCGAAACGCTGGCCGCGCTGGAAGACGCGATCGAGAATTTCGCCGGCTGTGCGGTGGTCATCAGCCACGACCGCTTCTTCCTCGACCGTCTGGCGACCCACATCCTCGCCTTTGAGGGCAACAGCCATGTCGAATGGTTCGAAGGCAATTTCGAAGCCTATGAGGAAGACCGCCGCCGCCGCCTGGGCGACGCTGCCGACCGGCCGACGCGTCTGGCCTACAAGAAGCTGACGCGGTGAGGTGACTGCGCTTCGCCTCAAGGTCCATGGCCGGGTCCAGGGCGTGTTCTATCGCGACTGGACGGTCGCCACTGCCCGCGAATTGGGCGTGGCCGGCTGGGTGAGGAACTGTTCGGATGGGACGGTGGAGGCCCATCTGGAGGGGGACGACGAGGCAGTGCAGCTGATGATCGAGCGGATGCGCGCGGGTCCGCCCCGCGCGCGGGTCGAGCGCATAGACCAGGAAGAATGCGAGCCCGAGCATCTGCCCGGTTTCGACCGCCGCTGATCGCGCTGCTCCAAGCGAAAAACGCCAGAAAAGGCCGTTCCAAGCTGAACGGAAGGCTACCGGGCCGGTTCAGATGCCGGACAGGCCGAATCGTCTACTTCAATGGAATTGAACAAGCCGCGACCACTCGGCGGCCGAAGGAGACGCCGAATGAAAATCGATGAATTGCTGCGGTCCGGTGGCCTGGCTGCCATGTCCGCCGCCATCGCCCTGGCCGTGGTGCCCACCCCGGCCGCCGCAAGGGACAATAACGGGTGGAACAACCGCGCCGAGCGCGTGCAGCAGCGCAGCGAACGACGGGCCCAGCGGGTAGAGCGCCGGGCCGAACGGCGCGCCGACCGCGTCGAACGGCAGGGCGACCGCCGCGCTGCGCAGGTCCAGCGTCGTACCGACCGGGCGCCGGCCAGGGTGGAGCGAGCCGGAGACCGCCGCGCCGCCCAGATCGATCGGCGCAGCGAACGCCGGGCGGAGCGTATCGAGCGGCGTGGTGACCGCCGGGCCGACCAAGTGGAACGCCGGGCCGAGCGCCGGGTCCAGAGCATTCGGGATCGCAATTACAATCAGGGCGATCGCCTGCGCGACTATCAGCGGCGCAACCGTTCCTATGCGGATCGCGATCGGAACCGCAGCTACAGCGACCGCTATGCCTATCGCAATCATGATCGCGATCGGGACTGGCGCGACCGCGACCGCGATCACCGTCGCTGGGATCAAAGATGGCGTGACAACCACCGCTACAACTGGCGCGATTACCGCCGTTCGCACCGGCACGTCTACCATCTCGGGACTTACTATTCGCCCTATCGGAGCTGGTCGTACCGCAGGCTGAGCATCGGGTTCCGTCTCGACTCGCTGTTCTATTCGAGCCGCTACTGGATCAACGATCCATGGCAATATCGCCTGCCGCCGGCATACGGGCCGTATCGCTGGGTCCGCTATTACGACGATGCGCTGCTGGTGGACATCTACAGCGGGGAAGTGGTGGACGTGATCCACGACTTCTTCTGGTAAACCCCAAGCGGCAAACCTGCTTCCGGCAAGAGTGGGCCGGCAGGGCAAGGCCCCGCTTCGGCGGGGCCTTGTTTGCATCCGGAGCCCGTGGGCACCTGCCACCCAATGGGACCGGCTTGTCCCTTTGTCAGGCCTTCGGACGTCCAACAGGCAGCATCCGGTAAAGATTGCCGTCGCGGTCCAGCAGGTGATGCTTCAGCGCCCCGACAACATGCAGCACGATCAGCGCGAGCATCAACGTGCCGGCCGCCGCGTGAATGTCGAATATCTGGCCGCCCATATCGCGATCTTCGCCGACCGGCAGGGCAGGCAGCGTGAACAGCCCGAACACGTCCACCGCCTGTCCATAGAGCGAGTTCCCCAGCCATCCCGCGAGCGGCATCCCGATCAGAAGCACGTAGAAGATGATATGGACCGTGCGAGCCAGAGCGGCCTCCCATGGCTTGACGGTCGAGGCGAAGGGCGGCGTCTTGTGAGTGAGGCGCCAGGCGAGACGAAGCAGGGTGAGGATCAGGATCGTGACCCCCAATGCCTTGTGATTGGCCATGATCTCGCCTCTCAGCGGTGACTCGGCATGTTCTGCCGCCTCCGCAATCCTCCAATTGACGATCACCGCGATGGCGATGAGCCAATGCAGCACCATTGCCCCTGTCGTGTAGCGCACCTGCGGCATCTGCTTTCCTCCCGCATCCGAAGTCCCGACGACAGGTTAGCTTGGCGAGATGTATCGGCAAGCTTCCTCTTTCCCGCCCTTGCCGCTCCAGCAGCGATAAGCCATGTTTCCCCCACGACATGAATCAGGCAGGCCTCAAATTTCCCGCGAAGGTTCCGGACAAGGCTGCGCTGGCCCGCGTCGGCGCCCTGGTGCGCAAGCGCCTCTCCGCCAATCCGGCAGCTTATGAGATCGCCAGCGGGAAAGCAGAGATCTTCGCGGTCGGCGATTTCATGAGCGCCGATGAATGTGCCAGGATGATCACCCTCATCGACGCCACGGCCGAACCGTCCAAGGCGTTCGATTCCGAATATGCGCAAGCTTACCGCACAAGCTATTCGGGGGATGTCGATCCGTGGGATCCCTTCGTGATGAAAATCCAGCGGCGGATCGACGACCTGCTCGCCTTGCCTCCCGAATATGGCGAGACGGTCCAGGGGCAGCGTTATCTGCCCGGGCAGGAATTCAAGAATCACTTCGACTGGTTCCATCCCAACAGCAGCTATTGGGCGGCGGAGAACAAGCGCGGCGGGCAGCGCAGCTACACCGCGATGGTTTTCCTGAACGAAGTCGAAGAAGGCGGGACGACCGACTTCCCCTCGTTGGGCCTGTCGATCACGCCGAAGCAAGGCGTTCTCCTGGCGTGGAACAACGCCACCGCGCAAGGGGCGCCGAACGAATGGGTGCTCCACGCGGGCATGCCGGTAATCAGGGGCGTCAAATACATCATCACCAAGTGGTACCGGACGCGCAAATGGGGTTGAGACGGCGCTGGCCGCGACTTCATTCCCTGGGCGGTTCCGCCGGCCGCCGGCCCGCCTCGATCAGCGCAGCCAAACGGTCCAGCTTGCGGGATAGCTGAATGATCTCAACCTGGGTCCGCAGGTTGACCTCGTAATCGTGCCGCGCGGAGATGCGGTCCTTGGATGACTGCCTGTTCTGGCTCATCATGATGACCGGCGCCTGGATGGCAGCCAGCATGGAAAGCATCAGGTTCAGGAAGATATAGGGATACGCGTCGAAAGGCCGCAGCCCAAGATCCTGGAGGACCCCGCTGTTGAGCAGCATCCATGCCAGCAGCACCAGGGCGAAGGTGGCGATGAACCCCCAGCTCCCTCCGATCGCGGCCACGCGATCCGCCAGCTTCTCCCCCACGCTCGCGTGAAGTGCCGCCTCTTCCTGCGCATCGTTGCCGATCAGTGTACCGGCCGAAACCCGCCTGAGGACGTTCTGCTCCTCCTCGTCGAGCTCGTCGAACGTTCGTCCGAGCAGCTCTTCCGCGAGGATTTCAGGCGTTCTGCCTGGCGGCGTCATGAGCGTTGCTTCCGGCAGCCAGTGCGTCGGCGACCAGCTTGCGGGTGTTGGCGATGCCGTAGAGGGCAATGAAGCTGCCCATGCGCGGCCCCTGCGAGCTGCCGAGCAAGGTCTCGTAGAGTGCCTTGAACCAGTCGCGCAGGCTTTCGAAGCCAAAGCGCTCGTCCTTACCGATCTCGTAGACGCCGGTCTGAAGCTCCTCGGCCGAAGCATCGGAAGGAGAGGCGGCCAGCAGCGCATCCAGCGCCTTCAGCGCTTCGGCCTCCTGCGCAGTCGGCGCCCGCCGCTTGAGCGTCGGTGCGATGAAGTCGCGGTTGTAGTTGAGCGCGCGGTCAATCAGCGCCTCCAGCTCCGGATGCTGCGCAGGATCGGCGTTGTTGATGTAATTGCCGAGATAGGTCCACACCTGCTCATGCGTGGCATGCGTGCCGAGCACGCCAACAAGATTAAGCAGCAGGCCGTAGGTGACCGGCAGAGTGTCTCCGTCCCCGCCCTTGTAGCCATTGGCCCGCAGCAGGTGCCAGACAGGGTTGCCCAACTGCTGCTCCAGCGGCTGCTCGGGGATCTTCGCACGGAACTGCCAATATTCGTCGACCGCGCGCGGAATGACTTCGATGTGAAGGTTCTTCGCTCGCTTCGGCTCCCGGAAGAGATAGAAGCCGAGGCTCTCTTCCGTGCCATAGGTCAGCCATTCGTCGATCGTCAGGCCGTTGCCGCGGGACTTGGATATCTTCTCCCCATTGGCATCGAGAAACAGCTCGTAAATCATTCCTTCGGGCTTGCGGCCGCCCAACACGGAGGCAATCTTGCCTGATTGCGTGACGCTGTCGGTCAGATCCTTGCCGCACATCTCGTAATCGACGCCGAGTGCGACCCAGCGCATCGCCCAATCGACCTTCCATTGCAGCTTGGATTTTCCGCCAAGGGCGGACTGCTCCACGGTCTTCCCGTCATCCTCGAACCGGATGATGCCGGCGGCCGCATCCACCACTTCGACGGGAACCTGCAGCACTGCTCCGCTCGACGGGCTGACCGGCAGGACCGGAGAGTATGTCTTGCGCCGTTCCTCCCGCAAGGTCGGCAGCATGATGTCCATGATCGCGTCGAAATGCGAAAGCACCTTGGTCAGCGCCTGATCGAACTGGCCGGAATTATACCGGTCGCTCGCCGCGATGAATTCGTAGTTGAAGCCGTAGCGATCCAGGAAATCCCGCAGCATCGCGTTGTTACGGCCGGCGAAGCTGTCATCCGATCCGAAGGGATCGGGGATGCGGCTGAGCGGGAGGCCGAGATGCCGCTCCAGCATATCCTTGTTCGGGACGTTATCGGGCACCTTGCGCAGCCCGTCCATGTCGTCCGAAAAGGCGATCAGCCGCGTCGGCTGCCCGCCGGTCAGCACCTCATAGGCGCGGCGGACGAGCGTGGTGCGGAGCACTTCCTGAAAGGTGCCGATATGCGGCAGGCCAGAGGGGCCGTAGCCGGTTTCGAACACGACCGGCACAAGCCCGCCCGCCGCGTCGCGCTTGCCGCCCGGAAACCGTTTGGCGAGCCTCTGGGCCTCCTGGAAAGGCCAGGCCTTGGATACGCGGGCAGCTTCGATCAGTTCATCGTCGGTCATGCTCGGGCTTTTGCGGATCGCGGCGACTTGCGCAAGGGCAAGGCATCGGCCGGGGGAAATGTGCAGCCATGCACTTGCTCGCCGTTCCCACTGTGTTCTAATGACCCGCCATGACCTCGGTAGCCTTGCCGGCCCTCCATGCAAGCCACGCAGGCAGCTGGCTGAGATCCGCCGACGGACCGACGCGCCCTGTCGGCAAGGGCGAAGCGATCATGGCCGCGGCCGACACGCCGCATCTGATCCTGAATGCGCCGCTGGTGGCAAGCCGGCTCGGCTATCCGGACCTTTCGGGGCTCGACCTGCTGGAGCTCTTCGCCTTCATCCACCCCGCGCGCTTCTGCGTTCCCACGCCCAAAGGGCTCGCTCATGCGCTGGGCCTCGAAGTGCCTCCGGGCGACGATGCCGTGCCCGCCCTCCTCCAGGCGGCCGCCGGCGCGCTGATAGCGACCTGCGAGAGCGATGGTTGGCCGGAGCGCGAAGGAGCGTGGAGCGCGCTGCAAAGCCTTGCCCGTTTGCGCTGGCCCTGGGCACAGATCCTTGCGCCCCGCGTCCGCCGGCCGGAACGCGCCGAAAAGTGGCTCTTCTCGCGCCTGCCGGAATGGGAAGAAGCGCCTGAGCGCCCGCAACCGGCGCAAGTCTTGCTCGATCCTGCGGAGGTGGAACAGCGGCTTTCCGACCTGACGGGTGCGGAGGCGGAGCAGCGGCCAAGTCAGCGCACCTATGCGGCCGAAGCCGCGCGCGCCTTCGCCCCCCGCCCACGCAAAGGCATGCCGCAGATGCTGCTGGCGCAGGCCGGCACCGGCATCGGCAAGACGCTGGGCTATCTCGCCCCTGCTTCGCTCTGGGCCGAGAAGTCCGGCGGCACCGTTTGGGTCTCCACCTTCACCAAGAACCTGCAGCGCCAGCTCCGGGCCGAAAGCCGCCGCGCCTGGCCCGCCACCCGTCCAGACGGCTCTCAGCCGGTCGTGGTGCGTAAGGGGCGCGAGAACTACCTTTGCCTGCTGAACCTCGAAGACGCGCTCCAGGGCGGCTTTGGGGGGCGCGCAGCGGTGCTTGCGCAGCTGGTGGCGCGGTGGGCCGCCTATACGCAGGACGGCGACATGATCGGCGGCGACCTGCCCGGCTGGCTGGGCACGCTGTTCCGCAATCGCGCAATCCGCTCGCTCACCGATCAACGCGGCGAATGCGTCTATGCCGGCTGCCCGCATTACCGCAAATGCTTCATTGAGCGAGCCGGCCGGGCAAGCGCGCAGGCCGACCTCGTGATCGCCAACCACGCGCTGGTGATGGTCAATGCCGCGCGCTCCGGCTTCGGCGGCGGGCGCGACCATGCACAGCGCCCGACGCGGATCGTGTTCGACGAGGGACACCACGTTTTCGATGCGGCCGATTCCACCTTCGCAGCAGAGCTCACCGGCCAGGAATGCGTGGAGCTAAGGCGCTGGATCGTCGGCCCGGAGCGGGGATCGCGCGGGCGGCGGCGTGGGCTCGCCGCCCGGCTGGCCGAGATCGCTTCCGCCGACGAGGCCGGCGGGAAGGCGATTGCCGCCGCCTGTCATGCCGCCGAGGTCCTGCCGGGCGATGGATGGCTGCAGCGGATCGCGGAGAACGCGCCGTCAGGCCCGGTGGAGGCGCTGCTCGCGGGCGTGCGCAATCTCACCTACGCTCGCGACGAAAGTGGCGGGCAGGAGGCGGGGTACGGGATCGAAACCGAGGCGGCTCAGCTCGATGGTAATTTCATCGAGCTTGCCCAGCAGGCACAGGGCGCATTGGCGGAAATTCGCGCGCCTCTGATCCGCCTGGGATCGCGACTGGAGGCGCTGCTGGAGGACCCGCCCGACTGGCTCGACGGACCAGGCCGCGCCCGGCTGGACGGCGCACGCTATTCGCTGGCCTGGCGGATCGACATGCTGGCGGCATGGGAAGCCTTGCTCGGCCGGATGGGCGGAGCGGCCGACCCAGATTTCGTCGACTGGCTCGCAGTCGACAGGTCCGACGCACGCGAATTCGACGTCGGGCTACACCGGCGCTTCCTCGATCCGATGAAGCCTTTTGCGCAGGTGGTGCTGGCGCCCTCCCACGGCGTGATGCTGACCAGCGCGACGCTGAAGGACGGCAGCGACTGGCACAGTGCCATCGCCCGCTCCGGCGCCGGCTGGCTCGACATCGCACCGCACACGACCGAGCATGAAAGCCCGTTCGATTATGCCAGCAATGCGGAGGTGCTGATCGTCACGGACGTGAAGAAGGGAGACATCCCCGCATTGGCCGGCGCCTACGCGCGCATCATCGAGGCCGCCGATGGCGGCGTGCTGGGCCTGTTCACCGCGATCCGGCGGCTGCGCGCGGTGCACGGCCGGATTGCCGACCGATTGGCGCGCGCGGGCCTGCCGCTCTATTCGCAGCATGTCGACCCGATCGACACGGGCACGCTGGTGGATATCTTCCGCGACGATCCTCGCTCCTCGCTGCTGGGAACCGATGCCTTGCGCGATGGAGTGGATGTGCCCGGCCAATCGCTGCGCTGCGTGGTGATGGAGCAGGTCCCCTGGCCCAAGCCCTCGATCCTGCATCGTGCGCGCCGCGCCGCCGGTGGCGGCTCCGCCCATGACGACCGGATCATTCGTGCCCGGCTCGCGCAGGCATTCGGCAGGCTGATCCGCAGCAAGCAGGACAGGGGCCATTTCGTGGTTCTCTCCGCCGCCTTTCCCAGCCGATTGCTCGGAGCATTCCCCAAGGGTACACCTGTCATCCGCTTGACGCTTGATGACGCTTTACAACGGATCGCCGGCGGTGTTTCTGGCGCAGAGCGGGAACCGGCCGACGAAGATCGGCCTTGCCAGACCAAGGATAATGCGACGTGAAAGTGCTTGGCCTTCTGCGCCACGCAAAATCCGACTGGGACGATATTGGCCTGCGCGACTTCGATCGCGGGCTGAACGAGCGCGGCCGGCGTGGCGCCGCGCTCATCGGCCAACATATGCGCCAGCATGGCATCAAATGGGCGCATGTCGTGGCAAGCCCCGCCGCCCGCGTAAAGATGACGCTGGAGGCAAGCGGCCTGGAACACGACGCCCCTGAGCCGATCGATTGGCAGGACAAGGCCTATCTGGCCAGCTCTGCCACGCTGATGGACCTCTTGCGGCATGTGGACGGAAACCCGCAGACCGTTCTGCTCGCCGCGCATAACCCCGGATTGCAGGAACTGATCTTCGAGCTGGTTTCGCCGGAGGCCGAAAACAGCCTGTTCGACGAGGCTGCGCAGAAATACCCGACGGCGACCTTCGCGGTGCTGGAACTGGAGATCGACGACTGGCTGGATATTCAGGCGGATTGCGGGCGGCTGGTCCACCTCGCGCGCCCGCGGGATCTCGATCCGGAACTTGGGCCGGAAGCGGCGCCTGGCTGAGCGGTGCGCTGATCTGCCTGCGCGAAAGAACGGATCAGTCGAGCGCGGCAGCCAACCGATCGCGGATCGCACGCAATTGCGGGACCACATCGGGCGCAGCCGGCGATGCAGCCGGGGCTTCAGGCGCTGCACCGCCCTGCAAGGCAAGGCGCGCACCCTTCAGCGTATAGCCTTCGCGATTGACCAGCCGGTTGATGCTGTCGACCATGCGGATATCTTCCGGCCGGTAATAGCGGCGCCCGCCGCTGCGCTTGAGCGGCTTGAGCATCGGGAACTGCTGCTCCCAATACCGCAGTACATGCTGCTTGATTCCCAGCGCCCGCGCCACCTCTCCGATGGTGCGCAACGCTTCGGCATCCTTGCCGTCCGTAAACCGTATATCCACCAACGTGACTACGTCCCCCGCGATCAGCCTTTGGCGATCCGATCCTTCAGGATCTGGCTCGCGCGGAAGGTCAGAACCCGCCGCGGCGTGATCGGCACTTCCACTCCCGTCTTCGGGTTGCGGCCGATACGCTGCTTCTTGTCGCGCAACAGGAATGTGCCGAACCCCGAAATCTTGACGTTCTCGCCCTGCGCCAATGCATCGCACATATGCGCGAGAATTGTCTCCACCATGGCCAGCGACTCGGCGCGCGAAAAGCCCATCTTACGGTTAATAACCTCCGCAAGGTCCGCGCGTGTCAATGTGCCTACCGAACGCATCATCTATTCGCCCCCAATGTCCCCACAACCCGGACAGAGTCCCTCCCCGCGCGCAACCTAACATTTTGTGGCAGCTTGGCAATATTCGTAGCAATTCGACACCCAATGCCGAATGTCACATCCGCAGCAGGCTCGCACCCCAGGTAAAGCCCCCGCCCATGGCCTCCAGCATGACCAGATCGCCGGGCTTAATCCGGCCATCGCGGACCGCGACATCGAAGGCGAGCGGAACCGATGCGGCCGAGGTATTGGCGTGCCGATCGACCGTCACGACCACCTTCGCCATGGGCAGGCCGAGCTTCCTGGCGGTAGCGTCCAGAATGCGCGCATTGGCCTGGTGCGGGACCACCCAATCGACCGAAGATGGCGGAATTCCGGTACTTTCGAGCACTTCCTGCAGCACGTCGGCAAGGTTAACCACGGCGTGGCGGAACACCTCCCGCCCCTTCATCTGCACCTTGCCTACAGTACCCGTGGAGGAAGGGCCCCCATCGGTGTTGAGCAGGCAGTTATGCCGCCCGTCGGAATGCAGTTTGTTAACCAGAACGCCCGGCCCGTCCTCGGGCACATCCAGCGCCTGAAGCACCATCGCGCCTGCCCCGTCACCGAACAGCACGCAAGTCGCCCGATCGTCCCAATTTAGGATTCTGCTGAAAGTTTCTGCGCCGATCACCAGCGCCGTGCTGGCCATTCCGGTGCGAAGCATCGAGTCGGCAACGCTGAGCGCATAGATGAAACCCGAACAAACAGCCGCGACATCGAAGGCGGCGCCGCCGCAGCCAAGCTCCGCCTGCACCATGGTGGCGGTTGCGGGGAAGGTCAGGTCCGGAGTGGCGGTGGCCAGCACGATGAGGTCGACTTCGCTTCCCGCGATGCCGGCCGCCTCCAGCGCATTGCGAGCCGCCTCGATCGCCAGCGTCCCCGTGGTCTCCCCCTCGCCCGCGATATGGCGGCTGCGAATGCCGGTACGCTCTACGATCCATTCATCGCTGGTGTCGACGGTCCGGGCGAGCTCGTCATTGCTCACCACCCGCGCGGGCAGTGCCGAGCCGCTACCTTTGACCACTGAACGGATCATGCGTCCTTCCTGCTTGTCTTGCGTTCGCGCAGCCGCTCCTCCCCCAGATCGGAGAGGTCGGCCATGATGCGCTCGGTTATCCGCTCCTCCAGCAGCCTTGCGGTGACCGCCACCGCATTGGCGACGCCCAGCGCCGAGGCGCCGCCATGGCTCTTCACCACCACGCCGTTGAGGCCCAGGAACACCGCACCATTGTGATTATTGGGATCGAGGTGATGCTTGAGCAGCTCGGTCGCGGGGCGGCTTACGAGGAAGCCGAATTTCGAACGCAGCGAACTCTGGAAGCTACGGCGCAGAAGGTCGGCAACGAAACGTGCGGTTCCTTCCACTGCCTTGAGCGCGATATTGCCGGAGAACCCATCGGTCACGACGACTTCCACATCGCCGCGCGACAACCCGTTCGCCTCAATGAAGCCATCGAAACGGAACGACATGCCGCTCGCGGCGCGAAGCCTGTTGGCGGCCGCCTGGAGATGCTCGGTGCCCTTGTTGTCCTCGGTCCCGATATTGAGCAGCCGGACCCGCGGCGCATCGAGGTTGGTGACGATGCGCGAATAGGCAGCGCCCATGATTGCGAACTGCACCAGGTTGCGTGCATCGCAATCGGTGTTGGCGCCGAGATCGAGCATGATCACGTCGTTTTCGCCAAGCGTCGGGAGCAGCGCGGCAAGTGCGGGCCGGTCTATCCCCGGCATGGTGCGCAGCGAGAGCTTGGCCATAGCCATCAGCGCCCCGGTGTTCCCGGCACTGACCGCGGCACCCGCTTCGCCCTGTTTGACCGCGTTGATCGCCATGCCCATCGAGGTCGTCTTGGCGCGGCGCAGGGCCTGGGTCGGCTTCTCTTCGCCGCCGACCACGTCTTCGGTATGGAGGATTTCGGACGCGCCCCGCATATTCGGGTGCTTTTCTAGGGCGCGTTTGATCCGCGCCTCGTCACCCACCAGCAGGAACTTGAACCGGTCATGGCGGCGGCGCGCCAGCGCCGCACCTTCCACCATCACCCGCACGCCTTCGTCACCGCCCATCGCATCGATCGCGATACGCGGCAGGTCCATGGCGCTATACCCCGGGTTCAGGCGGGCTTACAGCCCGACCGCGACGATTTCGCGCCCGTTGTAATGGCCGCAATGCTGGCAAAGATTATGCGGGCGCTTCAATTCGCCGCAATTGGAGCATTCGTGGAATGCTTCGACCTTCAGCGCGTCGTGGGCGCGGCGATTGCCGCGGCGGTGGGGCGTAACTTTTCTCTTAGGGACAGCCATTTCGGCACCTGTTCCTTAAAAAATCTCAATCGGCTTCGTGAGCCGCCCTAGGCGAAGGTTCGGCGTTGCACAAGCTTTGGGAACTTGCGCTCCAACCGGGTCCGCAGATCGGCGTGAAGGCGCGCCCTATAGCGAAATTCGCGGGCGTTGCAAGCACGCGCGCGCCGCGGTAGCACCCCCTGCCTCGGGGTGGAGGAGAAATGGGCATGATCCTGCCGGTTACGCTGACTGCCTGCGCCGCCGCCGCGCTGATCGGCCTGTGGCTGACAATCCGCGCCGGGACATTGCGCCGGCGGCTGGGGATCGCCCATGGCGACGGCGGCAACGACGCGCTGCTGCGGCGGATGCGCGCGCAGCTCAACTTCGCAGAAAACACCCCTTTCGCACTGCTGCTGATCGCCGTCATCGAGATCTCCGGCAAAGGCGGCGAGTGGCTGACCTATGCCGCCGGGCTGTTCATGCTCGGCCGCGTCGCCCACGCGCTGGGGATGGACAGCGCCGAACCGTCCGCGCCGCGTACGGCCGGTGCGGCAATCACCATGCTGACGCTGCTGGGCCTGGCGATCTACGCGGTTCTGATCGCAGCCCGAATAGTCTGAGGAAGTCCCTGTTCAGCGGCAGTTTCAGGCCGCACCGATCGCGGCATCGCCGACGAAGGGATTGTCGACCCGCTCCTGCCCGAAAGTGCTGACCGGCCCATGGCCCGGGATGAAGGTCACGTCCCCCAGCGGCCAGAGCTTGCCAGTGATGGAATCGAGCAGGTCCTGATGGTTTCCCATCGGAAAGTCGGTGCGGCCGATGGATCCGCGGAACAGCACGTCACCCACAATGGCAAAGCGCGTCGGCCGGTTGAAGAACACCACGTGGCCCGGCGTGTGGCCGGGGCAATGGATCACTTCCAGCTCGACCTCGCCCACGGTTACCCGATCGCCATCTTGCAGCCACCGGTCAGGCTCGAACACTTCGCCTCTCAGGCCCCAGCGTCGGCCATCCTCATCCAGGCGGGATATCCAGAAGCGATCCGCCTCGTGCGGGCCCTCGATCGGGAGGCCGAGTTCCTTCGCCAGAACGCCGGCCTGCCCGCAATGGTCGATATGGCCATGGGTAACGAGCAGCTTCTCCAGCGTCACCCCCGCGCGGCGCACCGCGTCCTTGAGCTTGTCGAGATCGCCGCCAGGATCGACCAGCGCGCCGCGCATCGTCCGGGTACACCAGACGAGCGAGCAGTTCTGCTCGAGCGGTGTGACCGGCACGATCGCCGCACGCATGGGGGGCTCCCGCAAGGCTGCGGCGGGCTGGGAGGCTTCGGGTCGGGACATGCTGGCTAGGTGCCGCCGGGCCCGTGTGAATGCAAGTGCGGCCTCCCTGGGAATTCCTTTCGACGGCCCTTCATCCACGCTTCGTCGCACCCCTGACACAGGCGGTCCGCGGCGCCTCACGCTTCATCGAAATTAACTATTTTCGGTAAGATCAAGTTAACCGGGTCTCGCAAGTGTCTTTCTCGCGGGGGGGCAAATAGGAGCCCCAAAAATGAGCAATGTTTCCTATATAAACCAAGAGCTTAAAGAGATCGCTGCTGAGCTGCCAAAGTCTTACTCCACGCGCTGGAGCGCGGCACGAAAGGCGGCAGTCGTTAACGCGGTCCAGCACGGCGTGATCAGCCTCGGCAAGGCGATGGAGCGCTACCGGCTGAGCCTCAGCGAGTTCAAGAGCTGGGAGAAGAAATTCGCGGCCGACGGCATTCAGGGCCTGAAGGTCAAGCAACTGGCTGCCCAGAGGTAAGCTTAGGAACAGGGCAGGCGGTTGCCCCCGACCCCACACCCAGTCTTCACAGCCGCCTGCCCGATTTCCTTCCCTCCGGCGATCAGTCGCCCGCTTCTTCCTGCTGGTGCCCAACGGCCACATCGGCCGTGAGCTGGCGCCGCAGGAATTTCCACTGCCCGTCAACGCGTATCAGCCGATCGTCATAGACGCCCGAGACCACCGGTACCGGCCCCTCGGCGCCGGGCATGTAGAAGGTGTAGCGCGACCAGGCGGTGGCGCTGTCGCCCTCAACGTCGATCATCATGTTGGTCATCACGTGAAAGTTGCGCTTGCCGGGCCCGGTGGGAAGATCGGCGACCACGCGCGTGACCATCTCCAGCACTTCCGCAGGACCTTTGGCCACAGTCGGCCCGCCGACCCATTCGCCATTCTCGGCGAAGAGCGCGGCGTAGTCTTCCAGCCGCCGCTCATCGAAGGCGCGGCCATATTCGAGCAGCAGCAGGCGAATTTCCTCGCGGTCGAGAAGCTCCTGCAGCCCCGCCTCCCCGGCAGGCAGCCTCTGCAGCTCTGCCTGCGCCGGCGGCGCGGCCGTCAGCATCGCCCCCGCGACGGCAATCGATTTCCAGAAGGCTCCGCGCATCGTCTCTCTCCCCGTCGACATGTTCCTCCCCCCGTGGGAAGGTGGCAGCTACACTCACCGCTGCTGGGGCCTGCGCGGCAAGTCAAGCGCCGTGCGCATTGGCTTCGAGCATCCGGTGGTGCCGGACCGTCAGAGCCGTCCGCCCTTCCACACCACGCGGCCGATCACGTCGACCTCGTCCATGGCCGCCTCGATCGGGGGGTAGGCCGTATTGACGCTGATCAGTGTCAGGACGCCGGGCTTGCCCGCCTGGACGCGCTTCACATGCAGCACCTCCCCCAGCCGGACGACATGAATCCCGTCGCTGAGCGGGCGCGGCGTAACGTCGACCAGGATTTCGTCGCCATCGCGCAGCACCGGTTCCATGCTGTCGCCTGCGACGCGAATCGCGGAGAGCATCTTCGGGTCGAGCCCCTGTTCGCGAAGCCAGCGCGGCGAAAAGCCGAAAGTGCCGAACGGCACCTCTTCGCCGGCGAAGGCCCCGGGTCCAGCAGACGCGCCAAGCGGCAGGCGCGGTATGCGCACCAGATCGGAATCGCGCCCGGATCGAGGAAATTCATAGGATTTTTCCCCCGATCCCCCTAGCTCGCCGTCCTGCACGCCGAAGAACTGCGCCAGCATGCGGCGATCGTCCTCGGCCAACCGACGTGGACTACCCTTGGTGATGAATTGTTGGAGATAAGCGGCATTTCTGCCGATCATGCGGGACAGCGCAGCCAAGCTGACGCCCTGCCCCTCAGCGAGATCGGCGAGGCGCTTGCGAGGGCCCGAAGGCAGGTTTCCTGCGGTGTTTGTCATTTTCCTTTCCTACACGTAATATTTTTCCTAGACAAGTAGGATTTCACCGTCGAGGAGTCGTGGCATCGATTCGCCAAATGGGAGTGATGAAATGCTGATCCGCAAAGTCGAGAAATTCCTGCGCCGCACCGGGATGCCGCCCACCCGGTTCAGCCGCCTGGCGGCCCGCGATCCCTGCTTCGTGGCAGATCTGCGCAACGGCCGCGTGCCCGGGCCGGAAATGGAGAAACGGGTGGAACATTTCATGAACTCAAACCAGGAGAACCCTCATGCTCGCTGAGCTTATCACACCAACCGAGCCGCCCCGGATGCAGGGTCTGCACCCCTCCGTCGCAGGCCTCCCGGCGTCGAGCTTTCGGACGCCGGGGCGCCCGATCCAGCGCCGCCCCAGCCCAGGCGACCAGCTCCGCGAAGCGCTGTTGACGCTTGCCCAGGCAAAGGCGCGAATCGCCAGCCATGAGGAACGCAGCTGGGCCAGCGCCAGCTTTGCCGGCACCCGCCATCGGCTGGAATTGCTGTTCGAAGGGCCTGAAGCGGTGGAAGCGGGCGAGCGCTTGATCGACGCCCTGCCCGACCACGAATTCGCGATTCCGGGCCAGGTCGTGGCCGATGCCGCGGTTGCCGAAGTGCATCACGCGCTGCTTCCCTCCCCGCGCCTCGCGGTGGCGGTGGAGTTGTTGCTGCTGGTCGACGCATGATGGCGCGCGCTGTACACAAACCGGCACCGGCAATGCACCGCCCTACCCATGCTTCAGGACACCGCCATGGCTCTTCGCATCACCATCCCGCAGACGCCCACGGACGCCGACAGGGACGCGGTGATCGCCCCATTGCACGCCTACAATCTCAGCCAGGCGGGGGACCCGAACTTCCGGCACGTGGCAATCCTGCTGACCGACGAGAACGGCAGGCGCCAGGGCGGCCTGTGGGGACGGAAAGCCTATGGCTGGCTGTTCGTGGAATTGCTCGTCGTGCCGGAGCGATGGCGCGGGCAGGGCTTCGGAAGGCGCGTCATGCAGGAAGCGGAGCGTCTCGCCCGTGCGGAGGGCTGCACCGGCATCTGGCTCGACACGTTCGATTTCCAGGCGCGCGGCTTTTACGAGAAGCTTGGCTTCGAGCTATTTGGCACGTTGGAGGACATTCCGCCGGGCCATCGCAGATTCTTCCTGCAGAAGCGGCTGTAGCGGGCGGATGGGTCTCAGGCCGCGGCCTCGATCTTCGCCGGCTGCGTGTCCTCTCCAGGAGAAGGCCCCCTCCGGCCGCCAAGATAGCCGAGCGTTTCGAGGTCGAGCCCGGTTCTGCGGGACAGCTCGATATTGGAACGGCGATAAGCATCGAGAATCTGCCGCGAGAGAGGGGGCTCGAGCTCGATATGCTGCGGCCGGCCCTTGAGCGTGCGGAGCATCCCGAACCCGTGTGCGCGCAGCGGGCGCACTTTCCATCTCATGCCGCCGTCGCGGCGCGCATTGACGCGGTCCTCGGCAAGATCAAGCGCCTCGTCCTCCAGCTCAAGAAAACGCGCCAGGCTGCTTCGCAAGTCGCCCGCAGGATCCGCCAGCCATTCCATGGGGCAGAAGGTGACGTTCTCCTGCCCCAACGCCTCGCAGCAGGCCGCGTGAAGGGACGCATAGTCGAGCAGGGAGCCGAATCCGTATCGTTCCCGCCGCGGGTCGGTGATGCCGTCAACCAGATCCTCGAAATCGGATTGGCTCGCCTCCGCTCTTCGATCCGACATCTGCGCATAATGCGAGGCAATCCAGTGGTCCTGCCGCCGGACGAGGCAGAGCAGCTTCACCCGAGAGAAGCCGCGGGCGCGAAGCGCTTCCAGCATTGCCCTCAGATGCGCCGCGAACAAGCTGTGGCGCGATGCCGCGCGGCCGATCGCCTCGTCGGAAAGCAGGATGTCGCGACCATCGGCCCGCCAGTCTCCGCCAAGCCAGTCCGCGCCGAACAGTTCGTGCAGGAGATCGTCGGCATGGTCCTTCCAGATGGTTTCGCTGCGCCGGAAGAGGAGCTTTGCGAAGCGCTCGGGCTCTTCATCCCGGAAATATCCGTTCTGCGGCATCAGGACGACCCGGCGATTGTCGAGCGCGGTGAAAATCCGCTCTTGCAAGAAGGTCGATGCTGTCTTTGGCAAGCCGATATGGAGGTAGAGCGTCCGGGGCAAAAGAGGGCGTCTCCTGATATAGCGCCGGGCAGGCGCGGCACCGGGGCTGTCGCAGGCAGCGGAGAAAAACCGCGGCGGCGCCCCTATGAGAATTCGGCCGCAAAGCTAGGCGAAGCGGCCGACATGGCCAGGACGAACAGCCCTGCCGAAAGTTCCTCATGCGCGGCCGGACGCTTGCCTGCTGCGCTCAAAAGCGTCTCAATAACCAAGCCGGGCGTCGAAGGTGGGCTGGAGCGGTTCGCCTCTGCGGTATCGGTCACAATTGACGAGGAAGCGATCGGCAGCGCGCTTCATGCTCGCAGGCGTCGGTCGGCCGCCCAGGTGCATGGTGATGAGGATGCCCGGGACCGACCACAGGCGATGACCGGGCGGCAGCGGCTCCGGCTCCGCAACATCGAGCACCGCGCCCGCGATCCGGCCCTGCTCCACCGCATCGGCGAGCGCGTCCTGATCGATCACATTGCCGCGCGCGAAGTTCACCAGCACGGCGCCCCGCTTCATCGCCGCCAGCTCCGCCGCGCCAATCATGCGCTCTGTCTCGGCGGTTCCGGGGACGGTCAGCACCACCCAGTCGAATTCGCCAAGCCGCGCGCGCCACTCACTCGCCGCCAGCGCGCCTTCGCCTGCCTTGCGCCGCACCGGCACCACTTCGGCCCCCATGGCGGTGAGTTGACGCGCCACCAGGCGGCCGATCTCGCCGAAGCCGAGCAGCAGCACCTTGCTGCCCGCGATGTCGCGGATGCCGGGTGCGGCCTGCAGCCAATCGTGCCGGTCCTGCGCACGCAGGACGGCGGAGTAGTCCTTGGCGAAGGCGAGCATGCCCAGCAGCACATATTCGGAGACCTGCGCGGCAGTGAGGCCGGAACCATGCGTGAGCTGAATTCCGCGCCGCGCCATCTCCTCCAGATCGAGAAAGTCTAGACCCGCGAAAAGCGAGTTCAGCCATTTCAGGCCGCTCGCCAGCCGCACAGCTTCGATCTGCGGCGGCTTGTAATGAAGGTCGAACCAACCGATCTCTGCCTCGGGCGCGAGCGCGTGGAGCTCCTCCACCGATGTCCACCAGCGTGCATCGATCCAGTCGGGCAATCGCGGCTCGATATGGCTGCGCAGCAATCCTGCATCGGCGAAGCCCGGGCCGACGCCCGGCAGAACGGCGACCGTGCGCGTCAATCAGTAGCCCCGGCTGAAATCGACCACATGCTCGAGCGGCTCGCCCTTAAGGTAATGGTCGAGATTGATGAGGAAACGTTCGACGGCGCGCTCCGTCGAATCGCTTTGCCCGTGGCCGGCGATGTGGCCGGTGACGACTACATTGGGCGCGCTCCACAACGGATCGTCCGCCGGCAAGGGCTCGGGTGTCGTGGCGTCGAGCACGGCGCCGCCGAGATGCCCGGATTCCAGCGCCTCCACCAGCGCAGCCTGATCGATCAGGCTGCCGCGCGCGATGTTCACGATGCCGCAGCCAGATTTCATCGCGGCGAATTCGGCGGCACCCAGCATGTGCTTCGTTTCGGCCGTGCCCGGGGCGGCAATCACCACCCAGTCGAATTCGGAAAGGCGGGCCCGCCAGCTTTCCGCGCCTATCACTGACGGGTCGCCGTCATCAGGGCTGCGGCGGACGCCGATCACCTCGACACCGAAGGCGCGCAACCGATCCCCGATCGCCCGCCCGATCGACCCGTACCCCAGGATGAGCGCGCGGCTGCCGGCGAGCTGGCGTGAGCCTTTCTCCGCCCTGGCCCATTCGCGCCGGTCATGCGCGCGCAGCACAGGGGCGAAGCGCCGTGAAAGGGTGAGGACGCCCAGCACCGCGAAATCGGCGATCGTGTCCGAACGGAGCCCGACGCCATTGGTGAATATCTGCCCGCGCTCGATCATAAGGTCGGTGCGGAAGGCATCGATGCCGACGCCGGCGGTGTTGATCCATTTCGCATTCTCGGCAGCGGCCGAGGCCTTGAACATCACACCGCCTTCGAATTGCTCGAACCAGCCGATCTCCGCCTCCGGCGCCAGCGCCAGCGCCTCCTCCATCCCGGTGAAGGTCCGCAGTTCCACGCCCTCAGGAAGGCGTGGTTCGAGCATGTGCCGGAGGTGCTCCGGGATGACGATTACAGCTTTATCAGCCATTCACAGGTCTCCAGTCCCAGCCCAGCGGATCGCCGTCCATGACCTCGACGCCGCCGGCGGCGAGTTCGTCACGGATCGCGTCCGATGTGGCAAAATCCTTCTCCGCCCGCGCCGCCTTGCGCCGTTCCAGCGCGGCTTCAATCTCCGGTTCGGAAATGGCGGCGGATTTCGGGCGAATGCGCAGGTCGGTGCGCTTGAGGTTGAGCAAATCGAGGCCGAGGATCGCATCGATCGCTGCGACAGCTTTCATGCGAACCAGCGGCGACTGCTTTTTTGCAGCCAGGACCTGATCTATCACCGTCAACGCCTCCGGCGTCGCGAGATCGTTCGAAACGGCTTCGTCGAAGGCAAGCAGATTGCTTCCCTGCGCCTTCATCAACTCTTCGTCGCCGCGGACTTGCTCCAGGGTCCACTGCGCATCAGTGGGCGGCACGGATGCCGGTGCGGCTTCCGCATGGCGAGCCTTCAGGTTCTCCACCGCCATTACCATGCGCTTGAGGCGGGTGAAGGCGGCCGCCAGCCCTTCCCAGCTGAATTCCAGCTCGCTGCGGTAATGAGCCTGGAGGCACATCAAGCGATAGGCCAGCGGGTGATAACCGCGATCGACCAGCGTCTGCAGTACCAGGAACTCGCCTGAGCTCTTGGACATCTTGCCGCGCCGGTCGACCAGGAAGTTGTTGTGCATCCATAGCCGCGCGCCGCTGTCGTCCGAGCAGGAATGCGCCTGATTCTGCGCAATCTCGTTCGGATGATGGATCTCGCGGTGATCGATGCCCCCGGTATGGATATCGAACGGATGGCCGAGCAATTGGGCGCTCATCACCGAGCATTCGATATGCCAGCCCGGCGCGCCTCTTCCCCACGGAGAATCCCATTCCATCTGCCGGTTCTCCCCCGGCGGAGTGGTGCGCCAGATGGCGAAATCGGCCGCATTGCGCTTGCCCTCGACGGCGTCGATCCGGCTCTCCCCCTCATCGGTGACGGCGCGGGCGAGACGGCCGTAATCCGGCACGGTCGAAACGTCGAAATAGAGCCCGCTATCAAGGCGGTAGCAATGCTTGCTCTCGATCGCCTTGCCCCACTCGATCATCGCGTCGACATATTCGGTCGCGCGCGGATGGGCCGGCTTGCGGACATTAAGCCGGGCCAGATCGCCTTCGAACACTTCCTGATAATGGCGCGCGATGTCCCAGGCGGACCTGCCTTGCGCGGCCGCCGCCTTCTCCATCTTGTCGTCACCGGCATCGGCATCGGACGTGAGGTGGCCGACATCGGTGATGTTGATCACATGGGTGAGCTTGTAGCCTTTCCAGCTCAGCACGCGCCCCAGCGTATCGGCGAAAATATAGGCGCGCATGTTGCCGACATGCTGGTAATTATAGACGGTGGGTCCGCAGCTATAGACCCGCGCCTCACCAGGATGGATGGGCTCGAAGCTCTCTAGTTCGCGGGTTAGGCTGTTGAACAGCTTAAGGGGCGCACCCCGATCATCCTGAGCTTGCTGAAGGGTCATCGGCGCGGGCATTGGCCTGACAGGGCTCGGCAGGTCAAGTCAGCTTTGCGCCACACCGGCGACCAGCAACGCGATGCCGAGCACCACCATGGCGATGCCGGCCCATTCCCGCCCCTTCAGATGCGCGCCCGAAACGCGCCGATTGATCAGCGCCGCCAACGGCATTTCCACCAGCGCCAGCGTCCGGACATTGGCCGCGGCGGTCAGCGCGAAGCCGGTGAACCACAGCAGCGTCGCAACCATCCCGGCCAGTCCCGCGGCCAGGCTGGGCCGCCAGGCACGCAGCGTGGCGCCAAGCGCGCTCCGCTCCGTAAACCACAGCCAGGCGACCAGCACCGCGGTCTGGACCAGCACGGTGAAACACATCACGTGCAGCGCCGCTAGCCAGGGCTTGACCTCGCCGAGCTCGAGTATCGCTGCACGGAAAGCGAGCCCGGAGAGGCCGAACAAGGCACCGCCCGCGATCCCCAGCAGAATCGGGGCGCTTTCGCCGCGCAGCGCGGTGAGCCCCCTCCCCTGCGGCAGGGCGGCCCAAACCACGCCCAGCGTTGCGATCATGATGCCCGCCCAGGCAAGCGCCGGCAGGATGTCGCCGAGGATCCACCATCCGCCGAGCGCCAGAAGCACCGGCTCGGTCTTGATATAGGCATAGGCGACGGCGAAGCCGCGCAAATGCATCGCCCTCAGCATCAGGGCAGTCCCGCCGATCTGCGCCAGCGCGCCCAGCACCGCCCACAAGGCCAGCGGGGCAGAGAAGCCGGGCGGCGTCTCTCCCAGCCCCCACACCGCCGCGGCATAGGCTGCCAGCGCGAATGGCAGCGCGTAGAGGAACCGGACGAGCGTCGCGCCCAGCGTCCCGATCGTCCCCGTAAGTTGCGACTGGAGCGCATTGCGCAGGAGCTGCGATACGGCCGCCCCGATGGTGACCGGCACCCACAGCACGCCGCGTCAGTCCGCTTCGAACAGATCGGCGAGTTGCTCGATGATCGTGCCGCCCAATTGCTCGACATCCATGATCGTGACCGCGCGCTTGTAATAACGGGTGACGTCATGGCCGATGCCGATGGCGACAAGCTGCACCGGGCTCTGGCGTTCGATCCAGTCGATCACCTTGCGCAGATGTTGCTCGAGATACCCGGCGCTGTTCACGCTCAGCGTTGAATCGTCAACCGGCGCGCCGTCGGAGATGACCATCAGGATCCGGCGGTCCTCCGCCCGGGCGAGCAGCCGGGTATGCGCCCAGAGCAGCGCCTCGCCGTCGATATTTTCCTTGAGCAGCCCTTCGCGCATCATCAGGCCGAGATTTTTGCGCGCCCGGCGCATCGGCTCGTCGGCCTTCTTGTAGATGATGTGCCGCAGGTCATTCAGCCGGCCGGGCTGCGGCTGCTTGCCGCTGGAAAGCCATTTTTCGCGGCTCTGCCCACCCTTCCAGGCGCGTGTGGTGAAGCCCAGGATCTCGACCTTCACTCCGCACCGTTCCAGCGTGCGCGCCAGGATATCGGCGCTGATCGCGGCGATCGAGATCGGCCGTCCACGCATGGAGCCCGAATTGTCGATCAGCAAGGTCACCACCGTGTCCTTGAAGGCGATGTCCTGCTCAACCTTGTAGGACAGCGAATGGCCTGGGCTGACGATCACCCGCGCCAGCCGCGCAGCGTCCAGCAAGCCCTCTTCCTGATCGAAATCCCAGCTGCGGTTCTGCTGCGCCATCAGCCGGCGCTGAAGCCGGTTGGCGAGCTTGGTGACGATGCCCTGCAGCCCCGTCAGCTGGCTGTCGAGATAGGCGCGCAGCCGCGCGAGCTCGTCCTCGTCGCACAGCTCCTGCGCCTCGGTGATCTCGTCGAACTCCTGGGTGAAGACCTTGTAATCGAAATTGGCGGGATCGTCGGTCCATGGGCGGTTGGGGCGAACCGGCATCATGCCTTCCTCGCCCTCGTCGCCGATGTCGCCTTCGTTCAGCTCCTCTTCCTGGCGAGTCTCCTGCTCGGTCTCGCCATCTTCGTCCCCTTCGCCGCCTTCGCTGGCGACTTCCTGAGGCTGTTGCTGCTCGCCGCTATCCTGATCGTCCTCGCCGTCTTCGCTTTCGTCGGGGCCGTCCTGCTCGTCGCCTTCCTCGTCCGCCGGCTGGTCCAGCTCCTCCCCGCGCGTGAGTTCGAGATGCTTGAGCATGTCGAGCGAGAGCGACTGGAACGCCTGCTGGTTGTCGATGGACAGCGCAAGCCGCTCGAAATCGTCGCCGGTGCGGCTTTCGACGAACTCGCGGACCATATCCACGCCCGCCCGCGCGGCTTCCGGTATCGGCTGCCCCGTGAGCTTCTCACGCAGCATCAGCGCCAGCGCCGTCTGCATCGGAACCTCATCGGCACTGCCGGCCCGCGTTATGGGATCGGAGGCGATCCGCGTCTCCAGCGAAGCGGCGAGGTTGCGCCGCATACCGTCATAATTGTTCTCGCCCAGCGCTTCGTAACGCACGGCCTCAACCGCGTCATAGCAGGCCCGAGCGCCGGGCTCGTCCGGAGCATGCCGCGCATGGAGCCTGCCATCGTGATGACGCAGGCGGAGCGAAAAGCTGTCGGCGAACCCGCGCGCTTCCATCGCCTGTTCGCGCGGCAAAGTTCGGCCGGGCATCGGCACGCGCAGCGACTTGTCATGGATGCCGGGAGCATCTGCGGTCCAGCTGACGTCCAGCTCCGGCTCGTGCGCAATCGCTCGGGCCGCGCCGGTCAGCGCCTGCTTGAAACGGTCGAGAGGGGATTCGTCGGCCAAGAAACCTCTGATCTTCTGGAAAAGGCTTATCCGAGGATGGTCTGGCCGGTCTTCGCCCAATCGGCAAGGAAGCCTTCGATCCCCTTGTCGGTCAGCACGTGCTTGAACAGCCCGCGAATGACCGCCGGCGGCATAGTCGCAACGTCGGCACCGATCCGGGCGCTTTCAAGTACGTGCACCGGGTGACGGATAGAGGCCGCCAGGATTTCTGTCTGGAAATCGTAATTGTCGTAGATCAGGCGAATGTCCTCGATCAGTTCCATCCCGTCGAGCCCGTTGTCGTCATGCCGGCCGATGAAGGGCGAAACGAAGGTCGCGCCCGCCTTAGCGGCAAGCAGGGCCTGATTGGCGGAAAAGCACAGCGTGACATTCACCATCGTCCCGTCGCCGGTGAGCGCCTTGCAGCTCTTGAGCCCATCGATCGTCAGCGGCACCTTGATGCAGACATTATCCGCGATCTTCCGCAGGATCTCGGCCTCCTTCATCATCGTCTCGTGATCGAGCGCGACGACTTCGGCGCTGACCGGCCCATCGACCATACCGCAGATTTCCCGGGTCACTTCCATGAAGTCACGGCCCGACTTGGCGATGAGGCTGGGATTGGTCGTGACGCCATCGAGCAGGCCAGTCGCGGCCAGGTCCTGGATCTCTGCAGTGTCGGCCGTGTCGACGAAGAATTTCATTGCGTGCCTCGGGCGCTTGTTCGGAGTCGCATCCGCTATATGCCGGCCGGCGCGCCGAAGCCACCCCGCGGCCCGCAACTGCAGGCCAGAATCGCAAGCTCACTCAAAACGTGCCCAGCACGCTCGTCAGAACAGGGTCGCGGGTCGAGGCTGGGTCGTTGCGGATGTAGCCTTCCTGACGCCCGATCTCGCCCCAGATCGCATCGTCGACATCCCTCGCCAGATCCCGCGTCAACGCCGTGACATCCACGCCGGCAAGGGCACTGAGCAGCTCTCCCATCAAAGGCTCCTGCGAAACCCGCAGCGCCTCGCCCAATGCGGGGACCATCACCTCGATCAGGCTGGAGGCCATCGCGCTGCGCAGGAACGAGGTTGCAGCGGTGGGGCCGCCGCGCAGGATTGCCAGCGAATTTTCGATCCCGATCGTCCGCACGGTTTCGGCCACCAGCGGAGCGGCCCGTTCCGCGCCGTCCTGCGCGACGCGGTTGAAGGCATGTTGCAGCCGGTCCTTGAACAGCGGCGATGTCAGGATCGACTGGATCACGCTGCCGCGCGAACCGAGAAATTGCGGCAGGTCGAGCCGGGCGAGCTGATTGTCCCAGAAGCCGTCGGGTGCGAGCAGGGAGGCAAAGGCACGCTCGGTGGAAAGCTGCATCAGACGCCGCACCGCCTCGACCAGGCTGTAGCCGCCAAAGCTCGCGCAGCCCGGCAGCGCCAAAGCGCCCGCCGCCGCACCGCCGGCCAGGAACATGCGCCGCGTCACTGCCGATGTCCCACGCACCCCAAAGCCTACCGTCCTCTCCATCAACGCTTCCTCTCTGACTTGCCGCACATGGCTCATGCGCCCATTAAATGCCTCAGAACATGAACCGTATCCGACTCCTCCATTTCAATTCCGCTCTCGGCCCGCTCGACTACCGGGTGCCCGAAGGAATGAGCGCGCCGCCCGGCACGGTGGTAGTCGCGCCGCTCGGGCCGCGCCAGATCATTGGCGTGGTGTGGGAGAAGGAACGCCTTCCCGCGGACGAGGTCCCCGATTCCAAGCTGCGGCCCCTGACCGGCCGTTTGCCAGTCCCGCCGCTCAAGGAGGAGCTCAGGAGGCTGATCGAATGGACCGCCGATTACTATTGCGCACACCCTGCTTCGGTGGCGCGCATGGTCCTTTCAAGCGGCGGCGCGCTGCGGGGGCCGGCGACCATGGTGGAGTACCGGCTTTCCGGGATCGAGCCGCCGCGCATTACGCCGCAGCGCGCGGTCGCGCTCGATGCCCTGCAGGGCGAACAAGCGACGATCCGCGAGCTTGCCGAGCTTGCGAGCGTTTCCGAAGGTGTGTTGCGCGGGCTCGTCAATTGCGGCGCGCTGGAACCGGTCGAAGTCGATTGCGACCGCCCCTTCCCCCGCGCTCGCGCAGATTTCGCGGAGCCGGAGTTGACAGCCCCGCAGCGGCAGGCCGCGGCCAGGTTCGTCTCCGCAGTCGCGCAGGGCGGATTTGCGCCCTTCCTGCTCGACGGGGTGACGGGCTCGGGCAAGACCGAAACCTATTTCGAGGCGATCGCCGAAGCCTTGAGGAAGGGAACCCAGACCCTCGTCCTGCTCCCCGAAATCGCCCTGACCGAGGCGTTCCTGCGCCGCTTCGAAGAGCGCTTCGGCGTGCCGCCCGTCACCTGGCACAGCTCGCTCAAATCCACCGAACGCCGCCGCGCATGGCGGGCGATCGCGAGCGGAGAGGCGCAAGTCGTGGTCGGTGCCCGCTCGGCGCTGTTCCTGCCCTATGCCCGGCTGGGGCTGATCGTGGTCGACGAGGCGCATGAAATCTCGTTCAAGCAGGGCGACGGAGTGCGCTACAACGCGCGCGACGTGGCGGTGATGCGCGCCCGCTTCGAAGGAATTCCCGCCATCCTCGCCAGCGCGACGCCGGCGCTGGAAAGCCTCCAGATGGCCGAAAGCGGCATTTACGAGAAAGTGGATCTGCCTACCCGCTTCGGCGGCGCGACGCTCCCGGACATCGCGACGCTCGACCTGACGCAGGAGCCGCCGGAGCGCGGCCGCTGGCTAGCGCCTTCGCTGGTCGAGGAGCTCAAGCTGCGGCTGGAGCGCGGCGAGCAATCATTGCTGTTCCTCAACCGCCGTGGCTATGCGCCGCTGACCCTGTGCCGCCACTGCGGCTATCGCTTCCAATGCCCCAATTGCAGTGCCTGGCTGGTGGAGCATCGCCTTTCGCGCCGCATGGCCTGCCACCATTGCGGGCACGAAACAGGCGTGCCCGATGCCTGCCCCGATTGCGGAGAGCCCGATTGCCTGGTTGCCTGCGGCCCAGGGGTTGAACGGATCGCGGACGAGGTGGCGGAGCGATTCCCCGAAGCCCGGATCGCGGTCGCGACCTCCGACACGCTGAACTCGCCCGACAAAGCCGCGAAGTTCGTCGCCGAGGCGGAGGAAGGCCTGATCGACGTGATCGTGGGGACGCAGCTCGTCACCAAGGGATTCCACTTCCCCGAGCTGACACTGGTGGGCGTGGTTGATGCCGATCTCGGCCTCGAGGGCGGCGATCTGCGCGCGGCGGAGCGTACCTATCAGCAGATCGCGCAAGTCGCGGGGCGCGCCGGCCGCGGCGCCAAGAAGGGCGAAGTGCTGATCCAGACGCGCCACCCACAAGCGCCGGTGATCGCCGCGCTTGCCGCGGGCGACCGCGAGGCCTTCTACGCGACCGAGGCAGAGGCGAGGAGACAGGCCGGCGCCCCGCCCTTCGGCCGCTGGGCCGCGATCATCGTATCGAGCGAGGACGAGGCCGAAGCGCGTGAGGCTGCGCGTGCCATCGGCGGCACAAGGCCCGAGCTGCCCGACGTGGCGATTCTCGGCCCCGCCCCCGCCCCGCTCTCATTGCTGCGTGGCCGCTACCGCCACCGGCTGCTGATCAATGCCCGCCGCTCGGCCGAAGTGCAGAAAGTCATCCGCGACTGGCTCGGCGCGCTGCGCTTCCCTGCCGGCGTCAGGGTCAGCGTGGACATCGATCCCTACAGCTTCGTCTAGCACTACGCCCATAGCTGGCGGGCCCGGGCGACCGCCAGCCGCGATCCGCGAGCGGAAACCGAATCAAAAATAACCTCACGATTTCAAAGAGCCGTTTCGGTTATACGCGATTCGGGCGATGTAGGAAAGAGCTTTTTGCCAAACTGGCGTTATTTTGTTGGAACTCCTATCCCCGTCTGCGCTCCCGCCGCAGCAGCTCCTCCTTGATCGCGCTGCCATAGGCGTAGCCGCCCACCGAACCGTCGGAGCGGACGACGCGGTGGCACGGGATCAGCACCGCGACGTTGTTCGCCCCGTTTGCCGAGCCTGCCGCCCGCACCGCGCCCGGCCTTCCGGTCGCCGCCGCGATCTCGGAATAGCTGCGGGTTTCGCCCGGCGGGATCTTGCGCAGCTCACGCCAGACGGCTTCCTGGAAGGCCGTGCCCTGGACATCGATGGGGATGTCGTCGTCCATGCCCGGCGTCTCCACCGCCGCGACCACGCGCGCGAGCAGCGCGGCGAATTCCTCGCCTCCTTCGGACAGGGTCGCGCGCGGGAAACGCCGGCGCAATTCCTCTTCCCCTTCGTTGAAGGCGAGGCGGCACACGCCCTTGTCGCTCGCGGCGACCAGCATCGGCGCCAGCGAGGTCTCGGCCACCGCCCAGCGGATTGCCACGCCCTCTCCGCCTCTCGCCCATGCCGATGGTGTCATGCCCAGCTTTCCCTTCATCGCGCCATAGAACCTCGAGGATGCCTCGAAGCCTGCATCGTAGATCGCATCGCTCACCCGCTCCTCCCTTGAGAGAGCGTCTCGCGCCCGTTCTTCGCGCAGGGCCCGCGCATAGGCGGAAGGCGAAAGGCCGGTGGCGCGCTTGAACACGCGCTGGAAATGGGCTGGCGAATATCCGGCCACCGCAGCGATCTCGGAGAGTGACAGCGGCGCCTCCGCCCTTCGGATCGCGTCGATGGCCGCGCGGACCGCATCCTTGTCGCGCGCCGCCTCATCGGGCTTGCAGCGCTTGCAGGGGCGGAAGCCGGCTGCCCGGGCGCCGGCTTCATCGGCGAAGAACAGGACATTCTCGGGCCGGGGGCGCCGCGCGGGGCAACTGGGGCGGCAATAGATCCGGGTCGTCGTGACTGCCACGACGAATTGCCCATCCTGGGAACGGTCGCGCTCGGCAAAGGCCGCTTGCATCTGCCGGAGCTGTTTCGGGTCGTCGATAGTCATGCGCATCTCAATAAGCCCTGCACAGATATAATACGTCCCGATTCTTGCGCTCAAAGCATTTGGCGGCGAAAACCGCACCGAAGGAGATTTCCCCGTTCCCATGCTCGACCGCGCGTTCCATAGCCGCCTTGTCGCTCTTCTCGCTCTCGTGCTCGCAGCTGCCTTCTGGCCTGCAGCCGCGCATGCGGATCCGGCTGATATCGACGCGGCCGCCCGCGGCGTGGTCCGCGTCGTCATTATCGAGGAGCAAGACGGGGAGATGTTTCCGATCGCCCATGGGACGGGCTTCGCCGTATCGCCGGAACGGGTGGTGACCAATGCCCATGTCGTCGCCGATGCCCAGAACGACAGCAGTCTTGCCATCGGAATCGTGCCCTCGGATGGCGGGAAAGCGATCTATGGCCGGCTGATCGCCTATTCCCAGCGCAACGATCTGGCGCTGATCGCCACGACATCGCCCATGAACCTGCCCCCACTGACCATTGCGGGGAACACGGACAGGGATTCGGGCGGCGTCACCGCGGTCGGTTATCCGATGAATGTCGACCGGGCCCAGGGGCTGAGCATCGAGGACATCTTCAGCGCCCAGCCGCCGGTGAAAAGCCGCGGCTTCCTTTCGGGCAGGCGTCCCAGCCGGGATTTCGACACGCTGCTCCATACGGCGCCGATCGGAAAGGGCAGCAGCGGCGGCCCCCTGCTCGACAATTGCGGCAGGGTGATCGGGGTGAACAGCTTCGGCGCCGAATCGGGCAGCGCCGATGCTGAATTCTACTTCGCCGTCTCGGCCCGGGAGCTCCTGCCCTTCCTGATGGCGAACGGTATCAGCGCGCAGGTCAACAACCTTCCCTGCCGCTCGATCGCGGAGCTCGACGCGCAGGAGCGCGCGAGGGCCGAACGGGAGCAACTCGCCGCGATGCGAGAGCAGGAAGCGAACCGGGAACGCGCGGCGCGGCGTGTAAGCGAAGCGAGGCGGACCGCGGAATTCGGTATCATCTCCGAACGCGACAACGGCATGATGCTCTCGATCCTGTTCGTCATCGCGGCCATGGCCGCTGGCATGGCCGCCTATGAGCTGCGGGAAAGGGACGAGGTCGGCAAGGCCAAGATTGCTGCCGGGATCGGCGGGGTGGCGCTGGCGGCAGCCCTCGTCGCGTGGCTGGCTCGCCCGGGTTTCACGGAGATCGATGACCGCGTTGCCCAAATTCTGGCCGAAGAAGACGCAGAAACGGCGCGGGCCCCGAGCGGGGTCATCACTTCGCCGGCCGGCGAGGGCGGGCGGGACGAGCTCGTCTGCGTGGTGAATATCGAACGAAGCCGGATCACGACGGGCAACACCGACGACGTTCCGCTGGAGTGGACGGATGACGGCTGCGTCAATGGGCGCACCCAATATGGGCTGATCGACGGGCGCTGGTCCCGCGTGCTGGTGCCGCAATCGCAGGCGGTCGTCTCGATCAACCGCTACGATCCCCGAACCCGCGAATACCGCGTTGAACGATATCTGCTGGGACACGAAGCGATGGAGACCGTCCGCGAGGCGCGCGGAAAATTCCAGGCGCCCGCCTGCGGAGCCGGAGAGAATGCGGCGCGCGAACTCGGCCGCAACCAGGCCTCGATCACCGCGCTGCTTCCGCCGCAGCCGAACGAACGGATCGTCTATAACTGCTCGCCCGGCCGTGCGCCGGATCCCTCGCCCGATCCCTCACCCGCCCCTTCGCCCACTCCGTAATTCCCACGATTGCCGCGCGCAGAGCTCCGGCACATCTACCCCCGCTGCACGCTAAGCGGGGGGGGAAGATGGAGCGGGTGTTCTACGATGACGGGTCCGTAAAGGTCACCAGCGCACGGTTCATCGCCAGCGGCGGGACACATGCGATGGGCGGCATTCTCTCCGCCGCAGCCATTGTCACCCCGCCAAGCCGCCTCGGCTGGATCACCGGCCTGTTGCTGGGGATCGTCGTCCTGCTCCTGGCCGGCTGGAGCGCAAAGGTGCTCGGGTTGATCGTCGCAGGCGCGTGCAGCCTGGTTCTGGCACGGCAGAAGGCCGTCCATTCGATCATGCTGCGCAGCGCCTCGGGCGATATGCAGGCATTTTCGGGCACGGACGGGGCCCGCATCGCTGCGGTCCTGTCCGCGCTAAACTGCGCAATGGCAGAGCGGGGGCAATCCGCCCTCACCCCACGCTGAAAATCCAAGTTTGTCCCGAGTCGGGTTGCATCGCAACAAAGCCGGTGCTAGGCGCGCGCCAACCTGGCTGGGGGCTCCAACTGGAGCGTCCTTTGGGCTGGGCAAATTTCCGTTTCTTCGGACCCAATGAGGACAATCGCGCGTGGAGATTTCCGCCGGTATTCAGGCTAGCCTTGCGGGGCGTTATGCAGTCGCACTGTTCGAGCTTGCATCCGAAGCAGGCTTCGTGAGTGCGGTGGAAGCCGATCTGGACAAGCTGCGCACTGCGCTCAGCGAATCGCCTGATCTTTCGGCGCTGATCCGCAACCCCGAAGTGAGCCGCGCCGATCTCGGCAAGGCGATGGGTGCGCTGGGCGATCTCCTGTCGCTTGATGGGCTCACCCGGAACTTCCTCGGCGTGCTTGCGGAGAACCGCAGGCTCGGCCAGCTTCCCGCGATCATCCGCGCCTTCAACACCATTGCCGCCGCCCAGCGCGGCGAGGTGACCGCCGAAGTCACCAGCGCCCACGCGCTCAGCGACGCGCAGGTCGGCGCGCTGCAGGAAAAGCTCCGCGCCCGCGAGGGCCGCAACGTCAAGCTCAGCACCAATGTCGACCCGGCCCTCCTCGGCGGGCTGGTCGTCACCATTGGTTCCAAGCGGATCGACAGCTCGATCCGTACCCGTCTCAATAGTCTCGCCCAGGCGATGAAGGGCTGATGCCGAAAGGCTCGATGCCAAAAGGTATGTTGAAAGGCTGAACATGGAAATCCGCGCCGCAGAAATCTCCAAGGTCATCAAGGACCAGATCGCCAATTTCGGCACCGAGGCACAGGTCAGCGAAGTCGGCTCCGTGCTCTCGGTGGGTGACGGCATCGCCCGCATCCACGGGCTGGACAAGGTCCAGGCCGGCGAGATGGTCGAATTCGCCAATGGCGTTCAGGGCATGGCGCTCAACCTCGAAGCCGACAATGTCGGCGTCGTGATCTTCGGCTCCGACGCCGAGATCAAGGAAGGCGACAGCGTCAAGCGCACCGGCACCATCGTGGACGTGCCGGTCGGCAAGGGCCTGCTGGGCCGCGTGGTCGACGCTCTCGGAAATCCGATCGACGGCAAGGGGCCGATCGAGGCCACCGAGCGCCGCCTCGTTGAAACCAAGGCGCCGGGCATCATCCCGCGCAAGTCGGTGCACGAGCCGGTGCAGACCGGCCTCAAGGCGATCGACGCGCTGGTTCCGATCGGCCGCGGGCAGCGCGAGCTGATCATCGGGGACCGCCAGACCGGCAAGACCGCCGTCGCGATCGACACCTTCATCAACCAGAAGGGCGTCAACGCAGGCGACGACGAAACCAAGAAGCTCTATTGCATCTATGTCGCCGTCGGCCAGAAGCGCTCGACCGTCGCCCAGATCGTCCGCCAGCTCGAAGAAAATGGCGCGATGGAATATTCCATCGTCATCGCCGCCACCGCTTCGGAGCCGGCCCCGCTGCAATATCTCGCGCCCTATACCGGCGCCGCCATGGGCGAATTCTTCCGCGACAACGGCATGCATGCCGTGATCGTGTATGACGACCTTTCCAAGCAGGCCGTCGCCTATCGCCAGATGTCGCTGCTGCTGCGCCGCCCGCCGGGCCGCGAAGCCTATCCCGGCGACGTGTTCTATCTCCACAGCCGCCTGCTCGAACGTGCGGCGAAGATGAACGACAGCGAAGGCGCCGGGTCGCTGACCGCGCTGCCGATCATCGAGACCCAGGCGGGCGACGTTTCGGCCTACATCCCCACCAACGTGATTTCGATCACCGATGGGCAGATCTTCCTCGAGACCGGCCTGTTCTACCAGGGCGTCCGTCCGGCGATCAACGTGGGCCTCTCGGTCAGCCGGGTGGGCTCCTCGGCCCAGACCAAGGCGATGAAGAAGGTCTCCGGCTCGATCAAGCTGGAGCTGGCGCAGTACCGCGAAATGGCGGCCTTCGCCCAGTTCGGCTCGGACCTCGATGCCGCGACGCAGCGCCTGCTCAACCGCGGCGCGCGCCTGACGGAGGTTCTCAAGCAACCGCAGTTCAGCCCCCTGCCCTTCGAGGAACAGGCGATCTCGATCTTCGCCGGCACCAATGGCTATCTCGACAGCCTGCCGGTTGACCGCGTGACCGAATACGAAGCGGCGATGCTGAACCACATGCGCGCCGAGCATGCCGACATCCTGAAGGAAATCCGCGAGAGCGGCGACTTCAGCGATGCGGTGCGGGAAAAGACGGTGAAGGCGCTCGACGCATTCGCCAACCACTTCGCTTAAGAGAGACCAACCAGCCTTCGTCATCCCCGCGCAGGCGGGAATGACGAAAGAGGAGAACCCGTAGAGTGGCGTCACTCAAGGAACTCAAGGGCCGGATCAACTCGGTCAAGTCGACCCAGAAGATCACCAAGGCCAAGCAGATGGTCGCGGCGGCCAAGCTGCGCAAGGCGCAGGCCGCGGCCGAAGCCGCGCGCCCCTATGCCGAGCGCATGGCCGCGGTCATGGCCAGCCTCGCAAGCAAGGTCGCCGGCAAGGAAGGCGCGCCCAAGCTGCTCGCCGGAACCGGATCGACCCAGCGCCACCTGCTGGTGGTGGTCAACACCGACAAGGGTCTGTGCGGCGGGCTCAACTCCAACATCGTCAAGGCCGCGCTGGCCAAGGCCCGTGAGCTCATCGCCGAAGGCAAGCAGGTCTCCTTCTACCTCGTGGGCAAGAAGGGCCGTGCGCCGATCCGCCGCGCCTACCCCGATCGCATCGGAACGAATTTCGACACGTCGGAAGTGCGCGACCCGGGCTTCGAGGAAGCGCGCCAGATCGCGTCCGAACTGGTCGAGATGTACGAAGCGGGCAAGTTCGACGTCGCCCACCTGATCTACGCCACCTTCAAGTCCGCCCTTGCCCAGGACCCGACCGAGCAGCAGATCATTCCGGTCCCCGCCACGGCGGGTGCGGCTGCGGGCGCGGCCGGTGCGGCAGTGGAATACGAACCCGACGAAGAGGAAATCCTCGCCGAGCTGCTCCCCCGCTATCTCAACACGCAGATTTTCGGGGCGCTGCTGGAAATCGCCGCGTCCGAACAGGGCGCGTCGATGACGGCGATGGACAACGCCACGCGTAATGCCGGCGAGTTGATCCAGAAGCTGACCATTCAGTACAACCGCAGCCGTCAGGCCGCGATCACCACCGAACTCATCGAGATCATTGCTGGCGCGGAAGCGCTGTAGCAACAATCAAGGCTTTGGCGCGGAAGCGCTGCAAGAGACCACAGTCAAGGAAACGAACATGGCCACCGCCCCCGTGCTCAACAAGACGACTAACGGCACTATCGCCCAGGTCATCGGCGCCGTCGTCGACGTCGCCTTCGAAGGCGAGCTGCCCCCGATCCTCACTGCGCTGGAAACCCGCAACGGCGACACCCGGCTCGTGCTCGAAGTGGCTCAGCACCTCGGCGAGAGCACCGTGCGCTGCATCGCGATGGACGGCACCGACGGCCTCACCCGCGGGCAGGAAGTCGTGAATACGGGCGCGCAGATCTCCGTTCCCGTCGGCCCCAAGACGCTCGGCCGCATCCTCAACGTGGTGGGCGAGCCGATCGACGAGCGCGGCCCCGTCGGCAGCGACCTCGTCGCCCCGATCCACGCGGAGGCTCCGGAATTCGTCGACCAGTCGACCGAAGCGGCGATCCTCGTCACCGGCATCAAGGTCATCGACCTGCTCGCGCCTTACGCCAAGGGCGGCAAGATCGGCCTGTTTGGCGGCGCCGGTGTGGGCAAGACCGTGCTGATCCAGGAACTGATCAACAACATCGCCAAGGGGCACGGCGGCGTGTCGGTGTTCGCTGGCGTGGGTGAGCGCACCCGCGAAGGCAACGACCTCTATCACGAATTCCTCGATGCCGGCGTTATCGCCAAGGATGCCGATGGCAACGCGATCAGCGAAGGGTCCAAGGTGGCGCTGGTGTTCGGCCAGATGAACGAGCCGCCGGGCGCCCGTGCGCGCGTCGCGCTGTCCGGGCTGACCATGGCGGAATATTTCCGCGACCAGGAAGGCCAGGACGTGCTGTTCTTCGTGGACAACATCTTCCGCTTCACGCAGGCCGGCGCCGAAGTGTCCGCCCTGCTCGGCCGTATTCCTTCGGCGGTGGGCTATCAGCCGACCCTGTCGACCGACATGGGCCAGCTGCAGGAGCGCATCACCTCCACCACCAAGGGTTCGATTACCTCGGTGCAGGCGATCTACGTGCCGGCGGACGACCTTACCGACCCCGCCCCGGCAACCTCCTTCGCCCACCTCGACGCGACGACCACGCTCAGCCGTGCGATCTCCGAACTCGGCATCTATCCGGCGGTGGACCCGCTCGATTCGACCAGCCGCGTTCTGGAACCGCGCGTCGTCGGCCAGGAGCATTACGAGACCGCTCGTAAGGTTCAGGAAACGCTGCAGAAGTACAAGAGCCTGCAGGACATCATTGCCATTCTGGGGATGGACGAGCTTTCCGAAGAGGACAAGCTGACCGTCGCCCGCGCGCGCAAGATCCAGCGCTTCCTGTCGCAGCCGTTCCACGTGGCCGAAGTCTTCACCGGCATCCCCGGCAAGTTCGTCCAGCTCGAAGATACCGTCGCCTCGTTCAAGGCGGTGGTGGACGGCGAATACGACCACCTGCCCGAAGCCGCCTTCTACATGGTCGGCGGGATCGACGAGGCGGTTGAGAAGGCCAAGAAGCTGGCTGAAGAGGCTTGAGGATCATGTGTACCCCTCCTGCAACCGGGAGGGGTTAAGGGCGGGCCTGTTCCCGCCTCGCATGACGCCCCCACCCCCGGTCCCTCCCCAAGTGGGAGGGGGGAGATCTGAGAAAATGGCACTGCATTTCGAACTCGTTACGCCGGAAAGGCTGGTCCGCTCCGAGGATGTCCACATGGTGGTGGTCCCCGGAACCGAAGGCGATTTCGGCGTGCTGGAAGGCCATGCGCCCGTCATGTCCACCATCCGCGATGCCGCGCTGCGCGTCTATCGCAGCGAAGGTGGCCAGCCGGAGGAAATCCAGGTCCGCGGCGGCTTTGCCGAAGTGGGCGATGCGGGGCTGACTGTCCTTGCGGAGCACGTCGAAGGCTGAGCCGCCTTCCCATCGTACCAATTCGAGAAGGGCGCCCCCGCGGCGCCCTTTTTCTTGCGCCTTTCAAGCCGCAGGCGGATCGGCCTCCCGCTCGCCCTTCGCGATTTCGCGGATCACCCGGCAGGGGTTGCCGGCGGCGAACACTCCGGGGGGACGTCGCGGGTCACGACGCTGCCCGCACCGATCACCGCGCGCGGTCCGATCGTCACGCCGGGGAGGATCAGCGCCCCTGCCCCCACCCACACATCCGCGCCGATCTCGATCGGCTTGCCGTATTCTTCCTTGCGGCGCAGCGCAGCATCGAGCGGGTGCATCGCGGTCAGGATGTGCACGCCCGGCCCGAACAGCGCGTAATCGCCGATACGCACCGGGCAGACGTCCAGAACGATGCAGTTGAAGTTGAAGAACACCCGCTCGCCCAGCTCGATATTAGTCCCGTAATCGCAATGGAAGGGCGGCTGCATCCACACCGTCTCCCCGCCCTTCCCGAAGATCGCCCGGCAAAGCCTGCGCCGCAGTTCCTCCTCGCCCTCACCGGATGCGTTGAGCTTCCGGCAGAGTTCCCTCACGCGCTGCCTCTCCGCGACCAACTCAGGATCCAGCGCATCGTAAGGCTCGCCGGCCAGCATCTTCTCGCGTTGGGTGGTCAAGGAACGTCCTCTTCGATCGGCGGCCGGACATTCAGGACAATGGCCCGGCAAGTCCCCCGGTTCCGGTAGGCCGCCGTGTCTGCCACGCCTCGCGCCGAGGCGAAGCGGGTGACGCGAATCGAATCACTCACGATGAGAAAGAACCACTCGGGTTATAACTGTCTCATCACGTGTAGGAAAGTGGTTTTTCGTACGTGCTCAAAAATAGTTGAGCGGGGCGCAATCACTGGCCTGTTTCCGCGCCCAGAAGCGGCTTCAGCTCGGGCTTGGTGACCTTGCCCATGGCATTACGAGGGAGCGAATCGACGAAGCGGACGATCTTGGGAATCTTGTAGGCGGAGAGCCTGCCGTCACACCAGGCCTTCAGCGCCTCCTGCGTCAGGTCGGTGCCGCCGCGCAGCACGATGAAGGCCGCGACCGCCTCGCCCCACAGCTCGTCCTCCGCGCCGATCACCGCGACTTCCGCGATCGCCTCATGCTCCAGCAGCACGCCTTCGATCTCCAGCGCGGAGAGCTTGTAGCCGCCCGACTTGATGATATCGATCGAGCTGCGGCCCATGATCCTGTAGTAGCCGCCTTCGACCACAGCCATGTCTCCGGTGCGGAACCAGCCATCCGCGGTGAAGCTCTCCCGCGTCGCCTGCGGATTGTCCCAATATTCCAGAAACACGCTCGGCCCGCGCACATGGATCTCGCCGGGCTGCCCTTCTCCGCTCACCGTCTCGCCGCCCTCGCCGGCGAGGCGCACTTCCACCCCCGGCAGCGGCTGGCCGACATGGCCCGCGCGGCGCTCGCCGCGATAGGGGTTGGAGAGCGCCATGCCGATCTCGGTCATGCCGTAGCGCTCCAGCAGGACCTGACCGGTCCGCTCCCGCCAGGCTTCGAACAGCGGCACCGGGCAGGCCGCCGATCCGGAGACGTTGAGCCGCATCGCCCCGAATCCTTCGCAGATGCGGCGCGCCTGCTCCGCCGGCAGCTTCTCGAGCTCCTGCAGGATCCGGACATAGACCGTCGGCACCGCCATGAAGAGGCTGTAGCGCCCAGCGCTCACCCCCTCGGCCACGGCGCCGAAGTCGAACTTCTCGAACAGATGCACCCGCGCCCCGGCCCACAGCCCGCAGCTCAGCACGTTGACGATGCCGTGCACGTGATGGAGCGGCAGGAACAGCGGGATCGAATCCTCCGCCTGCCACTCCCAGGCCTCGAGCAGCGTCGTCACCTGGGAACGGATATTGGCATGGGTGGAAACCACGCCCTTGGGCTTGTTGGTGGTGCCGCTGGTGAAGATGATCATCGTGCGGCGATCCGGGGCCAGCTCCGGCAAGCGCGCCGGCACGTCGGCGATCTCTGGGGCCGCCGCCTCGCTCACCTCCAGCAGTTCCACGCCCAGCCGGGCGCAAAGCTCGCCCAGGAAGGCATGGTCCTGCGCCCGCGCGATCAGCCGCGTCACCCGCGCGCAGGAGAGGTAGTGCTCCAGCTCCGCGATGGCCGAGCCGGTGTTGAGCGGCACGGCGATCCCGCCCGCACGCCAGACGCCGTGCATCACGGTGACGTAGTCCACGCTGCCGGGAAGGAAGAAGGCGATCCGCTCCTCCGCCAGATCCGCCCTCCCGGCCAGCAGCCCGGCGGCGATCCTGCCGGCCTGCTCCGCCAGCTCTCCGTAAGTGACCGTGCGCGCACCTTCGGTCAGCGCCGCCCGCGCGTTGCCGGGCCGGATTTCAGGAAACATCGTGCCAATGATCGCTCGGCCCTCCCGCCTCATTCGTTTGCCGGGAGACTATGTCCCCCCGCGCCCGCCGGGGCAATCTCGGACTATCGCCCGGCGCGCTGCCGGCTCTCCCACCACAGATACAGGCCCGCCCCGATGATGATTGCCGCGCCCAGCACCGCCAGCGGATCGGGCAGGTCGTCGAAGAACAGCCGGCCCAGCGTCACCGCCATCAGCAGCTGGCCGTAAGTCATCGGCGCGACGGTGCCCGCCCCGGCCTTCACCGTGCCCATGTAGAGGAACCACTGGGCGAAGGTGGCGCTGACCCCGATGAAGGCGCAGCGGGCGACCACGCTCCAATGCGGCCAGTGCATCTCCAGCCCGGGCATGCCGCTGAAATGGCCGAGCACCGTGGCGCCGCTCAGCACGATCATCGCCGTCACCGACATGTAGAACTGCATCACCAGAACGCCCGCGGTGCCGGCCACCGCGCGGTTGGCGATGATGACCACCGCCATGCCCGTCGCCGCGGCGAGAGGGAACAGCACGCCCCAGCCGACATCCTGGAAGTTGGGGCGCAGCACGATCACCACGCCGACAAAGGCGGCCACGATCGCGATCCAGGTGCTGCGGCGCGCGGGCTCCCCCAGGAAGACCATGGCGAGCAGCGCGGTAATCATCGGCTGGGTGAAGGCAATGGTGGTCGCCTCCGCCAGCGGCATGATCCACACCGCCATGAACATGCCCACGGCCGAGACGCTGATCGCCGTTCCGCGCAGCCATTGCATGCGCCCGCGCGGCAAGCGCACGGCTCCCCACCCGCCGCGCCAGCCGAGCAGCAGAGCGAGGCCGGCAGTGCCCACGATGTAGCGCGTCGCGGCCATCGCGGTGGGCGGCCACATCCCGGCCATCCCCTTCACGATCGCATCGCCGATGGAGAGAGTGCAGAAGCCCGCCAGCACCCACAGCAGGCCGGCGCGTTCGTTATGTTCGGGCATTGATTGCCAAGCGAGAAGGTTCTGCATCAGGAGGCGCTAGCTTGGCGGGCGCACCTTGACCGGTGGAGTGTTCGATCGTCTCTCCATGTCTCGCCGATTCTCCTCGGAGCACGGCAGGTTATACGCTATGTTAACCAAGCTTTGCCATGGTCGTGGGGAACGGGGGAAGCATGAACGTCCAGCACCAGCAGTTTGCCGCCAGCATGGAAGAGCGGGCGATTGATGTGACGATCGTCATGCCCTGCCTGAACGAGGCACAGAGCCTTCCCCATTGCATCCGCAACGCGCAGGACGCGCTTGCCTCACTGCGAGCGGAACACGGATTGTCCGGAGAAATCGTCATCGCGGACAACGGATCGACGGATGGCAGCCAGATGCTTGCAACCGAACTCGGCGCCCGTGTGGTGCCGGTTTCCCGTCGAGGATACGGCGCGGCGCTCATCGGTGGGTGCGAGGCCGCCAGAGGCCGCTTCATTGTAATGGGCGATTGCGACGGGAGCTACAACTTCGTCGAGGGCGTGGCGATGGTGGGCAAGCTTGTCGATGGCCACGATCTTTGCATGGGCTCGCGCTTCCTCGGTGGAATCGCTCCGGGGGCAATGCCGTGGAAGAACCGATACATCGGCAATCCTGCGCTCACAGGGGTGCTGAATCTCTTTTTCCGCTCGGGCATTGGCGACGCGCATTGCGGGCTTCGAGCCATTCGCAAGGAAGCGTTCGAGCGTCTTAAGCTTACCGGAAGCGGCATGGAGTTTGCGAGCGAGATGGTCATCAAGGCCTCTTTGCTCAAGCTGAAGATCACCGAAGTTCCGGCGACCCTTTCGCCTGACCTACGAGAGCGCGCACCTCATCTGCGCCCTTGGCGAGACGGCTGGCGGCACCTGCGCTACCTCTTCATGCTGAGCCCGACCTGGCTGTTTGGGGTTCCGGCTATCCTCGCCATCACGCTCGGCTTCGGGGTTCTCGCAACCGCATCGGCTCATGCGATCGGCCTCGCCGGCGCCATCCCCTTCGGCGAAAGCTGGATCGTCATCGCCGCGATGCTTGTCGCCGTGGGGCACATGTCAGGATTGATGGCTGTCGCTTCGCACATCTACGGCGCACGCGCCGGCTATCGCCTGCCCAAGCCATGGTTGACAAAACTCCGCAAGATATTGTCTCTAGAGGGCTGCGTAATCGCGGGCCTCTCGCTGGTAGCGGCCTCCGCACTCGGCCTTACTGGAGTAGGCGTCTATTGGGGGCAGGGAGGATTCTCTGCCCTGCCGTCGATCCTGCCTGTTGCAATCGCGGGACTGACCGGGACCGTCGGACTACAGACATTGCTGGGAGGATTTTTGCTGGCGGTGCTGGGAGGGAACGAGGCGCGTTTCTTTCCAGAGGCGAAAGTCACCTAATGGATGAATACGAAAGCATGCGTCGACTGAAGCCCCGGGTTTACGACACCGATTGGTTGATGCTGCGAGGCATGGCCAAGGAATTTCGACGGCTCGTCGCAGAGTACGTTGAGCCTGGCCACCATGTACTCGACTTCGGGTGCGGAGATATGCCGTACCGTCCGATAATCGAAGCACGCGGCGCGACGTATGTCGGCGCAGATTTCGGGCATGGTGCCGACCTAGAGATTGGAAGTAATGGTTTCCTGCCGACCCCTGACTCCAGTGTTGATGTCGTCCTGTCCCTTCAGGTACTGGAACATGTGCGAGAAATCGATACTTACTTTGCAGAGATAGCCCGAGTATTGAAACCAGATGGTTTGCTGATTCTATCCACGCACGGGTCATGGCTTTACCATCCGCACCCCGAGGACCATCGCCGCTGGACTCGAATGGGTCTAGTTCATGACATCGAAGCGCATGAGTTCGACGTGAAGGAAGTTGAGGCAATTGTGGGCCCTCTCGGCACCACGACGATGATCCGACTAACTGGATACGCCCATTTTTTGCGTAGAATACCGGCAGTTGGCAAGATATTCGCGGGCGCAATATCGATCATCATGAACTTACGCGCCTTGGTAGAAGAGTCGGTCACTCCCAATAATATTAGGACAGACAACGGCTGCGTATATATGACTATTTCATCGAAGAAAGCGCCAGCGTGACTGAACTTATCCAAACTTTTCGATATTCTTTTGTTTCCGTAATATGCTTAACACTTGGAATTATCTTAATCCCTCTGCTAACTTATTCTGGATTACATTATTTCTTAGCGACCATCATCGCATTCTTGGTGATATTATCTATTGGATTTACTTTACATTGTTTCTGGACGTTTGGCATCGACGGATCGCTTGCGTCGTTTTTTCGGTATGCTTCGGCAATGGCAATTAATCTACCTCTGACAGTAATTTTGATCGGTATCGCACATGATCTCATTGGCTTTTCGATCATTGTATCAACGATAATCGCATCATCGCTCCTCTTCGTGTGGAATTATTTTGCCGCAAGATGGGCAATATTTCGAACATCATCGGGAGATGCTTGATGAGCTTGCGCGACGCCATCAGCCAGTGTTTTGAAACCCTGCTCAATGGTCAGCAGGCGGTAAAATGGCGGATGCCCGACGTTGGTGAAGATGTTCGCAGCCTTTATCGTCGAATTGCGCCCTTTACCATGACCTCCCCTGAGCGGATCTCCGCCGTAGGTGACTCGGTGCGCTATGTGGCCAAAGCTCGCGTGCCCGGGGCATACGTTGAATGCGGCGTCTGGCGCGGGGGCAGCAGCATGGCCGCCGCTGCCAGTTTTATCGCCGTAGGCGACACAAACCGTGAGCTTCATCTCTTTGACACGTTTGAAGGAATGTCGGCTCCTTCGGAGCACGATCTGCGGGCGGAAGATAACGTTTCCGCGACTACACTGCTGGAGAAGTCGCCGACGTCGGGAAAGATTTGGTGCCGCGCTTCCATTGAGGACGTGACGCAAAATATGGCTTCTACTGGATATCCGATGCAACACGTCCACCTTCACAAAGGACGAGTTGAAGATACTCTTCCCGGTAGCGCGCCAGAGAAGATCGCAATTCTCAGGCTCGACACAGACTGGTACGAATCCACGAAGCATGAGCTGGAGACGCTCTATCCCCGGCTCTCCGTCGGCGGCGTTCTAATTATCGACGACTACGGATATTGGGCTGGCGCACGCAAAGCAGTTGATGAATTTTTCAAAGATGTTCCAGTTCTGTTGAACCGCATCGATCGCACCGGCCGCATCGCGGTCAAAACCTCGAACTAAAGGTTTATGAATCGACGTTCGGCGACATGCGTATCCTAACAGTTTCCGCCTTCTTTGAGAGCCATGGCGGTGGCGTGGAAATTGTTGCCGGCGCACTGGCTCGTGCCCTCGGGCATCGCGGCCACGACAGTCGACTAATGGGTGCAGCGTTTGATGCTCCTCCCCTTGCCTCCGAGTTGACGGCAGTCCCATTGCCCTCCCGCGACCCAATCGAGGCCCTTTCTGGCCTCCCCCTGCCAATGCCCACGGCCGCGGCTCGACAGCGTATGAAGGAAGAAGTTCAGGCCGCCGACGCGGTAATCGTCCATGATGCGCTCTATGCAAGCTCGCTCGTTGCGGCCCGGCTCGCGACGCATCACCAAAAACCTTGGATTTTAATCCAACACATTGGCGACATTCCCTACTCAAGCGTTTTATTGCGCGGTGCCCTCTCATTGGCAAATCAGTTCGTAACGAAGCCGATGCTCGCGCGGGCGACGCAGACCGTGTTTATCAGTAACACCGTGCACAAATACTTTGAAAACGTCGAATTCCGTTCCACACCAAAACTACTGTTCAACGGAGTGGACAACGATCTTTTCAAGCTTCCTAGCCAAAAGGAAGTTGCTGCACTTCGCACCCGATTGGGATTTCCCAAAAATCGGACACAACTACTGTTTGTCGGCCGCTTCGTAGAAAAAAAGGGTCTTTCAATCGTTCGGAACGTCGCCACTCTCAAGCCCGAATGGGACTTTTTGATGGTCGGCAGTGGCCCGATAGACCCTTCTGCCTGGCAGTTGCACAACGTTCGGGTCCTCGGTCGAAAGAGCCGCAACGAACTCTCGCAACTCTACCGCGCTTCCGATGCGCTACTCTTACCGTCGGTTGGAGAAGGTTACCCCTTGGTGGTCCAGGAAGCGATGGCGACAGGGCTCACCGTGTTTTGCGACATGGGCAGCGCCAGGGCCGATCCTGACGCAGAAAATTTCTTGGTCGGAACAGCGATTGACCTCCGCCATCCCATGGGTTCCGCGAGACGGCTGGCAGAGAACATTCAAAAACATCCTTTAACTCGCTGCGCGGAAGCAGCAGAATACGCCAGGTCGCAATATAATTGGGATCGCAACGCCGAGTGGATCGAAAGCCGCTTGCTTTCAATTTTGACGCAATCGCCGCGAAAGGGGAGCAACTCCTTGCGGTGGGAAGCTCATGCTTCGCAGCGCCAATGATCCAAATCTCTCAAAGCTGCACTCCTCCGGATAGGTCCTCGTACTTTCGGCCGGACTCCACCATCGAGCGATCCCGAAGCGTTCGGCATCGCGCTCGTCGAACAGCAGGACCTTGTAGTCGCGGCATAGCCGCTCGAGCTGCCCGTCATTAAGCTCGGCATATGCCATTCGCTTGGGTCGATTCCGGAGCAGCGGATCGTTGCGAACGAGATCGATGGAATAGGCATGCGCCGGTGCATCGATCACCACGATGTCCGCATCCAGCTTTGAAATCGCAGCATCGGCCGCCACGTAGGGTCGCGCTTGCCACCATGCCTGAACCATGTGGATCGGCAGCAAGACCAACGCCGCGATCGCGGTCATGCCGGCAATGAAGGCGCGCCATTCGCCCTGTTGCGCTCCCGATGGTGCGAGCCGATAAAACGCAAACGTGGCCAAAAGGGCAAGATTGCCAAGCAGGCCGTGCAGATAGCGGTATCCCCAGCCGTGACCCTGAAACGGAAGAACCACCAACATGAAAAGCGTGGTGAGGACTATTCCTCCCAATAGAGCGCGCCACCATCCGGCCCGGCGCAGCAGCGGAATCGAAACCATGAGCATGAGCGGCACAGCCACCGGGTTCTGCCAGAGACAGAAACGCAGCAGGTTGAGGGACGTCAGCGCGAAGCTTGCCAGCCCGAAGCCGGAGACCAATGCCCAAACCTTATGAACCAGCCCCGCAGTACCGCTTGCCTCCCCTGCTGAGGAAACTCCCAGTATCGCCTGGAGCAACGCGTCGTAATTGCTCCAGAGCAGAAAGCCGGCAACGATGGTCACGAATTGGAACAGCGCGATAGCGCGGCGGCGCATCAGGAAAGCTTCGAAAAGGAACGGCGCGGCGAAAAGCGGGAAGAACGCGAACTGATGCAGCCCCATCGCCGCCACACCGACTACCGCAGCCGACACTTGCGCGATTGCTCGGGGCCGAAGGAACAGCCAGAGCCAAGCCAGATTGAACGCGAGATGGGCGCTCATCGCATATGGCGTCATCGCAGCGACGAGCAGTTGGCTCGAGACCGCAAAGAGGATCGCACACACCAGCGGCGCATGGCGCTCGGCGGGCATCATCCGCCCGGCGATGGAAGCGACCAGCAATGTCGAGAGAGCCGCCAGGAACGGGCTGGCGAAAGGCCCCAAGACGTATTGAATCAGCGCATTGACCGGGAGATATTCTGATGCCCAATAGCCAGGTTGGGGATAGAGCCGCAGGAAAATCGGCTGCAGCGCGCGCGCATATGGCAACCACTCGACGCTGACCGGCACCATGGGCCGGCCGGTGGCTAGGATCTCACCATCGGCGCGTGCCCAGAACTCATCCATCGACAGCGGGAAGGAATGGAATACCGCGAAGGTCCCTACTCCTGCGATCAGAAATACGGTGATCGCCACCAGTAGGACGGCTGGTTTCCGGCCGTTAGATAACAAAATTTTGGTAGGAAGCCGCCGTGCAAGGTAGGGCAGTGCCGGCCGCAGAATGATCCCCAGGAAAACGACCAGAATTAGGATCGGCAAATCTTGATACCTGAAATGATAGACGGTGATAAACGGGACAGGTGCAAGCATAAACGCAACCAAGGCGATGATCGCCAAGGACAGCAACACCAGCGTACCGCGATGCATTACCGAGATCGGTGTCGCCGTCATCATGCTTGCCCCCCCATGCCGCCCTGCTCTTCCCGAAGATGCAGTCCATCGCTCCGGCTGATACGCATTAAGCTTTAACCATAAATGTACTAGGGCCAACCGGAAGGTTCGAGGCGCATATAGGGGGCAGGCGCATTTCATTGCTACGATCCATTGCGGATGACGCACACGCCGCCATCCTCGCTTGCGACCGGCTGCTTGCCCGGCCCGCTGCGTGGTGGGCCGCGGCGGCCTTCGTCTTCGCTCTCCAGGCTGCGCTGATCGTCACGCACCGCCCCTGGCCCGACGAGTATCAGGCGGTGCAGCTCGCGGTGCAGGCGCCGGACCTCGCCGCGCTGCTCCAGTGGCTGCGTTATGAGGGCCATCCGCCGCTGTGGTATCTGATCCTGCGCGCGCTGGCGCACCTGATGGACCCGCTGGACACGCTGTGGGTGGCCGCGCTGCTGATCGCCCTCCCCACGCAGGCGCTGATCCTCTTTGCGAGCCCCTTCACCCGCATCGAGCGGCTGCTTGTCGCTCTGAGCGAGTTCATGCTGTTCGATTTCCTCGCCATTTCGCGCAGCAATACGCTCGGCGCGTTCCTGCTGGTGCTGACGGCCGCCCTGTGGCGGCGGCGCTGGGTCTGGCTGGCCATCGCGCTGCTGCCCTTCTGCGATTTCATGTTCGGCGTGCTGTCGGGCATCTTCGTGCTCCTCAAATGGCGGGAGAAGGCGCTGTGGCGGCCGGGGGCGGCGCTGTGGCTCGCCTGCGGTGCGCTGGCGGCATGGACGGTCCGTCCCGCGCCCGATCTCGTCTCCGCCTTCGAAATGTACGGCTTCGAATTCAGCATCATGTCCTGGCTCGCGAAGCTGGGCGCGCTGCTGGTTCCGTTCCAAGGCGGGATCCTGCCTCAGTGGAACACCTATGTGCACCCTTTCGCGCCGGTCGCCTGGGCGGGCTTCCTCGCGCTGTGCTGGGCGGCGACGAGGCGCGATCCGTTCCATCGCTTGCTCCTTTTCGGCCTGATCGCCCTCACCCTGGTGTTCACCGCGGCGATCTATCCGCTCGGCATGCGGCACCTGATGCTCATCGCCATGCTGCTGATCCTGATGGAATGGCTCTCGCGGCTGAATGGCGCGGCACCCGGCGGCGCCTTTCGCCTGTGGCTCGCGGTCACCGCCCTTTGTGGACTCGGCACCGCGGGCGTCGCCTTGTCCAAGCCGTTCGACACCGCCCATCTCGCCATCGCGGAGATTCGCGCGCGCGGGCTCGAAGGCAAGCACTGGATGATCTTTCCCGACTGGCGCGTTGCCGGGCTGGCGGCGCAATCGGGCATGCGCTTCGAGCGGCCCGAGCAGCATTGCATGCTCGATTTCCAGCTCTGGAACTATCGCACGCAGCTGCTGGAGGGAGACAGGCTGACCGAATATCTGAAGGGCGAGATCGAGCGCCACGGGCGTTCCTACCTCGTCAGCGACGTCGGCTTCTCCGGCGTGCCAGACGATGTTCTCCGGCCGCTCGCGACCATCGGGCGCGGTTATGACGGGCTCGATTATCATCTCTATGTCGTCGGCCCGGATGCGCCGGAAAAGCCGGTCAGCCTCCCCGAGTGCCAGCCGCACAAGCGCCCCCTCGAACGCTTCTGAGCCGCTCTGTCCCATTTAGAGAATATCAAGGTTCGCACATTATTCACCAAACGCGAAACAGGGGCACGCCGGGTTTTCCGAGGGCTGCCGGCGCAATTCACGCTTGGGGTACGTCGCATGAGTGCATTTGGACGCAAGAATGGTGTTGGCGGAATGGCTCCGGGGGCCCGCCCGACCTTCGGCGTCGCCAGGCCGATGAAAGGCGGCATGGCGCCCAAGCCTGCCGAACCGCCTGCGTCCAAGGGTGGAGACCAATTCCCGCCGATCCCGGGCGAAGCGGTTCCCGATGGAGCGGTGGCCGGTGCCGCGCCGGCCAAGTCCGATGCGATGAGCCGCCTTGCCGACCGCGCCAATGCCGTGGTCGACAGCGGCGGCCAGGCCGACGGTTTCGAAGCCAGCGTCCACCGCATCAAGGAGCAGGTGCTGCCGCGCCTGCTGGAACGTGTCGATCCGGAAGCGGCTGCGACGCTTTCCAAGGAAGAGCTGTCGGAGGAATTCCGCCCGATCATCATGGAAGTGCTGGCCGAGCTGAAGGTCACGCTCAATCGGCGCGAGCAGTTCGCGCTGGAAAAGGTGCTGATCGACGAGCTGCTCGGCTTCGGCCCCCTGGAAGAGCTGCTGGGCGATCCGGACGTGACCGACATCATGGTCAACGGCCCCAACCAGACCTACATCGAAAAGAAGGGCAGGCTGCAGCTCGCCCCGATCCACTTCCGCGACGAGCAGCACCTGTTCCAGATCGCGCAGCGAATCGTGAACCAGGTCGGCCGCCGCGTCGACCAGACCACGCCGCTGGCCGACGCCCGCCTGAAGGATGGCAGCCGCGTCAACGTGATCGTGCCGCCGCTGTCCCTGCGCGGTACCGCGATCTCCATTCGTAAATTCTCCGAGAAGCCGATCACGCTCGACATGCTGCGCGACTTCGGATCGATGTCCGACAAGATGTGCACCGCGCTGAAGATCGCGGGCGCATGCCGGATGAACATCGTCATCTCGGGCGGTACCGGCTCCGGCAAGACGACCATGCTCAACGCCCTGTCGAAGATGATCGACCCGGGCGAGCGCGTGCTGACGATCGAGGACGCGGCCGAGCTTCGCCTGCAGCAACCGCACTGGCTGCCGCTGGAAACCCGCCCACCGAACCTGGAAGGCCAGGGCGCGATCACCATCGGCGATCTCGTCAAGAACGCGCTGCGCATGCGGCCCGACCGGATCATCCTGGGCGAGATCCGCGGCGCGGAATGCTTCGACCTGCTCGCCGCGATGAACACCGGCCATGACGGTTCGATGTGCACCCTTCACGCCAACAGCCCGCGCGAATGCCTGGGCCGTATGGAAAACATGATCATGATGGGCGACATCAAGATCCCCAAGGAAGCCATCAGCCGCCAGATCGCCGAATCGGTCGATCTGATCGTGCAGGTGAAGCGCCTGCGCGACGGTTCGCGCCGCACGACCAACATCACCGAGGTGATCGGGATGGAAGGCGAAGTGATCGTGACGCAGGAGCTGTTCAAGTTCGAATATCTCGACGAGACCGAGGACGGGAAGATCCTGGGCGAGCACCGCTCCTCCGGCCTGCGCCCCTACACGCTGGAAAAGGCCCGCCAGTTCGGCTTCGACCAAGCCTATCTGGAGGCCTGTCTGTAAGCGGAGCGGCAGCGTCCCCTGCGCCTCCCGTCCCGCACCCTTCCCCGTTCGTCCCGCGCCCGCGGGAACTCCCCCTTCACCGCTCGCCTGAGCCTGTCGAAGGGCGGATGGGCGCGCCCCGCTGGCGAGAACCACCCCTCCACCCCGCACTGATGAAGCACTGGCGGGCCACGAAGACAGGATGGTTGTGAGGGAGCGAATCGCACCATCGCGATGTTCCGCATGACTAACCTAAGAGCGTTACGCTGTCAAGCACAAAATGCCATCCTGGTAAAGATGCAGCCGTTTTCAGGCCGAAGCCCAGCCGGTTATTCCCATGCCGAGCAGGGTGAGCCCCACCAGCGCGCAGACGAAGAAGATCTTGGTCCACGGCATCCAGCCCACGCGGTCGATCTGGCGGCGCTTCACTCGCCGCGCCTCGGCCCAGAAGGCGATCAACGCGATAAACAGCAACGCGCCGCCCCAGATGGCAAAGAGCGTGGCATCGCTCGCGAAGCGCAAATGTTCGATGAACTCGGCCATGGCGGCTGCGCATATGGCGCGCAGACAGCGGCCCTGCAACGCTTGATCCCGCGCGAAACCGGCTTAAAGCGGCGGGTGTGAACGAGAACAGCTCCCGCGCAAGGCCGCTGCTTGCCCTCGCCTTGCGCCTCGCGGCGGTGGCCATGCTGGCAAGCATGTCTGCCATGGTGAAGGTCGCTTCCGACCGCGGCATTCACCTCGCCGAGATCATCTTCTGGCGCCAGGGGATGACCATCCCGATGGCGATCGCCTGGGTGATGGCGACCAGCAGCATTTCCGCGCTCGGCACCCGGCGGCCCTGGATGCATGCGAAACGGGGGCTCTACGGTGTTGCGGGCATGGTGCTGAATTTCAGCGGGGTGATCCTGCTGCCGCTGGCCGAAGCGACCACCTTCAGCTTCACCGCGCCGATTTTCGCGGTGATCCTTTCCGCGCTCCTGCTGTCGGAACAGGTCGGCAAATATCGCTGGGCCGCGGTGGCGCTCGGCTTTGTCGGCGTGCTGATCATCGCCCAGCCCGGCGGCGGCCAGATCCCGCTTCTGGGGGCGAGCGTGGCCATGGGCGGCGCCTTCATGATAGCGCTGATCTCTATCCAGGTGGCCGATCTCAACCGCACCGACGAGCCGCTGACGATCGTATTCTGGTTTGCGGCCTTCACCACCCCGCTCGCCGCCATCTTCCTGCCTTTCGTGATGACCACGCACAGCCCCTTCGAATGGGTGCTGCTGATCTCTATCGGCGTGATCGGCGGGTTTGGCCAATTGCTGCTGACCGCCAGCCTGCGCTTCGGGCAGGTCGCCAGCGTGATCGTGATGGATTATTCGGCGCTCGTCTGGGCAACGCTCTACGGTTGGCTTATCTGGGATACGCTACCGCCCGTCTGGACCTGGGTGGGCGCGCCGCTGATCGTTGCGGCGGGCATGGTGATCGCCTGGCGGGAACACGGCCTCGCACGGCCCGTCAAGACGCCGGCGGTATAACGGAACCCGGCCTGCCTGGGGGCGTTCTCAAGGCCGGCCCCGTCAATGGGGAAGATAAGGAAAAGGACGTATGATCCGCAGTTTGATAATGGCAATCGGGCTCGCCTCGCTGGTGCTGGGCACAGCAGCCTGCAACACGGTGAAGGGGCTTGGCCGGGACATCGAATCCGTCGGACAGGCGGGCGACGAAGCGATCAACTAGCGCCCGCTCCCTGCCGCCGGCGCGCTGCCGGCGGGCGAGCTTCCCTTCTTCATCCGCCGTTACCGCAGCAGCGGCTCCTCGAAGCGGTGCGCCGCGCGAAGCAGCGAATCATGCTCATGGATGAAGCGCCCGCCAGCCTTCTCGCGTGCCAGGCCCAGGATCGCCCGGGCGAGCACATGCGCGGAGATTGAGCGATAGCGGCGGTTCCCGCCGTGAAGCAGCAGGTCGGTCAGCGGGCTGGCGAGCCTCCCCAGCCCTTCCACAGGGCGCGTCTCCCCGCGGCGCACGCCGCGCAGCAGGCCGGGCCGCAGGATGTCCAGCCGCTTGAAACGCAGCTTGGCGAGCGCGGCCTCCACTTCGCCCTTCACGCGCAGATACAGCGTCTTGCTCGCCGCATCGGCCCCCACCGACGAGACGAAGATGAAGTGCCAGGCGCCCATTTCCTTCGCCATCCGGGCCACGTCCAGCACCAGCGTCTCGTCCACCGCCCGAAATGCTTCCTCGTCCTGGCCGGATTTGTTCCAGGTCGTGCCGAGCGCGCAGATCAGCACTTCGGGACGGGTCGTCTCCAGCACGTCGCCCCACAGCTCGGTCGGGGCGAGGCGCATCTGCATCCGCACACCGCTCGGCAAGGGAATCTCGCGGCGCGAGATCGCGACCAGATCGAAATCCTCGCGTCCGATCAGCTCCTGCATCACTGCCCGGCCGACAAGCCCCGTCGAGCCGACCATGCCCAGGCGAATGGGCTCGCGCGCACCGTCAGACATTGGACAGCCCCTGCGGGACCTTGCCGAAAATCGTCGCATATTGGTCGATCGCGTAGCGGTCGGTCATCCCGGCGATGAAGTCGGCGATATGGCGGCTGCGCTCCGGCTCCAGCTCGGGCACACTCTCGCGCCAGCCATCGGCCAGAAGCCCTGTGTCCTGCGAGTAGGCGGAATACAGCGTGGCGACCACGCTGCGGGCGCGCTCCGCCGTCTCGACCTGGTCCGGATGGAGATACAGCCTGTCATACATGAAGCGCTTCAGCCGCCGCTCTTCCTCCGCGAAGCCGGGTGAGAAACAGGCAAGCGCCCGCCCTGCGCCGCGCACATCCTCCACCGAGTCCATGCCCGCAATGTTGGCGCGGGTCGTCTCCAGCAGGTCGTTCACCATCAATCCGATCTGGCTCCTGATCAATTCGCGCAGCTGGCGGTCGCGCGGGGCATTGGGAAAGCGCTTTTCGACTTCACGCCAATGATCGGCGACGAAATCGAGCGTCAGCAGATCCTCGAGCGAGAGGAAGCCTGCGCGCAGCCCGTCGTCGATATCGTGATTGTCATAGGCGATGTCGTCGGAAATCGACGCGACCTGCGCCTCCAGCGACGGCCATGAATGGAGATCGAGCGGATAGGCCGCATCGACTTCGCGCATCGCCCACCCCGGCGAGACCACGGGTCCGTTATGCTTCGCCAGCCCCTCCAGCACTTCCCAGCTCAGATTGAGCCCGTCATGGTCGCAATAGGGGCTTTCCAGCCGCATCAGCGTGCGCAGCGACTGCGCATTGTGGTCGAAGCCGCCATGGCGCTGAAGCGCGCCGTCGAGCCCCTTCTCCCCCGCATGGCCGAAGGGCGGATGGCCAATATCGTGGGCGAGGCACAGCGCCTCCGTCAGATCCTCGTCAAGGCCCAACGCGCGCGCGACCACTCGCCCGATCTGCGCCACTTCGATGCTGTGCGTCAGCCGCACCCGGAAATGATCGCCATCGGGCGCAATGAACACCTGCGTCTTGTGGCGCAGGCGGCGGAAGGCGATCGAATGGATCACCCGGTCGCGGTCCCGCTGGAACTCGCTTCGCGGCCCGCGCGCGCCGGCGCGTTCTTCGGCGAACTCCCGCCCGCGCGATCGGGCGGGGTCGGAAGCGTAAGGTGCGCGGATCGTGCTGGCGCTGGTCATCTGCGGAGGCGATTAGGCAAGCCGGCTGGCGATGGCAACAGGCGCGGCCCCTACGGGGCGTGCGGCGCGCTTATCCGCCCAGGATCCACTCCGCCGCCTTCTGCGCGTGGATGCGCGTGCCGTCATAGATCGGCAGCACGTTGGCATCGACATCCACCACCATGTCGAGCTCGGTGGACGCGAGGACGATCGCCTTGGCGCCGCTCTTTTCCTTCACCGCGATCATCGTCTTGAGCTCGCGCTGCGCATTGCGCGTCACCTTGCCGTGCATCAGCTCGTCATAGATGATCCGGTCGAGCTGCTCGACATTGCCCATGTCGGGCGGCAGCAGGTCCACGCCGTGGGCCACCAGCCGCTTGCGATAGAAGCTTTCGGTCATCACGTTGCGCGTTCCGAACAGCGCCGCCGTGGTCACGCGGTCGGCCTTCATCTTCTCGCCGACACAGTCCGCGATATGGATCACCGGCACGTCGACGGCGGCGGCCACGTCGTCATAGACCTTGTGCATCGAATTGGCCCCAATGATCAGCGCGGTCGCCCCGGCATCGGCAAGGCGCCGCGCGGAATCGCACAGCACTCGCGAGGCATCTTCCCAGCCGCTGTCTTCCGTGACGCGGTAAAGCAGCGAGAAATCAAGGCTTTCGATCAATAGCGGCGCGCTCGCCGGCGGCGGCACGCGCGCCTGCACCATGCGGTTGATCTGATCGTAGTAAGTTCGGGTCGAAACCCAGCTCATGCCTCCGATAAGCCCGAGTTTTCGCAAGCTATAGCCCTCTTGATTCAATGTCGCCGCAGAGTTCGACGCGATTGCAGCAGCAGCGGAATTAACGCCGCCTTCTCCACCATGGCCGGGATTGCACGAGGGATGACTGCCCTTCGCAGAATGTCAAGCGGCAGGCGACGAAATAGGGCTTAAACGCTTAGAATGCCTTGATGATTTCTTCGACCATTTTCTTGGCATCGCCCAGCAGCATCATCGTCTGATCCATGTAAAACACGTCATTATCGACCCCTGCATAGCCGACCCCGCCCATCGATCGCTTGATGAAGAAGATCGTCTTGGCCTTGCCCACTTCGAACACCGGCATCCCGTAAATCGGGCTGGAGGAATCGGTCTTGGCCGCCGGGTTCACCACGTCGTTGGCCCCGATGACGAAGGCGACATCGGTCTGCGCGAATTCGCTGTTGATGTCGTCGAGCTCGAACACTTCGTCATAGGGCACGTTCGCCTCGGCCAGCAGCACGTTCATATGGCCCGGCATGCGCCCTGCCACCGGATGGATCGCATATTTGACCGTGACGCCCTGCTCCTTCAGCAGATCGCCCATTTCGCGCAGCACATGCTGCGCCTGCGCCACCGCCATACCATAACCGGGGATGATGATGACCTGGTTCGCTTCCTTGAGCATGAAGGCGGCGTCCTCCGCGCTGCCGCGCTTCCACGGGCGATCCGTCCGCGCCGCGCCCGCGCCGCCGTTGTCGTCCGCCCCGAAGCCGCCGGCGATCACCGAGATGAAGCTGCGGTTCATCGCCCGGCACATGATGTAGCTGAGGATCGCGCCCGAGCTGCCGACCAGCGCCCCGGTAATGATCATTGCGGTGTTGTGCAGCGTGAAGCCCATCGCGGCGGCAGCCCAGCCCGAATAGGAGTTCAGCATCGAGACCACCACCGGCATGTCCGCCCCGCCGATCGGGATGATCAGCAGGAAGCCGATCGCGAAGGCAAGCGCCACGATCACCCAGAACATCCAGCCCTCGCCCGGTCCGGCATTGCCGGAGAGAGCATACAGCGCCGTCAGCACGATGATCGCCGCCAGCGTGCCGAGATTGATCACATGCCGCGCGGGCAGCAGGATCGGCGCGCCCGACATATTGCCGTTGAGCTTGGCGAAGGCGATCACGGAGCCGGAGAAGGTGATTGCGCCGATCGCGGCGCCAAGCGCCATTTCGACGCGGCTCACCACCAGGATATTGCCGTCGAGCCCGAGGATGTCGAACGCGTCCGGATTGAAGAAGGCGGCGGCCGCCACCAGCACCGCGGCCAACCCGACCAGACTGTGGAACGCCGCCACAAGCTGGGGCATCGCGGTCATCTGGATGCGCCGGGCAATGGTCCAGCCGACGAGTCCGCCCAGCAGGATCGCGATCCCGATTTCGGGGAGGCTCGCGAGCTCATGCGTCACCAGCGTGGTCACCACCGCGATCAGCATGCCTGCCATGCCGAAGCGGTTGCCCCGGCGGCTGGTCGCCGGCGAGGACAGCCCCCGCAGCGCCAGGATGAAGCACACACCCGCGATCAGGTAAGCCAGCGCCACCCAGGGATTGACGGCATGCGCCGCGTCGGCGGCGATGCTGAGATCCGTCGTATCGGTGGGGGGAAGGATCGCCATCAGCCCTTGCTCCCCTCGTTCTTCGGAGCGGGCCGATCCTTCTTCTTGTACATCGCCAGCATCCGCTCGGTCACGGCAAAGCCGCCGAAGATGTTGACGCTGGCCAGCACCACGCCGGCAAGGCCGAGCCATTTCGCGATCGGGTTTCCGGCCGCCGCGGCCGCGATCAGCGCACCGACGATGATGACGCTGGAGATCGCGTTGGTCACCGCCATCAGCGGCGTATGCAGCGCCGGCGTGACCGACCAGACGACGTAATAGCCGACGAAACACGCCAGCACGAAGATCGAGAGGATGCTGATGAAGTCCATGGCCTTAACTTTCCTCCCCGACACGGGGAGGGGGACCAGCCGCAGGCTGGTGGAGGGGGCTCGCCGCTCGCGCAACGATCGCGTCCACCACCGAGTCGACATCCTGCAGCACGCGCTGAGCGGCGATCCTCAACACCCTGAACCCGTTTTCGTTCATGAACCTGTCTCTCCGCTCGTCCCGATCGATGTTGTCGCCCATCTCGTGAGCGATACCGTCGATCTCGATCACGAGCCGACCTGAAAGGCAGCAGAAATCGGCTACATAGCCCCGTCCGATCGGATGCTCCCGGCGGAATTTCAATCCAGCCGGCCGATGGCGCAGCCTTTGCCACAGAAGGCGCGCTGGAGGCGACATTTCCCGCCGTAGCTTTCGTGCCCGATAGACGACGGGGCGCTGCGCCGGACGAGAGCCCCCTCCACCGCGCTCCGCGCGGTCCCCCTCCCCGTGCCGGGGAGGAATTTTCGCGCCAGCACTCACGCCAGCAATCTCTCGTTCACCACCTTGCCGCCCTGCGTCAGGCGCACCGCATTGCCGATCTCCTCATCGAGCACCGGGCGCTTCGCATCTTCGTCCCAGAAGGCCGAGAGGAAGTTGTAGAGATTGCGCGAATAGAGCGCGGAGGCATCGGCGGCGAGATGGCCGGCGGTGTTCGAATAACCCATGATCTTCACGCCGTGGCGCTCCACAATCTGGTCGGCCGCCGATCCTTCGACATTGCCGCCCTGGGCCACCGCGAGGTCGAAGATCACGCTGCCCGGCTTCATCGTGGCAATCTGCGCATCGCTGATCAGCCGTGGCGCCGCTCGGCCCGGGATCAGTGCGGTCGTGATGACGATGTCCTGCCGGGCGATATGGCTGGAAACCAACTCGGCTTGCGCCTTCTGGTATTCCTCGCTCATCTCGGTGGCATAGCCACCCGCGCCTTCGCCCTCGATCCCGGCAACGCTTTCCACGAAGATCGGCTTGGCGCCCAGGCTCTCGATCTGCTCCTTCGTGGCGGAGCGAACATCGGTGGCGGAAACCTGCGCGCCGAGCCGCCGGGCCGTCGCGATCGCCTGCAGCCCGGCGACGCCCACCCCCATTACGAAGACGCGCGCAGCGGTAATCGTGCCGGCCGCGGTCATCATCATCGGCAAAGCGCGGCCATAAGCATTCGCAGCGGCGAGCACCGCCTTGTAGCCGGCGAGGTTGGACTGGCTGGAAAGCACGTCCATGCTCTGCGCGCGGGTGATGCGCGGCATGAACTCCATGGCCAGCGCTTCCAGCCCGGCAGCGGCATAGGCGTCGACGCGTTCGCGCCCCTTTTCCGGCGTTGGCCCGAAGGGATCGAGCATCGCGGCAAGCCACGCACCGGGGCGCGCGCCCACCAGCAGCGCCGGATCTGGCCCCTGCACGGCAAGCACGATGTCCGCATCACGGACGACTTGCGCTACATCCCCCAGTTCCGCCCCGGCATCGGCATAGGCGGCATCGGGTATCGCAGCACTCGCACCGGCCCCGCTTTCCACGGCCAGAACGGCACCCAGTGCGCTGAATTTCTTGATGGTTTCAGGTGTCGCGGCGACCCGGTTTTCGCCAGCGGCTCGCTCTTTCAGGATTGCGATCCGCATCGCCCCTTCCCCCCGGCCCGGTCGTCAGGAAATCAGGAAAATTACGAAAAGCGTCGAAAGAGCGAAAAACGGGACCGTCCACTTCAGCAGCGTAACGAACCCCTCGTAGGTCTTCCGTGCCGCTTCCATGTCGTTTGCCGAAGCCATTGATCTGTTTCCCTTGTCGATAATTGTCGGAATGCCGAATATTGCCGAAGCACATTTATCGAGGGGTCTAGCGATGATCGCGCGGCGGCTCAAGTGGCGGCGGTCGCCGGCGCGCAGCGCAGGCGCGGAAATCTCAAACAAGCTTAATCTGGTCTTTACTCCCATTGGATAGATCCTTTCCCGTACCAAACAGGGACAGCAGGGGACGATGACGGAGCCTGACCAGCGCCTATTGATGCTGATCGATGACGAGCCGGCGCAAAGCCGACTGATCACGGTGCTTGCCTCCCGCGAAGGCTGGCGCACGCTGGTGGTCAAGGATTCGGAAACGGCGATCGCTACGCTCGGCACGCGCGACGGGATGCAGCTTTCCGCGATCATCCTCGATCAATGGGTTCCGGGAGACGACGCCTGCGCGCTGATCGCGGAGCTGAAATCGCGCCGCCCAGCCTTGCCGATCCTGATGCTGACCACCAGCGCCAGCCCGCTCCTGGCCGTGGAGGCGATGCGGGCCGGGGCCACCGATTATCTGGTGAAGCCGGTCGCGCCCGACCGGCTGATGCAGGCGCTGCGCAGCGCCACCACGCGCGAAGCGCCGCGCAAGGAATTGCAGCCGCTTACGGAAAAGCTCGCCGCGTCGCTCGACTTCGATTCGATGATCGGCACCGCGCCCCGCTTCCGCACCGCGCTGGCCAAGGCGGCGAAGGCAGCGCGCGGCCATGGCTGCGTGCTGATCGAGGGGGAGACCGGCACTGGCAAGGAAATGGTCGTGCGCGCGATGCAGGCGGCAAGCCCGCGCGCCCGCGCCCCGTTCCGCATCCTCAATATCGGCTCGATCCCGCTCAATTCCATCGAATCGGCGCTTTTCGGGCATGAGAAGGGGGCGTTCGCCGGCGCCTTTGACCGCCAGATCGGGGCGCTGCAGCATTGCGACGGCGGCACTCTGGTGCTCGACGAAGTCGACCGGCTGCCGGCCGCGGTGCAGGAGCGTCTGGCGCAGGCCATGGCCAGCGGATCGGTCCAGCCGGTAGGCGCCCGGCACAGCTTCCGCATCGACGTGCGTGTGATCGCGGCCAGCAATCAGCCGCTCGCCCGGCTGGTGGAGGCAGGCGAGTTCCACCGCGAGCTCCATGCCGCGCTTTCGGCAACCAGCATCGAACTGCCGCCGCTGCGCGAACGCGTGGGCGATATCTCCGGCCTGACGCGCTATTTCCTGGGCAAGATAGGCGAGCAGCCAGGACTGCGCCCGCTCGGCATCACTGACGGAGCACTCAAGCTGCTATGCGCCTATGACTGGCCGGGCAATGTCCGCCAGCTCCAGGCGGTGCTGTTCCGCGCCGCGGTGTTCTGCGACGGCGATGCGCTGACCTCGGACGATTTCCCGCAGCTTCTCGAAATGCTGGGCGAGCTGAAGGAGGGCGCTGCCGTCAACACGCATGACGGCGTTGGCGTCCAGCTTTACACCGAGGACGGCAATCTGCGCCCGCTCGAGGATATCGAGGCCGACGTGATCCGCCTCGCCATCGGACATTATCGCGGGCGGATGACCGAAGTCGCGCGCCGCCTCGGCATCGGGCGCTCCACCCTCTATCGCAAGCTGAGCGATCTGGGCATCGACAACGCCGCCTGAGCGGCTAAGCCTCATTCCATGACAAGCGAATTTGCAGGCAGAAGCGCGCTGATCACCGGCGCTGCGTCGGGGATCGGCGCCGCCACCGCGCGCTGGCTCGACAGTCAGGGGATCGAGCGGCTGATCCTGATCGACAGGGACGGCGCGGCGCTGAATGCGCTTGAGCTGTCCTGCAGCGTCGATCGCCACGTGGCGGATGTCGCCGATCCGGCCTTCTGGGCGGCGCTGGAGCCAAGCATCGCCGGCCTTGACCATGCGCTGGTCAATGCCGGCATCGCCGCCGGCACGCCGATCGCCGAGACCAGCTTCGAGGATTGGCGCCGGGTGCTGTCGGTCAATCTCGATGGTGCGTTCCTCACCCTGCGCACCGCGCTTGCCGCGATGGCCGATGGCGGCAGCATCGTGATGACCGCGTCTGTCAGCGGCTTCAAGGCGGAACCCCGCACCGGCAGCTACGGCGCGTCAAAGGCCGGTGTGATCCAGCTTGCGAGAGTGGCGGCGAAGGAAGCGGCGGAGCGCGGCATTCGCGTGAACGCCATCGCCCCCGGCGGCGTCGACACGCCGATCTGGGACGGCCTGCCCTTCTTCAAGGAGATGGTGAAGAGCGAAGGCAGCCGGGAAGCCGCAATCGATGCGATGGCCAGGCTGGCGACGCCGCTCGGCCGTTATGCATCGGCCGATGAAATCGCCGCGCAGATCGGCTTCCTGCTGTCCAGCGCAGCCTCCACCATCACCGGCGCCGTGCTGACAAGCGATGGCGGATATTCGCTTTAAGCGCTTGGTAAATCGTTGAAATCTGTCAGCGCCGCATCGCGCATGCCGCGCCAGACATTGCGTGCCTGCACCGTCTCCGCCACGTCATGCACGCGCAGCAGTTGCACGCCCGCATTCATCCCCGCGAGTGCCAGCGTGAGCGAGCCGCCGAGCCGCTGATGCGCCGGCGCCTCGTTCGAGAGGGCGCCGATCATGCGCTTGCGGCTGACGCCCAGGAGGACCGGCTGGCCCAGCGCGTGGAACAGCGGCAGCGCGTTGAGCAGCGCGAGGTTCTCCGCCAGCGACTTGCCGAAGCCGATGCCGGGATCGAGCACGATCAGCTCCCGCGCGATGCCCGCCGCGACCGCCCGGTCGCGCGCGGCGGCAAGCCAGTCGAACACCTCGAAGACGACATTGCAATAGCTGCCATCGGCGTGGAGATCGTCTCCGCTTCCGGGCGCATGCATCAGAATTACCGGCACTTTTTCTGACGCCGCCAGCTCGATGCTGCGCGGATCGTGCCGCAGGGCGGAGACATCGTTGATGATATGCGCGCCCGATCGCAGCGCGGCCTCCATCACCGCGGGCCGGCGAGTGTCGACGCTGATCGCCGCTCCCATCAATGCCGCCGCCTCGACCGCCGGGATCACGCGCTTGATCTCGTCGCCTTCCCACACCGCGGCGGCGCCGGGGCGCGTGCTTTCCCCGCCAATGTCGATGATCGCCGCGCCGGCTTCCAGCATCGCAGCGGCATGATCGTTGGCGACGGCGGGATCGTCCAGGAACTTGCCGCCGTCGGAGAAGCTGTCCGGCGTCACATTGAGAATGCCCATCACCTGCGGCTGGTCCAGCGGGATGCTGCGCGGGCCGCATATCAGCGGCGCATGCGCCTTCTGCAGGTTCGCCCACTGCGCCCTGCCCTGCTCGGCCAGATCGCCCGGCAGCGCATCCAGCGCCGCATCCATGCCGCGCGCGGTGACGCGGACGTTCGAAGTAACTGCCCCGCCCTCGGCCACGATCAGTGCGAATTGATGCGCATAGACGAGCCCGCCGGCTAGCCGGATCGCATCGCCTTCCACGCTCTGCGGACCGGGTACGAAGCCGATCGGGCGGATGTAGAGCTTCCGGGTCATGCGGCCCCCGTCGCCCGACCATCGTCATGCTGAACTTGTTTCAGCATCCATCGCGCCTCACTGAAAGACCTTCGCAAGTGGAGAAATGGACCCTGAAACAAGTTCAGGGTGACGGCAATCGGTTAGTCCTCGATGGAGAGCAGATAAAGCTGCCGCAGCGCATCGAGCGGCTTGGCCGCGCCTTCATGCTCCAGATGCCAGAAGGTCCAGCCATTGCAGCTCGGCGCACCCTGCAGGGTCTTGCCGACCGAGTGGATCGATCCGGTCTCCTTGCCTGCCACCACCGAGCCGTCCGCGCGAACGGTCGCGCTGTAGCGGCCCTTCTTGTCGAACAGCGCGGTACCCGGCGCGATCAGCCCGGCCTCCACCAGCGCGCCGAAGGCCACGCGCGGCGCATCGCGGCGGCTCTGCATCGTCTGCAGCGCGCTTTCATCCAGCGGCAGCGCGCTTTCGATCCGTTGCATCGCTGCCTCGCGATAGCCCGCATCGCGCTCGCAGCCGATCCATTCGCGGCCCAGCCGCTTGGCCACCGCCCCGGTCGTGCCGGTGCCGAAGAACGGATCGAGCACCACGTCGCCCTGCTCGGTCGTGGCCAGCATCACGCGGTAAAGCAGCGCTTCGGGCTTCTGGGTCGGATGGACCTTGGTCCCGTCCTTCTTGAGCCGTTCCTGCCCGCCGCAGATCGGGATCACCCAGTCGGAGCGCATCTGCAGCTCGTCATTGAGCGTCTTCATCGCGCGGTAGTTGAACTGGTACTTCGCCTTTTCGCCCATGCTCGCCCAGATCAGCGTCTCATGTGCATTGGTGAAGCGCGTGCCGCGAAAGTTCGGCATCGGGTTGGACTTGCGCCAGACGATGTCGTTCAGGATCCAGAAGCCGAGATCCTGCAGGATCGAACCGACGCGGAAGATATTGTGATAGCTGCCGATCACCCACAGCGCCCCGTCGGGCTTGAGGATGCGGCGCGCCTCGGCCAGCCAGTCGCGCGTAAAGGCGTCATAGGCGGCGAAGCTGTCGAACCGGTCCCAATCGTCGGTCACGGCATCGACATGGCTGCCGTCCGGGCGATTGAGATCGCCGCCGAGCTGGAGGTTATAGGGCGGATCGGCAAACACCATGTCCACGCAGGCATCGGGCAGGCCGCGCATGGCCTCCACGCAGTCGCCGGGCAGGATCTGGCCCAGCGGCAGATCCGCCTTGTCGGCGCCGGCCTTCCGGATGCTTCTGGCCGTGATGTTCCTCGCCGCAGGACGCGGCGCCTTGAGCAAAGCTTCCACTCATCGTTCCCCTGACTTGTCCACAAGGGTGAGTCCCCGCGACTCGCCCGTCAAGCGGGAATTCGCCGGCCCCGCCTCCGCCCGCGGCTTCGCTTTTGCGGAACGAAACGAGTCCTCCACTGCATATGGAGTCCGCTCGGCTATGCCGGACTCGATATGTAGGGGTGTTGCAACAAGGACTCGCCAGCGAGGCGAGCAGGTATTTTTCTCCGTCCGCAAAAAATCTGTCGGAGATCGCGCGGCTCTCTGATAAAAATCCCGCACCAATTGTGGGGGCAAATCGATGGCGCTAAAAGTTATCGGGGCCGGGCTCGGACGCACCGGCACCTTTTCGCTCAAATTCGCATTGGAACGTCTCGGCTTCGGCCCGTGCTACCACATGTCGGAAGCGCTGGCCTCGGTCCGCACCAGTGCGCCCTTGTGGATCGAAGCATCGCGCGGCGCGCCGGATTGGGACAGGCTGCTCGAAGGCTACGGCTCGACCTGCGACTATCCCGCCTGCACCTTCTGGCGTGAGCTCGCCGATCATTATCCGGATGCGAAGATCATCCTGACCACGCGCAATCCGGATAGCTGGTTCGATTCCGTCAACGCCACCATCTTCTCCCGGCCGCACCGCGAGACCTTCAGCGACGGTCCTCTCCAGGAATTCTTCGACCGCACGGTCTATGCCGATTTCGGCGACCAGATCGAAGACCGGGCCTTCATGACCGACTATTTCCGCCGCTGGAACGAGCGTGTGATTGACGAGGTGCCCGCCGACCGGCTGCTGGTCTATTCCGCCCGCGAAGGGTGGGAACCGCTCTGCGCCTTTCTGGGCGTTCCGGTGCCGGAGGTGCCCTATCCGCGCGTCAACAGCCGCGAGGAACTGATGGAGCGCCGCGAGGAAGTGGAGGAACGCAAGGAGGAACCTTCCGCTCCACCTTCGTCCGAGCAGCTTGAGCAATTCGCGCGCGGCTATATCGAGAAGCTTCGGGCGGAAGCCTTTCCGGCCTAGCGGAGTCAGGTCCGAATCCGTTCGCCCCGAGCCTGTCGAAGGACGAACGGATGAAGGGTTTGAAAAGGAAGCCTCTCAGCCGGCGCGCACCACTGCTTCGGCCTCGATCTCGACCTTGATACCGGGGTGATAGAGCCCGCTGATCGCCACCAGCGTGCCGGTGGGGCATGTCGCCTTGAGGTTGCGGGTGAAGGCGGCGCTCACTGCGTCGGCATCGGCGATGTCGGTCACGAACATGCGCACGCGCACGACATCCGCCATCGTTCCGCCAAGCTCCTCGATATAGGATCGGATCTGCCGGAAGATCTGCTCGGCCTGCTCCCCGGCGTCCTCCGGCGGCGGCGATCCGTCGGCGGTGGTGCCCGAAACGATGATCCGGTCCCCCACCCGCAGCGCGCGGGTGAAGCCCGTCGCCTCCTCGAATTCCGACAAAGGCGCGATACGCCGCCGATCAGTCATTGGGCTCACTCCTGTCCTGTTATGGCCGGCGCCAGCATGTCAGGACTTTGCCCGGGCTGGAAGCCCGCTCGGACCCAGAGTCCAGTCACCATCCTTCCTCATTCCAGCTCGCCAAGCCCTTTTTCGTCATTCCCGCGCAGGCGGGGCTCCAGCTTCGACGTTGCAACTGGATTCCCGCCTGCGCGGGAATGACGAAAAGCACTAGTGGCGGCAAAACAATGCGCACTTGGTTTCTGGCCAGCGGCGCGGGTGGCGATTACGCTATCTTCCGATGAAGCAGCGCGAAGAACCACTGCAGGGTGGCGGTCGCACGCAAGTGCATCGCCGGGGCGATGTCGTCCATCGGCAGCCAGGCCCTTGGTCCCGATCGGTTCTCGCTTACCTTCGGCATCTTGAGAACGTAGGCTTTGCTGGCGCACCTCGCGTCGTTGGGACTGGCTTCGACGAGATGGGGCGTGAGACGGTCTCGTATATTGACGGGTCGTTTGTCCATCCAAAACCTTGGTCCGAGGAAGCCTTATTCGCGATAGGCAAACTCTTGCGAGAGCTTCACGATGCAAGCGCGAGCTTTACCCCATCGGAGGACGCCATCTGGCGTCCCTGGTTCGGCAGAAATCTCGGCGAATACCGTACTGTGTTTGGACACTGCGATGTCGCACCATGGAACATTGTCGTCAAAGACGGTGCCCCAATAGCGCTGATCGACTGGGAGACAGCGGGCCCCGTCGACGCGCTGGTTGAGCTCGGTCAGGCCTGCTGGCTGAACGCTCAGTTGCATGACGAGGATGTTGCGCTGCGAGTCGGCTTGGCCTCACCTAAAGATCGTGCTCAACATGCAGCGGTCATCTGCGATGGCTACAAGCTTTCACGCTCCCATGCCTCCGGTCTGGTTCAAGCTATGATAGACGTCGCCATAGCCGATGCGGCCGATCAAGCCATCGAAGCGCAGGTCGCTCCTGAGACATCAGGTTCGCTGTGGGGCATTTCCTGGAGGGCGAGAGCAAGCGCATGGATGATGCGTCACCGGCAACTGCTGGTAAAGGCGCTCTCATAGCTTCGGCGAAACAGCGACGAACCTATGGCACCTGCTACGCAAAATCCGCTTTCCTACATTGGCGAAATCTGCCTTAGCCTCGCCCATGCGCGATTCACCCTTCGTTCCGCTCGTTGGCCGGCCCCGCCCTTGTCAGCTGCGCCCACAAACCGGCGAAATATTATTACACCAAATTGAAAGAACATTTTTTTCAGCCCGTCACACGGCTTCTGTCACTCCGCGCTACAAGCTACTGAACGAAAAGGGATTTACCGCCAATTCACGCGTGACGCGCAAATTGCCGCTTGTAAGCGCTGTCACCATGGAGGCGGCGAAAATCCTACAGCAGCGGAAGCTGAGCGACCGGTGCGAAGCTGCGCCGGTGGAGCGGGGTCGGGCCGTGGAGGCGCAGCGCCTCGACATGTTCGGGCGTGCCGTAGCCTTTGTTGCGGTCCCATCCGTAATGCGGATGGGCCTTGGCCGCTTCGCACATCAGCCGGTCGCGATATTCCTTGGCGATGATCGACGCAGCCGCGATGCACGGCTCGCTCGCATCCCCGCCGACGATCGGCCGCGCCTTCCAGCGCCATTGCTCGCAGCGGCCCGCCGGCGTCAGGTTACCGTCGATAAGCGCCTCGGCCGGTTCGCAGCCCAGCGCCTCGCACAGCCGCCACATAGCCAGGCTCATCGCCAGCATCGTCGCCTGGAAGATGTTCATCCGGTCGATCGCCTCGACATCGACCACGCCGATGCCCCAGGCGCAGCGCGAGCGGATGCGGGCATCGATCTGCGCCCGGCGGGCCGGGGTAAGCTTCTTGGAATCGTCTATTCCCGCAGGTCGCGGCTTGCAGAGCACGACGGCAGCGGCCACAACCGGCCCCGCAAGCGGCCCGCGCCCTGCCTCGTCCACTCCGGCGACGAGCGTGTCGCGGCCCAGCATGTCACCAAACTCAGGATGAGGAATTGCAGAGAGCATGAATAAGTCGATCCGGATCGCTTCCCTTTTCCCTGTTGCGATCCTTCTCGCAAGCTGCGGCACCGGCAATTCGGTGGAAAGCGATGCGCAGTCCACCGCGTCACCCGCCGGCCCGCTGGCCGAGTTCCCGTTCGAGATTGCCGAGCTCGCCAGCCTCGACGAGCCCTGGGCGATCGAGTTCGAGCCCGGAACCGGCAATCTCTTCATCACCGAGAAGGGGGGCACGATCAAATTCTATCAGCCCGCCAGTGGCCAGCTCGGCACGGTCACCGGCGATCTGCCGACAGTCGATTATGGCGGCCAGGGCGGCCTGGGCGACTTCGTCTTCGCGCCCGATTATGCAACCAGCAAGCTGGTCTATCTGAGCTGGGCCGAAGCCGGCGAGGGCGATACGCGCGGCGCGGCGGTTGGGCGCGGCACGCTGAACTGCGAAGAGCGCGATTCGTGCCGGATCGAAGGGCTCAAGGTGATCTGGCGGCAGACACCGAAGGTCGAAGGGCGCGGCCACTATTCGCACCGCATCGCCTTCTCCCCCGATGGCGAGTATCTCTTCATCGCCAGCGGCGAACGGCAAACGAAGGAGCCGGCGCAGGACCGCAGCAACAATCTCGGCTCGGTCGTCCGCCTGCTGCCCGACGGGACGCCCGCTCCCGGCAACCCCTTCGCCGGTGAGGGGGGCGTTACGGCGCAGGTCTGGTCCTACGGCCATCGCAACATTCTGGGCCTGCATTTCGATGCCAAGGGACAGCTATGGGACCTCGAGCATGGCCCGGCCGGCGGCGACGAGCTCAATCTGGTAAAGCCCGGGCAGAATTACGGCTGGCCCGTAGTGTCGGGCGGCGACCATTATGACGGCACGCCGATTCCCGCACATTCGGAGCGGCCCGAATTCGCCGCGCCGGCGATCAGCTGGAACCCGGTGATCGCGCCGGGCGACTTCACCTTCTACAGCGGCGACATGTTCCCCGAGTGGCGGGGCGACGCCTTGCTGACCGGGCTCAAGACCCAGGCGATCGTGCATGTCACCTTCGATGGCGAATCCGCGAAGGAGGTCGCCCGCTATGATTTCGGCAGCCGGCTGCGCGATATCGAGCAGGGGCCGGACGGGGCGCTGTGGGTGATCACCGACGGGCCCGAGGGCAAGCTTCTCAAGCTGACCAGGGCCGAAGCAGAATGAGGGAGGGGATAAGGAGCTTTTGATTGCAGCGGCGCGCGCTTGCCCCTATCGGCGCGCGCCAATGGACCAGACCACCTTCACCCTGATCCCGCTCGACCAGGTCGAGCCTGCGATGATCGAGGAAGTGCTCGACCGTGCCTTCGGGGCCGGCCGTCACGAACGCACCGCCTACAAGGTGCGCGAAGGGATGGACTGGCTGCCGGCGCTGAGCTTCGCCGCGCTGGACGAAGACGACATGCTGGTGGGCACGATCCAGGTCTGGCCGGTGGGGCTGACCGATCCCGAGGGGCGGTCCCACCCGATGCTGATGGTCGGGCCCGTGGCGGTGATCCCCGAGCGTCAGCGGGAAGGCTTCGGCCAGTCGCTGATGCTGGCGATGCTCGCCGCGCTGGACGACCGGGCGCCGCTGCCCCAGGTGCTGATCGGGGATGCGGACTATTACGGGCGCTTCTTCGGCTTCTCTGCCGCGCCCACTGCCGGCTGGACCCTTCCCGGCGAATGGGAGCCGGAGCGGCTGCTGGTCCGCGCGGTCAATCCCGCCGTGCTCCCGGCCACGGGGATGCTCGGCCCCTGGCACGGCCCCTTGGCGAACAAGGGCTGATCTGGCAACGCTCTGGCCATGGGCGTCTTGTTCGACAGGCTGGTGCGGATCTTCGAGGAAGGCCACGGCGTCAACCCGCCGACGCTGAGGAACGATGCCGCCTTTGGGCCGGCCGAGGCGATCCGCCCCGCAGCCGTGCTGATCGGCGTGACCGACCGGCGCGAACCGGGACTACTGCTGACCTACCGCCCGCTCGAGATGCGCCAGCATGCCGGGCAGGTCGCCTTCCCCGGCGGCAAGCTTGATCCGGGCGAAGACGCGGTCACCGCCGCGCTGCGCGAAACGCATGAGGAACTCGGGATCGACCCATCCGAAGTCGCGGTGATCGGCTCGACCGACCACTTCATCACCGGCACCGGCTATGAGATCACGCCGGTGCTCGGGCTGATGCGGCCCGATATCCCGATCGCCCCCAATCCGGCGGAGGTCTCGGGCTGGTTCGAGGCGCCGCTGCGCTATGTCTTCGATCCGGCCAATCACTCGAGTAGGCACGCGATCTACAAGGGGCGCATGCGGACCTATACCGAGATCATGTGGGAAGGGCACCGGATCTGGGGAGTGACCGCCGCGATCATAGAGAACCTCGCCACCCGCCTCGCCTGGGAAGAGTTGATCGATGGCTGAGCGCCTGCCTGCCGCAAGCTGGACGAGGCGGCCCGATCTCGCGAAGTTCATCGCCGCGCTCGGCCGCGGCAATGCCCGCTGGGTCGGGGGCGCGGTGCGCGACACGCTGCTTGGCGAGGAGGTCAAGGATATCGATTGCGCCACGCCGCTGGAGCCGCTCGACGTCATGCGGCGGCTGAAGCAAGCGGGGATCACCGCCGTCCCCACCGGGATCGACCACGGCACCGTCACCGCGGTGCTTGGCGGCGGGACGGTGGAGGTCACCACCCTGCGGCGCGACGTCTCGACCGATGGCCGCCGGGCCGTGGTGGAATACGCCAGCGATTGGCAGGAGGATGCCGCGCGACGCGACTTCACGATCAACGCGCTCTTCGCCGATCCCGAAACGTTGGAGCTCTTCGACTATTTCGGCGGGCTCGAGGATCTGGCGGCGCGGCGCGTGCGCTTCATCGGCGATGCGCGCCAGCGGATCCGCGAGGACCATCTGCGGATCCTGCGCTACTACCGCTTCCAGGCGCGCTTCGGCGCGGAGCTGGATGCCGAGGCGGAGGCAGCCTGTGCGGAGCTTGCGCCGACGCTGAAGGGCCTCTCGCGCGAACGCGTGGCGATGGAGCTGCTCAACCTGCTCGGCCTGCCCGACCCCTCCCCCACGGCTGCGCGGATGCATGAACAGGGCGTGCTCCAGGTGGTACTGCCCGAAGCGACCCGGGAAACCATCGCCGCGCTGGCGCGCCTGATCCAGGCGGAAGCGGCCGCAGGCGTCGCGCTTCAGCCGATCCGCCGGCTGGCGGCATTGCTGCCCCCGTCTCGCCCCGTCGCCGAAGCGGTCGCGGCGCGGCTGCGCCTCTCGCGGCAATTGCGCGAGCGCCTCGCCTGCGCGGCGGGCCGGCAGAGCGAAGACCTCGCCAGCCCGCGCGCGCTTGCCTATCGCGAAGGGAAGGATTGCGCGATCGACCGCCTGCTCCTGGGCGGAGGAGATGTGAATGCAATCGCCGCCTGGGACGTCCCGCAGTTTCCGCTCAAGGGGGGCGAGATCGTCGCGCGGGGCGTCGCCAAGGGGCCGGAAGTCGCCCGGATGCTGCGCAGCGTGGAGGCGCGCTGGATCGACGAAGGGTTCCCCGGCCGCGACCGGGTGGAGCAGATACTCGCAGACCTGCTGAAAGTCTGAACGCCGGCCGGCGCCGCGCTTCATGGTCGCTTCATGCCGTGTGTGGCAGGACAACGGTGGTTGCCAAGCCCTTCGTTTGATGGAAAAAGAGGCACGGTACATACTTGCGAGCACCAGCTTTCCCTTTCGAGGGATCGCGCGATCCGCATGCTTTGAGGCGCCTGCGCCTCGCCTTGTCGGCCCTGTGCGCCGGCACCCTTGCGGATCGTTTCATGCGCATCGGCGTGTTTCGCCACCGCGCGCTCGTTTCCCGTTCTTGCGTGGATCGCGCAGGTTTTCGCTCGGTTGCCGAGCATAGGTTTGAATAGAAGTTACGGAGTGGATTATGAAATTAACCCAAATGATCGCCGCCTCGGTCCTTGCGGCAACCAGCGTGCCCGCCACGGTGAGCGCGCAGGATGCCGCGCCGCAAGTCGAAGTCACCGTGGGGGCGAAAGTCTACGGCCCGCAGGGCGGTGAGGTCGGCGACGTGACCGAAGTCGGCGACGGCTATGTCGTCGTCAATACCGGCACCAACATGGCCACCCTGCCGGCGGATGCATTCGGGCGGAACGCCGATCAGCAGATCACGATCAGCATGAGCAAGGCCCAGCTCGACGAGGCAGTCGAGACCGCGGCGAAGGAAGCTGAAGCCAAGCTGGCGGCCGTACTCGTCCCCGGCGCCGCCGTCAGCACGTCGGATGGCGTGCAGGTCGGAACCGTGGGTTCGATCAATGCCGATGGCAGCGTCGTCCTGACGCACAACACGGCCGGCGATATCGCCCTGCCCCGCAACCAGTTCACCCCCGGTGCGACCGGCGGCGTGCAGCTCGTCTTCACTTCCGAACAGCTGCAGGCCGCGCTGGCGCCCCGCCGCGAAGTAGCCGAGGCGGTCAACGCCGCGCTGGTGGCCGGAACTGCCGTCGCCACGTCGGACGGCGTGGCGGTCGGCACGGTGAAAACCGTCAGCGAAGACGGCACGGTCGTCGTGCAGCGTGAAGCCGGCCCGATCTCCTTCCCGAAGGACCAGTTCACGGTCAATGCGGATGGCGGGCTTGCCCTGCGCTTCACCGATGCGCAGCTCAAGGCAGCGCTCGGTGGAGGCTAACACCCGCCGGAATCAAACCCGACAACAGGAAGGCCGGAGGCGAGAGATCGCTTCCGGCCTTTTCCTTTTCAAAAGAAAGCGGGCCGACTGGCTGCGTCAGAACCTGTTGTCGCGCGGGAAGCCCTGCGGCGGCAGGCGGCCTGCCGCTCCGCGCGCGACCTTCCACATATGGATGTCCTTCTCGGTGCGGATGCGGCCGCTTTCGCCTCCCATCGTCCAGCTGAGCCCCTCTTCGAGGTTAAGCGTGGTCGCGTCCGCCAGCCCGCCGTCGCGGTAGCGCTGGAGCGTGACGCCCTGCCCGCGCGACATCACAGGCAGTTCCTGGATGTGGAAGATCACCAGCTTGCGGTTGTCCCCCACCACCGCCACGTGATCATGCCCCTCGCCGATCGGCCGAACGACCGCGAGCTTCACGCCGGCTTTCACGTTGACCACCTGCCGGCCCTTGCGGGTCTCGGCGAGGAGATCGTCCATGGCCGCAGCAAAACCCTTGCCGTTCGAGGCTGCTAGCAGAAGCTGTGCCTTCGGCTGGTGGACGATCAGGGCTGTCACGGCGGCATCGGCATCGATATCCACCATCGTGCGGATCGGCTCTCCGAACCCCCGCGCCCCCGGCAGCTTGTCCGCGCCAAGCGTATAGACGCGTCCGTCGTCCGCGAAGATCAGCAGCTTGTCCGTAGTCTGCGCATGGACGGCAAAGGCCGGCCCATCGCCTTCCTTGAACTTCCATTCCTGGTCGAGCGGCAGATGCCCGCGCGCGGCGCGTATCCAGCCCTTGGCGGAGAGGATCACCGTCACCGGCTCCTTCTCGATCATCGCATCCATGCTGAACTCGATCGTCGGAGCAGCCTCGGCAATGGTCGTACGCCGGCGGCCGAGCGGCGTATCCTCCGCATAGCTCTTGCGCAGGGCGGCAAGGTCGCGCTTCAACCGCATGCGTTGCCGCGCCGGAGACGCAAGAAGCTTCTCGAGATCCTCGCGCTCCGAGAGCAGGTTCTCATGCTCCTGCCGGAGCTCCATTTCCTCCAGCTTGCGCAAGCTCCTCAGGCGCATGTTGAGGATCGCCTCGGCCTGCCGGTCGGTCAGGCCGAACTCCGCCATCATCACCGGCTTGGGCTCGTCCTCGCTGCGGATGATCTCGATCACGCGGTCGAGATTGAGGAAGGCGATGATGTAGCCTTCGAGCAGCTCCAGCCGCTGCGCGATCTTGTCCAGCCGGTGCCGGGCACGGCGTTGGAGGATGTCGATCTGGTGGACGACCCAGTGCTCGAGCAGTTCCTTGAGCCCCATCACCATCGGGGTCCGGGTCGCATCGAGTACATTGAGGTTGAGCCCGAAGCGGGTCTCCAGGTCAGTCAACTTGTAGAGGCTTTCCTTGAGCAGCTCCGGTTCAATATTGCGGCTCTTCGGCACCAGCACGATCCGGACCCGCTCGTCGCTTTCGTCGCGCACGTCTTCCAGGATCGGCAGCTTCCGGTCAGCGATCAGCTGGGCGATCTGCTCGATCAGCTTGCCCTTCGCCACCATGTACGGAACTTCGGAAATGACGAGCTGGTACTGCCCGCCGCCCAGCCGCTCGATCCCGGCCTCGCGGTCCTCTTCCTTCTCCGCTTCGGCGGCATGGAAACGCCCCCGCACCCGGAAGCTGCCCCGTCCCGTCTCATATGCCGCTGAAATGGCGGCCGGGCTGTCCACGATCACGCCGCCCGTCGGCAGGTCCGGCCCATGGAACAGCTCCATCAGGCGCGCATGCTCGACATGCGGGTTGTCGATCAGCTCCAGCGTGGCGTCGATGATTTCGGCAACGTTATGGCTTGGGATCGAGGTCGCCATGCCGACCGCGATGCCGGTTGCGCCGTTTGCCAGCAGGTTCGGAAACAGGCCCGGGAACAGCTCCGGCTCCTGCTCCTCCCCATTATAGGTCGGGATGAAATCGACGGTGCCTTCGTCGAGCCCCGCCATCAGTTCCATCGCCGTGCGCGTCAGCCGCGCTTCGGTGTAGCGATAGGCCGCGGCGTTATCGCCGTCGATATTGCCGAAATTACCCTGCCCCTCGACCAGCGGATAGCGCAGCGCGAAGTCCTGTGCGAGGCGCACCATCGCGTCATAGACGCTGGCATCGCCATGCGGATGATACTTGCCGATCACGTCGCCCACCACGCGGGCCGACTTCTTGAAGGCGTTGGCGGGATCGAGCTTCAACTGCCGCATCGCCCAGAGCAAGCGGCGGTGGACCGGCTTCAGCCCGTCGCGCAGGTCCGGCAGAGACCGCGCCGTGATCGTGGACAGCGCATAGACGAGATAGCGCTCCGAAAGCGCGGAATCGAACGGGGCGTCGACAATCGCGTCGAAGGGATCGGCAGAGTCGTCATCGGTAGTGGTGGCCATGCGGCCGCCCTATCACCGGGCGGCGCGGTGCCAAAGCGCGGATCGCCAGCAATCCACCGGAGGTTCTCCGCTCATGGCAGAAGGCGGTGTGTTCAGCGCGGTCAGTAAGCCTGTGCATCGCGGCTTTCGCGCGGGATGCGGACAGTCAGACCGTCGAGCTCGGCCGTCAGCACGATCTGGCAGGAAAGCCGGCTGGTCCGCTCCACGGCGGCAGCAAGGTCCAGCATGTCTTCCTCGTCATCGCTCGCTTGCTCGAGCCGGTCGAACCACGCCGGGTCGACGAGGACATGGCAGGTGGAGCACGCCATCTGCCCCTCGCAGGTCCCTTCCAGTGGCATGCCCGCCGCCTGCGCCACCTCCAGCAGCGGCATGCCCTCTGCGGCTTCAGCTTCCACTTTACCGCCATCGGCGGTGATGAAGGTGATCCTTATCATCGCTAGCCTTGCGCGTGTGCAGCATGATTGATTTTCGCGGCAGCGGCCTCCAGCTCCTCCAGCGTGGTGTAGCGGCCGAGGCCGATCCGGACCGAGCCCCGGGCCTCCGCCTGGCTCAGCCCCAGCGCCCCCAGGATGCGGCTGGGCATCTTCGTCTCGCTGGCGCAGGCCGAGCCCGCCGAGAAGCACACGTCCCGAACGTCGGACATCAGGCGCGGCACGTCCAGCCCCTCTCGGCGGAGATTGAGATTGCCCTTCCACCGGTGCCGCTCGCTGCCATTGAGCGCCCAGTCGCCGAACAGCTCGCGCGCCCTTGCCCACAGCAGGTCCATATGCGCGGCGTCCGCCTCCATCCGCTCATTCGCAAGGCGGGCCGCGGCGCCGAAGCCCGCGCAGAGCGCCGGGCTGAGCGTGCCGGAGCGCAGCCCATCCTCCTGCCCCCCGCCAGTGACGATCGGCTCGATCTCCACGCCGTCCCTGATCCACAGCGCTCCGATCCCCTTGGGCCCGTACATCTTGTGCGCGGTGATGGCGATCATGTCCGCATGCGCCGGCGGCGCGATCTTGCCCGCCCCCTGCACCGCATCGCAGACGAACAGCGCGCCCGCCGCCCGCGCCCGCTCCCCCAGCGCATCGACCGGCTGGATCGTCCCGATCTCGTTATTCACCTGCATCACCGAAACGAGGGCGACGCCCTGCGGCAGTTCGGCCTGCGGATCGACCAGCCCTTCGGCTCCGACCGGCAGGATCGCCAGCTTCCCCGCGACTGCCTCCGCGGTTCGAAGCACGGCCGAATGTTCGATCGCCGAAATCGCCATCACGCCGCGCTCTCGCCCGGCGCGGCTGCCCCTGATCGCCATGTTGAGCGCCTCGGTCGCGCCGCTGGTGAAGATCACCCGACCGCCCTCGGGGAGCAAGGCCGCGACCTGCTCCCGCGCGACCTCCACTGCCGCCGCCGCCTGCCTGCCCAGCCGGTGGGAGCTATGCGGATTGCCGAAGCCGGTCCCCTCCGCCCCCTCCAGCCAAGGGAGCATCGCAACCTTCGCTTCGGGAGCGAGCGGCGTCGTCGCCTGATGGTCGAGATAGATCATGCCGCCTTCTCCGCCGCCTGGCGCGCCATGGCGATCCAGGCATCGACAAAGCGCTCAACCTCCGCGCGCGTGGTGTTCCAGCCGAAGCTGACGCGGATCGTGCGCGCCGCCACCTGCGGATCGAGCGCCATGGCTTTGAGCACATGGCTCTGCTTGAGGCTTCCCGACGAACAGGCACTGCCTTGCGACACCGAAATGCCGGCCATGTCGAAACGCATCAATTGCGCGCTGCCCGAGACGCCCGGCATGGCGAGCGCCTCGATATAGGGCGTCGGGTGCGCGACGATGTCGGCCAGCCTCGTGCCGCCAAGTTCGGCCGCCGCTGGCGCGAGCCGCTCCGCAATCGGTGCAAGCACCTGCGGATCGACATAGGGCTGCGCGCAGGCCTCCAGCGCGGCGGCAAAGCCGAGCGCGCCGGGCAGGTTCTCTGTTCCACGGCGATAGCCCCTTTCCTGCCCGCTGGATGGTTCGAGCATCGCGAAATCCTTCACCAGCAGCGCGCCGATCCCCGGCGGCCCGCCCAGCTTATGCGCCGATACGATCACCATGTCCGCCTCTTGCGGCAGAGCGAGCTTCCCCGCCGCCTGCGCCGCATCCACCACCACGAGCCCGGCACTCTCGCGCACCAGGGCGGCGACGCCCGCGATGTCCTGCGCATTGCCGGTTTCCGAATTCACAGCCTGCACCGCCACGACCGGCGCGTATTGCCCTTCCAGCGCGTCGGCCAGTTCGTCGAGGTCGAGCGCGCCGTCGCCGCGGACCGGCAGGCGTTCCGCGTCGGGCGCAGCCTGCAACACCGCCTCGTGCTCCACCTGGCTGACGAAACGCGCGCCGCCCTTGGCTCGCGTGAGCCCGATCTGCGCCCCCTCGCTCGCGCCGGAGGTCAGGATCACTTCCCCGTCCCAGCCGAGCGCGGCCTTGATCCGCGCGCGCGCATCCTCCAGCGCGGCGCGTGCCTTGCGCCCTTCGGCATGCGGGCTCGAGGGGTTGGCCCAGATCGCCAAGCCTTCACGCACTGCCGCTTCCGCTTCAGGGCGGATCGGCGTGGTCGCGGCATGATCGAGATAAATGCGTGTCGGCAAAGGGCTGTCTGCGCTCGGCAATTGCGAAAATCGGGGCTCGTCCTATATACGCACCAACTTCCCGCGCGCCAGCCGCGCATCCAACGTCAATTTGTCAGAGCCGCATATGCCCTCAGTTATCTTTCCCGGTCCCGAAGGCCGTCTAGAAGGTCGTTTCCAGCCCGCCCTGCGCCCACGCGCGCCGGTCGCCATGATCCTCCATCCGCACGCGCAGGCCGGCGGCACGATGAATGATCGCATCGTGCAGCGCCTGTACAAGACATTTGTCGATCGCGGCTTTGCGACGCTGCGCTTCAATTTCAGGGGCGTCGGCCGCAGCCAGGGCAGCTTCGACAATGGCGTGGGCGAGCTTTCCGATGCCGCGTCCGCGCTGGACTGGGTCCAGTCGATCCATCCCGAAGCGCAGACGACCTGGATCGCCGGGGTCAGCTTTGGCGCGCTCATCGGCATGCAGCTGCTGATGCGCCGGCCGGAAATCCGCGGCTTCATCTCGGTCGCTCCGCCGGCCAACATGTACGATTTCAGCTTCCTCGCCCCCTGCCCCGCCTCGGGCATCATCGTGCAGGGCGCGGCCGACACGGTGGTGCAGCCGCAGGCGGTGCAGAAGCTGGTCGACAAGCTGCGCACGCAGAAGCACATCACCATCCATCACGACGAGATCCCGCGCGCGAACCACTTCTTCGAGCATGAGCTGGAAGATCTGATGCTGTCGGTCGACAATTATCTCGACTTCCGGCTTTCGCCCGATTGCCCGATCAAGTGACGCTGGCCGCCGGGTGAGCGGCCCTGCGCGGCCGCGCCGTGCAATCGTCACAACCCGGTTCAGGGTTCATTTCTCCGGATGGGCAACTGCTCTACGGGGAGGAATGGATGCTGAACCAAGTTCAGCATGATGACTGAGAGCGAAGCTTCCGCTTACCTCGGACCCCATCATCCCCGGTCATCAATCCCGCTTGTCGCCACCTTCGAATCGTGTAATGTTATAACATAGTAACGGTCGCCAGCATTCCGGAGTTCTCCCAACAACAAAGGGCGGCCGGGAAGGAGAGTGTGCCATGGCTTATGCAGATCGTCAGACCGCCGCCAGCCGCGCTGTTTCGATCGTCACCGTCGCCACCGTCCACGCAGCATTCGGCGCCGCCCTGATCTACGGTTTCGCGCCGGAGATCGTCGACATGGTCAAGCCGACGCGAACAGCCACCTTCAACGTCCCGCCCGAACCGGCCGAGCCACCACCGCCAGCAGAGAGGCCGGACAACGACACATCCAGCGTGATCACCGCCCCGCAGCGTCCGATCGAACTTTCTCCGATACGCCCGAACGTTCCCGTGCCGGACATCACCCTGCCGCCTTTCGAGGTGCCAAAGCTCGTTACGCCGCCAGTGGATATCAGCCCTCCGGTTGCGGCCATTCAACCCACATCCCCGGTGCCGGCCAACGACATGGCGCGGTGGGCCACTGCCAGCGACTATCCCGGCCGCGCGTTGAAGGCGGAACGGCAGGGCACGAGCCACTTTCGCGTGGTCGTGGGCACCAACGGCCGGGTCAAGAGCTGCGAGATCACCCGATCGAGCGGCTCGGAAGAACTCGATGAAGCGACCTGCACGCTCGTCAGCAGGCGAGCGCGCTTCGAACCTGCGACCAACGAGCAAGGCGAAAAGGCAGTCGGCACATTCTCGAGCGCAATCCGCTGGCAACTGCCGGAGTGAACTGAGGGGAATGACGAAGAGGGGGACTGCGAAGGAAGGTTCCCCCTTCATCCTTCGCCATTCCGGAAACCGCTTTCCTGCGGCTACTCCTCGATCACCAGCTCTTTCTCGGCCGGGGCGACGCCGCTTTCATCCGGCAGCGTCCAGATCAGCACATTGACGATCGCCACCAGTGCCAGCAGCACCATCAATCCAGCCTGCTGCAGGCGCCCGCCTTTGCGCCACAGCACAAAGGCGCCGATCAGAAGCGCAATGGCAAGAAGCACCAGGAGAGAAAGAACGGCATTCAGCATGGTCATCGCCTAACCGTCTTTCGCCGCGCGGGGAAGCGGCAAGTCGGTGATTTGACAGCGTCAAACCTGCGCGACACACACCGGGGATGCACACATCGCTTCCCGTGACAGCAACCCGCCGCGAGCTTCTTGCCGGCCTCGGGGCGGGCCTCTCCACCGCCGCTCTTGCCGGCTGCGCGCCTCGCGCGGCCGCACTGGCTTCAACGCCGGCCGCCGATGCAGCGGCGCTGCTCGACGAGGTGGCGTGGAACCTGATCGAGCTCGAGCCGGGCAGCGCCACCAGCCTGGGCATCGACAATGGCGAACATGCCTATCTTCGATCCCGCCTGGGCGATAGCTCGCCGGAAGGGATCGCCCGGCTATCCGCGGTTCTGGCAGCCGACCTCGCCCGCGTGCGCAGGGTTGATCGTGAAGGGCTGGATCCATCGACCCGCACCAGCCTGGAAGTGATCGAAAGCGCCTATTCCACCGCGCTGGAGGGCCTTGCCCTGCCCTATGGCGATGTCGCGGTGGGGGGATGGCGCAACGCCCCCTATGTCGTGATCCAGAATGTCGGCGCCTATCTCGACGTGCCGCGCTTCCTCGATTCCGAACATCCGGTGAGCACCCGCGAGGATGCCGAGGCCTATCTCTCCCGGCTGGAGGCGTTTCCTCGTGTCCTTGACGGGGAACTGGAGCGGATGCAGGCGGCAAGCGCGCTTGGCGTGATCCCGCCGGACTTCCTGCTTGACCGTGCCATCGCCCAGATGGAAGCGACGCTGGCCGATGCGCGGCAGGGCGGCGGGCTCGTCACCGCGCTGACGAGCCGCACGGCCGACATTCCGGGCAACTGGGAAGAGGCCGCGCGCCGGATCGTCACCGGCTCCGTCACTCCGGCGCTGGAACGGCAACTCGCTGCGCTTCGCGCGCAGCGGCAGCAGGCTGGCGGCGATCCTGGAATGTGGGCGCAGCCCGGAGGCGAGGCATGGTACGCATGGGCGCTGAAAGCGAGCACCACGACTACGCTGAGCGCGGACGAGGTTCACCGCATGGGGCTGGAGCAGCTGGACGAGATCCATGCGCGGATGGATACGATCCTGCATGGGATCGGCTATCGCGAGGGCAGCGTCCCGCAGCGGATGATCGCGCTGGCCGAAGATCCCGCGTTCAAGTTCGCGCCCGGCGATCCCGGGAGGGCCGAGATCATGGCCTTCATCCGCGAGCGGATCGACTGGATCGCGGCCCAGATGCCGCGCGCCTTCCGCCGGCTGGTTGATCCCAGGCTGGAAGTCCGCCGACTGCCCCTGTCGGAGGAACCGGGCGCGCCGAGCGCCTATGGCGGGGCTGGATCGATCGACGGCAGCATTCCCGGCCGGATGTGGATCAATCTGCGCACGACCGATCTCCACCGCAAATACGATGTCCCCACGCTGGTCCATCACGAGGCGATCCCGGGCCACATCTGGCAAGGCGAATATTCGAACCGCATGCCGCTGATCCGGTCGCGTCTGGCGTTCAACGCCTTCTCCGAGGGATGGGCGCTCTATGCGGAGCAACTTGCGGACGAGCTAGGCGCCTATGACGAGCATCCCGCATGGCGGCTGGGCTATCTGCAGGACCAGGCGTTCCGCGCGAGCCGGCTGGTGGTGGATACCGGGCTGCACGCCAAGCGCTGGACACGCGAGCAGGGCGTTCGGTTCTTCGTCGAGCGGAACGGACGGAACGTGGAGGAGGTCTCCAGCGAGGTCGACCGCTATTGCAGCTGGCCGGGCCAGGCCTGCGGCTACAAGGTCGGTCATACGGAAATGGTCCGCCAGCGCGACCTTGCCAAGGCCGCACTGGGGAACCGGTTCGATGTGAGGGACTTCAACCAGGCGATTGTCGATGGAGGAAATGTACCTCTAGATGTTCTCGCCCGGAACGCGGCGCGTTACATCGCCGCGCAAAGTTGATCCTCAGATTTCTTCGTCCACCTCATGAGAGACGGACTGCAGGTCTTCGCCTGCACCTTCAACTGTATTGCAGGCAACCACCGCCAATGAGAAAAGACCGGCGGTCACCGCGGCAATGATCTTGCGTGTCATTGGACACTCCTGTTTCCACTACTGCAGATAGAAACCACCAGAGCGAAGTCCGTTCCTTCTGGCGGGAGGTGGGTGATGCCCCTGCGGCGGCATTCGGTCGCACAGGGAAAACCGCCCGCCTCTGGCCAGGCGGGGCGGTACAACGTTGCTCAAATATCACAGTTCCCGGGCACATCGTTGAGTTGAGAAACTTTCCCGGCGCGGCGGCGTTACCGGCGCATCCGCCCATTTTTGGGAAGGGTTTTAGTGACTTACCCACATTCCGGCAAAAAGGCCCACTCACATGACGTACAGATATCTCCTAGCACTCACCGCAGCGTGCAGTATCGCGTCGCCGGCTCTCGCGCGTGACGGTCAAGTTTACGCCGAACTCGACGGCGGTATCATGACCGCCGAGGATTTCGATCTGGAGGATTTGACCACTCCTATCGACCCCACCAACGAACTCGACACGGAAACCGGCTTCGACATCGGCGGGATCGTCGGCTACGATTTCGGCCTTCTGCGGCTCGAAGGTGAAGTCGGCTATCGCCGGGCATCCAATGATGAATTGAGCACGCCGGGTCTCACCATCGGGGACGATGATCTGGGCGGCCATGCGAGCGCGCTCAGCTTCATGGTCAATGGGCTGCTCGACATTGGCCCGGACGACGGAGTGCAGCTCTTCGCCGGTGGCGGCGCGGGCATCGCCCGTGTGGAGCACACGATCAACAATTCCGCCGGCGTCATGCTGATGAGCGACGATGCCACCGAGTTCGCCTGGCAGTTGCTGGGCGGCGCTCGGGTGCCGATCAGCGACAAGTTCGATCTCGGCGTGAAGTACCGGTACTTCAAGGTCCCGAACTACGAGATAGCCGGTAACGACGGCCTGGTAGAGACGGACTGGGCTTCGCATTCGCTGCTGGCCACCCTGGCAATGAATTTCGGCGGATCGGAACCGCCGCCGCCCCCGCCGCCGCCGGCACCTCCGCCTCCGCCCCCGCCTCCGGCACCTCCGCCTCCGCCCCCGCCGCCGGCGCCGACGTGCAATAGCGGGCCCTACATCGTGTTCTTCGATTGGGACCGTTCGGACATCACGCCTGAGGCAGCAGCGATCCTCGACAATGCGGTCACGGCTTACGGCAGCTGCGACAACGTCCCGATCATGCTGGCCGGCTATGCCGACCGCTCGGGCAGCGCGAGCTACAATGTCGGCCTGTCACAGCGGCGCGCGGATGCGGTCGAGGCGTGCCTCACCGGCAAGGGCATTCCGCAGGCTGCGATCAGCAGCGAGGCATTCGGTGAAACCAATCCCCGCGTTCCCACCGCGGACGGTGTGCGCGAGCTGCAGAACCGCCGCGTGGAGATCACCTACGGCCCCGGTTCGGGCATGTAAGATCGTCCAACCAGCCAAAGGTTGGTTGATAGGGGAAGGCCCGGGGGAAACCCCGGGCCTTTTTGCATGAGCGGGCTTTCAGGGGCGGATCGACTTGCCTGCGCCGCTGTGCCAACACGCGATTGCCTCCCCCGCCAAGGTATGGAAAGGCTCGCCCGCATCAAGGAGAGACCCATGCCTGCATTGCGTTCCGATATCGATCCCGACGGCCTGCTCGAATTCTCGGTGGTATTCACCGATCGCTCGCTCAATCACATGAGCCAGACGTTCCAGCGCGTGATGCACGACATCCACGAAACGCTGTGCGAAGTCTACAATGCGAAGCGAGCAGTGATCGTCCCCGGCGGCGGAACCTATGCGATGGAAGCGGTGGCGCGCCAGTTCGCCACCGATGCCAAGGCGCTGGTGATCCGCAACGGCTTCTTTTCCTATCGTTGGAGCCAGATCTTCGAGGCTGGCGCGATCCCGGCGCAGGAAGTGGTCCTGAAGGCCCGCCGGACTGGCAATCGCGGCGCCGATGCGCCTTTCGTCCCGCCGCCGATTGCAGAGGCGGTCGCGGCGATCGAGGCGGAGCGGCCCGACGTCGTCTTCGCCCCGCATGTCGAGACTGCATCGGGCATCATCCTGCCCGACGACTATCTGCGCGCCATCGTCGATGCGGCGCATGGCGTGGGCGCGCTGTTCGTGCTCGATTGCATCGCCTCGGGCTGTGCCTGGGTCGATATGGTGGCAAGCGGGGTCGACGTGCTGATCTCCGCCCCGCAGAAGGGCTGGTCCGCCCCGCCCTCCGCTGGGCTGGTAATGATGAACGACGATGCGCTCGCCCGCTGCCAGGCTGCGAAGTCCACCAGCTTCGCCATCGATTTGGGCAAATGGAACGCGATCATGGAAGCCTACCTCAACGGCGGCCACGCCTATCACGCCACCATGCCGACCGACGCTCTGCGCGTGTTCCGCGATGCGATGATGGAAACGAAGCAGATCGGGTTCGACCGGCTTCGCGACGCGCAGTGGCAGCAGGGCGACGCGGTACGCCGCATGCTGGCCGAACGCGGCGTACGGTCGGTTGCCGCCGACGGATTCGGCGCGCCCGGCGTGGTCGTTTGCTTCACCGAAGACCCGGAATTGCAGAATGGCAGCAAATTCGCTGCGCTGGGCCTCCAGATCGCAGCCGGCGTCCCGCTGATGGTAGACGAAGGCCCCGAGTACAAAAGCTTCCGTCTCGGCCTGTTCGGCCTCGACAAGCTCAAGGATGTGCCAGCCAGCCTCGCCCGGCTGGAACAGGCATTCGATCGAATATTCTGAACCCTCACCCGGCCTGCAACTTTCGCTTCATAGTGCAGGCTACGGAGCACCGATTTACGGGTCCTTATTCATTTGGTGCGAAGCCGCCGCTGAATGGGAAGGACCTTCACTTCCGAGCAGCGCAGCCGGGTGGAACCCGGCTTCGTGGCACGCCGCGGATATCTGTTCCGCATTGCGAGAACGCATGCCTGGGCCGCGGCCGCGGTGGGCATCACGTTCTGCGCGCTGCTCGACGTCGCTACCGGCGACAAGTTCTGGATGGGCCCACTCTACCTTTGCTTTATCGGGCTGGCCGCCTGGGCACTCGGCCTGAAAGAAGCTCTCGCCTGCTTCGCCGTGGCGCTCATCGTCGGCGGAATTGCGAATAGCGACAGCGTCTATCCCTATCAGACGCCGATATCGCCATGGGACTATGCACTGCGGATCCCGCCGGTGCTGGCGATGATCCTGTTGCTGGTCCATGCCCGAAATTCCTGCGAACGCGAATGGAGCCTGGCACGTACCGATCCGCTGACGGGAGCACTCAACCGAAAGGCCTTCTTCGAGCTGATCGCCTCCCTCGACCAGTCGAAACATTGGCATCTGCTGGCCTATTCCGACCTCGATGGCTTTAAGCGGCTAAACGACGAATACGGCCATGCGCGAGGGGACGAGTGCCTGCGGACATTCGCGGCCCGAGTAAGCAAGGCGATTCGCAAGGATGACATCTTCGCCAGGATCGGCGGAGACGAATTCCTGGTCTATCTGTCGGTGCGTGATGAAGCCTCGGGGAAGGCAGTGGCCAAACGTCTCCACCATGCAATGAACGCGTCGCTGGAAACGGCGGAGGAGGGTCCTGCCTGCAGCGTCGGGGCCCTGCTGCTTGCCCCCGGGCCGCGTTCGATCAATCGTGAGCTGCGCTGCGCGGACGCGTTGATGTACGATGCCAAGCGGCATGGCGGCGCCCTGGCGCTGGCGACCGGACGGGACCAGGATGGCCAGCTCGCGCTATCGGCAATCTCGCTGCTGCCGCGCGAGGCAGCGACACCGGCACCGCCGCTCCCGGGCCTCGCCGAGATGGAACGGCTCGGCCAACGCGTCCTGCGCAAAGGCATTGGCGGGCGGTCCAGCAAGGAAGCGGCCTGAGGCAGCGCCCGCCCCTATCATGCCTGGCGGTCAGCGATCTTCGGCCGCGAAGAGGAAGGTTATCAACGACGACCGCCGCCGCCGCGATCAGCGGCAGTGCGAAGCCACCATCACTCCTCCGCCGGTGACGGCGATGCAGGCGGAAGCGTGGCGGGATCCCAATGCTCGTCAGCCTTGCCGTCGACGAAGCGCCAGGTATCGAACCAGGTCGTGGTGTAGGTCTTGCCCGCCGGATCGCCAGGGATCGGCAGCTCCCGCACGAACATCACCGTCACGAAATCGCCTTCGGCCTGCACCGCAACCACCGGCGAAGTAAGCTTGTCGCAGGTCGGGGTCGGCTTTCGCTGAGCGACGTTGATGAAATAGTCCATCACGCCTTTCAGGCCCGAGGCTGCGAAGGGATTGTGCTGGATATAGCGCTCGGTGAGCCATTCCGGCGCGCGCTGCCACTGATTGCACTGGAGCAATTCGCGCACGATGTGCAGCGCCGCCTGCTTGTTACGGTGAAGCGCGGGATCGGAGCTGGTGAACAACGATTCCGGATCGGGATGGGCCACCACCGGATCACTTAACGGCTGCGTCTGCGCGGCGGCGGGCAAAGCGAGCGCCGCGCCGCTCAGCAGCAGGGGCAACGCGAACAATCGGTGCGAAGACATCGGCGATCCTTTCCGTTTTCGGCTTCTCGAACGTCCGCCGGGGCGGACGCACACCATCTACTTCTTTCCGAACAGGCCCGAGGCCATCCCGGCGATATCGTCAAGCGGGTTGCCGTCGCCGTCCCGGTCCAGCAGGTTCACGAACTGCCCCAGCGAACCCTCACCGCCGATTGCCTGCACGATCTGGTTGAGCGTGCCCGTAGAGAGGCCGGTCTGCGCCGCGGCGACATCCACCGTATTGCCTTCCATCTGATGGGCTTGCCCGAGCGCTTTGATCGCGGCTTCGGCCATCGCTGGATCGATCCCGATCTTCGATGCGAGATTGGTCACGTCGTCCGGTGCGCCGCCGATATTCTTGAGGACGGTATCGAAGATGCTCATCTGCGTGCTCCCTAGCCAGGGCCCCAGCGGACATGATGCCGCGCTGCCCGGCGGACGCAAGCGAATTGTCGCCGCGATCCTGGCGCCGATCGAGGCTCCGGAATCGAAAGGGGCACCTCGCGGCGCCCCTTTCTTATTCGCAAATTCTCTCAAGCCGTATCAGGCGGCGGGCGCAGCCTGCCGGACGCTTTCGTCCACATGATCTTCAAACTGCGCGAAGTTGTCGACGAACAGCTCCACCAGCTTCTGCGCGGTGCGATCGTAATCGGCCTTGTCCGCCCAGGTCGAGCGCGGATCGAGGATCGAGCTGTCGACGCCGGGGACGGCCACCGGCACGTCGAAGCCGAAATTCGGGTCCTTGCGGAACTCGGCATTGTTAAGCGATCCGTCCAGCGCAGCGTTGAGCAGCGCCCGCGTTGCCTGGATCGGCATGCGCTTGCCGACCCCGTATTTCCCGCCGGTCCAGCCGGTATTGACCAGCCAGCAGGAGACGCCGCCCTTGTTGATGCGGTCCTTCAGCAGGTTGCCATAGACGCTGGGATGCCGGGGCATGAAAGGCGCGCCGAAGCAGGTGCTGAAGGTCGCCTCCGGCTCGGTCACGCCGATCTCCGTACCCGCGACCTTGGCAGTGTAGCCGGACAGGAAGTGATACATCGCCTGATCGGGCGTGAGCCGCGCGATCGGCGGCAGCACGCCGAAGGCATCGGCAGTGAGCATGATCACATTGGCCGGCACGGGGCCGAGATTCTCTTCCGAGCTGTTCGGAATGAAATCGATCGGATAGGCGCCGCGCGAATTTTCGGCGAGCGAAGCATCGTCCAGATCGAGCTCCCGCGTCGCTTCGTCCATCACCACGTTTTCCAGCACCGTGCCGAAGCGGCGCGTCGTAGCGTAGATTTCCGGCTCCGCCTCTTCCGAGAGGCGGATCATCTTGGCGTAGCAGCCGCCTTCGAAATTGAACACCGCCGTATCCGACCAGCCATGTTCGTCATCGCCGATCAGCGTGCGGCTGGCGTCGGCCGAAAGCGTCGTCTTGCCGGTGCCCGACAGGCCGAAGAATACCGCCGTCTTCCCATCCGGGCCAATATTGGCAGAGCAGTGCATCGGCATCACGCCGGAGGCCGGAAGCAGGTAGTTGAGGATGCCGAACACGCCCTTCTTCATTTCGCCGGCATATTTCGTGCCGCCGATCAGGATCAGCTTTTCCGTCATGTTCACGGCGATCACCGTTTCGCTGCGGCAGCCGTGCCGCTCGGGATCGGCGCGGAAGCTCGGCAGGTCGATGATCGTGTAATCGGGCTCGAACCCTTCCAGCTCATCCGCCGAGGGCCGCACCAGCAGCGTGCGGATGAACAGGTTGTGCCAGGCGAGCTCGTTGATCACGCGCACCCGCACCCGGTGTTCCGGCTGCGAGCCGCCGAACAGGTCCGCCACGTAAAGCTGGTCCTTCTCGCCCAGCGCTTTCAGGAAGTCCTGCTTGAGCGCCGCGAAATGCTCAGGCGACATCGCGACATTGGTCTTGCCCCACCACACCGTATCTTCGGTCTCGGCGTCGCGGACGATGAACTTGTCCTTGGCGGAACGGCCGGTGTGCTTACCCGTCTCCACCACCAGCGGCCCGTGGGCGGCAAGGCGGCCTTCCCGATTCCTCAATGCGTGCTCGATCAAAGGCGCCGTACCGAGATTGGCGTGAATGGTGGCGCTGGTAGGAAGTTCGATCTGGGATTGAGGGGCCGTCAAATGTGTTCTCCACGCCGTTTTCGGGCAGCATTTGCCCGGGTTCTGCAACATAACGAGATACAACTGCGCATAGTCGGCGGAATGGATTCAGTCAATTTGCACAAGGCCCTGCAAAAATATCGTTTTATTTCCGCTTTTTACCGCACCAGCGCTGCAGCATGACTCGGCAAGCTCGTTGTCTATTTGCAAGCACAACGCTACTCCGATGCCAAGGTTTCACGGAGATTTCACGCCGCGCATGGGCGACGAAGCAGAGCAGAACCGCGAATGCGATCCACCCCCGCCCCCGGGGGAGCAGCGGCAAGTCGTCGCGCTGGTCGACGATGACCGCAACATCCTCGCCAGCGTGTCCATCGCGCTGCAGTCGGAAGGCTTCGCGACGCGCGTCTATTCGGACGGTGCGGCTGCGCTGAAGGCGCTGAGCGAGAACCCGCCCGACCTTGGCGTGTTCGACATCAAGATGCCGCGCATGGATGGCATGGAACTCCTCCGCCGGCTGAGGGAGACCTCCTCCGTTCCCGTCATCTTCCTCACCAGCAAGGATGACGAGCAGGATGAGGCGGCCGGCCTCGCCATGGGTGCCGATGACTACATCGCGAAGCCGTTCAGCCAGAAACTGCTGATCGCGCGGATAAGGGCGATCCTGCGCCGAAGCGCGATGGCGCAGGCGCCCTCCGACAGCGGCGAGGATAGCGGCAACGACGAGGGGACGGAGGCGGAACTGACCCGCGGCAGGCTGCGGATGGATCCGGCGCGGCATCGGGTGAGCTGGGACGGCAAGCCCGTATCGCTTACCGTCACCGAATTTCTGATCCTCGACGCGCTGGCCGCGCGCCCCGGAGTGATCAAGAGCCGCAACCAGCTGATGGACGCAGCCTATCCCGACGATGTCTTCGTCGACGACCGTACGGTCGACAGCCACATCAAGCGGATGCGGCGCAAGTTCCGCGCAATCGATCCGGAATTTTCGGCGATAGAAACGCTGTACGGCGCGGGTTACAGCTTCACGGATGGCTGACCCAGTACCCTCCGAAAGGGAGGACGCCCAGCGCTGGCTTCGCCGCTTCGAGCGGCCGATATTCGCTGTGCGCACCTCCCTCACCAGCCGCATCCTTGCGGTCAACATCATTGCGCTTGCCCTGCTAGGCGGTAGCTTCTTCTTCCTCGACAATTACCGCCGCCAACTGCTCGAGGAACGTTTCAACCTCGCCCGCAGCGAAGCGCAGATCACCGCGGAGGCACTGGTGGGGGTGCGGCCGGAAAGCCTCGACGCGCTGATGGTCCAGATCGGCAAGGAGCAGAACCTGCGGCTGCGGCTCTATGATGCGGACGGCACCGTGTTGAAAGACAGCTTCGCGCTTTCCGAGCCGAGCTTCACCCTGATCGATCCGGAGAGCGAACCCTGGTACCAGCACGCCGCGCGGGCGCTCGACCGGGGGATGGACGCGATCCTGGGCGCGGAGCCGGTGCCGGCCTATCGCGAGCCGGAAACGCCCGGGGCTGCCCACTGGCCCGAAATCAATCGCGCCCGGGAACTTATGCGTACCCAAGTGTTCCTGCGCTATGCTCCTGACCGCACGCCAGTCATCTCGGCCGCTGCTCCTGTCGGCACCAGGGGGCGCATGCTGCTGACCACGCGCAATGCGCCCGACATTACCCAAAGCGTGCGCGACGCCCGCCAGACGCTGGCGATCATCGTCGCGGCTGCCCTGTTCGTGTCGATCCATCTTTCGCTCTACCTCGCGCGCACGATCGTCCAGCCGCTGCGCATGCTGGTCCGTGCCGCGGTGCGCGTACGCCTGGGGCGCGACCGCGAGGTGGTGGTGCCGCGCCTGCCCGACCGGCGCGACGAAATCGGTCTGCTCGCCCGCGCGATCTCCGACATGACGAACGCCTTGCGCCAACGGATCGACGCGGTGGAAAGCTTTGCCGCCGATGTCGCCCACGAGATCAAGAACCCGCTGGCGAGCTTGCGCAGCGCGCTTGAATCGCTCGGCATGGTGGAGGAGCCGGGGCTGCGGCGCCAGCTGCGCGAAATCGCGGTGCACGACGTTCAGCGGATCGACCGCCTGGTGAGCGAGATCGCCGACGCCAGCCGGATCGACGCGGAGATGAGCCGCGCGGTGTTCGAGCCGGTCGATCTGGCTTCGCTGATCGCCAATGCGATCGGCGCGCGCGAGCATCGCAAGGAGAACGCCGGCCATTCGATCACCGTAACCCGGCGGGAGCCCGGCCCCTTCGTGGTGATGGGCGTCCCCGCCAGGCTTGAACGCGTGGTCGAGAACCTGCTCGACAACGCGGTGTCGTTCTCGCCGCCAGAGGGGACCATCTCCATCACCATCAGCTCGCGCGCCGACACGGTCGAGGCGGAATTGTGCGACGAAGGCCCCGGCATCCCGGAATCGGAGCGGGAGAAGGTCTTCCAGCGCTTCCACTCTTTCCGGCCCGAGGCGGAAGGCTTCGGCGATCATAGCGGGCTGGGCCTGGCGATCGCGCGAGCGATCGTCGAGGCGCATGATGGCACATTGACCGTGCACGACCGCCCCGATGGCGCACAGGGCGCCTGCTTCGTCATCAGCCTGCCTGCCGCCGAAGCGCCATGAACTGGACCGTCCGTCAGGCGAGCTGCGTGGCCATCGGCGCGCGGGCGGTGCTGATCGAAGGCCCGCCGGGCAGCGGCAAGTCGAGCCTCGCCCTCGCCCTGATCGACAGGGGCGCAACGCTGGTCGGCGATGACGGCGTCACGCTCCAGACACGCGCTGGTCAGCTCTGGGCGTGGCCTCCGCCGAACATCACCGGCAAGCTCGAGATCCGCAATGTCGGGATCATCGACCTGCCAACAGCGGCGGCCCCGGTGGCTCTCGCCCTCATGCTCGATCCGGATGCACCGCGCCACGTCGAGGCAGCGGAGCATGTGACGATAGAAGGGCACGAGATTCCGCTTCTACGGCTTTGGCCCGGCAGCCCCGTACAGGCTTTGCGTGCAGAGTGGGCGCTGCGCCTGTACGGCCTGCGGTAGCCCCAGGGCGGGACAAACTCTTCCCCCCTCTTCCCTTTCTCACGCGACAGGCGCAAATCGCGCTCAATGCCTGATGAGTCCCCCCAGCTCAGCCCAGTCGAGCCACAGCGAATCCTGCTGGTCACCGGAATGCTCGGTGCCGGCAAGACGACCGCGCTGCGGGAACTCGAAGACCTCGGCTGGGAAGCGATCGACAATTTCCCGATCCGCCTGCTCGACCGCCTGATACGCACCGAGCCGGGGAAGGACGCGGACATCCGCGCACCGCTCGCCATCGGCTTCGATTCTCGCACGCGCGGCTTCGCCCCCGGCGCGATCATCGATCAGGTCAAACAGATCTCCGCGCGCGACGACCTCGACATAACCACGCTGTTCCTGGACTGCGCGGCGCATGAGCTGGAGCGGCGCTATAACGAGACCCGCCGGCGCCATCCGCTGGCAAGCGGCATCCCGGCGGCGGACGGGATCGCGGCCGAGCGCGAGCTTATGGAACCGCTGCGCCGCTGGGCGGATGCGGTGATGACGACCACCGACTTTTCCACCAACGAGCTCCAACAGGCGATCCGCGAGCAGTTCGGCGCGGAAGCGGACAGGCAGATGACGGTGACGGTCAGCAGCTTCGGCTTTGCACGCGGCGTTCCAGTCGCGGACCTCGTCTTCGACATGCGCTATCTCGACAATCCGCATTGGGACCCGCAGCTGCGCGACCTCACCGGGCTCGACGAGCCGGTCGGCACACATATCATGCGAGATCCCGCCTTCGAGAGCAGTTTCGGCAAGATCCGCGATCTCCTGCTCGAATTGCTTCCCCGCTACGCCGCGCAGGGGAAAAGCTATGTCAACATCGCCTTCGGCTGCACCGGCGGGCGCCACCGCTCGGTCTTCGTTGCCGAAGAGATCGCGAAGGCCTTGCGCAGCGAGGGGTTTTCGCCCACTGTCCGTCATCGCAATCTCGGTTCGCGTGCTGCCGAATTGATAGAAGGGCCGCAGCAGCCGTGAGAACGAGAGCGCCTCTTTGGCTTGTCCTCCAAAGCAGTGAGGTGCCACTGGTAACCATGCTTGCACGTGCGGCCTCCAGGTTTGAAAGCTGTTTTCCCGCATGATCGGAATGATTTTGGTGACCCACGGCCGGTTGGCCGAGGAGTTCGTAAGAGCGATGGAGCATGTGGTCGGGCGCCAGGACGGCGTTGCCACCGTGTGCATCGGGCCGAATGACGATGTCGAAGCGCGGCGCAAGGAGATCGCGGATGCGATCGAGCAGGTGGACGCCGGCGAAGGCGCGGTGATCCTGACCGACCTGTTCGGCGGCACCCCTTCCAACCTCGCGATCTCGCTGATGCAGGAAGGCCGGGTCGAGGTGATTGCCGGAATCAACCTTCCGATGTTGATCCGCCTTGCAGGCGCGCGCAAAAAAATGAAGATTGCAGAAGCGGTTCGGGCGGCACGCGACGCGGGCCGCAATTATATAACCATAGCGTCCGAGTTTCTCGGACAGGAGAGCTGAAAGGCGGGGGCCGGAGTGTCGAGCCTTCCCGGGGAGATTGCCGAGTGACCACGGCGCGTCGGAGTATTGTTATCACTAATCAGCGCGGCCTCCATGCCCGCGCAAGCGCAAAATTCGTCGCCGCGGTCAGCAAGCTGCCGGGCGGAACCAATGTGACGGTGGCCAAGGACGGACACGAGGCCGCCGGCGGATCGATCCTGGGCTTGATGATGCTCGGCGCCGCGAGAGGCGATGCGATCGAGATCATCGTTTCGGGCGAAGGCGCCGAAGCGAAGCTGACCAAGCTGATCGGCCTGGTGATGGACGGCTTCGGGGAAGACTGATCGCCGCCAGAGCGGACCACCGGCTTGTCGAAGTCCGCCCCCTGCCCTAACCAGCGGCCGCCATGCGACGCACGATCACCGGATTTTCCAACCCGACGGTAAAATATCTGCGGTCGCTGCGTGAGAAGAAGCATCGCAAGCGCGAAGGTCGCTTCCTGGCCGAAGGCCTGCGCCTGCTGACCGACGCGCGCGAATCCGGCCGCCTGCCCGAATTGCTGGTGATGTCCACCGCGCGCAGCGATCATCCGCTCCTCTCCAGCCTGGAGACGGCAGTTATTGATGCCGGCGGTGACGTCGCCGAATGCGCGCCGGAGATCCTCTCCAAGATCACCGGCAAGGACAATCCGCAGGCCGTGGCGGGCGTGTTCGCCGAATTCGCCACCGGGCTCGACACGATCGACCGAGGCTCCGCGCGGATATGGCTTGTCGCACAGGCGCTGCGCGATCCCGGCAATCTCGGCACCATGCTGCGCACCGGCGACGCGGTGGGCGCGGGCGGGTTGATCCTGATCGACGATTGCGCCGATCCCTTCTCGGTCGAAGCCGTGCGCGCCAGCATGGGCGCAATCTTCACCCAGCGGCTCGCGCAGGCGCGCTGGGACGAGTTCCTCGCCTGGCTGCGGCGCGGCGATGGGCAACTCGTCGCCGCCTCTCTGCGCGATGCGCAGCCTTATCGCGGCGCGCCCTACAACGCGCCCTGCTTCCTCTTGGTCGGGAACGAATCGCGCGGCCTACCGGCAGAGTACGAGGACGCGTGCGATCTGAGGGTGACGATCCCGATGCGCGGCCGCGCGGACAGCCTCAATGCCGCCGTCGCCGCAGCGGTTCTTGCCTATGAGGCTCTCGCGGCGGTGGAAAACTGAGCGGTCCGTCGATTTCCGCCTGCCGCGTTCAGGCTCCTTTCACCCCGGCGCGCGTAAACAACGATTCATGCGCAGCTCGTCCGCCCTCCTCGCCTCGCTCCTGGCGCTTTGCGCCGGAGGCTGCGTGGCGCAGGCGGCACCCGGCCATGCGCTCAGCGGCAGCGAATGGCGCTTCCTCTCGATCGACGGCGAGGCGCCCGCCTCTGCCCAGACCAAGCTCAGCTTCGCGGAGAAAGAGCTCGGCGCCAATGTCGGCTGCAACGGCATGGGCGGCCCTTGGCGGATCGAGGAAGGCAGGCTGATCGCTGGCCCGCTGGCGCAGACCGAGATGTTCTGCGACGGCCCCGTCTGGGCTCAGGAGCAAGCGGCCAGCGCGCTGCTCGTCGCCGCGCCCGAAATCACCTTTGACGGCGGCCATATGGTCCTGCGCTCGCGCGGGCATTTCGCGGAGCTGGAGCGCGTCGGCGCAGCCGCGCAGTAAATCTCCTCGCACGACAACGCGCCCTGTTCCAAGGCCGAGCCTGCTCAATTTTCGCAGAACATAAAGAAAACATTTTCCTACAACCCCATCTGTGTTGCAGATGGATGGCTCCTTTCGCGAATCAGCCAGGAGCCATGACATGACAGACAATCTCCCCGTTCCCGCCGAGCCGCCCGCCCCTCGCCGGCGCGCAAAGCACACCCTGCCCGATTTCATCCCCGTCCCCCGCCTGAAGGACCGCAGCAATGGCTGGCGCCCGGAAGTGCAGCGCGCCTTCATCGAGGCGCTGGCGGATACCGGCAGCGTCCGCGCCGCCTGCCGCGCGGTGGGCCGCAGCGAATGCGGCGCCTACCAGATGCGCCGCCATCCCGAAGGCGCCAGCTTCCGCAAGGCGTGGGAGGCCGCGCTCGACATCGGCATCCAGCGGATCGAGGACATCGCGATGGACCGCGCGCTGAACGGCGTGGAAGTGCCGGTCTATTCCTATGGCAAGCTGGTCGGCACCCGCCGCATCTATAATGACCGGCTGCTGATGTTCCTGCTGCGCAACCGCGCGCCGAAGCGCTTCGCCGCCTCCGGCAATGGAGCGGGCGGCGGCGGGAGCGCCGGGCGCGGCGGCAGCGGCGGAACCGGCGGCATCCTCAAGGTGGTGGAAGAGCGCAAGATGCGCCGCCTCAAGAAGCTGTGGTTCGAGGAATGGCAGGCCGAGCAGATCGCCAAAAGCCCCTCCGCCGCGGAGATCCGCGCCAGCATCAACCGCAAGATCGAAGCGGTGAAGCACCGGATCGAGGCCAATACCAGCCCGCGCGCACTCAAGCTGGACCTGGTCGCTCGTGCCCAGCGGTCCGCCGATCACGAGGCAGGCTGGAGGCCCGGCAAACCCTACGAGGAATATGCCGCCCTCGCGGCCGAGTTGTTCCCCCAGATCCTCGCCCGGCTGAGCGCGGACCCGGCGAACCAGAAATGGGTCGCGTGGGATGATGGCGATGACGATGACATCGACGATCACGACAATGACAATGAAGTGCCGGAGACGCTTCTGCTGGAAGATGGCCGGTGACGTGACCCCCTGATTTTCCTCCACGCTCGATTAGAGTCCGGCCCTGATGGAAGGACGGACGAGATGAAGCGTAAGAGGTTTACAGAGGAACAGATCATCGGCGTGCTGAAGGAGGCGGA
>Ga0164243_10000142_pt1 | contig 179380 bp, 164 predicted proteins | sample OricompcompostOP_FD_108781 | JGI IMG/M metagenome (GOLD analysis project Ga0164243, IMG submission 108781) | Organic Plus compost microbial communities from Emeryville, California, USA - Original compost - Organic plus compost (OP) | ecosystem: Engineered > Solid waste > Mixed feedstock >...
AGCTAAAAACTTTCCTGGGCAGGGCTGCGGAACAAATGGGCGTAGAAAAATTTAAGGCCCGCTATTACCTCTTTCGGGATAACCTGTTTAAACAATTCCTTGCAACGGCCCATTTACCCACCCCTGAACGGCCAAAGGACGCGGTATTTGTAAACCTGCAAAACGGCACTTTTGAAATTACGGGCAAGGGTACCAGGCTGCGGGAGTTCAGGCGGGAGGATTTTATTACCTACCAACTGCCCTTTGAATATGACGAAACGGCAAAGGCCCCTTTATTTGAGCAGTACCTTAACCACGTACTACACGACAAAGACCGGCAAAAGATACTGGCGGAGTACCTGGGGTACGTATTTATACAGCCCAGCACTTTAAAGCTGGAAAAAACACTGTTATTGTACGGCACCGGGGCCAATGGTAAATCCGTTTTCTTTGAGATTGTAAACGCCCTGCTGGGCAGCGAAAACGTTTCCAGCTATTCCCTGCAAAGCCTTACCAATGATACCGGGTATTTCCGGGCCAAACTGGCTAATATGCTGGTAAACTATGCCAGTGAGATAAACGGGAACCTGGAAACGGCATTTTTTAAACAACTGGTATCCGGGGAGCCGGTAGAGGCCCGCCTACCACATTGCGCCCCCTTTATGCTTACCCATTACGCCAAACTGATATTTAACTGTAACGAGCTGCCCAAAGACGTAGAGCATAGTACTGCCTATTTCCGGCGCTTCCTGATCGTTCCCTTTGATGTGACTATACCGGAAGCCGAGCAGGACAAGGAACTAGCGGGAAAGATCATTAAACAGGAGTTGTCCGGGGTTTTTAATTGGGTATTGGATGGCTTAAACCGGCTATTAGCGCAAAAGCAATTTACCGACTGTGAAGCGGTACGCCTGCAACTGGAACAATACAAAAAGCAATCCGATAGCGTGCAAATGTTCCTGGAAGATTACAGCTATACCCCTTCACCCAATGTATATAAACCAGTAACGGAGCTATTCGCAGAATATAGAACCTACTGTTTAAATGATGGCTGTATAGCAGTAAAGAGGATCAATTTTACCAAACGGTTACTAAATGCCGGTATAAGCATTGAAAAAAAGAATATAGGGCAGGTTGCCTTTATCTGTAAAGCGCCAACATTTTAAAAAACTGTTTTTGGCCCGTCACTTTTGTCACTTCCGTCACTTTTTTATGTATTGTTCTTTCTTGTAAGGAGTGACGAAAGTGACAAAAGTGACGGCGCAGGAAAATAAATTATTTTTTATGAACGCTTACAGGTATACACTGGAACCATACAAAGGCATGAACAGCCGGTACCACTGCCCTGGCTGCGGGAAGCCCAAAGTATTTACCCGGTACATTGATACCCAAACGGGCCAGCACCTACCGGAGCAATACGGGCGCTGCGAACGGTTAAATAACTGCGGTTACTTCCTGGACCCATATAAAGACGGCTATTCCAGGCAGGTATGGCAGGCAGAACAACAGGGGCAGGGAAACTATTGTAAGCCCGGTAATCGGCCCATAAAGCCCCGGCAAACGGCTACTTCCTTTATCCCTGCTGACGTGTACCATAAAAGCCAATCTGGCTATGATCAGAATAATTTTTGCCGCTATCTGTGCAGCCTGTTTCACCAGGAAACGGCCCTTGCCTTAATGAACCGGTTTAATGTGGGTACTTCCCGTTATTGGGCCAGCGCTACGGTATTTTGGCAGGTAGATACCGGGGGACAGGTACGGAGCGGGAAAGTAATGCTATACAACGCCGGCACCGGCAAGCGGGAAAAGGAAGTACTACCGGACGGCAGCAGGAAAAGCCTTATTACCTGGGCGCATAGCGTTTTAAAGCTGCCAGATTTCAACCTGCAGCAGTGTTTATTTGGATTGCAGCAGTTAACAATCTTTCCACCCACTATGCCTGTAGCCATTGTTGAAAGCGAAAAGACGGCCATTATTGCCACCGTTTACCTGCCTAGTTTTATCTGGCTGGCATGTGGTAGCCTTACCAACCTAACCAGGGAAAAGCTACAGCCATTAACAGGGCGTAAAATAGCCCTGTTCCCGGACCTGGGCGCATTCGATAAATGGCAAGCCAGAGCCAGGGAAATACAACAGGTTTTGCCCTGCCAAATAATCGTTTCCGATCTATTGGAAACACGGGCCAGTGATGCGGATAAGGCAAACGGGCTGGATTTGGCCGATTACCTGGTTAAACGGGACCAGCAAACAGGCTGGGCGCTGGCGGATGAGGGCTACCCTTTATTTTGGGATAATCTGGTAAGGGAAAGATAGCCCCTTATATGGGGTGCGTTTGACCCCCAAAAAATCATTAGGTAAAGCCGTGAGCTGATTTGTAAGTATCTGACGCGCGTATATGACTTCGGAAAAATCTTCCAGGTTAGGAATAGTTAACATCTTGAAAATGGCGAAAACCTTAACAAAACTTAACATTTTCGGCCCAGGGAGCCTTCGGATTAATAGGATTCCCTGGAATTATTGGACATTTTTTGTTGAAATAACGATCTTACAAAACACAATACATCAAAGGATTACAGGCGAAAATACCTGTCATTATACGCCGGTTTTTGCCGAATATTCCCTAATAATTTAGGTTTCTCAAAAAGGTAAAGTATATGGCTAAGTTTCCAACATTTCCTACCACATACGAAGCAAGAAAATCATTCTCAATCAGTGACCTGCGCAAATGGGGATACCTGGTACCGGGCCAGGGGGCAAGCGGCACAATCAAATGGAGCCGGGGCGGTAACCCTATTGGCAGCATCAGCATTACAGCATACATAAATTTAACTGCGCCTTATATATCCCTGAATTATATTTTGAACCAGGAAAAGGAGATAAGCTACCGGGTATCCCTGGTAAGGGTTGCCAGTAATCTAGGGAAGGGGTATGTATGGTATTTCCGTTGTCCTTATACAAACAAGCTGTGCCGGAAGTTATACAACATTGACGGGTATTTCATGCACCGGGAAGCGGAAAAAGGATATTATGAAAAACAGGTACAGTCCAAGCATTACCGGCATATAGAAAAGACCTTTGGACCAGTATTTCAGCGGGAAAAGCTATACGAACAGCTATATGCAAAGCATTTCAGGAGATTCTATAACGGGAAGCCTACAAAGCGCTACCTGAAAATTATGGCTCGGATAAAGGCGGCGGGAAATGTTACTGAAAGCGATTTGATTAATGCAATGATAGGACATTAACCTTTTTTAGTTGCTTTGTTACCCTTCTTTTTCATGTGTGTCACAACCAGGCCAATAAGAACAAGATTGTCTATACCGATAAGGTCTGCTAATGTTGTTAGTTCTCTTAGGGTAAATTCCTCTGAATTATTGATACGCTTTGTAAGATGGGTATAATTCACACGCAAATCCTTAGCCACTACGCTTTTAGGAATGGTTTCAAATATATCAGTAAAGTTTTTTATTGTTCCCGTTTCAATAAGCACTTTAACAGTACTGTACCTCTTATCTTTCGTCATAAAGACAAAATAGGCACAAAACAAAAACATTACAGAAAATAAGTATATAATATTCTTAATAAAAGAATATTATATACTTAAATTAAGTACATTTTATTATTGAAATAGATTTTTTACCTATCTTCATATAGTTCTTTCTGTTCTTAAAAAATTAACATTAGCTTTGTCGTCTTAAAATTATTAAGCGCATTGCTTTCGTTCACGTCCTGGACCCGCGAAGAATAGGACGCGTGAAGGAGGCGGTGCCTACGCTACGGCGTGGGTACCCTTCTTTGCCGTGTCCAAAACCATCGCGGGTCCAGGGCGGCAAGTTGGGGCCTGCGCCTTTTTTATGGGCAGTTCTCCCAAATAAAGGTTACAAAAATCCAAAAACTGCCCTTACTATGTCTACACTTGATTTGTTCCCTAGTTCCCCGCAGCTCCCCGCCTATGTGCAAAAACTGATTGCTGAACATACCGAACATTTACGTCATGAACTGCAGGTAAAAGATGCGTTTATTAGGTCCTACTATCACGATATAGGTAACTACATTGGTAACATGCAAACAGCAATTGACCTTTTTAATGATGGGCATGGAGATAACGATGTACTGAACCTATTAACAACCAGTTGTAAGTTGCTAGGGGAGATCCACGAAAACATGAGATTATTCCTGAAAGGCTATCCTGACGAGGTGAAGTCGGGAAATATAGAAGTGGCAAGTTGGCTGTTGCCTCTCGTAGGATTGTACCGGCTGCATGCTGAAGGCAGAGGTATCAAAATAAAGCAGGACGTTGACAATATTAACGGCCTAACCATTGTTAGTGATCAGCTGAAATTGTCCCGTATTGTGATTAACCTGCTTGGGAATGCGATAAAATTCACGAACAGAGGGAAATCCATTTATGTAAAAGTCTACACCCGACGGACGCACTTTTACATTGAAGTACAGGATGAAGGCCTCGGCATCCCTGCCGATAAGCTAACAGACATTTTCCTGCCCTATGTGCGTTTAAATGAAACGGATAAAGGCCTGGGAATCGGACTAACGATATGCAAAGAATTGGTGGAGCTGTTACAGGGGGATATTAGTGTTACCAGCGTGTTATCTGAAGGCACCACGTTTACGGTCAGGCTGCCGTTGTCGCTACATTAAAGAATTATAAGTTTCTACGTTAAATTTCATCAACATGAACCGGGCCGCTCAATTTTGAGTGGCCTTTTTGATATATTCTTTTATGGAAACCAGCGACATTTGATAATGTGTCGGATAACGTTATACAAGGGCCTATCAAGGATAGTTTTTCCTGCAATAATGTGATAACATTGCGTTGTTCATAATATTTATTCATTTACTATCTGGTTGACTTGGCGGGGGATAACCATCCCCTGCCAAAATTCTTCCACCCTAAATCTAAAAATCCAATGAAACGATTATTCCTATGGAACGTTAGCCTGGTTGCATGTCTATTGTTGTTTTCACTACTCTTCGACCTTGAAAGCTGCCGCAAAGCTGATGATGTACTGCCCACTACCCCTGTAGCAGAAGAGGAACAAAACCTTGCCGTAAATCTAAAAGATGCTAAACAATGGTTAAACAACAAAGTGGTTGCTGAAAACGGGCGTGTAGATGTCCCCGGCGGCATTTGGGCGGAGCCAATATGGTCCGGGAATTCAGCCTATGAATTCAAGGATGGCTTCCAAATATTACGGGTAGACATGGCCGGTGATGGCTTGGGAAATTACGGCTACCGGGAAATGATCTTTTTCAAAGATTCGGTGGGCCAGGTGGATGCGGTGATTATGGAAGTGTTGGGCTTTGTGGACTACATGCAGCGAAAGGAAAAGGAGAAAGGGCCGGGTCTACCCATTAAAGAATATATTGATAGCGATGATTTTAGCGGCGATATTTACATTTATGATCTTGGGCATAACTTCCTGAAGGGACGCAGGTATAAAAGGAATGAGCTGGTTAACGAATTTATCCCGGTAACAGCAAGCGCCAGCAATGGCAGATTTCCTCCCCCTGTCCCTCCTTGTGAAGATTGCGGCCTCAATAGCGGTGGCTCCGGCGGTGGCTGGGGCACTCCTGTTAACCTGCCAGCCTTTGAAGTGACGGCTCCGGCGCTGAATAATTCATTCCCCAGCTGGTCAACCGGCGTAAGCTATCGGCCACTTGTACCCAGCCAGTTACCATCATGGAATCATAATAATTCCGGTTATGATATGCCCATTGGTGGCGGAGGGGGAGGCCATAAGAATAATAATGCTACCTCTATTAGGATTGTTAAGAATGAGATTAAAAACCCCTGCATTAAAGAAGTATTTAATAATATTTCCGATCAACAATTGCTAAATAATATTCGCTACCTTTTTTTAAATGACTTAAAAGAAGACAAAAATTTGACCTTTATATTTAGCGATGGATGGAGCGGAGGTGATAATTATACGCCTGCGCAGACCATACCTATTATTACCGGCACAACTATTACAGGATACAAAATTAATTTGAATGGGAAGGTTATATCTAAGTTCTCAAAAGAGTTGATCGCAGAAATAATACACCATGAAACAATACATGCTTGGCTAAACCAACAGAAAGGTTATAAAGTAGGACAACATGATAATATGATCAGGACATTATTAGATGACCTTGTTAAAGCAGACAGAGAAATATTTCCAAATTACTCTATTAAAGATGCGTACGCAAATGCATTATTTGGCTTCTCTGAAATGTTGAGGTTTGAGGACTCGAAAGAGATATTCAAAGACAAATTGAAAGAATATAATCTTACTTTAGAAGAATGCGAAACTATTTATAGGAAATATAGTTTAGGAGATAGCAGTGGTAAAAAACTTGGTACACGTTGTAAGTAATAAAATATAATACCATGCAGTTCAATCGAAAAAAAATATTGCTTGTGCTCTTTTCCTTGATCATAATGCAATATGGCTATATACACGCCCAAAAAAAAATTACATTAGAAACATTACCTTATTATCTCCGGGATTCAATAATACGCCACGATACGTTGAGTATATGTGAGCTAGGTTTATATCTAATGAAGTTTAAAATTCAGGATTCCAAAATAGTTAACGTGCATTTTTCAGAAGGGACACTTTCACTAATCAAAACTACTATTACTAATGGAATCGATAATATAAACAAGAGCTCCTCTATAGAATACAACAAGGAATATGAAAATAGATTATATATTATACCTATTTTCATCAATATGGAAACATGTGGACGAAAGGGCTTTGAATATCTATTAGAGGGAAAAGATACATTACAAGCAATGAATGGGAATCCAAGAAGAGATAGCATACTTGCTAAACTACGGGGATACAAGAAAAAACATCCGGTTTCAGAACGATTGTTTGAGTCAAGCGCTAACCTATTGGAGTTTGATGATGGAACCGTCCTAAGCAACAAGGATTGCCGGGTATTGGACAAGATTCTTTTACAAGCAATATATTAAAGACTCCCTCAATTAGAAAAATACTTTAAACAAAAGGGGCCCGATCTTGGGCCCTTTTTCATTCCCGCCCATGTTAGGTAATTTGTTAGGTACTCAAACAAAAAGGGCTTCAGCTAATCCGCTGAAACCCTTTACTGTTCTGTGGTCCCACCAGGGCTTGAACCTGGGACCCCCTGATTATGAGTCAGGTGCTCTAACCAACTGAGCTATAGGACCGGTCCCTTAGGACAAATTACTTTATATCTGCTTTTTTGGGTGTCCCTTTTCAAGGGAGGGCAAAATTAATTATTTTTTATTCAATTAGCCACAAATTTTTATTGCTTTTTCTGAAGCCCCCGCGTATTGTTCTCCAATACAATAAACGGCGGCCCATTTCGCCAGTGGGCACCCAGCCCCGGAAAATTGACCGGCGCCTGCGAGAAATTACCCAGCACCACATCCGTATCCCCGTCGCCATCCAGGTCAGCAGCGTCCATACAGATCCAGTGGCCCAGTTTGGCCGCCGGCAAGGTGTACGCGGTAAAGTTAAACCCGCCCTGATGCTCAAGATACAGCAGGGCTTCCTGCGGCTGACTGGCATAGTCCGCAAAAAAGGAGATGGTCAGCAGGTCTTCATCCCCGTCCAGGTCAAAGTCACGGGCCACCGCCTTGTAACAGCCGTTTACGGGATAAAAGTACACCTGCTCAAAACGGTGATCGCCCCGGTTACGGTAAATGTAAACGCCATGATAGGCTTTCAGCACCCGGGAGTCGTCCGCATTGTCCCCGCAGGTGTAGATAATGTCCTCCTGCCCGTCATGGTCCACATCCTGCAGGGCAAAGCTGCTGGAGCCATATGCGGGCGGAAACTGCAGCACCTGCCGGGAAGCAAAGCGGCCATTGCCGGCATTCTCCAGGTACCAGATGCTTTCATCGCCCTGCGTCATCAGCACCCATATGTCAGGCCGGCCATCCTGATTGCTGTCGCGTATAAAGGCTTTAATGGCGCCGGGCTGCGGCAGCAGCAGGTGCTCCTGTACGGCCGTCTGCCCGGCGGTATCCAGCTCCAGCCAGGCCAGGTAGCCCCGGTTAAAGCCAAAACCGCATACCAGCAGGTCGGTATGGCCGTCCCCGTTAAGGTCCGCGGGCAGCGACTGCACGGGCCGGGGCAGCCCGTCTTGCAGATGGTCGGGTAATAGCCGCAACGTATCCTGCTGTTCCAGCACCTGTACGCTGCCCCGTAATGCATCGGAGGGGTAGAGAGTGCCCAGGGTGGTAATGTACCCCCTGCTCCTGTTCGCCGTAGCAGGCGGTAATACGTGGGATACTATGCCGGCTGTGCGCCACCGTTGTATGGGTTGCAGCCGGCTGTTATACCGGTGTAAAAAGCTGTCCTGTGCATTGGCCACCCAGATCCCCCTGCGCAGGGTGTCTATACCTGCAAAGCTGGTAAGCGGGGCAGGCGCATGCATTTGCCGCGCCGGCTCCCGTACAGTAAACAGCGCCGGGGCATGGCTTCTCACCGGCTGTGCCCGCTGCTGGGGCAGGGGGCGCCAGGGCGCCAGGGTGGTATAATATGCAACGATCCGGTCCCAGTCTTCAAGGGCAATACGGTTGGCCACTGCTCCCGGGGTATCGGTCAGTACCGGCTCCCGGTAATAGCTGCCGTGAAGCCGCTGGATGCCCAGGCGCGCACCCATTGCTGGCAGCACATCCTTTTCCCAGGTGGTTTTGTCCAGCAGGGCAGGGCCCGGAAAAGCATGGCAGGAAGCGCAGTACCGGCGGGCCAGCAGGCTGCCTTCCTTTAACCGGCTGATCCGGGCCAGGTCTTCATTGCAGGCGGCAGCTGTTAGCCATAGCAGCAGGTAACAATAAGGTATAAATCGTCGGGGGCGGTCAGGTAATTGCATAACGTGCTGTACATTTCTAAAATACAGTATTAATTTGCAGCCACAAATATTTTTGAAAGGCATGCAAGGTATCCGGCATATTATTTTCGACCTGGGTGGGGTGATCCTCAACATCGATTACCAGCGTACCTACCAGGCTTTTGAGGCCCTGGGCGTAAAGGATTTTACCAGCTTATACAACCAGTTTCGAGGCTCCCGGTTGTTTGACGATCTTGAAACAGGGCGGGTAGAGCCGGCCGGCTTCCTGCAGGCCATGCATCAGCATGTAGGTCCTGACGTAACGGACAATCAGATCATTGCTGCCTGGAACGCCATGCTGCTGGATTTTCCCCTGCAACGGCTGCAGCTGTTACAGCAGTTACAACAGCACTATGACACTTTCCTGCTAAGCAATACCAACGCCATACACCTGGAAAAATTCAATCATATGCTGCTGGAAAGCAGGGGCCTGCCCTCCCTGGATGCCTTTTTCAACAAAGCATACTATTCCCACCTCATCGGGTACCGTAAACCGGAAAAGGAAGCTTACCAGCTGATACTGGACGAGCACGGGCTGGACCCCGCAGCTACTTTATTTATTGATGATACGCTGCCCAATATTGAAGGAGCCAGGGCGGTCGGGTTACAAACCATTCATCTGCAGGCGCCCCGAACAATTATGGACATATTTAAGCCGGTGAATAGTGAACGATAAATAGTAAAGAAGAATATAATACGATCTTTCACCTTTCACTTATTTCACTTCCTCAAAGTCTATATAATCTCCTTTATCGGCAGGACGTTGCTGGCGGGCAGCACGGGCCTGCTGCTGCTGGGCGGCCTGTTGTTGCTGCTGTTGCTGGAACTGCTGGCGCATACGCTCCTGTATGTCGCCCATCTGCCGTCTTACTTGCTTGGTGGACTGGTACACAGGTATGATAAAATCAAATACCACTTTATAGAACAGCCATAAAAGGAAAATGGTCAGGAGTATCTTAATCATGGAACAAAGGTAGCAGAATATCCGCTACCGGTCCAGAAAAAAGCGCTTACTTTAAGGTTTCTTTAACGGTCAGTGTAATCCCAGTATGGCAGCGCTCTCCATAGCCGCCTTCTTGTTGGCTTCCCAGGCCAGCTTGTGATAATTGATAGCGTCCACGATCGTGCCTACCAGGCACAGCCCGAAAGTAAAGAAGTACAGGATGCCCATGCCTATCTGGCCCATTATGAACCGGTGTATGCCGGCCGGGCCTATCAGGCCTATCAGGCAGCAGATCAGGATGGTTTGCGGATCTTTCCGCCGGCCCTGGTATACTGCCAGGAATTTCTGCTTCTCCTCCGTTGTACAGTTTTTGGTCAGTTCCTGCAGCCATAGCAGCTCCTCCTGCTGCACGCCGGGTAAATAGGCAAAAGAGAGATCGTTCATACGGGATTATTTTTTAGATGATGGATTTGTTGTCTTGCCAGCTGCAGGGTCCGGTACAGCAGCACTGCCAGCGCAAAGGCTCCCAGCGGATGGCTTTGCCAGGAAGCCGCCCAGTGCCCGTGCAGCAGGTGGTGAATGGAATGCCCCAGCCCACAGCCCGGACACCAGGAAACACCCATCCACTTCAGCGGGCAAAGGCCTGGCCCCTTGCCGCCAGGATCCATAAAATATAAAGCCAGCAGGCCCAGCGGCCAGATCAGCAATTCTATATTAAAATGTCTTATATAAAAGACAGTTGTACGCATCCGGTTAACCCAAATGTATTAAAACATCTTCCCATTTGTACTTATGGGGCTTTTTCATGGCTGTAAATATTTGATACAAGTTAAATAAATAGTTTTTGGATCAAAATAAAATCCTAATTTTGCATTGGAAAATGATTCAAACGAAGGGGACGATACAGTCCCCTTCTCGTATTTTGTATGGCAAATGAACAAGTGATCGCATCTATCCGGCAGCTCATAGAAGAGTTGCTATCCCCCGACCCGGACTATTTCCTGGTAGCAGTGAGGATAAAACCCACCAATAATGTGAAGATTTTTGTGGACGGGGACAAAGGCGTGCCGGTAGAAAAATTGGTGCAGCTGAACCGCGCCTTATATGCACAACTGGAAGCCGCAGGTTTATTTCCTGATAACAACTTTTCGCTGGAAGTTTCGTCGCCCGGCCTGGACGAGCCGCTGAAGCTGCATCGGCAATACCTGAAAAATATCGGCCGCAAGGTGGAAGTAACCCTGCTGGACGGCACCGTAAAGGAAGGTACCCTCCTGGCAGTAACCGATACGCAGATCACGATAGAAGAGGTGCTGGGCAAGAAAAAGGAAAAAAAACAAACAGATATACATTTTACTGAAATCAAGCACACCCTGGTGTGCATCGTGTTTTAAATATTAATTACCAAAACAATGGCTAGTATTAATCTGATTGAGTCATTCACGGAGTTCAAGGAGGCGGAAAATATTGACCGCCCAACGTTGATGAAGGTATTGGAAGATGTGTTCAAAACACTCCTGCGTAAAAAATATGGCTCTGATGAGAACTTTGACGTTATTGTAAATACTGAGAAAGGCGACCTGGAAATATTGCGCCGCCGCACTATAGTAGCCGATGGAGAAGTGGAGGATGAAAATGCCCAGATCGCCTATTCCGACGCCATTAAAGTAGAACCGGACTACCAGATCGGGGAAGACCTGTACGAGGAAGTAGAGATCCAGGACTTTGGCCGCAGGGCTATCCTGGCCGCCAAGCAAACCCTATCTGCCCGCATAGGAGACCTGAAAAAGAATATCCTTGTAAAGAAATATGCCGACCGCGTAGGTGAAATTGTGACAGGAGAGGTATACCAGGTATGGAAAAAAGAAGTTTTATTATTGGATGATGAAGGGAATGAATTAATATTGCCTAAATCTGAACAAATTCCGACCGACTATTTCAAGAAAGGAGAGAACGTAAGGGCGGTGGTTAAGAAAGTGGAACTGAAAAACAATGCTCCCCTCATCATTCTCTCCCGTACACATCCTTCCTTCCTGGCTAAATTGCTGGAAATCGAGGTGCCGGAGATCTTTGACGGGCTTATCGTGATCAGGAGGATCGTGCGCGAACCGGGCGAAAGGGCCAAGGTAGCCGTAGAATCCTATGATGACCGTATTGACCCGGTAGGCGCCTGCGTAGGCATGAAAGGCAGCCGCATTCACGGTATCGTGAGAGAGCTCCGGAATGAGAACATTGACATCATTAACTACACTGCCAACATCCAGCTGCTCATTCAGCGCGCCTTAACACCCGCTAAGATCAGCCGCCAGGAAGTAGATAATGAGAACAAGTACGCCGCCGTTTACCTGAAACCGGACCAGGTATCCCTGGCTATCGGTAAAAAAGGCGTCAACATAAAGTTGGCCTGCGAATTGACGGGATATGAGATCGACGTATTCCGTGATGAGGAAATGGAACAGGCGGAATTTGACGTGGACCTGGAAGAATTTGCAGATGAAATTGAAGAATGGATCATAGATGAACTGAAACGCATTGGCTGCGATACGGCGCGCAGCGTGCTGGATCTTACCACGGAAGAACTGGTGCGCCGCTCCGATCTGGAAGAAGAAACCGTAAGAGACGTTAGAAGGATATTACAGGAGGAATTTGACAAGGAATAGCGTACCCCGTCCGGAAACCTTCCCAGGATCAGGGTTTGCTTAGCATGGATTGAATATATTTGCGTTATTTTTAAATGTAAAAAATGGAATCCGCCACCGGCGGATAAAAGGGGAGGCCCGAGATAATTTTAATATGCCCGAAGTAACAAACAACACACCTAGATTGCTGGCTGCCGCCAAAGAATTCAATATTGGTAAGGAAACACTCATAGATTTTCTTGCTAATAAAGGCTATTCTACAGACGGCTTTGGCTCGCCCAATGCCCGCCTGACGGCTGAAATGTACGCAGCCCTGCAGTCGGAATTCCAGCAGGACAAGGCTAACAAACGCAAAAGCGACCAGATAGCCCTGCCCAAAGGAAGCGTGTTAGACTCAATGAAGAAAAAGGAGAAGGAAGCGGCAGAAGCAGCAAGCAAAAAGAAAGAAACGGCCAAAAAAGAAGAGCCCGCTCCGGAAGAAGCAACACCGCCCCCGGCTGAAAAACCTAAGCAGGAACCTGCCCCGGAACCACGGCCCGCTAAAGCGGCCGAACAGCCGGAAGTGCCGCCTGTAGCCGCTCAACAGCCGCCTAAAACAACACCTGCCGAACAACCGGCTGAAGTAAGGAAACCAGAAACACCCCGACTAAACGGACCTAAAGTGGTGGCAACCATAGATCTGGACGCGCTCCAGGGTAAAAAACCTGCTGTTAAAAAGGAGGAGCCCGCGGAGGAAAAAGTCCAGCCCAAACCCCAGCCTTCCGCACAGCCGGAAGCCACAGCACCGGAAACCAGAGAGGTGAAGGAAGAAAAACCTGCACCCCCTGCCCCTGCTGCCGCAAAACCTGAAACAAAGGCCCCGCAGGAAGAAAAGCCTGCCGCGCCGGAAGCAACGGAAAAACCGGCTGCCCAGCCAGCTGCGCCGCCCAGGGAAGAAAAACCCGCGGCCACCGCAAAGCCCGGGCCAGAAGCCGCACCCGAACCGGTGGCGGCCAAAGGCAGCGAACCCGGAGCAACAGCAGCCAAACCACAGGCGCCACAGGATAGCGAGCAGGAAGAGAACAGCAACGGTGTGATCGAGAACATCCAGGCCCAAAAGCTGACCGGGCCCAAGGTGATCGGCAAGATCAACCTGCCCGTACAGTCCGACAGGCGCGATAACAAAGGCAGCCGGAATGATGAAAAGCGCAAACGCAAGCGCATCATCATTGAAAAGAAACCGGAGCCCATACAACCGAAAGATTTCTCCAAGGACGATAAACAACGGGATGGCGCCAATGCTCCGGCCGCCCGTGGCAACCGCCCCGGCGATAACCGCCAGGGTGGCAACCGCGGACAGGGTGGTGGCAACCGCCCGCCCGGACAAGGCTCCAGCCGCCCGCATGCTGCGCCCAACCGTGGGGCCGGCGGACGCGGTCCCGGCGGACGCGGAACAGGCCGCGACCGGTTCAGCCGCGACAAACGCCAGGAGGATAAGGAAATTGATAAGAACGAGATACAGAACAAGATCAAGGAAACCATGGCCAAGCTGGGCGGCGGTGGCCGCGGCAAAGGCATGAAAGCCAAACAGCGCCGCGACAAACGCAACGAACTGGCAGAACAGATGGCCAACCAGAACGCGGAAGACAACAAGTTGCAGGTAACGGAATTCATTTCCGTGAGCGAGCTGGCCAACCTGATGGACGTAAGCTTTGCTGAAGTGATCTCCAAGTGTATGGGCCTGGGCATCATGGTGTCCATCAACCAGCGCCTGGACGCAGAAGTAATAGAGCTGGTGGCCGGCGAGTTTGGCTACGAAGTGGAATTCATTGGCCTGGACGACGTAGAGGAAGTAGAAGAGGAAGAAGAAGTGGATGCAGAAGAAGACCTGGTGCCAAGAGCGCCTATTGTGACCATCATGGGCCACGTAGACCATGGTAAGACCTCTTTGCTGGACTATATCCGTAACGCCAACGTGGTAGCCGGTGAGGCAGGGGGCATTACCCAGCACATCGGGGCCTACCAGGTAACCACTACCAACGGTAAAAAACTCACCTTCCTGGATACCCCCGGTCACGAAGCCTTTACAGCCATGCGTGCCCGTGGTGCCAAGGTAGCCGATATCGCCGTGATCGTGATCGCAGCGGATGATGCCATCATGCCCCAGACGCGTGAGGCCATCTCCCACTCACAGGCTGCCGGGTTGCCCATGGTGTTTGCCATTAACAAGGTAGACAAGGAAGGCGCCAACCCTGAAAAGATCAAGGAACAGCTGGCACAGATGAACCTGCTGGTGGAAGACTGGGGCGGTAAATACCAGAGCCAGGAAATTTCTGCTAAGAGCGGGCTGAATATTGATGTGCTGCTGGAAAAGATACTGCTGGAAGCAGAGCTGCTGGAGCTGAAGGCCAACCCGGCCCGCGACGCCTCCGGCAGCATCATAGAAGCCTCCCTGGACAAAGGCCGCGGTTACGTGGCCACCGGGCTGGTACAGAACGGCACCCTGCGCCAGGGCGATACCATCGTGAGCGGCGCCTTCTATGGCAAGATCAAGGCCATGTTCAACGAACGCGGCCAGCGGATCAATGAGGCCGGCCCCTCCACCCCGGTGCAGGTGCTGGGCCTTAACGGCGCCCCACAGGCCGGTGAGAAGTTCAAGATGTACCCGGACGAAGCAGAAGCCAAGGATGTGGCCAACCGCCGCGCCCAGATCATCCGCGAACAGGGCATCCGTACCAAGAAGCATATTACGCTGGATGAAATTGGCCGCCGCCTGGCATTGGGCAACTTCAAGCAGCTGAACATCATCATCAAGGGCGACTTTGACGGTTCTGTAGAAGCACTGAGCGACTCCCTGCAGAAACTGTCTACCGAGGAAATTGCCGTTAGCGTGGTGCACAAGGCGGTAGGCCAGATCACCGAATCAGACGTGCTGCTGGCTACTGCTTCAGACGCCATTATTGTGGGCTTCCAGGTACGCCCGTCCTCACAGGCCGCCAAGCTGGCAGAGAAAGAGAATATCGAGATACGCACCTACTCCATCATCTACGACGCTATCGACGAGCTGAAGAGCGCCATGGAAGGCATGCTGGAGCCGAAGATAGAGAAGAAGGTAGTGGCCAACGTGGAAGTGCGCGAAACCTACCGCTTCGACAAAGTGACCGTAGCCGGCTGCTTTGTGCTGGATGGTAAGCTTACCCGCAATACCCGGGTAAACCTGGTGCGCGACGGTATCGTGATCTACTCCGGCGAGCTGGGCTCCCTGAAACGTTACAAGGACGATGTGAAAGAAGTGGCTTCCAACATGGAGTGCGGTTTAAGTATCAAGAACTACAACGATCTCAAAGTAGGCGATATAGTGGAAGGATTTGAGGAAGTGGAAGTAAAGAGAACGCTGTAATGCGGAACGCAGAACGCGGAACGCTTAATGCATAATGTGGAAAAACCTTATGCGTTTGGCGTTCCGCGTTTGGCATTTTAAACGTTCTGCATGCGGCGTTTAGCCTAAATAAAGTTTTGTTAAAACCGGCAGGATGCGCTACTGCCCCTGGTTTATTGGTTATTTTTGAAACCGCGCATGAAACACACTGCATTCATTAGTATGAACAAATTTTTGGCATTATCTGCAGGTATCCTGCTGCTGTGGCAAACATCCGCAGCGCAGCAAAAAATGGTGGCGGATAAGATTGCGGCCATTGTCGGGGACAAGATCATCCTGAAATCCGATATAGACGGGGAATTAATGAACATGCAGCGCAACAGCCCCGATAATACGCTGCCGCCCAATGCCGCCTGCACCATCATGGAGCAGATCATCGCCCAGAAGGTGATGGTGCTGCAGGCAGAACGGGACAGCCTGCCCATTAGCGATGCTGATGTAGACGGGCAGATAGAGAACCGTATCCGTTATTTTGAGGACCTGTACGGCTCCCGCGAAAAAATGAAGGAAGTAACCGGCTACTCCATCTACCAGCTGCGCGAGCGCTTCCGCCAGCCCATCAGGGAAGGACTGCTGGCCAAGGCCATGCGCGACAAGATCGTGGAAGCCATCAAGGTAACGCCTTCTGAAGTGCAGCGCGAATACGAAAGCATTCCCAAGGACAGCCTCCCGTTCTATGAATCCGAGCTGGAAGTAGGCCAGCTGGTAGTGCTGCCCAAAGCCACCCGTGAAATGGAGCAGTACGCAGTAGATCGCCTGCAGGATTTCCGGAAAAGGGTGGAAAGCAAAGAAGCCGATTTCAGCTCCCTGGCCATCCTGTACTCAGAAGACCCGGGAGTAAAGGAAAACAAAGGCATTTATATCCTGAACCGCAACGACAAAGGTACCTGGGACCCGGATTTCCTGGCAGCCTCCTTCCGCCTGAAGGAAGGAGAGATCTCCTCGCCGGTAAAGACCCAGTTCGGGTACCACCTCATACAGTGCCTGAAGCGCCAGGGCGACAATATTACCGTACAGCATATCCTGGTAAAGCCGAACATTACCCGCTCCGACATAGAGCTGGCCACCAAAAAGCTGGATACCATCCGTACCGCCATCATGGAACGCCGCTACTCCTTTGCCGAAGCAGTAACCAAGTACAGCGACGCCCAAATGGCAAAATTTGACGGCGGCATGCTGCAGAACAGGATGACCGGCGGCACCTTTATCACCATCGACCAGCTGGACGATCCCTCCACCCGCGACATCGTGCTAATGCTGGACACCCTGAAGCCCGGGCAGATATCCGCCCCGGTACAGTTCACCGACGAACAGGGCCGCACCGCCGTGCGCCTCGTGTACCTGAAAACACGCACGCAGCCGCACCGCGAGAACCTCCGGGACGATTATGCCCGCGTACAGCAGCGAACCCTGCAGATAAAACAGGGAGAGGCCGTTAACAAATGGCTGATGGAGAAGATACCCACCTACTATATACATGTGGATGACGAATACAAGAATTGTGGTCACATCTCCACCTGGCTGGCCAGCATGGCCAAACAGTAGCGAGTAGCAGCTAGAAAATTAAAAAAGCAAAAGTTAAAAGGGTGGTAATGGTCACTCGCCCCCTTTTTAACTTTTGCTTTTTTAATTTTTTATTTATTTAACCGTAACTTTGCGCTTTCAATTTCAAATCGGGATGAGTGAAGCGATAAAGCATGAATGCGGCCTTGCATTCATAAGATTAAGAAAACCATTCTCTTATTACCAGCAAAAGTATGGGACGGTTTTCTTCGGACTCAATAAGCTGTACCTGCTGATGGAAAAGCAGCATAACCGTGGCCAGGATGGTGCGGGTATAGCTACCGTAAAGCTCAACACAGAACCCGGCGTACCGTTTATGCAACGCCTGCGCAGCAGCGCACCGCAAGCCATAGGCGATATCTTCGGCAAGATCCGCGACGAGATACAGGAAATTGAAAAATACCAGCCCGAGATCACCAAATACCCCGGCCTTATGAAAGGGCATGTGCGCTTTCTTGGCGAACTGCTGATGGGCCACCTGCGCTACGCCACCCAGGGCAAGAACAATGTAGAGCTTTGCCACCCGTTTGTACGCTACAATACCATCCCGGCACGCAATCTCACCCTGGCCGGCAACTTTAACCTGGTGAATGCCGAAGAGCTGTTCCGCTTTGTGAACGTAGACCCGGGCGAAGTGCACCGCAACAGCGACCTGGCTGCCATGCTGGAAGTAGTGCACCACTTCCTCTGCCAGGAGGACGAGGTACGGCGCAACGGGCTGGATGTAAAGCACATTCTCCGGCAGGCCTTCTCTATGTTTGACGGAGGCTACCATGTATGCGGCCTGATCGGCACCGGCGATGCTTTTGTTATGCGCGACGCATACGGCATACGTCCATCCTATTACTATATTAATGACGATGTGATCGTGGCCGCTTCGGAAAGGGCCGCCATTCGTACCGCCTTCAATGTAGGCGAAAACGAAGTGCTGGAGCTGATGCCCGGCAACGCCCTCATTGTCAGGAACGACGGGGAGTACAGCATAGAGCAGATACTGGAGCCGCAGGAACGCAAGGCCTGCAGCTTTGAGCGGATCTATTTTTCCCGGGGCAACGATGAGAAGATCTACAAGGAAAGGTCGGCCCTGGGCTACAACCTGTCCGAAACAGTGCTGAAAGCGATTGACAACGACCTGCGCAATACCATCTTCTCCTTTATACCCAATACCGCGGAAGTAGCCTTCTACGGCATGATAAAAGGCCTGGAGGACTACCTGAACCGCATCAAGGTGGAGCGCATCCTTTCCTGGGGCAAGGACTACGACGAGGAGAAGCTTACCGAAATGGTGAACCGCCGGGTACGTATAGACAAGATTGCCATCAAGGACGTAAAGATGCGCACCTTTATTGCCGAAGACGCCGGCCGTAATGAAATGGTGCAGCACGTGTACGATATTACCTACGGTACCGTACGGCCCGGTATTGACACCCTGGCCGTAATAGACGATTCCATTGTGCGCGGCACCACCCTGCGCGAAAGCATTATTAAAATGCTGGACCGCCTGGGCCCCAAACGCATTATCATTATTTCTTCCGCACCCCAGATCCGCTACCCGGACTGCTACGGCATAGACATGAGCAAAATGGGCGATTTCGTGGCTTTCCAGGCCGCCATTGCCCTGCTGAAAGAACAGGGCAGGGAGTATATCCTGCAGGAAGCCTACGGCCTGTGTAAGGAGCTGCAGCGTACCAACACCCTGCATGCGCAGAACGTGGTGCGCAATATCTACAAGCCCTTTACACCGGGGGAACTGTCCGCCAAAATAGCAGAGATCATCACGCCCGCAGGGATCAATGCCAGGGTAGACGTGATCTACCAGTCCATTGAGAACCTGCACAAAGCCTGTCCCAACAACCTGGGCGACTGGTACTTTACCGGCAACTACCCCACGCCGGGTGGCAACCGCGTGGTGAACAAGGCCTTCATGAACTACATGGAGGGCAGGAATGAGCGGGGCTATTGATCACTACCCGCCCTCACACATTTCGATATCCAATAATATTAAACTTGCAACTATTGCGTGTTAAATTTCTTTTAAATTGCCCTGCGGCTGCATGCGGGATTGCAGTAAGGCTTTAACTTTCTGCTAATACTGAAAATCCGTATTTTCGTTATGGTTATTAATGGTTTTCAGCATATGAAACCGGCATAACAGATGAAAACATTACTCCTCATCCGTCACGCAAAATCCAGCTGGAACGACCCGGACCAGGACGACTTCGACAGGCCCCTGAACAAACGCGGCAAACAGAATGCTCCTGAAATGGCCGGCCGGCTGTTGCATAAGGGAATGGTGCCGGAGCTTATCATCTCCAGCCCGGCCAAGCGTGCGCGCGCAACCGCCAAGATCATGGCCCGGGAGTGGAAATATCCCAAAGAGGCCATCCTGCTGGAAGAGGAATTGTACCTGTGCTACGCTTCCACCTTCCTCAAAGTGATCACAAAAATTGACGATGACTTTGACGTGGTCGCCATTTTTGCCCACAACCCGGGCATCACCGATTTTGCCAACTATCTCACCGAAGAGATTCGGATAGACAATGTGCCAACCGCCGGCATCTTTGCCGTGGAGGCCGATATTGACTCCTGGAAGGATTTTGACCGGGGCCACAAGAAGTTCCTCTTTTTTGACTACCCGAAACAGGAAATGGTCTGAGCTACCCCTTTACGATCTTGTTATAGGAAACCGTGATCCCCTTTATTAACGACGAGCTGAAGCCCTGGTGCTCCATTTCATTCAGGCCGGCAATGGTGCAGCCTTTGGGTGTGGTCACCTTGTCTATTTCCTCTTCCGGGTGCCGGTTGCCGCTGATCAGCAAGGCGGCGGCTCCTTTTACGGTTTGCGCGGCGATCAGGTTGGCCGTCTGCACGTCAAAGCCTATTTCAATACCGCCCTGTATGCTGGCCCGTACAAAGCGCAGGGCATAGGCAATGCCGCAGGCGCCCAGTACAGTGGCGGCGTCCATCAGCTTTTCGTCAATGCTTACGGTCACGCCCAGCTGGTCAAACAGCTCCTTGATCCATACCGCCTGTTCTGCCGTGGTGTTGCGGTGGCAGATGCAGGTCATGGACTCCTGGATGGCAATGGCAGTGTTGGGCATGGCCCTTACTACGGGCATGCCTTTGCCGGCTATCTGCTCCAGCTCGTCCATGCTTACCCCGGTCACTACGCTCACCAGCATATGCCGGGCCGGGTCAAAAGCGCTCTTCAGCTGGCTGAGCACCTCCTTTACGTTATAGGGCTTCAATGCCACAATGATCACATCTGCCGCGGCAATGGCGCGGGCATTATCGGTTTCTGCCTGCACGCCCAGCTGCTGCAGGCCAGCTAATGTGGCAAGATTACGTTTGGTGATAATAATGTCTGATGCGCTGACAAATCCGCTTTTCAGCACCCCCTGCGCAATAGCTGATCCCAGGTTACCTCCTCCTATGATGGCAATTTTCTTGGCTGACATATCCTCTTTTTGATTTGGACAAAAGTACTCTTTAATGCGCGGATATGCGAATGTGCAGATGTGCAAATGGCATCCTCCGCACATTCATCTGCACATCCGCACATCTGCACATTGAATAATTAACTAAGGCCATCCGTCCCGCCGGAAAACGGGACAGTATGGCCTTAGTCAGACAACATCATATATGATCATTCCTGGAAAGCCAGGCTTTAATCCAGACTTACGTGGCTCCAGTTCTCGCCGCTCTTAATGCGGTACAGCTGCATTTCGCTGATGTCGAACTGCTCTGCTATCTGCTTCATGGTGCGCTTGCCAGGCTTGGCCAGCAGGCGTTTAATGCTTTTCACCTTGTTTACGTTCAGCTTCAGCCCTTTCAGGCGGTTGCGCTGCTTTTCCTTGTAGGCCAGCTTGGCCGGGCTTTTCTGCTGGTGTTTTTCCATTTCCTCCTTGGTGGCCCAGCGCAGGTTGGAGGCCTTGTTGTTCTTTTTATCGTAGTCCAGGTGAATAACGTATTTATAGGAGCGCCCCGGCCGTTTGTTGAACAGCTTGGCTACTTCCCGGTGCAGGTACAGCGACTGATAGCTGTCTGCCGGTTTTACATTCAGTACAGTGTATCCTTCCACGGTAGAGCCGGATAATAATTTGCCATCCTCTATCTTCTCGTTGTAGCTGACAACCCTCCCCATGTTAGACACGGCATATCGCTTGCGCAAGGCAGATTTGTTTTTGATCTGCAAGTCTTTCCAGACTTCATTTCTCAGGTTTTTAAATGTGGCCATGTGAAAGTAATTTTTAGTAAACGTGAATTTGGGGTTTACCCGTAAACGTTACAATCTACCATTTCATCTGTTAATGTCTGATCCCACCAGTGCTTTACAAGTTACAATTGTTGTTTGAAATCTTCTATTCCTTGCTGCTACTCTTCAAAACAGCCAGAGGCGGCAAATGTTCACCCGCAATCCTTATCATCTTTTTTTAATATAATTCAGTAGCTGCAGGGTATGTAGGTCAGTAAACTATTGCCAACTGGTTTTAGCGCTGTAAATTTACGCAAATTTAATACAGCTAACATCTATGACCGGCTATCTTAAACAGTCTTCTCCTTCATTACAGTTTGCCACCTTTCTTGGGATCTTTATTGGCTTTATGCTGCTTTATGGTACTTTCCTGTATACCGGGTTTCCTGCGCTGACCGGTTATACCATCGAGCAGCTGCAGGGTACCGGCGCCACCGGCCCTAAAGTTATCGGCTATTTGAAATTAGTACAATTTTTATACACTTTAATAGTTTATTTGGTGCCCGCCCTCCTCTTTGCCTATCTCACCGATCCCAGGCCCGCTGCCTGGCTGGGCCTGCACCAACGGCCGCGGGCGCTGCCACTGATATTAGCGGTTTTGATCATGTATTGCTCCCTCTGGGCGGTGGACCTTACGGCAGAATGGAACCAGCACTGGGATGTGCCGGCATCCATGCGGCAAATGGAAGAGCAGGCCGACCAGCTGGTAGAACGCATGCTGCAGATGCCCCGGGTAACCGACCTGCTGGTAAACCTGCTGCTGATAGCCGTACTTCCCGCCATTGCAGAGGAACTCTTTTTCCGGGGAGTGCTGCAGCGGCTTTTCACGCAGATGGTAAAGCTTCCCTGGCTCGCCGTGCTCATCACCTCCATACTCTTCAGCGCCATACATATGCAGCTGCTGGGCTTTGTGCCCCGCTTGCTGCTGGGCTTCCTGCTGGGAGCCATCTACCTGCTGAGCGGCAACCTGTGGCTGTCCATAGCCGGGCACTTCCTGGTAAACGGCATACAGGTGGTGGCTGCCTACCTGTACCAGGTAAAGGTGATCACGGAAGATCCCACGGAAACGGGCACCACCTCCTGGTATATAGGCCTGATCAGCTTACTGGTCACACTTTCACTTTTGTGGGTGTTACGCAAACGTGCTAAATTGCCGGAACAACCCGTAAACCCGGAATAAATGGAAAAAGACTGGATAAAAGTATTTGCAACAGACCGGCCCTTTGAAGCAGCCATCATTAAGGGCCTGTTGCTGGAAAACGGCATCAATGCCGTATTGCTCAACCGGCAGGATTCTTCTTACATACAGGCCCTGCCGGGACAGGCAGAGGTGTATGTGCACATATCACAGCAGGCGCAGGCGCTAGAACTGATAAATGAAGGAGGAAGCGGGGTGTAGAAGGTCCTGCTCTGTACATCCTGCTTCGCGAACTCATATTAAATTTAAACAATGAAAACTTTTCTTACCCGTACTGCCTCTGCGCTGGTATTTGTGGTAGTAATGCTGGGGGGTATTTTATGGAGCCCTTTTACCTTTTTCCTGCTGTTTTTCCTGGTAAACTTCTTTGCCTTACAGGAGTACTTCAAGCTGGTGCGCGTTATTGACGGCAGCTACCGGGAAGTATCCCTCTGGCACCGTTATGGCGTGCTGGTAGCCAGCTGCGCCATTATAATGGCCTTTACCGGCGAATCTTTCGGCACCACGGGCATTTCCCTGGGCTTTATGGGATGGTGGCTGGCCGTTATCTTCCTGCTGGTGCTGCCCATGGGCGAGATACTGCTGGGCAAGGACTTTTCCCTGAAGAACATTGGCTATTCCGCCCTGGGCCTGCTTTATATCACCCTGTCCCTGGGCCTGCTTATAGACATACGGCTGAGCGCCGGCGCTACCCGCTTTACCGGCAGCGCCACCGGTATGCAGCCGGGCTGGCTGATACCGCTGCTGCTGATCTGCTTTATCTGGATCAATGATACCATGGCCTATATCATCGGCTCCCTCATAGGGCGTACGCCGTTCTTTCCGGCCATTTCCCCCAAAAAGACCACCGAGGGCTCTGTAGGGGGCATGGTGCTGGCCATTGCGGTGGCCGGCATATTCGGCTATTACCGGGGGCGGCAGTGGCTGGACCTGCAGCACTGGCTGGTACTGGCTGGTATTGCAGCGGTGTTCGGCACTGCCGGCGACCTGCTGGAATCCAAGCTGAAGCGGATGGCCGGCGTAAAGGATTCCGGCAACATCATGCCGGGGCACGGCGGCTTCCTGGACCGCTTTGATTCGCTGCTGCTGGCGGCGCCCTTTGCCTGGCTGTATGTGCAGACGTTTATGATAGCATGAAACAGGTGAAAGATGAATGGAATCTTTCACTTTTCACGCTACCTTCGCACTACCGATAAACCTAAACAGCAAATAAACCAACAAACAACATGAAGATCCATAGAGAAGGATTGGGCACCATTCTACTCACCCTGGTGGTGCTGGCATTGCTCAATGTGGCCGTATTTTATTTTCTCGGACATTTACCGGCATTCAGCTGGGGCTTTCTGATCGTGTCCGTGATCCTGTTCCTCTTCATTGTTTCCTTCTTCCGCATTCCGCTCCGGGAAATGAACGAGGACGAGTCCCTGGTCATTTCACCCTGCGACGGCAAGGTAGTGGTAATAGAGGAGACCTTTGAGCCGGAATATTTCAAGGACAAGCGCCTGCAGGTGTCCATCTTCATGAGCCCTGCCAATGTGCATGTAAACCGGAACCCCATCAGCGGGGAAGTAAAGCTGTCGCAATACCATGCCGGCAAATACCTGGTGGCCTGGCATCCCAAATCCTCCACGGAAAACGAGCGGCATACGGTAGTGATCGGCAATGAAAAGGCCGATGTGCTGGTGCGGCAGATAGCCGGCGCACTGGCCCGCCGTATTGTAAACTACCTCAAGGCCGGCCAGCAGGTAAAACAGAACGAGGAGCTGGGCTTTATCAAATTCGGCTCCCGGGTGGATATCTTCCTGCCGCCAGGCACCCCGGTAAAAGTACAGCTGGAGCAGACCGTAAAAGGCGGGCAAACCGTAATCGCGCAACTGTAAAAGTGTTATCTTTAGTAATGAGTACCATAAACCCAATACTAATGAAAAAGATATTTATCAGCCTGGCTACCGTACTGCTGGTCAGCAGCGCGGCCATGGCCCAGGAGAAACAGGCGGAAAAAGCCTGCTGCAAGAAAGACGGGAAGGCCTGCTGCAAAAAGGAGCAAACGGCCAAAGGAAAGGCCTGCTGTATGCAGCCTACCAAAACCGCCAGCCTCCGGGCCGCCGCTGCCGCCAAAGCAGCCGGAAAGGAGCCCGCGCCTGCTGCACAGCCGGCGCCTGCCGCCCGTAAAGAGAGCTAGGCCATACGTTATTCCGCATAAAAAGCCGCAAGCCCCAGGCATACACACGGGTATGGTCTGAGGCTTGCGGCTTTTTATGCGGAGCACCGTCAGAATATCGTTTTCAGCTCGCTCAGGCAGGAAATGGTGTAGGTAGGCTGTATGCCGGTAGCCGGTACCTTCGGGTTGAAATATACCTGGTCCATGCCTGCATTATGCGCACCGGCAATGTCCAGGTCCAGGGCATCCCCGATCATGATACAGTCCGTAGCAGTGGCAGCCGCCTGGGTAATGGCAAAGTCAAATATCTCCCGGTAGGGCTTCAGGCTGCCCGCCACTTCCGAGGTAATGATATGGGTAAAATAGTGGTCAATGCCGGCGTTGCGCATCTTCAGCAGCTGCGTTTCCTCAAAGCCGTTGGTGATCATGTGCAGCGGGTACTGCTTCTCCTTCAGGTAGCCCAGCACTTCTGCCGTGTAGGGAAACAGGGCCGTTTTGGTGGGCAGTATCTCCAGGAACAGGTTGCTCAGCGAAGTGGACAGCTTTTCATCCCCTATCTTGAAATCCAGCAAAGCCATGCGGAAGCGCTTGGTGCGGAGGTCGTTGCGGTTGATAAACCCTTTACGGAAACGGTCCCACAGCTGATCGTTGTGCACTACGTAGCTGCTGTAGAACGCATCAAAAGAGGGCACGCCCCTGCTGCCCAGGTCAAAGTGATGGTACAGCTCCTGCAAGGTCTGGTAGGAGTTGGTCTCAAAATCCCATAATGTGTGGTCCAGGTCAAAGAAAATATGCTTGTACTTCATTGCGAAAGCAAAGTTAGCATTTAATGCGCGGAATGCAGATGTGCGGATGTGCAGATAAAATTACCGGGGAGCGCTCCTGGCATCTGCACATCTGCATATCCGCACATTTTTCTTATTTTCCGGTTTTTAACCATTATGTATGCATGCAGTTATTACAGGGGCCAGCAAAGGCATAGGCAAAGCGATTGCGGAAAAGCTGGCAAAAGAGGGTTGTAACATTGCCATTTGCGCCAGGAACGCCGCTACGCTGGAAGCAACGGCGGCGGCCATCCGGCAGCAGAGCCCTGCTGTGCAGGTGCTGGCCATTCCGGTAGACATGGGCAGCAAGCAGCAGGTGCTGGACTTTGCCGCCAGGATCAATGCCACATTCCCCGCGGTAGACATACTGGTGAACAATGCAGGCGTTTTTGTGCCGGGCGCACTGCACCAGGAGCCGGAAGGGCTGCTGGAAGATATGATGGCGGTAAATGTGTACAGCGCCTACCATCTTACGCGGCAGCTGCTGCCTGCCATGATAGCGCAGCGGCGGGGCCATATCTTTAACCTGTGCTCCACCGCCAGCTATAAGGCCTATCCCAACGGCGGGGCTTACAGCATCACCAAATTTGCACTGCTGGGATTTTCCAGGAACCTGCGGGAAGAGCTGAAACCGCATCACATCAAGGTAACTTCCGTAAGCCCCGGCCCCACGCTCACGGCCTCCTGGGAGGGCTTTGAAGCTCCGCCGGACCGGATGATGAAGCCGGAGGATATCGCTAATATCATATGGGCCTCCTATACACTGGCGGCACAAACCGTGGTGGAAGAGGTGGTGTTAAGACCGGTTTTAGGAGATATTGGCTAATGTGCTGATGTGCTGATATGCTGATGTGCTGATGAAGGACTCGAATCACTTCATCAGCACATCAGCATATCAGCACATTAACCAAATCCTTTCCAGGCATAGGTTTTATCATCATATTTTATTATTTTTTTAACTAACTTTTAACGGGAAATTACGCATCACAGCTTAGGCTTTGGTTAAATTTGTCAAGCGATATGATGGTTAGTCAGGTTTATATAAGAAAGTGGGGCCTGTCCCTCTTTTTTTGTTTGGGTATATTGGCTTCTGCAGCGGCCCAGGAGTTCCGCTTCACCACCAATGTAAGCAGCACCCGCGTGGCGCAGGACGAGCCATTTCAGATACAGTTCATGCTGGAGAACGCTCCGAATGTGTCCAGCTTCCAGCCACCTGCCTTAAACGATTTTGAAATACTGCAGGGCCCTTCCCAGGTGCAGGGTCAGTCTATATTTAACGGCCAGCGCTCGGAATATATTGCGCTTATTTATGTGCTGCAGCCCAGGCGCGTGGGTAATTTTACACTGCCCGGCGCCACAGCGCGGGTAGATGGCAAAATGGTCCGCTCCAACCCGGTGACCATAGAAGTGGTCAAGGGCTCGCCGGGAGCAGCACAGGCCCCGCCGCCTGCTACCGTACCGGGGTTTCCGCCCAGGCGCAGCGCTCCCCCCGGCATTGGCGATGAGGATGTGGCAGAAGGCATTTTGCGGAAAGGAGAGGATGTGGACGCCAAGTTGCGCAAGAACATCTTCCTGAAAGTAGAAGTGGACAAAACCAGCGTGTACGAAGGAGAACAGCTAACTGCCACGTATAAACTGTATACCCGCCTGCCTACCAACTCCAGCGTAACCCGGGTACCTGCCTTCAAAGGGTTTTCCGCCAAGGATATCGAGCTGCCCAACCCGCCGCAGGCTACTACTGAGCGGCTGAACGGCAAGCTTTTCAAAGTGTTTACCATCCGCAAAACCCTCCTGTTCCCCCTGCAGTCCGGCACCCTGGAGCTGGACCCCGTGGAAGTAGACAACCAGGTAAGACTGGTACGACTGGTGCAGGATAACAACCGGCGCAACCGGCCCCGCGACATCTTTGAGGACTTTTTCAACGATCCCGGCTTCCGCGACCCGTTTAACGATCCTTTCTTTGATGACTTCTTTAACCGGCCGGAAGTAACGTATGAAGATGTGCCTTACAAGATACAGAGCACACCCGTAAAGATCAATGTAAAGCCGTTGCCCGTAGATACCCGGCCCATCAGCTTTAACGGCGCAGTGGGTAATTTCAGAATGAGCGCCAGCATAGACAAAAAAGCACTGACCACCGACGATGCGCTTACGCTGAAAGTAGTCATTTCAGGACAAGGAAATGTAAACCTGCTGAACGGGCCTAAAGTAGATATACCGGGCAGCTTTGAAAAGTACGACCCGAAAATAACGGACAATATTGAAAAGAACAGCAACCCGCTCAGCGGCAGCCGGCAGTTTGAATTTGCGCTGATGCCGCTGGAAGCCGGGCAGCAAACCATTCCCCCGGTAGAATTCTCTTACTTTGACCCCCTGGCCAAGGCCTACAAAACCATCCGGTCACAGGCATTTACCGTGAATGTAAGCCCGGGCAAGCAAACCAAAAGGGACCAGGAGGATTTCAGCGTGGACAAGAACGTGCTGATCCCCGTTCGCAAGACCCCGCAGCAATGGGTAAAGGATGCCGCTTTCCTGCTGGGCAGCACCTGGTACTGGATACTGCTGCTGATCCCGCTGCTGGCGCTGGGCGCAGGCATCCTGTACCGCCGCCGCCTCAACTACCGGCAGAACAATGCGGACATGCTGAAGCACCGCTATGCCAACAAAGCCGCGCTGAAACGGCTGGAGCTGGCGGCACGCTACCTGAAGGAAGGAAAAGAACATGCTTTCTACGAGGAAACCTCCCGCGCCATATGGGGCTACCTGAGCCACAAGCTGCATATTCCCTTTGCAGACCTGAACAAACAACTGGTACAGGACAAGCTCAGCTCCCGGCAGATCAACGGGCAGAACACCCACGAGCTTTTTGAGCTGCTGGACAACTGTGAAATGGCACTGTACGCTCCTGCGCACAGCAATGATAAAATGCAGGGCGCCTACCAGCAGGCCGTAAAGGTGATCAGCCAGCTGGAAGAAGAACTAAAAACGAAGAAGGAATTAATATGAGCGCCATACGCTATATACTACTGTTAAGCTTTGTACTGCTGGGCTACAGCGCCCTGCAGGCGCAGCAGCTTTCCCCGCAGCAGCGGTTTGAGCGCGCCAACCGGCTGTACCAGCAGAACCAGTATACCGAAGCAGCCGGCATCTACCAGCAGCTGATCAATGAAGGCTACTCCCTGCCAGACCTGTATTTCAACGCCGGTAACGCTTACTATAAGAGCAACCGTACCGGGATGGCCGTCTACAATTACGAAAAAGCGCTGCTGATCAACCCGGAGAATGAGGCTGTTATCCATAACCTGGCCCTGGCCAACCAGCGGGTGCAGGGATTTACCGACGAGCTGCCCCTGCTTTTCTTCCAGAAATGGTGGATACAATGGCAGCACCTGCACAGCCCCAACGGGTGGACCACCGGCAGCCTGGTGCTGCTCTGGCTGCTGATAGCCGGCATATTGGCCTACCTGCTGGCAGAGCGCTTCCAGACCCGGGCTGTCCGTATAGGGTTAGGCGTGGCAGGCGCTCTGTGTGCCATCTATTTCTTTATGTCGGTATATACCTACAGCGTAGCGCACAGCCATGATACCGGCATTGTAATGAGCAGCGGCATCAAGGCCAGGGCAGCCCCGGACCAGAACGGCAAAGACCTGTTTACGCTGAATGAAGGGATGAAAGTGCAGGTGCTGGATGCCACGCAGGAGTTCTGCAAGGTACAGCTGGCCGACGGCAAGACCGGCTGGGTGGCCTGTGAACAAGTGAAGCGCCTGTAAGCAGACGCCTACAGCCTTTCTATCCTGGCCATAAACTCCTGCTTGCGCTGCCTGGACACCGGTATGGTGCTGCCGTCGTTCATAATGATCTCTCCCCCGTCTCCCTTAATGTATTTTTCTATAAAGGAAAGGTTGATCAGGTAGCTGTGATGCACCCGGAAAAATCCTTTGTCCTTCAGCACGGTTTCCACCTCTTTCAATGTGCGGCATACCAGGGAAGTGGTTTTCTCCGCATACAGGTGCAGCCGCGTATAGGCGCCTTCCGCCGTGCAGTATACAATATCCCTGGGCTGTACCATGCGCAGCCCTTCCATAGTGGGCAGCGCCAGGCGCTCGCCGGCCTGCAGGTGCTCATGCAGGAACACCAGCAGGTTGTTTACCTTGCTGCCGGCCAGCTGCAGTTGCTGGGAGGCCGCCTTTTCTACCGCGCTCAGCAGCTCGTCCTTATCTACAGGCTTCAGCAGGTAGTCCAGCGCGCTGTGGCGGATGGCCTGGATGGCGTATTGATCATAGGCCGTGGTAAATATGATGGAAAAGGAGGGATGCTCACAGGCTTCCAGCAGCTCAAAACCGTTCATGCCCGGCATTTCCACATCCAGGAACAGCAGCTCCGGGTGGTATTTGCCAATGGCGGCCAGTGCCGTCGGGCCGTCCGGGCAAACAGCTTCCACCACCACATCCGGGCAGTACCTGGTTAATAGCAGTTGTAACACATCGCGGCAGTGCTGCTCATCATCCACTATAATAGCTCGCATGATGTAATAGTTGTATGGTGTTACAGGTAAGCGCTTATTGATTGTCCCATGAAAAATTACGAAATAAAAATGGATTCGGCGCTTTGGTGTTTAAGGGGCTTCACCCGGCCAGCAGCTGGCGGCTGGTAATATGCCGCATTTTTATGGTAATGCGGCTGCCCATGGCCTGCGTGCTTTCATCAAAAAAATCCTGCTCGGCTATGCTGGCCTGCATATGGTACTTTTCACTCATAATGTGCAGGCGCTCTGCAGCAATGGCTACATTGCGGGTCAGCCGGGCGGCGGTGTAGGAGGCAGGGGGCGGCTCATTGCGGGTACCGTTGTCTGTAACCTGTATGTACAGGCAATCCTGGTCCCTGCCAATAAATATCTCCAGCTGCCCGCCGGCTTTCTGGGGGCGCTGCAGTATGCGGTGCCAGATAGCCTGCTGCACGTAGGGCTGGATAATGAGCGGGGGCACCAGGGTAAACTGCTGGATCACGTCGGGGGAAAGGTGCAGGCGGTAGGCAAACTGGGGCTCAAAACGCAGCTGCTCCAGCTGTATGTACAGCTCCAGCGCTTCCAGGTCGTCCTCCAGGCTTATCCATTCCTTGTTGAAGTTGGCGATCATCAGGCGCATCAGCTTTGAAAAGCGGGTAAGGTACAAAGATGCCATGTCCGTGCTGGTGGTGAGGATGTAGTGGTGGATGGCATTCAGGCTGTTAAAGATAAAATGGGGGTCCATTTGCGCCTGGAAGGCATGCAGTTCGAGGTTAACCATAGACTGCTGCCTGTTTATTTCCTTTGTGGTAGCCAGCTTTATCCTTTGTTCACGCCTGAAGAAAAAATAGCAAATAAGCGCCACACTCAATAAAAAAAACAGCCAGTAAGGCCAATCACCCGCTGAGGACATATCGTAATGCTGTAACACTGATAAGGTTTGCAAAAGGATCGCTGCGTATACTATATACGCTAATTAAATATCCATTAAATCATCCTTAAAGGAAAGGGCTAATTACTACAAGGCAGTATTTATAGGGCAACCGGAGGGAAAATTGTTGTAAGTGGTTATTGGTCGGTAAACTTGTATCCTACTCCTCTTACAGAGTGAAAGTATTTGGAGTTGCGGCTGTCCTCTTCAAAGTACTTGCGGAAGTTCAGGATAAAGTTGTCGATGGTACGCGTAGTAGGGTATACATTATAGCCCCATACCACCTGCAGTATCTTTTCCCGGGTCACCACCTCGCCCTTGTTCTCTATCAGCAGCTTCAGCAGCATGGTTTCCTTTTTGCTCAGCTCAAAGTGTTTGCCATCCTTGCCAATGCACTCCTGGGCGGCAAAGTCAATGGTGTTATTGCCAAAGCGGTATACGTTCGGCACGCTGTCCTTGTCCTGTATGCGCTTGTTCTTTACAATCAGCTTCTCTACCCTGAGCAGCAGCTCTTCCAGGTTAAAGGGCTTGGTCATATAATCATCTCCGCCCTTTTTCAGTCCCAGCACCCGGTCTGCGCTGCTGTTGCGGGCGCTCAGGAAAAGAATGGGCACATCATTGTTCTGGATGCGGATGTTCTCGCATACTGCAATCCCATCCATTTCAGGTAACATAATGTCCAGTATGATCAGGTCAAAGTATTCGTTCTTCACGGCTTTCAGCGCCGTAGTGCCGTTGTCTGCAGCGGTTACCTCATAGCCCTCCAGCTCCAGGTTCAGCTTCAGGGCCTCCTGGAGGTTCTCTTCATCCTCTACCAGTAAAATGGATGCTTTCGTCGCTTCTTTCATCTGTCAAGTTTATTTTAAACGCCTGGCAGGTTTAAATGAACCTGGCAGGCGCTCATTTTTCATCCTGCAAATTTACGCTGTTTGCACGGAATATTGCGGCCAGCTGATCTCGAAGCAGGCGCCGGCCGGTGCATGGTCTTTCACCAGGATGGAAGCGCCGTGCTGCTCCAGTATCTTCCGGGTCAGGAAAAGGCCCAGCCCCGATCCCTTGGCTTTGCGCGTGTTCTCGTTGCCAATGCGGTAGAACTTCAGGAACACCCGTTCTCTTTCTTCGGGGGGGATGCCCGGGCCTTCGTCGGTCACCTGCCATTTCAGCTGCTGTCCGGCCTCGTACAGCCGCACCTGGATGGTGGTTTGCTTTGGGGCGTACTTGGCGGCATTCTCTACCAGGTTGCTCAGCACCATCTGCAGCATGAACTTGTCGCCCTCCACCCACACATGCGGCGCAATGTTGGTGGTAATGGTGTGATCGGGCAGGCGGGCCTGTATTTCCTTTACGCCGTTCTCCAGCAGCGAGGACAGGTTCAGCGGCTCCCGGAACAGGCGGTAACGTGGTGTTTCCAGCTGGGAGGCCAGCAGGATATTATTGCACAGCTGGTCCAGCCGGTTGGTCTCCTTAATGGTGTTCTCCACCAGCTTTTGCTGCTTTTCGGCATCCAGCCGGTGCTTGCGGATGGTTTCCAGGTTCAGCTTCACGGCAGCAATGGGCGATTTCAGCTCATGGGTTACCGCCATCATAAAGTTCTGCTGCTGCTGGGTAAGCTTCATATGCTTTCTTACGGCCCGGTATACAAAGAAAGCGCCCAGCAGTATGATCCCTAAAAAGGTGCCGCCCTCCCCGAAGAATTTGAAGGTGCGCATGCGTTCGTCCCTTTCTATGCGCTGCAGCTCCCGCTGGTATTCCGCCGGGTGGGTAACGCGGTCTATCCGCAGGTCCAGGTTCTGCCTTTCAAAGCTGTAGATCTGGTCGCTTTGCAGGAACAGGAGCACCCCCCACCATACCAGGGCCAGTATGGTATATGCCAGCACAAAAAAGTAGATGAACGGCACTACTTTCTTGTCCTGCATTTTATGGTAGAAGCGTTTCATCATCACCGGGTTCCTGCTTTCTCTATCCGCAGGCCTACATTCATAACATAGGGAAGCGGGTTTTGCCGCATATTCTGTTCAAAGGTAAAACGGTAGGTACCGGGTTTGTTGAGGATGGCCCTTTCCTGTATGGGAATGCGGTGCTCGTAGATATCATCCAGCCCACTGCCCAGCCATTTGCCGCTGGCGTCTGCCAGGGGCAGCTCTACCCGGCGGGGATTGCTGGTGCTGTCGCCGGGGAACCGGGTGTCCACCAGCAGCCATATGTTGCTATATGGGTAGGCGTCTGTATGCCGTATGTTCACGTAAATGTTATACAGGTAGGCGGTATCTGCCGGCAATATCTTTACTTCAAAAACCGGCTTGTGATCATAGGTCCACCGGTGCCCGGGAATTTCCAGGTTCTTTTCGTAGGTATCCATTTTGGCGGGCAGGCAGGATGCCAGCAGCAGGCAACCCGCAGCAATGGCTGCGGCCATTTTGTTCATATACTTTCTATAATACATTGAGAACTTGTTCTTTGGCCTTTTCCAGTTCATCTTTCATCAGCACCACCCATTGCTGTATACCGGCGTCGTTGGCTTTGGAGCCGGTGGTGTTTATCTCGCGCCCTACTTCCTGCAGCACAAAGCCCAGCTTCTTGCCTTTGGCCGCTTCGGGCTCCTGCAGTATTTCCTTGAAGTAGCGGCAGTGGTTTTCCAGGCGTATCAGCTCCTCTGAAATGTCCAGCTTTTCCAGGTAAAAGATCAGCTCCTGCTCCAGCCGGTTCTCATCCACGTTCTCCTTGCCCACGTATTCGGCCAGCAGCTGCTCCAGCTTTTGCCGGATCCTGTCCTTGCGGAGGGGGTCCAGCTCCCGTACCTTGATACAATAGGACTCTATGTTCTCTATCCTTTGCAGCAGGTCGCTCTCCAGCATGGCTCCCTCATTCTGCCGGTGCACGTCCAGCTCTTCCAGCGCTGTTTTCAATACCTCCTGCACTGCCACCCATTCTTCCTCGGCTATCTGCTCGGTGGCAGGCGTTACCACTTCCGGCAGCTTCATCAGCACGTTCAGCATATCGTCCTGGGGCAGGTTCAGCTCATTGGCCAGTGCGGTGATAGACTGGTAGTAGAACCTGGCCAGCTCCGTATTGACCATTACCGGGCGGGTGGCGCCGTTCTGCCGTATGTTGATGGTAGTATCCATAGTGCCGCGATGGAGCATCTGCTGCATCTGGGCACGGATGTCAAACTCATAAGGCCTTAACAGGGGGGATAGTTTCAGGTTTACCTCAAACTGCTTTCCGTTCAGCGATTTTATCTCCACCGTGATCGTTGTTTCGCCACGTGTAACTTCAGCCCTTCCAAAGCCGGTCATTGATTTCAGCATAATAGATGTTTGTGGGTAACAAACCTAGCTAAATTAGCGCAAAGGGCAAAGAAAAGTGAAGGGTGAAAGGTAAAAGGTGAAGGGTGAATGATTGCAGGATGTTCCATTTTTCACCCCTCCACTTTTCACCCTTCACTTTTCACCTTTCCCAAACAGCTTCCCATACAGCTCCTCCCGGCCCAGCTCCCGCATGTCGCCCGGCTGCAGGCCGTCCAGGGCAGCCCCGGCTATGCTGTAACGGATAAGCCTCAACGTAGGGTAGCCTGCGGCGGCGGTCATTTTCCGTACCTGCCGGTTCTTGCCTTCCTGCAGCGTCAGGCGGACCCAGGGCGCCGGTATCTGCTTCCGGAAACGGATGGGCGGTATCCGGGGCGGAACAGGCGGCTCTGTATCAAAAAGAGCAGCCCGGCAGCGTTTGGTGCGGTAGGGTTTCCCGTCTACGGTGATCTGCACGCCCTGTTCCAGCTGCACGAGGGCAGCCGGCGTAATGGCCCCATCCACCTGCACCCAGTACTCCCGCTCATGTGCAAAACGGGGATTCAGCAGCCGGTGGTTCAGCGCCTTATCGTTGGTCAGTATCAGCAGGCCCTCGCTGTCATAATCCAGGCGGCCCACCGGGTACACATCCCGCGGCACGGCAAAATGATCGGCCAGGCTGGCCTTGTTGCCTTCCCGTCCAAACCGGGTAAGCACCTGGTAGGGCTTGTAAATAAGGTAATAGCGTAATGACAAAGAGACGCGGCTTTGGTGAACGCCCTGCAAATTAGTAATTTTGCGGTACTGTATATGGGTACGCCAGTTCAACAGATCACGTGTCAACATTGTAACGCCCGCTTCAGTGCGATCTTCTGCAAAGCGGAGGGGGATAACCTTGCTGCGCTCGATACAGCCAGGGTATGTTCCGTCTATAAAAAAGGGCAGGTCATTTTCCAGGAAGGGGCCCACTCCTTTGGCATTTACTGCGTTAATTCGGGAAAGGTGAAGCTGTCGCACAGCGGCGATGACGGCCGCGAACAGATCATCCGCCTGGTAAAGGCCGGCGATATTATGGGCTACAAGGCATTACTGAGCGGAGAACGGTATACCGCTACCGCTATTGCCCTGGAAGATGTACAGGTCTGCTTTATTCCCAAAGACCTTTTCCTGGCCGTGCTCCAAAAGGATGCGGCCCTTTCTTTTGAAATGATGCGCATCCTCTCCAGCGAGCTGCGTAAGGCAGAGCTCAAGATCACCCACCTGGCCCAGAAACCCGTAAGGGAACGCCTGGCAGAGACCCTGCTGTTCATTCATGAAACCTATGGACTGGAAAGCGACGGGCAAACCCTGAACGTGCGCCTTTCCCGTGAAGAAATTGCCAACCTCGTAGGCACCGCTACCGAATCCGCTATCCGTTTGCTCTCCGAATTCAGGAAAGAAGGCATGATAGAACTGGAAGGCAAAAAGATACGCCTGCTCAATATGAACAGCATCATAAAAACCGCCAACCTGCAGGATTAGCAAGGGAAATCATCTTCTTAACGTATATACAACAACGTTATTACGCCACCTGATCGCGGGTCTCAAGAACCGGCCTTCCGGCTGCCGCCGCACCCGCTTTTATACCGTTTTATAACCGGCAGGGGCATCCCTGCCGCTTTTTCCGGAAAGCCGGGCATTCAACGGCTGAAAAAAGCAAAAAATGGAGCGGCGCCTGCTTTTTACATGGCAGGTATAACCGCCGTAAAAAACGAAGATAACAGTAGGCCCCGTGAACAGATGAGCAGGAAGGATTTGGCTGAAACGCTTGACAGCAAAGGAACACAGCGGGCATAAAAAAAGTCTGACCGTGTGAACAATCAGACTTTCTTGTTATGTGAATGGGTTAGTAAGTACAGGGAAACAAAATTCCCTACACAATATTAAAAAGAATTTCATCACAAAAGAAAAATTTTACAAAAAATTTTATTCACACAGCTAAAAAAATGTGGATAAAGACAGGATGGAAATAGGAGTTTCCTACTTCTTATCTTTGTCCCACCTTTAAGTCACCCACTAACTCAACACTATATGAAGTTTGAAGCACCTGTTGCAGTTACCGAAATAGCCGCTATCATAGGCGCAGCGCTGGAAGGCAACAGCAAGCTGATGGCCGGCGGCATCAACGAGATCCATAAAGTTCAGGAAGGAGATATCTCTTTTGTGGACTTTGAAAAGTACTATGATGCGGCGCTTAACTCAGCAGCTACCATCATCATCATTAACAAGAAAGTAGCCTGTCCCGAAGGCAAGGCGCTGCTGGTTACCGACGATCCTTTCAGCGCATTTGTATCGCTGGTAAAACGCTACCGCCCCTTTGAGCCGGCAGCCAAACCCATCAGCGATACCGCTGTAATAGGCCCGGACACCATCATCCAACCTAACGTATTCATTGGTAATCATGTGCGTATCGGCAACAATTGTATCATCCATCCCAACGTTACCATATATGACCACAGCGTGATAGGCAACAACGTGATCATCCACGCGGGCACCGTAATAGGCGCCGACGCCTTTTACTTTAAAAGAAGGAAGGAGCGCGAGGTGATATACGACAAGCTGGAAAGCTGCGGGCGGGTAGTGATCGAAGACGACGTGGAGATAGGAGCCGGCTGCACCATCGACAAGGGCGTGAGTGGCGATACCATTATAGGCCGGGGCACCAAGCTGGATAATATGATCCACATCGGGCATGGTACCGTGATCGGCAGGAACTGCCTCTTTGCTGCACAGGTAGGCATAGGCGGTAAGGCGATCATAGAAGACAATGTGATCCTGTGGGGGCAGGTAGGCGTTTCCAAAGACCTCACCATTGGCAAGGATGCCATTGTGCTGGCACAAAGCGGCGTGCCCAGCTCACTGGAAGGCAGTAAAACCTACTTCGGTTACCCTGCGGAAGAAGCCCGCATGAAAAGGAGAGAGCTGGCCTGGATCAAACGCATACCGGAGATCTGGGAAAAGATCACCAACAATAAATAGCTGCTAGCAGTTAGCTTCGTAGCTATCGGCATTTACCAACAGCTAATAGCCAATTTGAGTAACATGCGCATATCCCTCTTACTTGTCGGCCTGCTCCTGTACGGCTGCAACCTGGTAAAAAAAACGCCGGCAGCTGCTGCCAACGATCTCTATACCGCCGCACAGGAATGGAAAGTACAGGTCAACGACGGCTGGCTGTCCGCCAAAACCATCCGCTACGGCAACTACACTACCTCCTCCCGCAGGAACGGGGTGGCTGCTGAAACAAACATTTCCTTTATCAGAACAGCTGAAAATCCCTTTAATTTTTATGTAAAGGACAGCAGCGAGCAGGTGCTGGTACAATGCCTGCTTACGCCGCGGGCCACCTTTGCAGAACGCCCGCTGCCGGCAGCGCTGGCGCAGGAGCCGCCCGGCGCCCGGTTCTTTTACACACTGATCAACGGCATACAGCTGCACCCCCTGGTACGCTGGGAGCTGATCCTGAAAGATCCGCATTACCTGGAGCTGAATGATAACAAGCCCGCGGGCATTCTCCGCTCCCCGGAAGAAGACATGCGCATTACTGCGCATAACCGCATGGGCATTGCAAATTCCTATGAGAAGGTGTGCTATGAATTTCATTACCGCGGAGCAGCCATAGCGGCGGTGATGCCCGGCGCCCAGCCAAGGGTGTGGGTAAGCCACCGTATTACCCAGGATGTGGAGAAGATACTGGCAGCAGCCATCGGGGCTTTACTGATGAGGTAAAGGCGCCTCCTGGTCCTGCCGGAAAGCGCGGCATACCGTAGCAATGGTTTCCTTGAGGGGTGTAAAGCGGAATGCGGGCAGCAGGCGCTGTATCTTTTCACTGCTGTAGTATATTTTGAGCTGTGCCGTACGGGCCGTTTCCTTCGTTACCAGGGGCTGCCTGCCGGAAAAGAAGCCTTTCAGCTTTTCCATACGCCATACCATTTCCGCCATCCAGGGCTTTACGCTGATGTGCGGCGGTTTTTTGCCCAGCTGTGCCGCCATTTCACTGAAAAGGTCATAATAGCTCCAGTTATCCGCAGAAAGGATGAAACGCTCCCCGCTGATATTGCTGTCCATCAGCAGGCGCATGGCCGCCGCTACATCCGCTGCATCCACAAACCCATTCACGCCGCTGGTATAGAAGGGAAACTCTTTCCAGGCATTTTTTACCAGCGCGCCGGAGCCGCCGTCCTGCCAGAAACCGCTGCCCAGTATAATGGACGGGTTCACGATAACAGCGGGCAGTCCTTCCGCTATGCCGCGCCATACTTCCATCTCGCTCCGGTATTTACTTACGGCGTACTGCGAGTTGTTCCTGCTGTCCTGCCATTCACAGTCCTCATCAATCAGCTTTCCTTCCTTTGCACGGCCCAGCGCGGCTACCGAGCTTACATGCACCAGCTTTTGCACGCCGGCGTCCAGGGCCAGGTTCACCACATTGGCGGTGCCTTCAATGTTCACGTGCATCATTTCCCGGTGGAGCCGGGGCTGGAAGGATACTACTGCGGCGCAGTGGTATACCTGTGTTACGTTCTGCAGGGCTTCCTCCAGGCTTACAATATCCAGTATATCCCCCTGCAGCCATTGTATCCTGTGTTGTATATCCTGCAACACGCTGGGTAGCTGCCTGCGGTATAAAGCGCGCACGGGTTGGCCGGCATTCACCAGTGCCCTTAATAAATAACTGCCTAAAAAACCTGTTCCGCCGGTAACTAAGATCATGAAATGATGTTCACATGTTAATAGAAGGCCAAAAATAATCATTTACACTTAACGCATAATGCTTAATGCATAAGGCATGGGGTACAGCGCAGGAAGCGTTCCGCGTTATGCCGTTAGCGTTCGGTGTAATGGTAGAAGCCCTGTCCGCTCTTGCGGCCCAGCTGCCCCTGCTCCACCTTTGCTACCTGCAAAGGGTTGGGCGCAAACCGCGGCGCATGGCCGGCAGCTTCGTACAGCGACCGGGTAACGGCCAGGTTCACATCATTGCCGATCAGGTCCATCAGGGCAAACGGTCCCATGCGGAAGCCCGTGCCTTCCAGCAAACGGTCAATGGTGGCAAAGTCCGCCACCCCCTGCTCGGCCGCTTTCATGGCTTCCAGGTAATAATGCCGCGCTACCCGGTTCACAATAAAACCCGGCGCATCTTTTACATGCACCGGCGTTTTGCCCATGCTAACGGCCAGCTCATAAACAAGCGTGGCTACCAGCGGGTGGGTGTCCCGGGCAGTTACCACTTCCACCAGCTTCATAACAGGTGCGGGGTTAAAGAAATGCATGCCCGCTACCCGTGATGGATTGACCACCTTTTCCGCTATGCGGGAAACAGGCAGGGAAGAAGTGTTGGTGGCAAATATGGTCTCGCTGTGGTTGATCTCCGCCAGCTGGTTGAACAGCCCGGTTTTGGCAGGTACCTGCTCGGCAATGGCCTCAATGATCACTTCAGCTATGCAGTCGTGTACCTGAGTGGTGAAGCGGATACGCTGCAGGGCGCTGGTACGCTCCGCATCTGTCAGCCTGCCTTTGGCCACCGCCGTGTCCACGCCCTGGGCGATCCGGGCCCGGGCCTTGTCCAGCATGCCGGGCTGGATGTCAAACAGCACGGTGTTATAACCGCTAATCGCAGCTACCTGCGCAATGCCGGCCCCCATGGTGCCTGCGCCGCATACAGCAATGGTATGTACCTGGTCAAGAGAGAGCATAAAAGTGAAAGGTGAAGGGTGAAAGGTGAAAGGTGAAGGGTGAAGGGTGAATAGGCAGGCAATGGAACATACCATAAGCCTTCACTATTCACCTTTCACTATTCACTATAAGGTGCCTGTAAACTGTTCCAGGAAACGTATATCATTCTCGGAGAACAGGCGCAGGTCCCTGATCTGGTATTTCAGCATGGTAATACGTTCTATGCCCATACCAAAGGCAAAACCGGTATATTTCTCCGGGTCAATGCCGCAGTTCTCCAGCACTTTGGGGTGCACCATGCCGCAGCCCAGTATCTCTACCCAGCCGGTGTGCTTGCATACCGAGCAACCTTCGCCGCCGCAGATGATGCAGGAAATATCCATCTCCGCGCTTGGCTCCGTAAAGGGGAAATAGGAGGGCCGGAACCGGATGCGGATATCTTCCCCGAACAGCTCCTTTACAAAGTGATACAGCGTTTGTTTAAGGTCGGCAAAGGACACGTTCTCATCAATGTACAGCCCTTCTGCCTGGTGGAAGAAACAGTGGGCCCGGGCGCTGATGGTCTCGTTGCGGTATACACGGCCGGGGCAGATCACCCGTATGGGCAACTGGCCGGCTTCCATGGCGCGCACCTGCACGCTGGAGGTGTGGGTGCGCAGCAGCCAGTCCGGGTTCTTGCTGATGTAAAAGGTATCCTGCATATCGCGGGCAGGATGGTTCTCCGGCAGGTTCAGGGCCGTAAAGTTATGCCAGTCGTCCTCTATTTCCGGGCCTTCGGCCACGGTATAGCCCAGGCGCTCAAATATGTGAATGATCCGGTTACGTACAATGCTGATAGGGTGGCGGGTGCCCAGGCGGTGCGGTTCAGCGGGGCGGCTGAGGTCAGCGGCAGCCTGCGTTTCGCCGGCGCCGTTCTTCAGGTGGCCGAACTGCGCATATTTTTCTTCTGCCAGCTGCTTGAAACTGTTCAGCACCTGCCCGAATTCCTTTTTGCGCTCGTTAGGCACCTGCTTCATTTCACCGAACATGGCCTTTACAATACCTTTTGTTCCCAGGAACCGGATACGGTATTGTTCCAGCTCTTCCGCCGTTTGGGGCGTAAAGGCTGCTATTTCCTGCGTATAGGCCGCTATTTGCTGTACTATCTGCTCCATAGGGCAACAAAGATAAGAGAAATGGCGAATGCCAAAAAAATCTTACCTTTTGGTACTGAAATGCGGCTATGACTGTTACTTACTACATTGGCGCCTCCATTGTGCTCCTGGTATGTATGGTGCCCCTATACGCGCTGCTGGTAAAGTACAAAAGGAAATATGAAGCAGAGGCCACGGTCACCTATTTTGCCACTTCCCTTTTCGGACAGAATACCATAGACGACATACTCTGGGATGTAGCCAAGAACTGCATCCGCCGGCTCCAGTTCGAGGACTGCGTGATCTACCTGCTGGACGAAGAAAGGCAGGTGCTGGTGCAGAAAGCGGCCTACGGGCCCAAGAACCCCGTGCGCTTCGAGATAAAGCAGCCCATCGAGATACCGGTAGGGCAGGGCATTACCGGTACCGTAGCCCTTACCGGCAAGCCCGAGATCATTGCCAACACCAGCAAGGACAACCGCTATATCCTGGACGACCAGCAACGCCTGTCCGAACTGGCGGTGCCGGTCTTTTACGAGAACAGGGTGATCGGCGTGATCGACTCGGAGCACCACCGCAAGGGCTTTTATACAACAGCGCACCTGCAGGTGCTGGAAAAGATAGCCGCCATATGCGGGGCCAAAATAGGGAAGACCCTGGTGGAGGAAAAAGCCCGCCAGCAGGAAGCCGAAGTGCAGCAGCTCCAGCGCCAGCTGGCAGAGTTCCGCCTGGTAACGCTCAAGTCGCAGATGAACCCCCACTTCCTGTTCAACTGCCTGAACGGCATCTACAACTCCATTGTTACCGGCGAGGTACAGAAGGCACAGGAATACATTTCCAGCTTTGCCCGCCTGCTGCGCATGGTGCTGGTACATGCGGAGAAGAACTTTATTTCCCTGCGCGATGAAATGGACCTGCTGCAATACTACCTGAAACTGGAATCCCTGCGCACCGACCACGCCTTCAGCTATTCTATGGAGATAGCTGAACAGATCAACCCCGCGGAGTACTACGTGCCAGGCATGCTGATACAGCCCTTCCTGGAAAATGCCATCTGGCACGGGCTCATGAACAAGCAAGGGGAACGGCGCCTGCATATTGGCTGGCATTTCCAGCGGGATAATGTGCTGCTTTGCGAGATAGTGGACAACGGCATAGGCCGCAGCGAAGCGGCGCGTATGCATAAAAGCGGGCTCAAAACCGGCAGCCACCAGTCAAAAGGCATGCAGCTGTGCCAGGAGCGGGTAGAGCTGTACAAATCGCTGTTCAATACCCGCTTCAGCATACAGGTGCTGGACCTGGCAGATGCGAATAACCAGCCGGCGGGCACCAGAGTGGAGATCGCCTTTGAGATGGACCCGGATACGGTGAAAATGTAAAATGATACCTGTAAAACCGCGCATTCATCATCCCTAAAATATCAGCTTGTACCCCACTCCCCTGATATTCACGATCTGCACCCGGGGGTCTTCCTTCAGGTAGCGGCGCAGCTTGGTGATGAACACATCCATGCTGCGGGCGTTAAAAAAGCTGTCGTCGCCCCAGAGGTCCAGCAGCACGGCCTTGCGCTCCATTACCTGGTTCTTGTTGTCATACAGGCGGCGCAGTATTTCCGCCTCGCGGTGGGAAAGGAAGGCCGTATTATTATTGCGGGTAAGGGTCTGCTTGATGTAGTTGAACGCATACTGACCTATCATCACCACATCCGCGCTCTCGCTCACAGGAGGCGCCGGCTGCTCGCTGGAGCGCTTGAGCAGCGCCTTTATCCGCACGATCAGCTCATCCATGCTGAAAGGCTTTTTCAGGTAATCGTTCCCGCCCAGCTCAAAGCCTTTTACCACATCCACCGTCTGGGATTTGGCGGTCAGGAAAATGATGGGGGTGATCTTGTCCTGCTTGCGGATCTCCGTGGTAACGGTAAACCCGTCCATGTTCGGCATCATGATATCCAGCACCACCACATCGGGCCGGTGCTGCTGGTACAGGCGCAGCCCTTCCCTGCCATCCGCTGCGTACAGCATGTCAAAGCCCCGCATTTCCAGGCTGTCCTTTACGATCTGGCCCAGCTGCCATTCGTCTTCTATCAGTAATATTTTTGCCATACAGGTTATGCTAACACCTGCCAGGTTTTCCCAACCTGCAGGTGTAATTAAACAGGTAACTGGATGATGAATTCGCTGCCCTTGTCCGGCTCGCTGCTCACGCGTATCGTACCGTTGTGCAGCTGCACGATCTTTTTTACATAGCTTAAGCCCAGGCCAAACCCTTTTACATTGTGCAGGTTGCCGGTAGGCACCCGGAAGAACTTGTCAAAGATACTCTCCTGGTACATACGGGGTATGCCCACGCCATTATCTTTTACCCGGATGGTCAGCAGGCCGTTCTCCTTCACGCATTGTATGTGCACCATCGGGTGCTCCCCGGAATACTTGATGGCGTTATCCACCAGGTTGTTGATAGCGTTGGATAGATGGGCCTTGTCCACATACGCCAGGGGGTGGTCCAGCCGGTTATCGTAGCGGAACTGCACCGGCCGGTCGGCTTTCAGCTGCTGGTTGGTGATGATGTGGTCTACCAGCTCGTTCAGGTCGGTCTCTTCCCGGAACAGCTCTACTTCCTCTTTCTCTTCCGCGGCTATCTGCAGTACTTTCTCCACCAGGTCTGACAGGCGCTGCAGCTCCTGCTTGGAAATATCCAGGTAGCTGCGGGTCTTGCGCTGGTCGCTCAGCGCATTGAAGTTCTGCATGGCCTCTACCGCCGCATATACGGTAGCAATGGGGGTTTTCAGCTCATGCGTCATATTGTTGATAAAGTCGTTCTTTACGTCGGATAGCCGTTTCTGTTTCAGGATGGTGCGCAGCATGTAAATGAAGCAGAGCGTGGTAAGGATCAGCAGGGCCAGGGAGCTGGCCAGCGTACCTGTCATTTTCGCCAGAATGTACTGCATGGGAGAGGCAAAGGTGGCCTGCACAAACAGGTTGCTGGCCGGGTTGAACGGCATTTTGAAGGTTTTCAGCATCTCCTTGCGCCGTAGGCTGTCGCGGAAGCTTTCCCGGGCAAAATTGCCGAAATCTACATGAAAAGTATCCATGTGGTAATCGGGAACAATCTGCCGGTTGTGCAGCTCTGCCCGGAAGGAAGAGTCCAGGCCCCGCAGGTTCACGCTGTCGCCGTACAGGTTATTCAGCATGATCAGGTCCGATATCTGCCGGGCCAGGGTATCTGCGAAGGTGCGGGAAGGGGTGCTCCGCGAAATGGTGCGGATCTTCCGGTCCCGGCTCAGGATGGAATCGATAATGACCCTGGCGGTATCCACCTTGTCCTCCGGGAAGCCCATCTGCTCCAGCTCCAGGGTAAGGTCGTTCATGCGCTGCGTAGTAGTGTCTGCTACATAGTAATGTATATAACGCCGTACATCGGAAAACTGGTTGTTGAACAGCGCAGTGCGCAGGGCCCCGTTTATATCACGGTTAAACTGGTCCAGCTGTACCTGGTAGGAATTGTACAGCCAGTATCCCTGGAAAAGATAAATGCCCAGGATACAGGTGCACATCAGTATGAGTATGTTACGGATCCGCTTACGCATAAGATTACACGGCTAGCGCACAAAACTATTGCTTTCCAGCCGTCACTGCCTGCTTTTCTTAACAATAATTAACAGTAAATAAGGGTCCTTAACGGAGGAATGCGTTTTACTTCTTAACTTACACTGCCAGTATCCATTCAGCTATGAAACATTTTTGGCTCATCCTGGCTGTTGTTACCCTGTGGACGCATGATACCTGGTCGCAGTCCAGGCAACAAGGGCAGGTAAAAGGCATTCTCACGGATAAAAGCACTCGCCAGCCGCTGGCAGACGCCAGCGTGGCGTTGCTGTACGCCAGGGACTCTTCCATGGCGGCGTCCGCTTTTACGGATAAAAAAGGCGCTTTTCTCCTGGAAGACCTGCCCGCCGGCACATACCAGCTCTATATCACCTTCCTGGGCTATCAGCCACAGCTGCAAACCGTAGCCATCACACCGGAACATGCCATTGCCAACCTGGGGACCATCCCGCTGGAAAAAACCGGCGTTACCCTGGGCGAGGTGGAAATAACGGAAATAAAACCACCCATACGCGTTAAAAAAGATACCCTGGAATTTAATGCCGGCTCCTTTAAGACCCGGCAGAATGCTGTAGTGGAAGAGCTGCTGAAAAAGCTGCCAGGCGTGGAAGTGGGCAGCGACGGCACCATCAAGGCGCAGGGAGAAACGGTAAAAAGGATACTGGTGGACGGGAAACCCTTTTTTGGCGACGACCCCAAGCTGGCTACCAAGAACCTCCCCGCGGAGATAATAGACAAAATACAGCTCATCGATAAAAAGTCGGACCAGGCTCAGTTTACCGGCATCAACGACGGGCAAACGGAAAAAGCCATCAATATCACCATCAAGAAGGACCGCAAAAAAGGGTATTTCGGAAAGGTATCCGCTGGGTACGGCAGCGACAACCGCTTTGCAACCAACGCCAGCCTGAACCGCTTCCGGGAAGGGCAGCAGCTTTCGTTCCTGGGCAGCGGCAACAATGTGAACAACCAGGGCTATACGGACCTGAATGCGCTCAGCTTCGGCGGAGGAGGCTTCCGCCACGGCTTCCGGGGCGGCATGAGCAACATTGGCGGCAACGGCATTACCTGCAACTGGACCGCCGGCGTCAACTACAGCGAGGACTTCAGCAAAAAGCTCAAGGTAAGCGGCAGCTACTTCTTTAACGACAGCCGCACGGAGAACCTTCGCAACAGCTCCCGGCAGAACCTGCTGCCCGATACCACCTACTACTACAACCAGCATGCCCAGTCGCTCAGCACCAACACCAACCATAACATGAACATGCGGGTGGAGTACGAGATAGACAGCATGCATTCCCTGATCGTATCGCCCAGCTTCAACTACAGCACCAGCAATAATGTACAGGACAACCGCTATGAATCCCTGGGCGGCAAACAGCAGCTGGTAAACAGCGGCACTACCCGCAACATCAGCAACAACACAGCCCCCAGCTTTTTTACAGATGCCCTGTTCCGTAAAAAATTCCGCCGGGAAGGACGCACCTTCAGCGCCAACCTGAATGTAGGCTACAACAACAGTGACCAGGAAAACTTTAACAGGTCCGGCAACCTTTTCATACAGCCTAACGGCAATGCTTATACGGACAGTATAGACCAGCGCAACGATATCACCAACCGCGGCTTTAATATGGGCCTGCGGCTTACCTATACAGAGCCGGTATTCAGGGACCGCTTCCTGGAATTTAGCTATGCCTGGAACCGCAGCTATACGGCTTCAGACAAGCTCACGTATGACTACAACGCATCCAAGGAAGTTTATGACCGGTTGAACGACAGCCTGAGCAACTCCTTTGAGAACACCTTTTCCACCCAGCAGGCCGGCATCAGCATCCGCACCCAGAAAAAGGGATATGACTACAGCGCAGGTCTGAACGTACAGTTCAGCGACCTGGATAATAACAACATCAGCCTAAACAACCGCCTGCAGCAGCATACGGTCAACTTTTTCCCGTCTGCTTCCTTCAACTATGCGTTCAGCAACAGCCGCCGGCTCCGTTTCTTTTACCACGGCGGCACACAGCAGCCCAGCGTTTCACAGCTGCAGCCGGTGCCGGACAACAGCAACCCCCTGTACGTACAGCTGGGCAACCCGGACCTGAAGCCCGCTTTCAACAACAACTTCAGCCTGGGCTACAATACTTTTGACCATGCCAGCATGCGGGGCTTTTTTGCCAATGTAAGCGCCTCCTTTACCAGCAACAAGATCATTAACGCCAACTACTTTGACTCCCTGGGCCGGCAGGTGAGCCAGCCCGTGAACGTAAGCGGCGCCTACAACATTAACAGCAACCTGGTAAATACCTTCCCGCTTAAAAAGGAGCATACGTCCATTAACTCCGCCACCAACCTTAATTATAACCGGGATGTAAGCTATACCAACGGTATAAAGGGCAACACCGATAACCTCAGCATTACACAGCATTTCAGCTTTAACTATGTATACCGGGAGCTGTTTGACTTTGCTACCACGGCAGGCGTGAATTACAACGGGGCGCGGTATTCCATTCAAAAGAACAATAACACCAACTATTTCAACTACTCCTTTTCATTTGACATGAACCTGAACCTGCCCCTGGGCTTCATAATAGGAGTGGACCTGGACTACACGCTCAATACCGGCCTGGCAGAAGGCTATAACCAGGACGTGGCCATGCTGAACGCCTTTGTATCCAAAAGCGTGTTCAGGAACCAGCAGGGCCTGATCAAGCTGCAGGGCTTTGACCTGCTGAACCAGAATGTGAGCATTAACCGCAATGTGGGAGAGAACTATATTGAGGACATACAGAGCCGGGTATTGCGGCGCTTTTGCCTGATCAGCTTTTCCTACTTCCTCAACAGGTTCGGGAGCAACAACAAGAGTGGGATCGGGAGCGGCCGGCCGGGGGCTGCCGCGTCTCCCGGGGCCCTGCGCGCAAGGAACTAGGGCCGGGTAAAAACTTGAAAGGTTGAAAGATGACAAAAGTGGATGCAAGTGTGTGCTTTTACACATAAGTTTCCGAACATCCAGCTTTGAAACCTTCCAACCTTATTATTTCGGGCAGTTAGCGGTTAACTGTTCACTTTTAGCTGATCGCAGCTATTGCTAAAAGCTAACTGCTGGCTTTTACCTTCTGTACCTTCCACGCCTGCGTAATACGCTGCATTACCCAGGAAAGCGTGAAGGTGGGGATAAAGTCCAGGCCCGGGAACAGTTCTTCCATGAAATTGAACATGCTGCCGAAGGTACCCAGCGTACCGCCAAACATCCGGTAAAAAATGATGGCGGACAGGGGCGCCCAGATCACATCACCTACTTCGCCCAACAGCGGTATCGCGTAGCTTGCGCAACCCAAAAGGTCCATTAACACGCAGACCCATAAATTGGGAGTATGCTTCTTTTCCATTTTTCAACCTCCTCTTTATATATAACCAAATAACCTGGCGGTATGTTACACCTTGATTCTTGCATAAAAGATGCCAAACTTTCATTTTCCTCCGAGAACGGCTACTGTATTACATTTCCGCTTTCCATACATACGCAAAATTAGCCGAAATAGTTGTGCGGGATATACGTAAAAGCTAAAATGCGTAATTTCCCCCTTCACTAAAATCACACGAACCGAAATGTCCAGTACAAATGCTTCCGCAGCCCTGAAAGGCAACATCCGCCACTCCGTTTGCGCCTGGTGCTACAACGATATGCCGCTGGAAGACCTGTGCAAAGCCGCCAAAGCAATAGGGCTGCAGTCCATTGACCTGCTGAACCCCGAAGATTTTGCCACTGCCCGCAAGTATGACCTTACCTGCGGCATGGTAGCTGCTATCAACCAGGACTGGGGCATTACCCGGGGCTGGAACCGCGTGGAGCATCATGATCAGTTGGTGGAGTACTACCAGTACCTGATAGATGAAACGGCCAAAGCCGGATACGCCAACCTGATCTGCTTTTCCGGCAACCGCGAGGGCCTGGATGATGAACAGGGCCTGCAGAACTGCGCGCAGGGGCTGCAGCGCATCATGGGCTACGCGGAAAAAAAGCAGGTGAACATCGTGATGGAGCTGCTTAACAGTAAAATAGACCATCCCGATTACCAGTGCGATCATACCAGCTGGGGCGTGGCCCTTTGCAAAGCCGTTGGTTCCGGGCGGTTCAAGCTACTGTACGACATCTATCACATGCAGATCATGGAAGGGGATGTGATCCGTACCATCCGGGAAAACCACTCCTACATTGCCCACTACCATACCGGCGGAGTGCCCGGCCGTAATGAAATAGACGATACCCAGGAGCTGTACTACCCCGCCATCATGAAAGCCATACACGCCACCGGCTTTACCGGCTTTGTGGCCCAGGAGTTTGTGCCTGCGCATACAGACAAGCTGGCCGCCCTGAAACAGGCCATAAGTATTTGTGATATATAATTTCCCTACTTTTGCCCCCAATCAGTCTATAAAAACAGTAGGAAATAAATCACTGATGTCAAACTATTTCAGGAAGCCGTTAGGCTGGCTGCTACAGGAATCCGGCCAGGAGGGCACGCATACCCTTAAACGTACCTTAAGCGCTTTTCAGCTGGTAACATTGGGGATCGGCGGCATTATCGGCGCCGGGCTGTTCTCCCTCAGCGGGCTGGCCGCGGCCAACCATGCAGGGCCGGCAGTCACCCTCTCCTTTGTGGTGGCCGCCATTGGCTGTGCCTTTTCGGGGCTTTGCTACGCGGAGTTTGCCGCCATGATACCCGTGGCCGGCAGCGCCTATACCTACGCCTATGCCACCATGGGCGAAATGATCGCCTGGATCATCGGCTGGGACCTGGTACTGGAATTTTCCGTGGGCGCGGCCACTGTAGCCATCAGCTGGTCCAATTACCTGGTAAAGTTCCTGGCCAATTACAACATTTACCTGCCGCCGCAGCTGGTGCATTCCCCTTTTGAAACGGCGCAGCTGGCAGACGGCTCGGTGGTGCACGGCATCATGAACCTGCCGGCCGCCCTGGTAGTCATTGCCATGTCCATTATCCTGATACGCGGCACCAGAGGATCGGCCCTGTGGAATACTATTGTGGTGGCGCTCAAGGTAGGGGTGGTGCTGCTGTTCATTGCGCTGGGCTGGCGCTATATACAGCCGGCCAACCTGGTGCCTTACGTGCCGGCCAATACAGGCGTGTTCGGCGAGTTTGGCTGGTCCGGCATCCTGCGCGGGGCCGGGGTAGTGTTCTTTGTGTACCTGGGCTTTGATATTATCAGCGCAGCGGCGCAGGAAACCAGGAATCCCAAACGCAATATGCCCATTGGCATCCTGGGCTCCCTCCTGGTGTGCTCCATACTGTTCATCCTCTTTGCGCACGTAATGACCGGCCTGGCGCCCTACCAGGAGTTTAAGGGCAACGCCGCCCCGGTGGCCGTAGCCATTGCCTACACGCCCTACACCTGGCTGGGACAGGCGATCATCATTGCCATCCTGATCGGGTATACTTCAGTGATACTGGTAGACCTGCTGGGCCAAACGCGCGTATTCTATGCCATGTCCAAAGACGGGCTGCTGCCCCGGATATTCTCGGACATCCATCCCCGTTTCCAGACCCCCTGGCGTTCCAATATCCTTTTCTGCATTTTTGTAGGCCTGTTTGCCGCTTTTGTGCCCATCCGGGTAGTGGGAGAAATGACCAGCATAGGCACGCTGCTGGCTTTTGTGATCGTATGCGCCGGCGTATGGATCATGCGGTACTCCCTGCCAGACGTGCCGCGCCCCTTCAAAACGCCCTGGGTGCCCTTTGTGCCCATCATGGGCATTATCACCTGCCTGGGCATGATGCTGTTCCTGCCCTGGGATACCTGGCTACGGCTCATTGTATGGATGGCATTGGGAATGGCCATCTATTACGGCTATGGCAGGAAGCACAGCAAGGTGCGGAAAGGAGTGAGGGAGTGAAAAGTGAAGGGTGAAGGATTATGTTATGTTCCCTTTCCAGCCCCTTCACCTTTCACTCTTCCCCCTTCACTAATACTTCCAATCCTCCCGCAATATGCCCATCACTACCATATCTACATACTGGCCGTGCAGCTTGGCGCTGTGGCGCAGAATGCCTTCCCTGGCAAAGCCCAGCTTAATGGGTATCTGCGCGCTGCGCTCGTTCTGCAGCACAAAGCGGATCTCGATCTTGTTCAGGCGCAGCTTTTTGAATGCAAAAGTGATGAGGGCCTTGCAGCAGGCCGTGGCAATACCTTTCCGCTGGAAGGCCTCGCCCACCCAGTAGCCTATTTCCGCCTTTTGCAGCAGATGGTCCCAGCCGTGCAGGTCCATTACGCCGCACAGCTCATCCTGGTACCACATGCCCAGGGCCATGGCTTCCTGTTCTTCGGCCTTGCGCTGCATCAGCTGTATGAAACGCAGGGAGTGCTCTTCATTGGTATTATAGTCCACCCACGGCAGGAACCTGCGCAGGCTTTTACGCGATACGTCTATCTGCTTGTATAAGGCGGCAGCATCCCCGGGCTGCAGCTGCCGGAGGGTTATTTTGTCATTAACACGCAGTTCAAGCATAGCAGGTTATAGGTGGTCTGTAAAGGTGTTCATGGGCAAATTAAGAAAATTTACACTGAACGGCGGAACCGGTAACAAAAACGGGCCGGCAAAATTGCCGGCCCGCCTAACACTATAGCTTATGTATCCGTACTGAAACACTGCTTAATTCCTGGCTATCAGCTGCTGCTTCGTCATGTCCTTCACGATCTGGCGGGCATACAGGTAAGCCTGCCGCAGCGCTGTGGGCGGGTCTACGGACTGCGTTTGCGCCGAGTAGATCAGCTTGCGCTTGTCCAGGTCGTACAGGTTGGTTTCCCAGTTGTACTTCACATTGGTCTGGTAATACCCCGGCTGGTACATGCGCCCATACCAGGTGCTGTAATAAGGCCAGAAACGGCCGTAGTACCACGGGTAGGGGCCATACATGGGACCGGAACGTACATAATTCTTTTCCTTTGCCTTGTCCAGCAGCACTACCGTAAGCACCTGCCGGGCATCACTGTTCTTCAGCTTGCGCAGGGCGTCTTTTTCATCCATTTTATCGTTGAATGTGCCGGGCCCGAACTCCTGTAAGGCAGACGTGGCGTTATAGCCTTCTTTCTTCAGCTCTGCCACCAGGTTCTCCTCCATCATCTGCCGCAGCTGCCTTTCCTGCCTGGGTACCAGGGCCATTACCATGATCTTTTTGTCCCGCTGCAGCTGCGCATCATCTGTTTTCCAGGAAGAGGTAAGCCGGGTGCTGGAACAGGCTGCCAGCGCCAGCAATATGGCGCCTATCAGCAATGATCCTATCTGCTTCATAACGATGCTCCTTTTTGTTTATAGCCGTTAGACGGCGCAAAGGCGGGAGGGTTTACAGGGCGGGATGTTAAGGGAATGCAAAAAATAGTGGTTGGCTATTAGCTGTTAGCAATACGCTGGCTAACAGCTAATAGCCAATAGCTCAATAATCAATTACCTGCTCTTCAATGGTTGCAGGTATCTCCCTGAACTCATACAGCTGGGTGCGCAGCTGGGGCTCAAAACCGGCCTCACGGATGGCGTCCTGTATGGAGCGGTAGGTAAAGCGGTGCGGGGCGCCGGCAGCGCTCACCACGTTCTCCTCGATCATGATGGAGCCAAAATCATTGGCGCCGGCATGCAGGCACAGCTGTGCCACCTGCTTGCCTACGGTAAGCCAGGAAGCCTGTATATTCCGGATATTGGGCAGCATAATGCGGCTGAGCGCTATCATGCGTATGTATTCCTCTGCCGTGGTCATGTTGTGCACGCCGCGTATGCGGGCCAGCAGGGTATCCACATCCTGGAAGGTCCAGGGAATGAAGGCCGTGAAGCCGTAGTGCCCTTCGGGCTTCTCGCTCTGTACCTGCCGGATGGCAACCAGGTGCTCAAAACGCTCCAGTACGGTTTCCACGTGGCCAAACATCATGGTGGCGGAAGATGCAATGTTGAGCTGGTGGGCGGCCCGCATCACATCCAGCCATTCCTGTGCGCCGCATTTACCCTTGGAGATCAGGCGCCGCACCCGGTCATTCAGTATTTCGGCGCCGGCCCCGGGCAGGCTGTCCATACCGGCTTCCTTCAGGGCGGCCAGCACCTCGATATGCGTGCTTTTTTCCAGCTTGGTGATATGCGCCACTTCCGGGGGGCCCAGCGTATGCAGGCGCAGGGTAGGGTACAGGGCCTTCAGCTGCTTGAACAGGTTCACGTAAAAGCGCAGGCCCAAGTCAGGGTGATGCCCGCCCTGCAGCAGCAGCTGGTCGCCGCCGTATTTCAGCGTTTCATCGATCTTGCGCTTGTATTCGTCAATGCTGGTAATATACGCTTCGGGATGCCCCGGTATGCGATAAAAATTGCAGAATTTGCAGTTGGCAATGCACACATTGGTGGTGTTTACGTTCCGGTCTATCTGCCAGGTCACCTTGCCGTGGGGCACCTGCTGCTTGCGCAGCTCGTTGGCAATATGCGCCAGCTCTGCCATGGGCGCTTTCTCAAACAGGAACACTCCTTCTTCCGCAGTCAGCCACTCGAATTGAAGGGCTTTCTGATATAGATCTTTCAGTTGCATGTTACAGCTTAATGTGGGCAAAGTTAATGATTACAGTGAATAGTGAATGGTCCACTATTCGCTATTCACAGTTTATACCCTGCAATCTGTTGTTCATACGTTTTTCGCTCCGTTTGAAATATTTTTTTGCTATGTGAAAGTATTTTAATGTTAAATTTATATAAACGAGAGCATCTCGCGCCTGCGTATGCGATATACCTTACTGTTACTTATCTGTTGGCTTTGCTTCATGGCCGCCACCGGCAATTCCACAAGCGCATCTGCCCTGGTCTATTTTAGTGCCAACCCTACCGATACCGTGAAAAAAGCTGCGCTGATCACCAGCTTTCCGTTCCGCCAGTATTACGGCGGCGTAGTGGTCATAGAAGCACGGCTCAACGGCCTGCCGGATACCCTGCAGTTCATCCTGGACACCGGCAGCGCCGGCATTTCGCTGGACACCACCACCTGCACCCGCCTGGGCATACCGCTCACCCCGTCAGACAAGATCGTAAGAGGGCTGGGCGGCGCCAAGCCGGTATCATTCGCCATGAACCGCACCCTCATACTGCCCGGGCTGGAGGTAGACAGCCTCAACTTTCATGTGAACGACTATGAGCTGATCAGCCAGGTGTACGGGCTGCAGGTGGATGGCATCATTGGCTATGGCCTGCTGAGCCGTTATATTGTGACTGTGGACTATGACAAGGAACAGATCAACATCTACTCAAAAGGCGAGTATGAGTACCCCCGCGGCGGCCTGCTGCTGAAGCCTTCCCTTACGCTCATCCCTATTATATCCGCTCCCCTGCGCAACGGCAAGGCCCAGTCGCTGAACCGGTATTACTTTGATACCGGCGCAGGGATGTGCCTGCTGCTGTCCAACCAGTTTGTAAAGGACAGCGGCCTGCTTTCCTCCCGGAAAAGGCGGCGCAAGATCATTCAAACAGAAGCGCAGGGCCTGGGCGGAAAAATGGTGATGCATATCACCACCATCCAGGAATTCAGGATCGGCAACTATGCCTTCCGCAACGTGCCGGTATACCTCTTTGACGACAAGACCAATATTACCGCCTACCCTTTCCTGGGCGGTATGATCGGCAATGACCTGCTCCGCAGGTTCAACCTGGTGCTGAACTATCCCAAAAAGGAAATTTACCTCCTGCCCAATACCCACTACCGCGATCCGTTCGACTACTCGTACACAGGCCTGATCATTTACCTCGTTAACGGGAGGATAGAGATCACGGACGTGATCAGGAACTCCCCGGCGGAAAAGGCGGGCTTTAAGAAGGGGGACATTATCCTGGCCATCAACAACAATTTCAGCAACAACCTGCAGGTATACCGCGATCTGCTGAAGAACGTGGGCACCCGGCCCATGCTGCTGCTCATGCGTAACAATGAGCTGATACTTAAAAAGTTACCAATAAAAAGCATTTTGTAGCGTTATAAACCTGGCGGGTTTTAAAACATGCCGGGTCTTGTCTACATGAGAACGTATCTGTTACCTATGCTGCTGTGCTGCAGCCTGGCCGCTTATTCCCAGGCTGGCACACCACGCGCCCCGCAGCAGGAGCGTGGTGTGGTGGCTGTCATTCCTTTTCAGTGGTACGGGCACCACCTGGTGATCCCGGCGCTGGTATCGGGCACTGCAGACACCCTGCACTTTATTTTTGATACCGGCACAGAGGTGACCGTACTGCACTACGGCCTGATGGAAAAACTGCGCATACAGGGCAGGAAGAAGGCCGCCATGAGCGCCACCAACAACCAGGCGCTGAAGGTAAGCACCGCCACCCTCAATGCCCTGCACCTGGACCAGGCACGCCTGCCCTTCCTGAAAGTATACCTGGAAAATATCCCCGAGTTCCGCAAGGGGCCTGTGCCCATTGATGGCTTTATAGGCGTGGACCTGCTCAAAGCCTATATTGTGAAAATAGATTACGCGCAACAGCAGCTGGTGCTGTACCGGCCCGGCGCCGAGGTGCCCGCCGCCGCGCAGCGCATTCCCTTCCGCCTCAGCTTCCGCACGCCTGTAATAACGGCCTCTATACAGCTGCCGGGCGGCGGGTCCCTTACCAGCAACTACCTCCTCACTACCGGCGGGGACTACGGTATCCTGTTCAACTGGCCCTACACCAAAAAGCACCGGCTGGACCAGCAGCTGGTGACCACCGGCACAGACAAGGTGCTGGACCTGTTCAAGGAGCTGGAGTATATTAACAGCAGCATACCGGCCATGCATATAGGCAGCCTGCAGCTGAGACAGGTGCCCGTGAGCTACTGCCAAGACGTGAACGACGATAGCCCCCTCATGGAAATAGCCGGGGCAGCAGGTTACGAGATATGGAAACAGTGCTCCTCCGTTATCATCGACTATGCAGGAAAAATGCTGTACCTACAGCAATAAGGTCTCCGGCCCACACCCGCTGCGGGGTTTTAACAGATGCTTATCATCCCGTTTTACCCTTCTCACGCAGAATTTTAATAAATTGCGTTTCTCCTGTGCAATGCAGGAGCACTTGTATTAACCAATAAGAGTATATGATCCATTATAATAAATTCACCCTGGACAATGGTTTACGGGTAGTTGTGCATGAGGACCACACCACGCCCATGGCGGTGGTGAACGTGCTGTATGATGTAGGCGCGCGGGACGAGGACCCGGAGCGTACCGGCTTTGCCCACCTGTTTGAGCACCTGATGTTTGGCGGCTCCATCAATATCCCGGATTATGACGAGCCCCTGCAAATGGCCGGCGGGGAGAACAACGCCTTCACCACCAATGACCTTACCAACTATTATATACAGCTGCCGGCGGAAAATATCGAAACAGCCTTCTGGCTGGAAAGCGACCGCATGCTGTCCCTGGCCTTCGGTGAAAAAAGCCTGGACGTGCAGCGCAAGGTGGTGTGCGAAGAGTTCAAGGAGCACTACATCAACAAGCCCTATGGCGATGTATGGCATAAAATGCGGGAACTGGCCTACAGCACCCACCCCTACCGCTGGATGACCATTGGCAAAGAGCTGTCGCATATTGAAACTGCCAGCCTGCAGGATGTACAGGCCTTCTTCTTCAAGTACTACCGCCCCGTAAATGCCATACTGGTAGTGGGCGGCAACGTAACCACCGCGCAGGTGAAAGTGCTGGCGGAAAAATGGTTTGGCGATATTCCTTCCGGGGAAAAATACGTGCGCCGCCTGCCGTTGGAACCGGCGCAAACAGCCCCGCACAAGCTGGAGGTAAAGGCCAATGTGCCCCTGGATGCGCTGTACAAATGCTATCACATCTATCCCCGCCTGGATAAGCGCTATTACGCGGCAGACCTTATTTCAGACATCCTGGGCGGAGGCAGCTCCAGCCGCCTGCACCAGACGCTGGTAAAGGAAAAGAAACTGTTCAGCAACATAGAGTGCTACCATTTTGGCAGCATAGACGCCGGCCTGCTTACCATTGAAGGTAAGCTGGTAAAAGGCGTGAAAATGAAGGACGCCGAAAAGGCCGTACAGGAGGAGCTTAACAAGCTGCAGCAAACCGTTATTCCCGAAAGGGAGCTGCAAAAGGTAAAGAACCGCGTGGAAAGCATGCTGGCCTTTGAAGATATGAGCCTGCTGAACCGTGCCAACAACCTGGCCTTTTACGAGCTGCTGGGCGATGCCTCCCTGATGAACACGGAATTTGATAACTACGAAGCGGTTACCACTGCCAACATCCACGAGGAAGCCGGTATCATTTTCAATGAAAACAATTCCAACACTATCTATTACTACGCAGATAACCATTTATGAACAGAAAGATCGCCCCCGCTATAAAGGACGCAGTAGAGTTTGACATAAAGCTGAAACCATACGAGAAATTCACCCTGGACAACGGTATACCCGTTTACGTTATAAAAAACGATGAACAGGATACGCTGCAGCTGGAATTGGTATTTCCCGCCGGCAGCTGGTATGAGCAGGAGAATATGGTGGCCGCTGCCACCAACTTCCTGATGAAGAACGGCAGCAGCCAACACTCCGCGCTGGAGATCAACGAAAGCATAGAGTACTATGGCGCTTACCTGAACCGCAACAGCTATCACGAAAACGCCACCTACACCCTGCACTGCCTCACCCGGCACGCGGAAAACCTGCTGCCCCTGCTGCAGGAGGTGATACAGGACCCGGCCTTTAGTGCAGAGGAGCTGGCCATTTACCAGCAGAACATGAAGCAGCGCCTGGCCGTGAACCTGCAGAAATGCGATTTTGTGGCCAACCGTTATATAGACAGGTACCTGTTCGGGGAGTTCCACCCCTACGGGCGGGTAAGCAGCATGGAGGCGTATGATGCCCTGCAGCCCGAAAGCCTGCGCGCCTTCTACTATAAGCACTATACGTACAGCAACTGCAAGATATTTGTGGCAGGCCACCTGCCGGAAAATATGCCGGACCTCCTGAACCGCTGCTTTGGCAGCACCCGCTGGAACGATGGCGGCCACCTGCTGCGGCCCGAGCTGCCCATACAAACGGCAGACGAGCGGAAGTACCGCATCTTCAATGACGAGAACGGGGTGCAGGGCGCCGTGCGCGTAGCCCGGCATTTCCCCAACCGCTATCACCCGGACTTTCCTAAAATGATGGTGCTCAATACCATACTGGGCGGCTACTTCGGCTCCCGGCTCATGAGCAATATCCGGGAAGAGAAGGGATACACCTACGGCATCCATTCCCAGCTCTATAACTTCCGCCAGGTCAGCGCGCTGAACATCCATACCGAAGCCGGCCGCGATGTGTGCGAGGCTACCATTGAAGAGATCTACAAGGAGCTGCTGCGCCTGCAGAACGAGCCGGTGCCCGCAGAGGAGCTGAGCCTCGTGCGCAACTACATGATAGGGTCCATACTGGGCGACCTGGACGGGGCCTTCCATGTGATACAGCGCTGGAAAAGCCTGATCCTCAATGACCTGGACGAAAATTATTTCCATAACAATATTAACGTAATCAAAACCATAACTGCAGAGGAGCTGCAGCACCTTGCCAAACAATACCTGTCGCCAGCGGAGTTCTATGAACTGGTAGTTATATAACTAAAGTTTGTTATATATTTGCGGCTCCTATTTGTAGACGAGCCTATGAGAAAATGGATCTTTTTTCTATGCCTGCTGGCAGCGGGCCTGAAAACATTTGGGCAAACGAGAAAAGCCGCTGTCGATTCCCTGGAAAGGAACTACGAGCGCTGCCTCAGCAACGGCCAGAATATGTATGGCTGCGCCCTCACCTATTATCATCAGCTGGACAGTATGCTTAACCTGGTATACCGGCAGCTGTATGCGCGCCTGGATACCAGCCACCGCAAAACCCTCAGGGTAGAGCAGGTACAATGGCAGGAAAGACGCAAAGCCTACTTCAAGCTGCTGGATATGAGAGTACAGAAGGTCCACAAGAAAACCCTGGCCGGCCTGGATGACCATGTAATTGCCACCGACCATAAAGCCGCCTACATAAAAGACCGCGTCACCGAACTGCTAGAAGATTTCCCGAAGAAAGGGTAATAAAAAGTGAAAAGTGACTCACCTTCACTTTTCACCTTTCACCACCCCCTCCATCCATGCTATGCACAGGCCGGGCCAGGAGCTGAGCACCGGGTCGCTGGCCGCCAGCCCGTACCCGTGGCCGCCATGATCATAAATATGCAGGGTAGCCGGCACCTGCTGCGCTTTCAGCGCTTTGTAGAACAGGAGGCTGTTCTCTACCGGCACCACTTTATCGTCTGTAGAATGGATCAGCAGGGTGGGCGGCGTTTGCGCCGTTACCCGCCGGTAGGTGCTCAGGGAGTCCGCCTTTTCCGGGGTATGGTCCCGGCCCAGCAGCATCGCTGCGCTGCCCGCATGCTTGTAGGGAGCGGTGAGGGAGATAACAGGATATACCAGTATGGCAAACGCGGGGCGCGTGCTCCATTGTTCCAGTGTATCTTTTGCCTGGGGCCGGGCCGGCTGTATCATGGTAGCCAGGCAGGAAGCCAGGTGCCCGCCGGCAGAAAAGCCGATCACGCCTATCTTTTCGGGGTTTAGCCCCCAGCCGGCAGCCCTGGATCTTACCAGCCGCATGGCCGTGGTCACATCATGATACTGGTCTGGATAGCGGGCGCCCTGCTGGGCCTCGTCATTCACCCGGTAGTGCAGCACAATAGCGTCGTAGCCATGGCTGGTAAAGAACCGGGCAATGTCCTTGCCTTCATGGCCGGCGGCCAGGAAAGTATAGCCGCCGCCGGGGCAGATCAGCACCGCAGCACCGTTCTTGGCGGGCGCGCTGTAATGCTCAATGTAGGGTGCGTCGGCAATGTGCGCCCGGCCGCCAATGTGCAGGCCGGGCTGCCCGGGGTAGAGGTAGATCTTCTCCTGTGCCTGCGCAGCGGCCAGGCTGCCGCCAAGCAGCAATGCTGTAAGTACGTTTTTCATCCGTGATGCTTTTGTCTTTTTATCCGTGCGTGGCGCGGCGTTTTATCATGCCGCCCCTGGTATCGTTGATGTTATGCTGTACGATGAACGCCTTGCCGTCTATCTTCTCAATCTCGTCAATAATGCGGTGCACTTCCAGGCGGGTTACCACGGTATAAATAATGTCGATGTCCATGTCTACCTGCCCCCGCTTGCCAAAGCCGCTCTTGCCCTTGAGCACGGTAACGCCCTTGCGCAGTTTCAGGGTCAGCGTCTTGCGTATCAGCTCGCTTTCCGGCGATATTATCGTCAGCGCAATATACTCCTCAAAGCCCTGGATGATGAAGTCCACTGTTTTGGAAGCGGAAAGGTAGGTGAGCATGGCGTACATGGCCGTTTCTATATTGATCAGCACAGCCGCTACGCCAAAGATCAGCACATTAAAGTACATGATCACCTCGCCTACAGACAGCACGGTTTTGCGGTTAATGAAAAGGGCCAGCACTTCCGTGCCATCCAGCACAGCACCGCCCCGCACGCTCATGCCAATGCCGGCGCCCAGGAAAAAGCCCCCGAAGATGGCGATCAGCAGCTTGTCGTTGGTAATCACCGGCATTTTGATGAACACCAGCGCCGCAGCCAGGCCCACAATGGCGGCCAGCGCTTTCAGGGTAAAGGCAAGCGACAGCTGCTTGTAGGCCAGCAGTATGAAAGGGATATTGATCACTACCAGCAGCACGGAAATGGAGATGCCGGTAAGCCGGTTGATGAGCAGGGAAATACCGGTAACCCCGCCGTCCAGGAAACCATTGGGCAGCAGAAAGCATTTCAGGCCCACCGCTGCCAGCAATACACCAATGCTGATCAGCACTACGTCCTGCGTACGCTGTATCAGGCTCAGCCGTGCCAGGCGCGCTCTTCTAGAACTTGTCATAAAATGAATGGTAAAAAATAAGTATCCCTCTCATCCCTGCATTCCATTCACACGCTCCATTCCATCCGCACATCCGCATATCTGCATATCCGCACATCAATCCATTCTCTCCTGGTGCCGCAGCCAGCGCTCCGGTATCTCGTTGTTGCTGGCCAGCAGGTAGTCGCTGTAGGCGCAGGGCACAAAATCCTTACCGGGCAGCTGCATCCACCAGCGGCCGGTCTTCTTGCTCTTCAGGAATACGGTGTCTATATCGGCAAAGGCTATATGAAATTCCCAGAAAGCGTCCCGCTCTTCCAGCAGGGCTTCCTTGTTCCGCACGGAGCGCCCGTCCATAAAGTACCACAGCATCTGCGCTATTTGCCGGGCAGTAAGCTGGTCCCTGTCTGCTGCGGGACGGTAGCCGTAAATGCCGTAGGTGCTGAGCTGCGCGCTCATGCCGGCATAGCGGGAGAGGGCGCAGGCTTCTTCCCCGCTGAAGCCGTTGGGCGAAAGGGTATTGGCCGGCGCATCCGTATGCTTGATGATGTTGATGTCCAGGCTGAAGAGGTCCGTATTACGCAGCACAGGCTCTGCTTCCTCCAGGTTCTCCCGTACCTTTCCCAGCCGGAAGCAGTCAAAGCGCAGCTTGTCCAGCGTTTCTAACATACGCGGATGCACGAAATAGCTCTGGAATCCGATGTGATTGTAATGGCGGATGTAGTTGGGCTGTTCCGTCAGCATGTTCATCAGGAAGCCGGTGGCGGGCAGGGAGCTTTCTTCCTGCAGGTCTATCAGCGCATCTGCCACGGTGGCCTCTATTACGTACTGCAGGGAAGCGTAGGCCTGGTATTGCGGGTAGGTAAGGTCATGCCCCCCGCCCAATATGATCACGGTCCGGTGCGAGTGCAGCAGTTCCGCCAGTACGGTCCGGAGTGCGGCATAGGTGTCTGCCAGGCGTGCGCCTTTGCGCAGGTTGCCCAGGTCGGCCACCTTTACGTCCTTGTGCCAGTAATATAACCGGTAAAATTCTTTTCGGATAATGTCCGGCGCGTCAGGGCCGGGTTTGCCTGGTCCGTAGCCACGCTCTTCAGCGGCGCCCAGCAGTATAATGTCTGCTGCTTCCAGGTCGGGTATATGGCCTTCTTCATACAGGTCGGCAATGCCACCTATCTGGCATTCGTCATACTCCTGGTCATCATTCAGATCTGCCTTGGAAACGGGTTGTAAAAAGTCTTGCAGGTGCGTAAAGTCTGCCATTACAATAAGTGGTTTATTTGCCGGCAAACCTACAACAAAAGTGAGAAAAAGGAAGAGGTCGATGTCGGATCAGAGATCCTGGTTAGTTCTTGTGAATGACAAACTCAAACGGCCGCTGCGTTTTCCGGGCGAAAACCTTTTCCAGCACAGACCGCTTGCTGCTTACGCGGCTCTTGTTGCAGTCCGCTACTTCCATTACCGCACAAAGATAATCCATGGTTTCCACCACTGTCAGCATTTCGCTGATCTGCTTTACAGCAAACTGGATCTGCTGCTCGTTATACCGCTCTTCATGTAGCAAGATCAATAAATCCCTCTCTACAGGTTTCATGAAAATAAAATTTGTGTTCCCTATAATTTTTTTACCGGGCTTTCAATAGGCAGATAGGCAGGTATAGTGCTCAACCAGTAATGGTGAAGTCTTTCTTAGTACAGGTTATCAGTGCCGGTAATAAGCATTCTGTGGTTAGTGCATGCGCTTTTTGTTCATTGTTGGGCAACCACAATCATTTTTCTTGAAAACATTGCAACCATGCAACACCAGACTACCGCACAAAAAAAAGATCAACAGCCATTTAACTTGCTTCATACTTGAGTTTACTAGTCGTCCTGAGTTAATGTCCACTCGATAAGAGTTTACCTTTTCTTAACAATACACCTTTTGTAATTTACGCTAAATTCGCAAAAAATTTTAAATTATTTGTCCACAAGCTACGCTTCAAAAAAAATCCTGGTCGTTCCGCTTGACTGGGGCCTGGGACATGCGACCCGCGACATTCCGCTCATCTACGAAATATTAAACGCTGGCTGCGACGTGGTTATTGCAGCGGAAGGCAAACATGCTGCCCTGCTGCAACAGGAATTTCCCCGGCTCACCATACTGCCCCTGCCGGGCTACCGCATCCAGTATGCGCAAAAAGGCTGGTTCTTTGGCTGGAAGATCATACAGCAAATACCGAAGATATTGCGGGCCGTGCGCTATGAGCAGCGCTGGCTGCAGGAAACCGTGAAAACCCACGGCATACACGCCGTTATATCCGACAACCGTTTCGGGCTGTACCACCGCGATATTCCCTGCGTGTTCATCTCCCACCAGCTGCTCATTAAAACGCCCTTCGGGGGCCTTACGGAGCGCCTGCTGCAACAGCTCAACTACCGCTACATCCGCCGGTACAGCGCCTGCTGGATACCCGACTATGCCGGGGACAACAACCTTTCCGGCATACTGGCGCACCCGCCGCAGCTGCCGCCGCATACCACCTACCTGGGCTGCCTGAGCCGTTTTAAAATGCGGGAAGATGTGGCCCGGCTGTACGACCTGCTGGTGCTGATATCCGGTCCGGAACCGCAGCGCTCCAACCTGGAAAAGCTGATCCTGGAGCAGATAAAGGACCTGCCGCTGAAAGCGCTGATCGTAAGCGGCCAGCCAGGCACCCCGCGCCGGGAACAGATCACGCCCAATGTGCTGCAGGTCAACCACCTGAACGCCCAGGAGCTGAATGAGGCCATGCTGGCTTCCGACATGGTGCTGAGCCGCAGCGGCTACACCACCCTCATGGACCTGGCCAAGCTCAATAAAAAGGCCATCCTGGTGCCTACGCCTGGCCAGTCGGAACAGGTGTACCTGGGCAGGTACCTCATGGAAAAAGGCTATTTCTACAGCCTGCCACAGGAAGGCTTCCAGCTGCAGCAGGCCCTGGAAGCCGCCGCCCGCTTCCCGTTCCGCTCCTTCCGGCATGAGCTGGATATGGAGCAGTATAAAAAAGTGGTGAGAGATTTTTTAATGTGCTGATGTGCTAATATGCTGATGTGCTAATGAAAACGCAGCAAATTTCCGGCATTCATTTGCACACTCATATACCTGTACACCCTCATCAGCACATTAGCACATCCTTCCCTATATAAATTTTCCCATCCACCACCGCTACCGGCCGCTTCAAAAAAGAATACTCCTGCAGTATCAGCTGCCGGTAATCGTCTTCCGTCAGCGTTCTTTCATGCAGGCCCATAGGCCGGTACTGCTGACTGCGCCGGCTGAACAGGGCCTCATAGCTGCCCGCCAGCTTACGCAGCTCCTCCAGCTGCGCCGGCGTTATCTTTTCCGTTTTGATGTCCTGCAGGGTAAAGCCCCGCTCTTTGGCCCTTATTTCCGTCAGTATCTTTTTGCAGGTGCTGCAGGTGGATAAATGGTATATTCTTTTCATGTATTACGTAATTGCGTCCAAACTTACACCCGCCCTGGCAACTTTCAAACTTTAAACCGCTAACTTTGCACATTCCACAAATTCTAGTAGGTTTAGCGCATGCAAAAGAAATTGTTTTTACTGGACGCCATGGCACTCATCTATCGTGCCTACTATGCCCTGATCAGGAACCCCCGTTTAACCAGCACGGGCCGCAATACCAATGCCCAGTTTGGATTTACCACCACGCTCCTGGACCTCCTCAATAAAGAAAAGCCTACCCACATGGCCGTGGCTTTTGATACCCTGGCGCCTACGGACCGCCATACCTCTTTTGCCGAGTACAAGGCCAACCGGCAGGAAGCGCCGGAAGACCTTACCGCTGCGCTGCCGGACATCAAACGCATTATACAGGGCTTCAACATTCCCGTCATAGAATCAGACGGCTACGAGGCCGACGACGTAATAGGCACCCTGGCCTGGCAGGCCGCCGAAGCCGGCTACACCGTGTACATGGTAACGCCGGACAAGGATTACGGCCAGCTGGTAAAGGAGAACGTGTTCATCTACAAGCCGCCCTACATGGGCAATAAGGAAGAAATAATGGGCCCCCGCGAAGTGTGCGCCAAATGGCAGATCACAGACGTGCACCAGGTAATAGACATCCTGGGCCTGATGGGCGACGCTGTAGACAATATTCCCGGCATTGCCGGCATCGGCGAAAAAACCGCCATGAAGCTGCTGGCCCAGTACCATTCCCTGGAAAATGTGCTGGAGAATGCCGACAAAATTGGCGGTAAAATGGGGGAGAAGATAAAGGCCGGCGCCGCAGACGCCATCCTCTCCAAACAGCTGGCCACCATCATTACCGACGTGCCGGTCACCTTCCATGAAGAGGATTTCTGCATAAAGCCGCTGGACAAGGAAAAGCTCACGGACATATTTACAGAGCTGGAGTTCAAGACCCTGGGCAAACGGATACTGGGCGACAACTTCGCCTCCGCCAACACAGAAGCGCCCCTGCCCGCAAAATCCCGGCAGCAGGACCTCTTCGGCAATATCGTGGAAGACGCCGCCACCCTTACTGCTCGCGACGAAGCGACCGAGGCGGCTACCAACGTGCTGCTGGCAGACAAGCATATTGAGAACACGCCGCACACCTACCACCTGGCCGATACGCCGGAAAAAAGGGCGGAGCTGATCGCCTTCCTGCAGCAACAGCAGGAGATCTGCTTTGATACCGAAACTACCGGCACCGACGCCAACGCCGTGGAAATGGTAGGCATGAGCTTTGCCTGTTGCAAGGGCGAAGCCTGGTACGTACCGGTACCGGCAGACCAGGAGGCTACCCGCGCCATACTGGAAACATTCCGCCCCCTGTTTGAAAATGAAAAGATCACCTTCGTGGGCCAGAACATCAAGTACGACCTGCTGGTGCTGAAATGGTACGGCATTGAGCTGAAAGGCCTTATATTCGATACCATGCTAGCTCACTACCTGATAGAGCCGGAGGGCCGCCGCGGCATGGACCTGCTTGCCGCCCAGTACCTGCAGTATACCCCGGTGTCCATAGAAACGCTGATCGGTAAAAAAGGAAAAGGACAGGGCAATATGCGCGACGTGGAGCTGGAAAAGATCAAGGAATACGCGGCAGAAGATGCAGATATTACCCTGCAGCTCAAGGAAAAGTTCATTCCCCTGCTCACCCAGCGGAGCGTGGAAAAAGTGTTCTACGAAGTGGAGAACCCGCTGGTAAAAGTGCTTACGGACATGGAGTACGAAGGCATCCGCCTGGACACCCAGGCCCTGGCCGACTACTCCCGCGAGCTGGAGTCCGAAATAAAAAGAGCGGAGGAAAGCGTGTACCAGCAGGCCGGCGTGCGCTTTAACCTCGCCTCTCCCAAGCAGCTGGGCGAGGTGCTGTTTGAAAAGCTGCAGCTGGACCCCAAGGCCAAAAAGACCCGCACCGGCCAGTATGCCACCGGGGAAGACGTGCTGGCCAAACTCTCGCACAAGCACAAGATCGTGGAGGATATCCTGGTATTCCGGGAGCTGAGCAAGCTCAAATCCACCTATGTAGATGCGCTGCCCTTAATGATCAACAAGCGCACCAACCGCGTACACACTTCCTACAACCAGGCCGTGGCCGTTACCGGGCGCCTTAGCTCCAATAACCCCAACCTGCAGAACATTCCCATCCGTACGGACAGGGGACGGGAGGTGCGCAAGGCCTTTGTGCCCCGCAACGAGGAGTTTGTACTGCTTTCTGCAGACTATTCGCAGATAGAACTGCGCATTATTGCGGCCATCAGCAAGGACGAGCAGATGATAGCGGCCTTCCGGCAGGGGCTGGACATCCATGCCACCACCGCCGCAAAGGTATACGGCGTGGAAATGGACGCCGTAACCCCCAAAATGCGCCGCAATGCCAAGAGTGTGAACTTCGGCATCATCTACGGCGTAAGCGCCTTTGGCCTTTCCGAGAACCTGGGCATTCCCCGCTCCGAGGCCAAAACCCTGATCGACAACTACTTTGCACAATATCCCGCTATCAAGCAGTATATGGAGCAGCAGGTGCAGTTTGCCCAAAAGAACGGCTACGTGGAAACGATGCTGGGCCGCAAACGCTGGCTCAAGGATATCAACTCCTCCAATGCCGTGGTAAGAGGCTATGCAGAACGCAACGCCATCAACATGCCCATACAGGGCACCGCGGCCGACATGATAAAGCTGGCCATGATAGCGGTGCACCGCGAGTTCAAGGCCCGCAACCTGCGCTCCCGCATGCTGCTGCAGGTACATGACGAACTGGTGTTTGACGCCCACCGCTCTGAAGTAGACAGCATTAAGCCCCTGATACTGGAATGCATGCGCAATGCCCTGCCCCTGGCCGTGCCCGTGGAAGCAGAGATAGGCACCGGCAACAACTGGCTGGAAGCGCACTGATAGCATGAAGGGTGAATGGTGAATGGGCGGGAAATGGAGCATCATGCAATCATTCACCCTTCACTATTCATTCAAAAAAAGCTATGATTTATCAACTTAAGTTTGTACTTTATTTGATAAAAAACTCCCGTTATTGCCCAATAAATTATTAGCATTTAACTGCTTAGAACGCTTGTATTTCCCAAATTCCTTTACTAGCTTTCGATCATGATCCAAACATCACGTTTACAGATATTACCGTGTTCCCTGCAGTATTTTGAAGCGCTGCTGCAGGGCAATGATGTTTTGGCGGAACTGCTGGGAATAGACATACCGGAATACTGGACCGATTACCCCGAAATGGTGCTGGTAGCATACGACAAGCTGCGCAACGATCCCTCCATGCTGGGCTGGTTCTTTTACCTGGTAGTACACCGGGCAGACCGGCGGCTGATCGGCGCCGGCGGTTTCAAGGGCCGGCCGGACCCCGGCGGCATTGTGGAAATAGGCTATGAGATAACCGCCAGCTACCGGGAGCAGGGCTATGGCACAGAGCTGGCAGAAGCCCTCATCCGCTTTGCTTTTGGCCATACCTATGTAAGCAAGGTGGTGGCTCACACCGAAGAGGAATACAATGCCTCCGTTAAGATACTCCAGAAATCCGGGATGCAGTTTGTAGGTGAAATTTCCGACAAGGAGAACGACCGCCTCTGGGAATGGGCCATCACCCGGGAACAGTTTGACGCCCTTATGGAAAAAAATGTCCTGCAAAGCCGCACCTGATCCGCTGCCGCTCATCCATCTTTTTTTTATGCCATTAGCTGCATTCCCTTATTTTTGGCCCCTGTTTAAAAATTACAGGCAGTAACAACAAATCTAAACTAACCTGGCACATGAACCCCCGGTTCCACCTTACCACCAAAGCAACATTAAAGATGAAACCGGGCATGAGCAACATTCTCCGCACAGGGGATCTGTAAATGCGGGGTTCCATGGCCACTAACAAAAAATTATTTACGAATGAAAAAATGGATGCTGTTTGCGGTGCTATTCTCCTGCACCGCAGCATTTGCGCAAAACACCAACAAGGAAGGCAGCCAGTACCAGTTCACCACCATCAAGAACCTGGACGCCTATGATGTACAGAACCAGGGCCGCACCGGTACCTGCTGGTCCTTTTCCGGTCTCTCTTTCTTTGAATCCGAGCTGCTGCGCAACGGCAAGGCCCAGGGCCTTAACCTCAGCGAAATGTACGTGGTGCGTAAAATGTACCCCCTGAAAGCGGATAACTATGTGCGCATGCACGGTAAAACCAACTTTGGCGAAGGCGGCGGCTTCCCGGACGATCTCCTCTGTCTGCGCAGGTACGGCCTGGTGCCGCAGAGTGTGTACGACGGCAACAGGGATAAAATGTACAACCACGCCGAAATGGGAAGCCTGCTGGAAGGCATGCTGAAGACCATTGGCAACAGCCAGGGCGAGATCAATCCGGACTGGAAAAAGGCTTTTGAAGGCGTGCTGAATGCCTACATGGGCGACGCGCCGGAAAAGTTTGAGTATAACGGCAAGTCCTACACGCCACAGTCCTTTGCTGCCAGCCTGGGCCTGAATGCAGACGACTACGTGATCGTGACCTCCTTCACCCACCATCCTTACTACGAGAAGTTTGTGCTGGAAGTGCCGGACAACTGGAACTGGGAAAAAGTATACAACGTGCCGCTGAACGACCTGCTCAGCATTGCGGAGAATGCCATCATGAACGGCTATACGATTGCCTGGGCGGCAGACGTGAGCGAAAAATACTTCAACTTCCGCGAAGGACTGGCCGTAGTGCCCGAGAAGGACTGGGCGGATATGACGCCGGAAGAAAGGAAGCAGGTATTTGAAGTGCCCGGCGCCGAGAAGAATATTACAGCCGAACTGCGCCAGCGCGCCTTTGACAACTTTGAAACACAGGACGACCACGGCATGCACATAGTAGGCCTGGCCAAAGACCAGAACGGTCATAAATATTTTCGCGTAAAGAATTCCTGGGGCACCAATAACCCTGGCAACGGGTATTTTTATGCGTCCGAACCTTACTTTGCCTACAAGACCACCAACATTATGGTGAACAAGAAAGCCCTGCCGGCAGATATTGCCAAAAAGCTGGGCATCCGGCAATAAGGGCATTTCATCGCATTATGGAGCGGTGTTCCTGCTACAGGGCGCCGCTCCTTTTTTTTATCGCGCTTTTCCTTCCAGCCGCTGCGTATACTGGTAATTGCCCAGGCGCAGCTTTACCGGCAGGCGGGTTTGTTTTTCCCAGGCCCATTCCTGCTTGCAGAAAAAGCCGAAATGCTGCCGGTAATAGGCGCCGGGCGCTACCCGCACAGGCGTACGCAGGTAGGCCGGTAAAGGGGCCGCCGCCGTATCTTTCAGCAGGGCGGACCGGTGCAGGGTTTGCGCTGCCGCCCCGCCTGCCATTAGCAGCAGTAGCGCTGCTATCCATATAGTTCGTTGCATCCTGTTATTTTTTTAGCCGATCAGCTCCAGGCTGCCGGCGCCTTCCCGTATTACTTCCGGCGCCTCGCCCGTACAATCTATTACGGTGGAAAAAGTAGTGCCGCCCATCCCGCCATCCACCACAATATCCACGATCTTCCCGAACTTCTCGTAAATGATCTCCGGGTCCGTATATTCCTCCACGTAGTGCTCTACCGGCAGGGAAGTGCTCATTACGGGATTGCCCAGCTCCTTTACAATAGTGCGGCAGATGGTATTGTCCGGCACGCGTATGCCCACGGTATCCTTTTTTGTTTTCAGCATTTTGGGCACCTGCCTGCTGGCCGGCAGAATAAAGGTGTACGGCCCGGGCAGCGCTTTCTTCAGCATGCGGAACACCGGCGTATCCACGCTTTTGGCGTAGTCGGACAGGTGGCTGAGATCGTAGCAGATAAAAGAGAAATGCGCCTTCCGGGGATCTATCTGTTTAATGCGGCAGATCCGCTCTATAGCCTTGGGATGGGAAATATCGCAGCCCATGCCATATACGGTATCTGTTGGATAAATGATCACCCCTCCGTGCTGAAGGCAATCCACGATAGTCTTTAAATGCCGTGGATTGGGATTTTGCGGATGTAGTTTCAGTAGCATGTATCCCGTATTAAAAGATGATGAATTACCTGGTTATAACAAAGGTAGTACCAAATCCTAAACTATTTTTTGCCTAACTTTCGCCCTACTTTTTTTGGCTAAACTATACTGATGGAATTAAAAGGCATCGTACCCAGAACATGGAGAAGAATAAAACGTATACTGCTGGTGCTGTTCATTGCACAATTTGTTTACATCGTCCTGCTCCGCTGGGTAAACCCGCCCGTCACCCTTACCATGATCTCCAGCTGGTTCAGCCTTTGGGGCACAGACAAGCACTTCCAGAAAAAATGGGTGGATGCTGAAGATATCTCCTCCTACGCCAAACTGGCCGTTATTGCCAGCGAGGACCAGCTCTTCCCGGACCATGACGGGTTCGACTTTAAATCCATAGAAAAGGCGCTCAAGCATAACCGGAAAAGCAAGAAGATAAGAGGGGCCAGCACTATCAGCCAGCAGGTGGCCAAGAACGTGTTCCTCTGGCAGGGGCGCGGCTGGGTCCGCAAAGGCATAGAAGTGTACTTTACCTTTATGATAGAAATGATCTGGGGCAAAAAGCGCATACTGGAAGTATACCTCAACGTAGCACAAACCGGCGACGGCATTTTTGGTATCGAGGCGGCAGCCCGGGCATACTACAAAAGGTCCGCCGCCAGCCTTAACCGCGAGCAGGCAGCCATGATTGCAGCCTGCCTGCCTAACCCCGTTAAATACACGGTAAACCCGCCGGCGCGCATTACTGCCTGGCGTCAGCGCAGGATACTGCAGCAGATGCGCAACATTGCCACCGACCCGGATATTGCAGCATTAGTGAACGAAAAATGAGGAGATGAAAAAGTGAAAGGTGAAAAATGAATAGACTGTAAATGGAACATAACACAATCATTCACCCTTCACCTTTCACTTTTTCACCCCCTCCACTGCGGCAATGGCCCGTGCCTGGCGCTCTGCATAGCTGCCGCGGATATCTGCCCAGGGCACGCCGGCATGCATCACAATATCGCGGTAAATGTGGTAAAAATATTCGCGCATCTGCGGGTCGGGGTATTCCCGCTGGGGGTCGTCTTCCCAGGGAATGTCAATATAGGTAAGCAGGTAAAGGTCGTACTGCCGGGCGGCGATCTGTTCCAGGATACGGGGGTCACACTCCCCGTACTTATGCTCGCTCCATACTTTTATAACATACAGGTCCGTATCGCATATCAGCAGATGCCGCGCCTGCCGGGCCTTTTCATCTTCCAGCCGCAGCTGCCCGGCGGCAATGGCCAGCAGGTCATGCTGCTCATAGGGGCGGTCCAGCTCATCCAGGTACTGCCGGGCATACTCCGGCACCCACTCCGTCTGGTAATGCGCCGCCAGTTGCCGGCTCAGCGTGCTTTTGCCGGTAGACTCCGGTCCCAGTATCACTACTTTCTTCATCCGTTAACAGCCTTGGTTTGTTCCTTCCAGATTTTTTTCCAGCTGAAGTATCCCATTACTGCTACAATGAACAGGAAAATGGTGAGCAGGGCGGTAGGCACCAGCTTTTTATGGAACAGGAGCGGGATGGCCGCCAGGTTGGAAACGTTCAGCACGATCCAGTTCTCTATTTTCCGTTTGGCCAGCAGCCACATGCCGGCACAGGCCGTGGCGGATACAAAGGCATCTGCCGCCGGCACGTCCGAGTTGGAAAAATTCTTCAGCAGGGTGTAGAACAGCGCCCAGCCCAGCAGCGCTATCAGCACGGTCACGGTCCATTCCCGGCGGCTGGCCCAGGCTATGGCGGGTGTATGCTGCTGCGCGTCCTTGCTGGCCCAGTGGTACCAGCCGTATATGCTCATCACGAAATAATAGGCGTTCAGGGTGGCCTCTGCGTAGAGCCGGAACTGTTCCCTGGACAGCAGGTATACATAGATGCCGGTGCTTACCAGCCCGGTAGGGTACAGCCAGATGCTGTTCTGCTTACTGCATATTACACTGATGGCGCCAAACAGCGCCGCAATTATTTCCAGCCAGCTCATGGCATGAATGCCGTCCAGCAGGCTTTGGTATATGGCCTGAAAATTCATGGTGCAAAGATGCAATAAAAAAGCACAGCCGCTAAGACTGTGCTCCTTTTAACACTATCATTCTTCTCAACTATGGCTTATTCTGCTTCCGCCACTACTTCCCTTACTTCAGGTATCATGCGCTTCATCATACCTTCAATACCCGCTTTCAGGGTGATCATGGAAGAAGGGCAACCGGAGCAGGACCCCTGCAGCATCAGTTTCACAGTGCCTTCGTTATAGTCCTTGAACTGTATGGCGCCGCCGTCCATTTCCACGGCAGGCTTCACATAGTTCTCCAGTAATTCTTTGATACGTTTTACCACATCGCTGTCGTCAGCGCTCACTTCATTGCTGGCCGCCGCCTTCACTACGATCTCGTCTTCATTGATCACCGGGCGGTTCTCCTCCAGGTATTCCTTCAGGAAGGCCTTTACCGTGGGGATAATGTCCATCCAGTCCGTTTCAGCGGTTTTGGTCAGGGTAACAAAATTGGCCATGATAAATACCCCCTTGATGAAGGGAAAGCTGAACAGCTCCATTGCCAGCGGAGACGGTTTTGCACTGGCCTCATCAGGGAAATCGATGCTTTTGCCCGGGTACAGCAGCTTGTTGGCCACAAACTTCATGGTTTCCGGGTTTGGCGTCATTTCAGTATATATGCTGATGATGGGATTACCTGTTTTAATCATTTCTTTTACCTCGTTTAAACAATGCAAAGGTAGCAACTTTCGGCCACAAAAAGGGAGGATATTGCGGCATATTCCATTGATTTTTACAATAGGCTTATAGGCAAATGATTATATTCGTACAGAATACGACATTTGAATGAGCAACGGTTTAAACCCTTTTTAATTATGTTATATAAAAAACTGGCAGACAAAACAGAACAGGCCCTGAACGAGCAGGTAGAGCTGGAAGCCGCCTCCTCCCAATATTACCTGGCCATGGCCTCCTGGGCGGAAGTACAGGGCTACAACGGCATTGCAGAATTCCTGTACCGTCACTCCGACGAGGAGCGGGTGCACATGCTCAAGCTCATCCGTTTTATCAACGACCGGGGCGGCCACGGCGTGGTGCCCGCGCTCCAGCAGCCCACCGCCAGGTTCAAAAGCATCCTGGGCATTTTTGAGGAGGTGCTTAACCACGAGATACTGGTATCCACGGAGATCAACAAACTGGTGGATATGTGCCTGCAGGAAAAGGACTATACCACCCATACCTTCCTCCAATGGTATGTAAACGAGCAGATCGAGGAGGAGAAAATGGCCCGCCAGATACTGGACAAGCTGAAGCTGATAGGGGAGGACAAAGGCGGCATGTATATATTTGACCGGGACATGGCCTCCCTGCAAACTGAAGACCAGCACTAATCCAATGAACCGGTATGCAGGCTGCAAAAACACTGAAAGCACGCAAAAGGGTGGCGCTCATAGCGCATGACCACAAAAAACAGGAGCTGATAGAATGGGCGGTCTACAACAAGGCTGTGCTTAGCCGGCACGAGCTTTATGCTACCGGCACCACCGGCCGGCTGCTGGAAAACCACCTGGATATTCCCGTACGCAAGCTGCTGAGCGGCCCCCTGGGCGGCGATCAGCAGATAGGGGCCATGGTGGCCGAAGGTGCCGTAGATGCCATTGTCTTTTTCTGGGACCCCATGGAGGCCCTGCCCCATGATCCGGACATCAAGGCCCTGCTGCGCCTCTGCGCCGTATGGAACATTCCCATGGCCTGTAACCGCTCCACCGCCGACTTTTTACTGACGTCGCCGCTGATGCACCAGGACTACGAGGTGATATTGCCCGATTATTCCCAGTACCTGGGTAGAAAAGTATAAAAAAGGCAGGGAGCTTTCCCTGCCTTTTCATTATATCTTTCCTGTATTTTCTCTCTGCAATAGCTGCTGGGCCCCTGTCCGGGTCCTGGGGAGGTCCTGGTGGAGGATCAGTTTCCACCGCTGTGCGCCGCCGGGTAATGCTCCTCCAGCACATCCTCCCCGAAATCGTTTTTTCAGGTCCCGCAGCACGGAATGCAAGTGGTTGCACGCACAGCAGCATACCGGGTACCTGTAAATAACCTTGATAACGCATAACCGTGGAATTGAACAGAAACAAAATAAGAAAAACGTTTTACTTATTTTCGCAGTTTCAGCATTTAACGTAACGCATTGTAGATGATAATGAAGCATTTAGTGGCAGGCTTGTTAGTGTGGTGGGGGATCACATCATCCATATATGCGCAGCTGCCGCCCAAGCGGGAGCTGCGGGCCGTATGGATCGCTACCGTGGAGAATATTGACTGGCCCTCCCGCCGGGGCCTCAGCACCGAACAGCAGCAACAGGAATTTATCGATATACTGGACCAGCAGCAGCGCAATGGCATGAACGCCGTGGTGGTGCAGGTACGGCCCGTGGCCGACGCCTTCTATGCTTCCGCTTTTGAGCCCTGGTCAGAATACCTGACCGGCACCCAGGGGCAGGCGCCCAACCCCTACTACGATCCGCTGACCTTCATGATAGCAGAAACGCATAAGCGGGGCATGGAATTCCATGCCTGGTTCAATCCTTACCGGGCCGTGTTCAATACCCGGCGCAGCAGCATCACCGCCGATCATATTACCCGGCTGAAACCGCAGTGGTTCGTTACCTACGGCGACAAGAAGTATTTTGATCCCGGACTGCCCGAGGTGCGGCAATATGTGCTGCAGATCATTACCGATGTGGTAAAACGCTACGATATAGACGCCGTGCATTTTGACGACTATTTCTACCCTTACCGCATTCCCGGCAGGGAATTCCCGGACTACAGCTCCTACCGCCGCTATGGCAACAATATGATGCGGGACGACTGGCGCCGGCAGAATGTAGACACCATCATACAAATGATCGGCAAGGCCATTAAAGCGGCCAAGCCCTGGGTAAAATTCGGCATCAGCCCTTTTGGCGTATGGCGTAATCATGACAAGGACCCCGAGGGCTCCTATACCCGTGGCGGGCAAACGAACTACGACGATCTTTTTGCCGACGTGCTCAAATGGCTGCGCAACGGCTGGATAGATTATGTAGCGCCGCAGCTGTACTGGGAAAGCGGCCACCGCCTGGTAGCCTACGAGGTGCTGCTGGACTGGTGGTCCAAACATGGCTACGGACGGCACATATATATTGGCCATGGCGCTTACCGCATTAACAGCAATGCCGCCTGGCGCAATCCTGCGGAGCTGCCGCAACAGATCGCCGAGGCCCGCACCCTCAGTACGGTACAGGGCAGCATTTTTTACAGCGCCAGGTCATTTAATGGCAATCCCCGGGGGATAGAGGACAGCCTGCGCAACCACTTTTACCGCTATCCTGCCCTGCGGCCCCTCATGCCCTGGCTGGAAGGCCAGCAGGCGCCCAAAGCACCTTACTTTATTGACGCCTTTGAACGGCCCCACGGCCTGGAGTTGTACTGGGCGGATAACGATACCTCGCACCGCACCCGGCAATATGTGCTGTACCGCTTTGACAGCAGCGAGGTCATTAACCTGAAAGACCCTACGAAAATATTGTCCATCCTGCCACAGATGCCCGACCCACACTATACGGATGCCGCTTATGTAAAAGGGCGCAGCTATGTGTACGTGGTAACTGCACTGGACCGGCTGCAGAATGAAAGCCTGGCCAGTGATCCCTTACGGATGGAGATCGTGAACGGGCGAACAAGGTTTTTGTTCCCGTAGGTTTAAATATTATGGCAGTCAAGGAATACGGCAGCACATCTTATTCAGCTTGATACTGCTGTTGGTACTTCTCCTGGCCCCTCCCGCCAACGCTGAACAACTTTTAATAATATTCAAATAATATATACTGTGTTCCGGATCACGGCGCCGGGTACGGGTATCCATATCCGTGTGCGCCGGCATTTACCGGCCCGCCCTGGGCCGCTGCGCACGCCTATTTTTTCATCAACTTTCAATAAATTGACTTATTTTTTTAAATTCTTCTAAATTTTTACGGCTAAACAAATGTTTATAAAAAAAATGCCGCATTCCTTTAGTATCTTTAAACCGTTCCCGAAACAATTACGGTACCTCTCCCGGCAGCAGCAGCCAGGATATTGTGTACCTGATACAAAAATATAAACGAATGCATGAAGTGAGAAAACAGGAAGGCCTGTACCGCCCGGAATTTGAACATGACGCCTGTGGAACCGGGTTTACCGCCCACATCAAAGGGCGTAAATCACACCAGATTATACGGGATGCTTTGACAATGCTGGAAAATATGGAACACCGCGGGGCCTGCGGCTGCGAACGTACTACCGGCGACGGGGCCGGCATCCTTATCCAGATGCCGCATGAATTTTTTTATGATGAATGCCTGAAAATAGGTTTTGCCCTCCCCGAATTCGGTAAATACGGGGTGGGTATGGTGTTTTTCCCCAAAGAGCCCCGCTGGCGGGAAGAGTGCCGGGAGATCATTGAACGGGCCGCCGAAAAGCTGGGCCTGGATATACTCGGCTACCGCAAAGTGCCAGTACGCCCGGACGGCATTGGCGAAAGCGCCCTTTCCGTAGAGCCCGAGATAGAGCAGGTGTTCATTGCCTGCCCCTACCAGATATCAGACCCGGAAACCTTTGAGCGCAAGCTGTTCGTGCTGCGCAACTACGTGTCCAAGACCGTGCGCAACACCGTGCCCAAGGAAAAGCAGCTGTTCTATATCGCATCGCTTTCTTACAAGACCATCATTTACAAAGGCCAGCTCACCACCTACCAGGTACGCCACTATTACCCGGACCTGAGCGACGAGAAAATGGTGTCTGCCTTTGCGCTGATCCACTCCCGCTTTGCCACCAATACCTTCCCCAGCTGGAAGCTGGCGCACCCTTACCGCTATATTGCGCACAACGGGGAGATCAATACCCTGAAAGGGAACCTCAACTGGCTCCGCGCCGGTGAAAAGGATTTTGTGACCAGGTATTTTACCAGGGAGGAAATGGACATGCTGCTGCCCATCGTGGAAGATGGCCAGTCAGACTCCGCCAGCCTGGATAACGTAATAGAGCTGCTTACCCTCACGGGCCGCTCCCTGCCGCATGTAATGATGATGCTGATCCCCGAGGCCTGGGATGGCAACGAGGATATGGACCCCGTGAAAAAGGCTTTCTACGAATACCACGCTTCCCTGATGGAACCCTGGGACGGCCCTGCTTCCATCTCCTTTACAGATGGCAAGATCATAGGCGCTACCCTGGACCGTAACGGTCTGCGCCCCAGCCGCTTTGTAGTAACCAAGGACGACCGGGTGATCATGGCTTCCGAAGCCGGCGTACTGCCCATAGATCCCAGGAACGTAAAGGAAAAAGGCCGCCTGCAGCCCGGCAAAATGTTCATCGTGGACATGGATCAGGGCCGCATTATCGACGACGAGGAGCTGAAGCAGAGCATCTGCTCCCAGCAGCCCTATGCAGAATGGCTCAACAAATACAAGATCCGCCTCGAAGAGCTGCCAGAGCCCCGGGTAACCTTTACCCACCTGGAGCACGAGCAGATCTTCAAATACCAGCGCGCTTTCGGCTACAGCACCGAGGACCTGGAGCACATCATTGCCCCCATGGCCCTGGATGGCAAGGAGCCGGTAGGCTCTATGGGCACAGATGTGCCGCTGGCCGTACTGAGCGATCAGCCCCAGCACCTGAGCAGCTACTTCAAGCAGCTGTTTGCACAGGTAACCAACCCGCCTATTGATCCCATCCGGGAAAGGCTGGTAATGTCCCTGGCCACCTTTGTGGGCAACAACGGCAACCTGCTGGATGAAGACCCGCTGCACTGCCACGGCCTAGCCCTGCGCCACCCGATACTGAACAACCACGAGCTGGAGAAGATCCGCAGCATTGATACCGGTATCTTCCAGGCCAAAACATTACAGACCTATTTCAAGGCAGACGGCAAACCCGGTTCCCTGGAAAAAGGCCTGGCCCGCCTTTGCCGTTACGCGGTAGATGCAGTGGAGGACGGCTTCGAGGTGATCATCCTCTCTGACCGCGCCATTGACTCCGAACACGCGCCCATTCCTTCGCTGCTGGCCGCATCTGCCGTGCACCACCACCTCATCCGCAAGGGATGCCGTGGTCAGGTAGGCCTTATTGTGGAAGCCGGCGACGTATGGGAAGTGCATCACTTTGCCTGCCTGCTGGGCTTTGGCGCTACCGCCATCAATCCTTACCTGGTGCTGAGCACCATCCGTGACATGAAGCTCAGCGGCAAGCTGGAAACGGAGCTGGATGTGGACAAGCTCAAGAAGAATTATATCAAGGCCGTATGTGATGGACTGCTGAAAGTGTTCTCCAAAATGGGCATCTCCACCCTGCAGTCTTACCAGGGTGCGCAGATATTCGAGATACTGGGCATTAACCAGCAGGTAGTGGACAAGTATTTCACAGGCGCCGTTTCCCGCCTGCAAGGCATGGGCCTGGACGAAATAGCCCGCGAAACGCTGGCCAAGCACGGCATGGGCTACGGCCGTAAGGAAACGCCCGTACAGCGCCTGACCGTAGGCGGCATTTACCAGTGGAAACGCAAGGGCGAGTTCCACCTGTTCAATCCTACTACCATCCACCTGCTGCAATACGCCACCCGTATGGGCGATTACAGCCTGTTTAAGAAATATTCCAAAGCAGTGAACGAGCAGAGCGAAAAGGCCTGCACACTGCGCAGCCTCTTCGCTTTCAGGCGCAGCCGGCCCTCCGTTCCCATTGAGGAAGTAGAACCGGCGGAAAGCATCCTGAAACGCTTTGCTACCGGCGCCATGAGCTTTGGCTCCATTTCGCATGAGGCGCACTCCACCCTGGCCATTGCCATGAACCGCATTGGCGCCAAGAGCAATACCGGCGAGGGCGGGGAAGATGAAATGCGCTACGGGCAGCTGCCAAACGGTGACAGCATGCGCTCCGCCATCAAGCAGGTAGCCAGCGGCCGTTTCGGGGTCACCAGCTACTACCTGACCAATGCAGACGAATTACAGATAAAGATGGCCCAGGGCGCCAAGCCCGGCGAGGGCGGCCAGCTGCCCGGCCATAAAGTGGACCAGTGGATCGCCAAAGTGCGGCACTCCACGCCCGGCGTGGGCCTCATATCCCCGCCGCCCCACCACGATATCTATTCCATCGAGGATCTGGCACAGCTGATATTTGACCTGAAGAACGCCAACCGCGCCGCCCGCATCAGCGTAAAGCTGGTGTCCAAGGCAGGCGTGGGCACTATTGCCGCAGGGGTGGCCAAAGCTCATGCAGACGTGGTGCTGATATCCGGCCACGACGGTGGTACCGGCGCCTCCCCGATAAGCTCTATCAAACATGCCGGCCTGCCCTGGGAGCTGGGCCTGGCAGAAACCCATCAGACACTGGTGCGCAACAAGCTGCGCAGCAGGGTAGTGGTGCAGACAGACGGACAGCTGAAAACCGGCCGGGACATCGCCATTGCCACCCTGCTGGGCGCAGAGGAATGGGGCGTGGCCACTGCCGCCCTGGTGGTAGAAGGCTGTATCATGATGCGCAAATGCCACCTGAATACCTGCCCCGTGGGCGTAGCCACACAGGACGCCGAGCTGCGCAAGCGCTTTGCCGGCAACCCGGATCATGTGGTGAACCTCTTCAAATTCCTGGTAGAGGAGCTGCGCGAGATCATGGCAGACCTGGGCTTCCGTACCATCAACGAAATGGTGGGCCAGGTAGATTCCCTGCAGATAAGGGAAGGGCTCAACCACTGGAAGTACAAGCACCTGGACCTGTCGCCCATCCTGTACAAAGAGCCGGCCGCTCCCGGAATAGGCCTGTACAAGCAGGAAGAGCAGGACCACGGTATCAGCGAGGTGCTGGACTGGCAGCTGCTCAAAGCGGCACTGCCGGCGCTGGAAAAGAAGACCCGCGTGTTCCACCAGTTCCCGGTCATCAATACAGACCGCTCTGTAGGCGCCATCCTCAGCAACGAGATATCCAAACGCTATAAGAGCGAAGGACTGCCGGAAGATACCATTCACTTCAAATTCCAGGGCTCTGCCGGCCAGAGCTTCGGCGCCTTTAACACAAAAGGCGTTACCCTGGAGCTGGAAGGCGAGGCCAACGACTACTTTGGCAAAGGACTGTCCGGCGCCAAGCTCATACTGTATCCCCATGCAGAGGCTGGTTTTAAGGCGGAAGAGAACATTATTGCCGGCAACGTGGCCTTCTACGGCGCTACTTCCGGCGAGGCATACATCCGCGGCAAGGCCGGCGAGCGCTTCTGCGTACGTAACTCCGGCGCTACCGTAGTGGCCGAGGGTGTGGGCGACCACGGTTGCGAATATATGACCGGCGGCCGTGCCGTGATACTGGGAGAAACCGGCCGCAATTTCGGCGCAGGCATGAGCGGCGGTATTGCCTATGTGTATGACGTGAAAGGCGCTTTTGCCAACCGCTGCAATAAGGATATGATAGACCTGGACCCGCTGGACCAGGAAGATATTACGGCCCTGCATGATCTCATCACCAAGCATCATGCGTATACCAACAGTACAGTGGCCAGGTTCATATTAAAGGATTGGGAGAACCAGTTACGCCATTTTGTAAAGGTATTCCCGAAAGAATACAAGGCCGTGCTGCGGACCGCAAGGTCAGAAGGTCAGAAAGTGGAAAGATCCTGACCGTAAGCGCCTTGTTATTTTAATATTAAAAGATCAGAGAAGATGGGTAAACCAACAGGATTTTTGGAATTTACACGCGAATTGCCGGGCAAGGCGGATGTGCAGCAGAGAAAGCAGCATTACAACGAGTTCGTGGAGCGCTACAGTGAACCGAAGCTCAACGAGCAGGCTGCCCGCTGCATGAACTGCGGCGTGCCGTTCTGCCACAGCGGCTGCCCCCTGGGCAATGTGATCCCTGAGTTTAACGATGCCGTATATAAAAAGGACTGGCAGGAGGCGTATGATATACTTACCAGCACCAACAACTTCCCGGAGTTTACGGGCCGTATATGCCCCGCCCCCTGTGAAAGCGCCTGTGTGCTGGGCATCAACCAGCCCCCGGTAGCCATTGAGGAAATAGAGCGCCACATTATTGAAATAGCATTCGATAAAGGACTGGTGCAGGCCAAGGTGCCCCGGGTGCGTACCGGTAAAAAGGTAGCGGTGATCGGTTCCGGCCCCGCAGGCCTGGCCGCTGCCGCACAGCTCAACTATGCCGGCCACCTGGTAACCGTATTTGAAAGGGATGATGCGCCGGGCGGACTGCTGCGCTACGGTATTCCCGATTTCAAGCTGGAAAAGTGGGTGGTAGACCGTCGTGTGAAGCTGATGGAGGAAGAGGGCGTAGTGTTCCAGTGCAATGCCAATGTAGGTGTGAACGTGAGTGTGAACGACCTGCTGCGCGAGTACAACGCCATTGTGCTGGCAGGCGGCTCCACTATTCCCCGCGATCTGAACATTCCCGGCCGGGAGTTGAAAGGCGTTCATTTCGCAATGGATTTTCTCAAGCAGCAGAACAAAAGAGTAAGCAACCGCCCCGTACAGGGCGAGGATATATGGGCCACAGACAAGAATGTAATAGTGATAGGCGGCGGCGATACCGGCTCCGACTGCGTAGGCACCTCCAACCGTCACGGCGCTAAAAGCATCACCCAGCTGGAGCTGTTGCCCAAACCGCCGGGCGAGCGTACGCCTTACATGCCCTGGCCTACCTATCCCATGATATTGAAAACATCCTCTTCTCACGAGGAAGGTGCGGACCGCAAATGGGCCATTGCTACCAAGGAATTTGTGGGCGATGACAAGGGCAACCTGAAGGGCCTGAAGCTGGTAGACCTGCAATGGTCCCTGGGGCAGGACGGCAAGCCGGGCGGCTTCAAGGAAATACCGGGCTCCGAAAGGGAAGTGCCCTGTGAGCTGGCGCTGCTGGCCATGGGCTTTGTGCACCCACAGCACACCGGTATGCTGGACGACCTGGAAGTGGAAAAGGATGAGCGCGGTAATGTGAAGGCCAGCGAAAAGGCCTACCAGACCTCCATCCCGAAAGTGTTTGCTGCCGGCGATATGCGCCGTGGCCAGTCCCTGGTGGTATGGGCCATCAGCGAAGGCCGCGAGTGCGCGCGCAAGGTAGACGAATTCCTGATGGGCGGCGTATCCCAGCTGGAAAGCAAGGATCATTCCTTACAGGCAATGGCTATTTGATCACTTTTTCTTATAAAAGTTTTTCTCATAAGCAGGTTTAGATTTTGTTGTAACCTTCAGCCGGGCTGGGTTTTTACCCGGCCCTTTCTTTTTCCGGACCTCCACAGGCCCGGAAGATATAAAACCCGCATCAGCAGGCATAAATAGCCCATTCAGCTATTTACCTTCCCTTTCCCTGCATCCGCTTATATTTTTGCGCCATGTGCCGCCGGTTTTTGCTGATCATAGGTTGCTGCCTGCTGCTGGGCGCCGTAAACGCACCCGCGCAGGATACCGCAGATCTTTCCACCGCGGATTTTATCTTCAGCACCCGTCACTATAAGAAAGGTATTTACAAAACCTTCCGCGAGTTCCAGCGCAACAGCCCTTCCGAGCAGGGCGAGCTGGTAATAAAGAACCGCAGCTCCGCCGCGCAGATCTACCTGCTGGCCAGCAGGAACGAGCTGCATGTAAGGGACAGCACAGGGCAGGAGCGGAAGGTAAAGGACTACTGGGGCTTTTCCGACGGGCAGTACGTGTACATCCGCGACAATGGCCTGAACCGCCTGCAGGAAATAGGGTATTACTGCCTGTACGAGATACATGCCGTTGCCGCCATGCCCGTGGCTAACCCCAATGCCATAACGTTCAACAACCTGCCCCCTCCCAACCGGAAAAAAAAGGTGGTCAACATCCTCACCGGGCAGATATATGACCTGACGGTCTACAATCTGAGAAAATATATACTCCCGCAAGACAAGGAGTTGCTGGCCTCCTTCCTGGAAGACCGCCGGAAGCGGGAAAGGATGGAATACTACCTGCACTGGTTCAACCAACGGAATACGCCTGTACTGTAAGCCGCAACTGTTACACTGTTTTACCCCATGCCCCGCCGGATTTTACAGGTACAGATTTTGCTGGTCCTCTTTTTTGCGTTATCATATGGCAAAGCGTTTATTTTCAGTAAATTACCGAAGTAATTATTCATAGTGACAGTAACTCCGGGTACCGAAACCAAACATCGTGGACGCCCCTGGTGGCGGTGGCTTTTATGGATCATTATTGCAATACTGTTATTGCCGGTAATGGCCGTGCTGCTGTTGCAGGTCCCTGCCGTGCAGGACTACCTGCGCCGCCAGGGAGAGCAGTACCTGCAGAACAAGCTCCATACCAAAGTGCGCATTGGCTACCTGCGGGCCAGGAGCTGGAAGTATCTGGAGCTGAGAAACGTATATGTGGCGGATACCGCCCGCCAGGCCCTGTTATACTCCGGCTCACTGAAAGTGCATTACAACCTGCTTGCCCTGCTGAATAACGAGCTGCGTGTCAACAAGCTGGAGTGGGACACCCTGCTGGTAAATGCATACCGGCAGGGGCAGGACACTACCTTCAACTTCCAGTTTATCATAGACGCTTTTGTTAGCCCGGATACCACGCCGGACACACTGGCCCCTGAAACAGGCACTACCATGCAGTTCCATATAAAGGACGTGGCCCTGCGGCAGATAAAGCTGCGCTATATAGATGAGCCGGAAGGCCTGAGCGCCGTACTGCAATGGGATACCCTGCTGGTAGACCCGGACGACCTGCTGGTGAATGAAGGCGTGTACGCTTTTCGTGGCATTACGCTGAGCGGCCTCACCGGCTTTTTCCGGCAGGCCTACCGGCCCAAGGCAACCCCGGCCGCTGCCCCGCCGCCGGCGGCGGCAGATACCGTGGCCGCCCCCTTTCACCTGCTGCTGAAAAAGCTGCTGGTAGCCAACAGCGCCTTCCAGTACCAGCGTGAGGACATCGGTATTTCCACTACCTGGAAAATAGGCAGCCTCCAGGTGGAAAATATCAATATCGACCAGGACTCTACCCGTATCCAGACCGGCGACATCAGCATCCGCCACACACAGGGCGCCCTGGTGCTCTCCGCTGCCAGGGATACCACCCCGCCGGCGCCGGCACCGGACAGCCCAACCGGTGGTACCTGGCGGGTCGCTACCACCCAGGCCCTGCTGGAGCAGCTTACCTTCCGTTACGATAACAATACAGCACCGGCTCCCCGCGGCGCCGGCAGCGACCCGGACTATAACCACCTGCTGCTGCAGGACTTTAACACCCGCATCAGCGACATCAGCTACCGGGGAGATACCCTGAACGCGCTGCTCCACCACCTCCGCCTGCGCGACAGATCGGGCTTTGCCGTAAAGCAGGCGCATATGTTCCTTACCTACACGCCGCAAACCATTTCCCTGCAGGACCTGCTGCTGGAAACCAACCGCAGCGTGCTGCGCAGGCATATAGTCATTACCGTGCCCTCCTGGTCCACCGTGGCCAACCACCTGGACCAGCTGGAGATACGCGCCAACCTGGACTCTACCCGCATTGCGCTGGGAGAGTGGCTGCCCTTTGTGCCCGACGCCCGTACCAACACCGCCATGCAGCCCCTGTGGAACAAGCAGCTTACCATTGACGCCATCCTGAAAGGCAGCCTGGGACATTTGAATATACAGCGGCTGTACATAGCGGATAATGCAGGCAACAAGGTGCAGGCGCACGGCGAAATATTCCATGCCGCCAGCCCGGACAGTATCCGCGCCAACCTGCCCCGGCTGATGCTGCAAAGCGGGGATCAGGCGCTGCGCGCCTGGCTGCCGGCCGGCACCTTGCCAGACACGCCCCGCCTGCCCCGCCAAATGCTGCTCACCGGCTCCCTCAGGGGTGGCCTGGCTGATCTGCAAACCAAACTGCAGCTGCAGAGCGATATGGCGAATGTAATGCTGAACGCGCACCTGGTGAACATTACAGACAGCGTGCGCAGCAGCTATTCCGTAGATGTCCCGTCCTTCCACGTCCACCCCGGCCAGCTACTGTATGATACCACCATGGGCTGGATAAACGGACGCCTGCAGGCCGAAGGGAAAGGCTATGAGCTGAGCAGCATGACCGCCAATGCCATGATCCAGCTATATGATGCTGCCTATAACGGCTACACATACCGGGACATAAGCGCGGAGGCCGGTATCCGGCAGGGGCGGTTTGAAGCGTCCGGCAGCAGCGGCGATACGGCCCTCTCCCTCACCTTTGACCTGGCCGGACGCCTGCAGGATACCCTGCTGGAAAACCTGCAGGCCAGCCTGCAGCTCAGCAAGGCAGACCTGTACGCTACCCACTGGTATGCAGCGCCGCTGCAGCTAAAAGGCAACCTGGATGCAACCTTCAGCAGCCTGGCGCCTACCCGCCCGGAAGGGGAAGCGCTGCTCACCGGCTGGCAGATAGCCACCGAAGGACAGGTGTTCCCCCTGGATACCATTGCCCTGCGCACCTATTGGCAGAACCAGCAGTACCTTACACTGGATGGACCCTTTGGCTCCATACTGGCCAGTGGTTACACGGACTATACCAAGCTGGGCGCAGCTTTCAGCGGCCTGATAAATAAACCGCTGCAGCCCGTAGACAGTAACCGGCTGACCACCTTGCCGCCGGGGCAGCAGCTGCAGTGGACAGCCTCCCTGCGCTGGCCCCACAGCCTGCAGGCAATGGCGCCTTCGTTACGCATGACACAGCCGCTGATGCTGCAAGGCCGGATGAATACAGACAGCAGCCTGCTGACCATGACCATGGCCCTGCCCGCCATCAGCTACGACTCCCTGCATATTGACAGCCTGCTGCTGGATGCCCGTATACAGGATACCAGCCTGAATGCCGCGCTGTCACTGGCTGCGCTGCGGCATCCTGTAGCGCCCCTGTACCACACGCAGCTGCTGGTAAATGCCAACGCCGGGAACCTCAGCTGGGACCTGGATGCAGACGACGCCAACCGCCGGCCCAAATACAAGGTAGGCGGCCTGGTGCGGTTCCTGGCAGACAGCCTGATAGCGCTGTCCCTGAAACCCGGCCTGCTGCTGAACAAGCAGGAATGGACCGTGGATGAAAATAACATCATCCGCCTACGCAATGGCCTGCCGGATACCGCCAGCCTGCAGCTGTCGTCCCGCGACCAATCCATCCGGCTGCACACCCAGGCAGACACCGGCAGCACCATGCCTGCCCTGCAGGCCGGGATCAGGAACTTTCAGCTGGCCACCATTACCGGCCTGCTGGCAGCAGATACCATGCTGGCTACGGGTGTGCTGAATGCACAGGCACGTATCAGCAACCTGGACAATTCGCCGCTGGTAGATGCGACGCTGAGAATAGACAGCCTGTACTTCCGCAATACCTCCATTGGAACCCTGGAGGCCGCCCTGCAAACGCCGGCGCCGGCATCCTACCAGGTAAAGGCCTCGCTTAGCGGCAATGACAACGATCTGCAGGTGCAGGGCGTGTACGATACCGCTATCAATGCCACGGTAGACATCAACCGGCTGAGCATGAAAACCCTGGAACCTTTCACCTTTGGTAACATGACCCGCATGCACGGCAGCGCCAGCGGGCAGTTTACCATCAACGGCACCACCAGCAGGCCGCAGGTAAAAGGCAGCCTCCATTTCAATGAGGCCGGCGGCACCATTACCTATATAGGAACGCCGCTCACCCTGCCCAATGAAGATATTGTGATTGACGACAGGGGCATATTGCTGAATAACCTGGTGATAGCAGACAGCCTGAAAAATGAGCTGGTGGTGAATGGCCGCATAAATACCCGGGACTTCACAGACTACCGTTTCAACCTGGATGTGAACGCGGAGAACTTCATGGTGCTGGGCAAGCAGCAGCACCGCGATCAAATGATCTACGGCCCGGCATTTGTAGACAGCCGTATAAAAGTAAGAGGCAACCTGGACCTCCCGCGTATAGACGCTTACGTTAAGCTGCGCGACAAGTCCAGCGTAACGTTCACCATTCCGCAGGATGAACCGGGAGTGGCCAACCGGGAAGGGGTGATAGTATTTGTGGATAAGGACCAGCCGCTGGACTCCTCCTTGGTAGCTGCGCAGGACAGCACCCGGTATGAGAACCCGCGGCTCACCGGTATGGTATTTAGCGGTAATGCGGAGATCACGCCACTGTCCACCATCAAGATCATTATTGACCAGCAGAACGGGGATTATGTGGAAGCTAAAGGCACCGCCAATCTCAACGCCACGCTGGACCCCAGCAGCAAGCTGAGCCTGACCGGCCGGTACGAGATACAGGAAGGCAAGTACCAGATGTCATTATACGAGGTCATCAAACGGGCCTTTGCCATTGAAAAAGGCAGCTACATTTCCTTTAACGGGGATGTAATGTCCGCCGAACTGGACATTACGGCCAAATACACCGTTCATGCCCCGGCCGTGGACCTGGTGCAGGACCAGCTCTCCGGTATGTCCGACATAGAGCGGAACCGCTACAAGCAGCGTCTGCCGTTTGAAGTGTACATGCAGATAAAGGGAGACCTGCTGAAACCGGATATTTCCTTCCGGCTGGATATGCCCGAAGCGGAGCGCAATGCCTTCAGCGGCAGCGTGTATAACCGTATCAAGCAGATCAACCAGATCACCTCCGAGCTGAACAAGCAGGTAATGGGGTTGCTGGTGCTCAATTCATTCATCCCCGACGATCCTACCGCTACAAGCGGAGGTGGAGTGGATGTAGGCCGGGAAGCCCGCAAAAGTGTGAGTAAGATACTGTCGCAGCAGCTCAACAATCTTGCCGGCGATCTTATTAAAGGCGTAGATATCAACTTTGACCTCGAGAGCAATGAGGATTATTCCACCGGCACGGCCAGGGAAAGCACTACGCTGGGCGTGAACGTATCCAAGAGCCTGTTTAGCGACCGTTTAACCGTTTCCGTTGGCTCTGACGTGGCACTGGAAGGCGATGTGCCGGCCGGCAAGGCCAGCACCCTGGTAGGCGATGTATCTATAGAGTACAAGCTTACCGCCGACGGCCGCTACCGCATCCGCGTGTACCAGCGCAATGCCAATGAAACAGTGGTGCAGGGTCAGGTAGTGGAAACCGGCGCAGCTTTTATGATAGTAATGGACTATGACCATTTCCGCGAAATACTGCGAAGCTCTAAAAAAGAGAAACAGCGTGAAAAACTGCGTAACAAGAACAACGATAAGTAACCCTGGATATTTGCGGACGGAATACCTGCATATTATCATCCTGGTCCTGGCGGGTCTATACATCAGCGCCTGCAGCACCGTGCGCACCGTACCGGAAGGAGACCGCCTGTATACCGGCGCCGATGTAAAATGGGAGGGTGACAAGCCCAAAGATTACGGTACCCTCCAGGAAAACCTGGAAGACAATATAAGGCCCAAACCCAACCGCAGGTTCCTGGGTATGCCCATACGCCTGTGGCTGTATAACCTGGGCAACAAGCCCAAAGGCAAGGGCCTCAACTACCTGCTCCGGGAAAAATGGGGAGAGCCACCGGTGCTCCTCAGCCAGGTAAAGCAGGACTATACCTCCAATGTATTGCAGCAGTACCTGGTAGACAATGGCTATTTCCAGGCCGATGTCAGCTCCGCCATTAAAAATATAGGCAAAAGAAAGGCTGCCGCCGTTTATACTGCCGTACCGCATCACCGCTACACTATTAAAAGCGTGACCTTTGAAATGGACAGCTCCCAGCTGGGTCGCACCATTGCGCGAACAAGGGAAAGCTCCTCCCTGGTAGCAGGAGCGCCCTACAGCCTGGACAGCATAAAAGCGGAGCGGGAGCGTATACACAGCCTGTTAAAGGAACAGGGCTACTATTATTTTACGGCAGACCACCTGCTGGTGGAAGTGGACAGCACCCAGCACGGTACGGTAGACCTGTATGTGACCTTAAAAGAAAATATCTCTCCGCTGGCCCGCAAACCCTACTATATGCGCAGGATCACCCTGTACCCCAACTATTCGCTGGACGAGGACTCCCTGTCGCGGACAGGGGAGAAAGTAAGGCTGTACCGCAATTTTGCCATTGTAGACCCGGAAAGGAAATTCCGGCCCATCATATTCCGCCGCTCCGTGTTCCTGCGGCCGGACAGCCTGTACCGGCTCAGCTCCCATGATATTACCCTGCACCGCCTGATAGACCTGGGCACCTTCAAATTCGTGAAAGGCCAGTTCCAACCGGTATTTAACAGGGATACCGGCGTCCGTGTGGCAACGGCAGACACCGGCCGCCTGGACGCCAGCTTCTACCTCACGCCCTATCCCCGGTATTCCCTGCAGGCAGAGCTGCGCGGCACTTCCAAATCCAATGGCTTTGTAGGCTCCGAGATAAAAGTGACGGGCCGCAACCGCAACTGGAAACGGGCGGCCAACCTGCTGGAGATCTCCGCATCCGGCGGCATGGAATGGCAAACCGGCGGCAACCTGGCCAGCAATAATTCGTATAGCCTGAAAGGTGAGGTAGCGCTCACCGTGCCCAGGTTCCTGATCCCCTTCCGGGCATTCCGCCTGCGCTCGCCCTATGTGCCGCGCACCCGCATCAGCCTCAGCTACGAGCTGTTCAGCCGGCAGAACCTGTATAACCTGCACGCATATACGGGGCAGTGGCAGTACATATGGCGGCAAACGCGCAACCTGGAGCATAACTGGGCGCCGGTTTCCGTTACCTATGTGCTGCCCTCCAAAACCACCCCTGCTTACGACAGCATTCTGAAAGTAGATCCCGTACAGCGCAGGGCCATAGAAAAACAGTTCATCCTGGGGGGCAACTATACCGTTACCTACAACAACCAGGCGCCGGAGCGGGTGCACAGCTTTTATTTCAGCGGCGATGTGGACGTATCCGGTAATGTTGCCGGGCTGATCGTCCCGAAAAGCGACAGCACTAAAAATATCTTCGGCAATCCTTTCGCCCAGTACGTGCGGCTGGGGGCAGACTTCCGGCATTACTGGCAGTTCAGCAAGGGAATGACCTGGGTAAACCGCCTCTTTGCGGGTTACGGCCTGCCTTACGGCAATTCCGTTACGCTGCCCTTTGTAAAACAGTATTTTACCGGCGGCAGCAGCAGCCTGCGCGCCTTCAGGGCCAGAACCCTGGGCCCCGGCTCCTACCGGGATACCGCCAGCCGTTTCCTGGCCAATGAAGCGGGGGATATCAAGCTGGAATTCAACTCGGAGCTGCGCATGCACCTGAGCGGTATCATCAATGCGGCGGTATTTATAGATGCAGGCAACATCTGGCTGCAAAAGGAAAGTCCTAACCGGCCCGGCGGCCAGTTCAACGCAGGCCGTTTCTACAAGGAAATAGCCGTAGGCGCCGGCGCAGGCCTGCGTATTGACGCCTCTATTGTAGTGGTGCGCCTGGACCTGGCCTTTCCGCTGCGCAAGCCCTGGCTGCCTGAAAATGAAAGATGGGTAATAAAGGACATCCGCTTTGGCGATCCTGACTGGCGGAAAGAGAACCTCATACTGAACATTGCCATCGGCTATCCCTTCTGATTTTATCCGCCTGACGCATAAAAAAAGGAGTATATTTGTAAAACATCCTTATACATGCTAACAACCAGGTATATACGAAATACGACGCTCCTGGCAGGCTGCTTGTTTTGTCTGTGTTCCTGTGCCCGTAAAATCACCGAAAGCGGTAAAGCATCTTATTACGCGGATAAGTTCGAGGGCCGCCGTACCGCCAGCGGCGAAAAATTCCGCCAGCGCAAGCTCACCGCCGCCCACCGCACCCTGCCCTTTGGTACAAAGGTAAAAGTGATCAACCTGGCCAATGGCCGTTCCGTAAAAGTGCGCATTAATGACCGCGGCCCTTTTGTGCAGGGACGTATTATCGATCTTTCAAAAAAGGGCGCCCGCAAACTGGGCATGATCCATACCGGGGTAACGCCTGTGGAGATCAAATACAAGAAACACAGATAACGCAGAACGCTTAACGCAAGATGCTGAAAACAAGATAGCATACTGCGTTAGGCATTCCGCGTCTAGGGTTTTACATAAAGCGTGCTGCATGGCATCACGCATGAATGCCTTCTGCGATCTCTTCCACCATTTTTTTACAGAATGCCGGCAGGTCGTCCGGGTTGCGGCTGGTAACCAGTCCGTTATCCACTACCACTTCTTTATCCACCCACTGGGCGCCGGCATTGGTCAGGTCTGTTTTCAGGCTCGGGTAGGAAGTAACCGTACGGCCTGCCAGCTCGCCGGTCTCAATCAATGTCCAGGGACCATGGCAAATGGCAGCAATGGGCTTGCTGTCATCAAAAAAGCCGCCTACAAAGGTCACCGCTTCCTGGTTCATGCGCAGCTGGTCGGGGTTCAGCACGCCGCCCGGTAATACCAGCGCATCATAATCCTTGGAGTTGGCCTGATCTATTGTTTTATCCACCGGGTATTCCCCGCCCCAGTCCTTCATATTCCAGGCCCTTACCTTACCGCCATGCAGGGATATTACCTCCACCTGGGCAGATGCCTGTTTCAGCGCTTCCAGTGGTTTCGTGAATTCAGATTCTTCAAATCCGTCCGCTACCAGGATAGCTACTTTCTTGTTGCTAAGTTGATTGTCCATAACTCTTCTTTTTATGCTTTGTTAATGAATAGACACTCTTCCTACAACAAAAACAGTTCCTGACAGCAGCAGCCGGGAAAGCTGGACGGGAAAAGGGGCAGGGTACAGGCAGGTAGTAGCAGGCTGTTGTGCAAAAAATTGCACAATGCGTGGTCATGTAAAGCCCGCCTGCTGATCATAATGCGGTAGTATCTGTCAGCGCCTGCATGAAGGCGATCACATCCTGTTGCTCCTGCTGGCTGAGGTGCAGGGAATCTGCAGGCAGGGTCTGGGTTTCCAGCGCTATACCCATTCCTGTGCCGCCGCCGTTATTATAGAAGTCCATTACTTCTTCCAGCGTATTGAACACGCCGTTGTGCATATAAGGGGCTGTGAGGGCTACATTGCGCAGGGTAGGGGTTTTAAAGGCATAGCGGTGCAGCGGTATCTTGTGCACGCCGTATCTTCCGCTGTCCGCATCTATCACGGCCTTGTTCTTAGCCGCAGGTACGCCTATGATCTCTGCTTCTGTTTTGGCAAAATCCGGCGGCGCTACGCCGTTGAACAGAGGCATAAAATGGCAGGTGCCGCATTTGGCTTTGCCCATGAAAATATTGAAGCCCCTTTTTGCAGCAGCGGTAAGCAGTGTGGTATCGCCGCGCATATAGGCATCAAAGGGGCTGTTAAGCCGGGTCAGCGAGCGGATGTAAGCGGCAATGGCCTGCTGTATGCGGTAGGCGTTGATCTCCGGAGGGGCAATGTTAAAGGCTTCCCGGAAAAGTTGCTGATACTCCTTTTCCTGCTGCAATCTTGCGGCAGCGCCCTTCAGGTTGCCGTGCATCTCGGCCCTGTTATGCACCACCGCATGCACCTGGTCTTCCAGGTAGGCTACGCGCATGTCATAGAACTGGGCGGGCTGCAGGGCGGCGTTCAGTATGGTAGGCGTGTTGCGCAGCACAGGCGCTTCACCGGGCAGGGCGGCCGGTGTGCGCCGCCCATCTGTAAATGCTTTGGCCGGGTGATGGCAGGTAGCGCAGGAGCGTTGCTGGTTATAGGACAGCACCGGGTCGTAGAACAGGCGGCGGCCCAGCGCTGTTTGCGCAGCGCTGAACGCCTTTGCATTGCTGGGCGCATAGAACATTGGATTAAACGCGCCTTTGGCAAATGCGTTGGAGGCGGCCGGGTCCAGGAAATGCGGCAGCCCGGTGTAGGGAATGTGCAGCGCCTCCCGCGCCAGCTTCAGGTTGATGGTAAGCGGGTTCAGGTATTTGCTGATAAAGTGTAGCCGGTCCAGCGTGTTAAAATCCGGCGCTGCCTGCAGCTCCTGGCGGGCAGCGGTCAACAGCTTTTCCGTATGCCTTGCCAGTGCAGGATTGATCAGCTGCACACGGGGGGTGTAAAAGTGCCATACCGTTTCCACCCCGTGCAGGGCCGCCGCCGCTTCCGGCAGGCTGTGCGCCGCCTCGGGAGAGTCAAACCCGCTGAGGCCCAGGGAAGCAATGCGCAGCAGCTCCTGCCGCATGGCCTCAAACAGCTGGGCGTCCGTAAAGGGCTGGCTGCCGGCCCTTCCCTGCAGGCGGTGCAGGCTGGACAGCAGGCGCTGCGCCTCCAGGCGGATAGCCGCTGTATCCGGCTCATCAGGCGCTGCAAAAAGCAGGGCTTCCAGCACCTGGAACCCTTCCGGCCGGATGATCACATTTTTTTCATCCGGCTCCACTTCCGGGATATTGGGGCCGTTGATGAATTTGTTGGTATAGGGCATATAATAGGCAGCCAGCAGCTCTATAGGCTTGTAGGCCAGCCGGGCTTCGCGGAAAGCGGCCTGCAGCCGGACAGTGGGCTGGCCCTGTTCAATGGCTTTGCACAGCGCCTCCACCCGCTGTTCCAGCACGCCGGCCTCATGGTCAAACCAGCCCTGCGCAGCCGCCGGCGCCGCACTATCGGCCCGCAGGTCAAAAATGCTGTAGGCCAGGATGGCCGTCAGTGTAACAGTTATAACAATAATGCTGATACGCATGATACAGGTTGCTTAGCGGGGCAGTCCCTTAATTAACAGCACTTCGCTTCCCTGGTCTTCATTGGGCCTTTTGCTGCCCCCGTCCACACCTTTATAGCGATCCCCGTGCCAGGTATGCGGCTGTATGCAAAGGGTAAACACATCCGGTACGCCTATTACATCGCTGATGTCTACCAGGGCGCCATACTCCCAGCTGCCAAAGGCGGAGCCGGTTCCGCCATATTTGTCGCCATCCGGCGTGCCGCGGCGGTGGTCCAGCTCAAACACGGGCTTCAGGGCCTGGCTGCCAATATTGTACTGGTAGATGTAGGCATCATGATCTTCCGTGCCATACCCGTTGGAATCTTCCTGCACATACACGTAATTTTCGGTTACGCAGATATTGTCCGGGTTCTGGAAGCGGCTGGCCGGGCCATTGTCATCATCTCCATCCAGCACTACTTCCAGCATGCCTTTCAGGGGGTCGGTCTCATCCATGCGCAGGCGGTACACGCGGCCGTATACGGTGCGGGAGCCATCCGCATTTACGCCGGATCTATCCTGGCCGGTTACCGTAAAGTAAACTTCCCAGCCATTGGCGGCGCTGCCTTTGCGGTAATCTATATCCTCCACGCGGCCAAATTTGATGGCCATCAGCTGATCTGTCAGGTCGGCCACCTGCTGCCCGGTAAGGGTTTTATCGTATTCCACAAATTCCACCTCGTAGGAGTGGCCGGCAGTCATATCCATTTCGCGCTGGTTATGGTCCACGCGACGCAGCATGTACTGGTTGCCGTTCTGCAGGTCGCCTGTGGAATTGGCCAGGTACAGGAACAGCTGTCCGCCGGAAGCGTCGCTGGCATCTTCCCCTATCAGTATCACGGTTTTGCCGTTATAGGCAGCTTCAGGCAGGGGCACGGCATTCTCTGCGCTGCGGTACCCCAGCGCCGGCAGCTCTTTTCCCGTACCGGGATTACCGGCAGGAGCCAGCGGGTCCAGGCCGTGCACATTGCCTTCTACATCGCTTTCGCCGCAGGTAAGGTACAGGGGGCCAAAGCCATGCTCCGCAGGAGTGGCCAGTGTGGCGGAGCACAGGCGCCACTGCCCGCCGTCCGAGTTCAACAGGTATTCCCCTTTTACAGGTTTGAAGGTTTGATCCAGGGTAATGCGGGATACGGAATAGTTATCCTCCTGGTTTACCAGCATAATGTACTCATCGCCGTTCTTCAGCAGGCCGCTGCCGTCTGCAGAGCCGCCAAAAACAAATTCCGGGGACTCCGGCAGCACATCATCGCTGCTGATCAGCGAATAGGCTTCCACACTTTCAAAACCGGCCAGTTTTTTGATGAGCGCAGGCGTAACGGAATGGTCCTTCCATTCAATCTGCGGGTTGGGCGGGGGGGCCGGGTTCCCGTTATCATCATCTTTACAGAAGGACAGTAACAATATGCCCGCAAACAGGGTGCTGGCGGGCCAGGTTTTTCCAAGGTTGACAGTGAACATGCTGCTGGGTTATATTTGTTTGGTATTGAAGATAGGGCGCCTATGTTATGGCGGGGTTACCGTTATTTTAATTTAATTTGAATTCTGAACACCATTATGCCCAAACGTATACTGCCGATCCCCGATGTGCTGGATGCGCTGAACCCTTTCAAGGTAAAGAAGAAACGCATCATGAACTACAATCCCGTTACCGGCATTGCCTCGCGCAAGCCGGCGGAGTTTGTAAAGATGACTGTATTTGACTATGCTGCCGACCATTGTGAAGAAGCAACGGCGGATAATGTAAGCCAGGTGTTCAGCTACCTGGAAACGCCCCGCACCAGCTGGATCAACATTGACGGCATCCGCAGGGAAGAAGTGCACGCCATCTGCACCCGCTACGGCGTGCATTACCTGATAGAGGACGATATCCTGAACGTAGGCCAGCGTGCCAAAATGGATGAAATAGGAGAGCAGCTGTTCTGCGTGCTGCCCATGATCTATTTTAACAAGGAGAGCTGCAGCATAGAGCAGGAGCAGGTAAGCATTGTGCTGGGCAGAAACTTTGTGATCTCTTTCCAGGAAGATCCCAGGCGGGATGTATTCAACCCTGTGCGGGAAAAGCTGCGCATGAACGGCTCCCGCATCCGGAGCGCAGGAGCGGACTACCTGTGCTATGCCCTGCTGGATGTGATCGTGGACAGCTATTTTATTGTGCTGGACAAACTGGGCGAGCGTATTGAGCTGATGGAGGATATAGTGCAACGCCAGCCCACCACCCGCGCCCTGGCCCGCATCAACCTGCTGCGCAGGGAGCTGCTGCTGTTCAGAAGGGCGGTAGCCCCGGTACGGGAACTGGTGAACGGATTCCTGAGAAACGACAGCGCGCTGCTGGACGAACGCAATACCAAATACTACAAGGATGTGTATGACCATATCATACACTGTACCGACCTGACGGAAAACTACCGCGATATGGTGCAGAACCTGCAGGAGCTGTACCATACCCAGCTGAACCTGAAGATGAATGAAGTAATGAAGGTGCTGGCAGTGGTTACCACCCTGATGGCGCCGCTGACCGTGATAGCCGGCATCTACGGGATGAACTTCGAGAATATGCCGGAGCTGCGCTCGCCCAACGGCTACTTTATCACGCTGGGGGTCATGGCGCTGATGCTGGTGATCATGATCCTGATATTTAAAAAAAGAGGCTGGTTCTGATGCTACCCTTACTGGGCCTCCCAGTTCTCCAACAGCTTGCTTTGGGTATTGTACTTCCAGATAACCGGCTGCAGCTTATTCTGCTCATCATAGGTACCACCTCCGATCAGCACGGTATGATCATCTACCCATACTGCTTCCTTGATAACCGTAGAAGGACCGGCAAACAGGATGCGCTCCCGCTTTTTCGTTTGTGCGTCTACTATAGCCACCTCTACATCCGGCTCCCCGGCTTCCAGCACGGTTTTGCCGTTCCTGCCCTTATGCAGGAAATTGCCATAGCTCACCATATCCACAATGTGGCTGCTGTCCGGGCTGTATACAAAATACGGCTGGAACTCCCGGAACCTGTCTTCTTCCATGGTGGAGGTATCCAGCGCAGCCACGGTATCCACCAGGATACGTTCCAGGCTGTCTGTTCCAAAAGCGCCGGCCGTGCTGCTGTCTACCCATCCTTTCCATTGTATGAGCCGGAGCTCCGCCCAGCTTTTCAGCGAATCTTTGGCAGTAGGGCGGGCCACCTGCACGGTGTCCTGGGTGGAGGGGGTTTCCCTGCCGCCATTACATCCTTTACAACCTTGTAATAATAAGGCAATGAATGCTGCACCTGCTGTTAGGTAAAGGAAGGAATTGTTGATACGCCGCACGCTGTTTTATTTTTTCTTATAGATAGGCACGGTAGAGCAGGGCTCTCCATACATAATACTTTTTACTACCGGCCGCAGCAGGCGGGTGATCTCCGCATAGGCTACCTCCCCGGCGCCTTTATCCCCGCAACCTTTTATAACTACACGCTTATCGGTCAGCTCGTTGATATCTATCTTTCCCAGGTTCTGCAAAAAGAGCGTGTTGTGCACAAACTCCGCAGTGCCAAAAGCGGCAAAGTTGGCTACCGGCTGCAGGTAGGTCATTACCAGCATATAGGCCCACATGGGCACCACCGCATCTGCCGTACAGGTAATGGCCACATTCCTGTTGCGGTACTGTTCCCAGTCCAGCTCCTGCATGGCGGTACGGAAATCTTTCTCCTTCAGGATCATGCCCATGAACAGGTGGTCTTTCAGATCAAACACCACGGTTTCCCCTTTCGGGTAATAATCTTCCAGGTCCAGCGTGATCAATGCACTTTGCGCTACTTTATTTACTATTTCGTCCATTGATATTCTATTTTCCAACTGCAAATTTACTAAATATTACCCAGTGGCGCTGGTCCCGGCGGGGCTGGAGGCGGGCGCAAAAAAGCCCCGCTGTGAATAAGCGGGGCTTCGTTGCTATATCAGTCAAAATAAATACCTTAGAAGAAACTGCTGCGGTTATCCTCAATATCGCTCTGCTTTTTCAGCACTTCAAACAGCTGCTGGTCCAGCATGGCTTTTACGCTCTGCTCATAGGCCATGCGCTGGTTGTTCAGGTCCTGCGCCGGCTGTGCGGCCGGCTGGTAGCTGTCTACTTTTATTACATATACGCCGGCATTGCCTTCAATGGGAGCAGATACTTTTTTGGTGCCCCAGCTCTTGTTGAAGGCGGCGCCTACTACCCTCGGCTCAAAACCCAGGGAGGCCACAAAGGGAGAGCTGAAGCTGATCCCTTCTGCCTGCTGTACCGGCTGGTTGGAAGATTTGGCGGCAGCATCCAGGGAGGCCGGGCTTTGCAGCTTGGCGATCAGCTGCTCGGCCTTTTTCTGCTTTTTCACTTCTGCTTCCACCTGGGGCCTTACTTCGTCCAGGGAGGCGATGCCTTCCTTGCGGATACCGGTCAGTACGGCTACTACGTACTTATTTTCAAAAGTAAATACGTTGCTCACTTCGCCTTTCTTGGCTTCGTATGCCCAGCGCACCAGCTCGCGGGCCTGGCCAATGCCGGGAATCATAAAGTCCATGGGACGGATATTATCGCCCAGGCGTTTATTATATCCTTTTTCCTGTACGCTCTTTTCAAAAGATTTCCAGTCGCGGTTCTTGCCGGCAAACTCGCTGGCAGCAGCATAGGCCTTGCTGTCTGTTTCCTTGCTGGCGTTCACGGGTATGCTCAGGTAAGCTATTTTTACGGCCGGGCCAAAATTCTTCTGGCTGAGTATCTCTATCAGGTGGTAGCCAAACTGTGTTTTCACCACCTTCATCTGTCCGGGTTTTCCTTCAAAGGCAAAATCCTTGAACTCCTTTACAAAAGGAGTGGCTGGTGTAATGTCATATTCCCCGCCGGTATTCTTGCTGCCCGGGTCGTCGGAATATTTAGTGACCATTTCGGCAAAGGAGGCCCCGCCCCGGATGGCCCCTTCAATACTGTCTATACGGGCTTTGGCCACAGAGTCTGCCAGGCCCTGCTGGGTGCCCACCAGGATGTGGCGCACCTTTACGCTGTCCGGCATGGTCTTGCGGTCCAGCATTTTGGCCAGCACCAGTAGATTATTATCTTCATACGGACCGTAGATAGCGCCGATGGGCAGGTTAGCGATGGAATCCTTGTTGGGCACCATCAGCGCACTTTTGGATACGTATCCGTCAAAATACTTGATCTCGGAATTACGGTTGATAAATCCTTCAATATCATCAGTGGTATCCATTTCCTGCCGCAGGGCAGCCAGCTGCTCCAGCGCAGCAGCGGTATCCGCAGCAGAGGGCAGCGCATCAAAGGATACATATTCCACCTTGCGGCCTTCTTCTGTTTTGAAGAGGGACTTGTGGTCTGTTATATATTTATTCAGCTCGGCGTCAGTTACCGCGATCGTGGAATCGGGGATGGTGGCGTAAGGCACATTCACATAGGACAGGTTGGCGTTCTGGCTGTTATCCTGCTGCTGCTGCGCGGCCAGCCATTTGGGATAGTAAACGGCCTGCTTTACCAGCGCTACATATTTTTTCTGCAGCTGTGATTTGGTTACCACATCTTCCAGCTGCCGCAGGGCCTGGCGCATTCTGCCGCTCGCATCCTGGCCTACGCTCTGCAATGCCTGCTGCATGGCGGCACGGTCAAACTCGCCGGTTTGCGGGTTGGTGAACTGCTGCACCACGATAGGGTTGGGGTTCTTGCCGTTGAACTGTTCTACCAGCTCGGCTTCTGTTACAGCTATGCCCAGTTTTTCATATTGTGCCTGCATGATCTGCTCGTTCAGGAACTGGTTCCATACCTGCTCGCGGATATACTGGCGGGTTTGCTCGTCAATATTGCCATTCGGCATTTGCTGGCGGGCGCCGGCTTCGGCATCCTGGATACGCCGCTGGTATTCTGATATATCCAGCTCTTCACCATTTACTTTACCTACGGTAGTGGAACGGCGGAATAGGGAATTCCTGCCAAAAAAGGCATCCTGCAACAGGAAACTAACAATAGCCAGGCAGATCACTGCTACGATCACCACGGCGTATTTGTCCCTGATCTTCTGAATAACTGACATAATATTATATAGTCTAAATTTTTAGGGAAAGCAAAAATAGAATAAAATAACTGTAACTGCAAAACAGTATTTTAAAGCGCCAAATTCAATACAGTAAAGGATTTCAGGAAAATTGGCCCCTGGTTTTCCCCTATGCTCATTCACAGTTTATCCACATTTTACATTTTTTAATACATTTTAATCCCTGTTGATGAGTCACTCCTGAACCGGCCAGGAGCCGGGTTATTAAGGCGGTTGACAGCCGGCCCGGTAGTAGTGGTTATCCACAATCCGGAAAACGGCCCTGCGCTGTTCACATGAAAATGTGCATAAAGGTCCCTGCAAACAGAAACGGATCATTACTGCCCGGTTTGGGTGCCGGGCCTGTTTTTATCCACAGGCGCTGTGTAAAACCATGGAATAAAGGGACAATTGAATGGGAAAAATGGGGGCGTGGCACTGGTAAAACTAATTTTGTTATTCTCGGGGAAATATTTCCGGGGTGCAAAAGGGGGTAAATGGGGAATTTTAACCTCGTCTGTTAACATTTTCTTAATACGCACAGCCAAAAAAGATGTTCACCGAAAACGATATCCACGGATGTGGATGAAAATAGTAAAATGTAGCAGGGTAGCGGATACAGCCTGTTAATTTCCTGTGGATAGCTCATCAAAAAAGAATAACAACTAACTTTGTATACAACCGGAAAATTTGATTTCCACATATTCACCCCCCTAGTAGTAGTGGGTTTTCTTTTTTAAAAAAATAAATAGATATATAATTATGATTAGGGAGCTTAGCGAAGCGAAAAAAAATTTGCAGCGCAACGGATTTCTTGACGTGGACATTGATGTGAACCTTGACCTCTTCGCTGAAATAGAAAGACTCAAAAAAGAGAAGAACGCCATTGTGCTGGCGCACTATTACCAGGAGCCGGACATACAGGACGTGGCGGACTATATAGGCGACAGCCTGGGGCTAAGCCAGCAGGCAGCCAAAACAGATGCCGATATCATTGTTTTTGCGGGTGTGCACTTTATGGCGGAAACCGCCAAGATATTAAGCCCCCAAAAGAAAGTGCTGCTGCCGGACCTGAAAGCCGGCTGCTCGCTGGCGGACAGCGCACCCCCGGAGCTGTTCAGGAAGTTCCGGGAAAAGTACCCGGATCATATCGTGATCTCCTACATTAACTGCTCGGCTGGTATCAAAGCTCTCAGCGATATCATCTGTACGTCCTCCAATGCCGAAAAAATCATTGAAAGCGTGCCGGCGGACCAACCTATCATTTTTGCCCCGGACCGGAATTTAGGCAGCTATCTGGCCAAGAAAACGGGTAGGGACATGGTGCTGTGGAATGGTGCCTGCATGGTGCATGAAATATTCTCGCTGGAAAAGATCACCCGCTTGAAGGTACGGCACCCCGAAGCCAAGGTGATAGCGCACCCGGAATGTGAGGCCGCCGTGCTGGAAATAGCGGATTTTATCGGTTCTACCACCGGGCTGCTGAAATTCACCCAGCGGGACGATGCTCGGGAGTACATTGTGGTGACCGAAACCGGCATCCTGCACCAGATGGAAAAGGCCAATCCCCAGAAGACCTTTATACCTGCGCCGCCCAACAATGCCTGCGCATGTAACGATTGCCCGCACATGAAGCTGAACACGCTGGAGAAGCTGTACCTCTGCATGGAGTATGAAGAGCCGGAAATTACAATGGACGAGGAGCTGCGCCTGGCCGCTAAAAAGCCGATTGACCGGATGCTGGAGATCAGTGCACAGTATGGTTTATAATAAAGTGGTTATTAATTTTATATGTATTTTATTTATTTGTATTACTTATTTAATTGATTAACAATAAGCTAATGCAAGCGCAACTTGTTTTTATTAGAACCAGGTAGATGGAGCAGATCTGCCTGGTTTTTTATTAAGCGAAATATGAATAGGAGCAGCGGTCTTACCACCTAACAATTAAGAATGCCATCACAGCTTTACAGGGATAAGAGGGGGAAGTGCCGGCATTTAGGTACGGAATCAGGTTCCGCTTCCTGGTGGCAGCAGTAACAAAAAGCAGGTAGTAGATGATGGAGGGGAGCAGGCTGATATTATCCGATCACTTCCACCCAGATAAAATCAGCTTCGGTTTTGCGGAGGGATAAATTGTAGCCGGCTACCATGATGGAAATAGGATCTCCCAGGGGAGCAATTTTTTCCACTTTTACTGTTTCTCCAGGCACGCAACCCATTTCCATTAATTTGATGTGTAATTCATCTTTTTCAAATGCGGTGATCACTGCACTTTTACCAATGCCCAGGGAAGACAGCTTTATCAGGCTCTTGTTCATTTCTTAAACGCGTTAGTTAAAAACTGGAATAAGCAAAGGTACCTTGTGAAAGTCAATCAACAAAAAAGAGAAACGCAGCAATCAGAAATTTCACTATACTTTTACATCTGTTTACAAAGCAATTTCAAGGAACAATGGCCATACATTTTACAGCGCTGGAGGTAGAGGTAAAGGTTAAGCTGAAGAATAAAACAAACCTGAAGGCTTTTCTAAAAAAATTGTTTGAACGGGAAGGTCAACAGCTGCGCAGTCTGCAATATATATTTTGCAGTGATGCATACCTGTTGGAAATGAACCAGCAGTTTTTGCAGCATGATACCTATACCGATATCATCACTTTTGAATTGAGCGATGCAGTGGAAGTAACTATCGGAGAGGTGTACATCAGTATAGACCGGGTAAGGGAGAATGCCGTGAAGTTTAAAGTAACTGAAGAGCAGGAACTGCACCGGGTAATTTTTCATGGTGCTTTACATTTATGCGGGTATAAGGATAAGACAAAAAGGGATGCTGCCCTGATGCGGCAAAAGGAGGACGAATGCCTGCAGGAGTATTTTGGAAATTAAATTCCGGAGGGAGTGATTCTAAAGAGCCATTTTATTTTGTAACCCCAGCATATTTATGCTCCTCTACTGCTTCAAAATTTCTGCAGCGATATTTAATGTTTCACGTGAAACATTCTTAAGTACCCCCGGCTCAGGATAGAAAGCGTAAATAAAATACTATCATTCCTTTGCTGTATGATCCACAGGTAGGCAAACAGCTGCTGGTACGGTAGAAAGGAAAGAATAGCCCTGGCCTGTAACATTTGTCATTGTACGGAAATTGTTTTTCTGTTGAACGTTAATCAACAGGTTTTCGTTCCCTTGCACTTTTACAGGCAAGTACCATTTTATAGGAACACCAGGTATAGTAATAACTATGTTCCTGAAAACAGGGCTATCTGTGTACCGGGTTTAGCACTTACAGGGAGCCAAGGTTACCATAATAACCTGTATCCTGTAAAGTATAGGCCACCTACAGTCCATTATGTAACTTATCCGGTTTTGCGATAAAATTACCACTGATCCCCGAATACTGTAAATGCAACAGAAACAGGCTAGGCGCTTGCTGCTGCATCGGCGGCAGAACAGGATTTTGTGAACTAGGGTTGTGTTAGCTTTTGCAGCAGGTACTTTTCCTGTATGGATTGAAGGTATAAGGGAGCTACACGAATAGCTCTAGGCGGCCGGCATGCACCCCGGTGGTCTGAGGAGATAACATTACCTGGTAGTCGGCAAGGGGAGGGCTATTTTGACTGCCCTTTCAGGCCAACAGGCTATAGTAATGGAAGGAACAATGGATACCAGTAGTCCCAATATCTGTTGGCCCCGGCATGCACCCCAGTGGTCTGAGGAGATAACAATGCCGGGCAGCGGGTGAGGACCCTTTCATTGACTATCCTTTCCGGCCCGCCATAGAACTGGAAAGAACAATGGATGACGCAGCCCTGTAGGTAGGGAAATTGCGGAGTAACTCTTGTTGGCCCAGCTATGCACCCGGTGGACTGTGGAGATAACATTACCGGGCAGCGGGTGAGAGGATGGCAATTTTTGACTGCCCTTCCAGACCTCGCGCCGCAGTAAAGGAAGGAACAATGGGATACCCCCAGCCTTGTAGATAGGGAAGGACCTCTTGCTGAAATGGAGCCGTTTAAGCGCACCTTGCCATAGGTATCTTTATAACGGTTAGCTGGCTGGGGGGTTGCAGGTGCACTGTGCTCAGGCAAAATGACCTGGTTAATGGGTAATTTGACACAGGTTTAAGTACCTTTCCACCACCGGGGCGCCAGGCATTGCCCCGGGAGACACCGGGTTTTTACTTATGTTCCACGTGGAACATGCAAATAAATACCCTCCTCATCTCCCTGCTTATATGTAATTTTGCAGTTCTCTAGATATAAACTAAGGTATGTTTCCTTCTTACGATGTAATTGTAGTGGGCGCCGGGCACGCAGGTTGTGAAGCTGCTGCTGCGGCTGCCAACATGGGTTCCCGGGTGTTACTGGTTACCATGAATATGCAAACTATTGCTCAAATGAGCTGTAATCCTGCCATGGGGGGGATTGCCAAAGGGCAGATTGTTCGTGAAATAGATGCCCTGGGTGGATACTCCGGCATTGTTACCGACCAGTCCATGATCCAGTTCCGGATGCTCAACCGCTCAAAGGGGCCCGCTATGTGGAGCCCCCGGGCACAGAATGACCGTATGTTGTTTGCCGCTAAATGGAGGGAGGCACTGGAACAGACGCCTAATGTGGATTTTTACCAGGACATGGTGAAGGGCCTGCTGGTAAAAGACGGGCATTGCTACGGGGTAGTGACCGGGCTGGGGCACGAGATAATATCCAAAACAGTGGTGCTCACCAACGGTACTTTCCTGAATGGGGTAATGCACATTGGAGATAAGCAGTTTGGCGGAGGCAGGGTAGCTGAAAGAGCTGCCACCGGCATTACAGAGCAGTTGGTAAGCCTGGGTTTTGAAAGCGACCGCCTGAAAACAGGTACCCCTCCCCGTATTGACGGCCGCAGCCTGAATTATAGCAAGATGGAAGAGCAGCAGGGGGATGAAGAGATCACCGGCTTTTCCTATATGGATATAGAGAAGATATCCCCCTCCCAACAACGTAGCTGCTGGATCACCTATACCAGTGCTGAGGTGCATGAGGCGCTCAAAACAGGTTTCGACAGGTCGCCCATGTTCCAGGGAAGGATACAGGGAGTGGGGCCCCGCTACTGTCCCAGTATAGAGGATAAGATCAACCGCTTTGCGGAAAGGGAAAGGCACCAGCTTTTTGTAGAACCGGAGGGTTGGAACACCGTGGAAATATATGTGAACGGCTTTTCCACCTCCCTGCCCGAAGATGTACAGTATAAAGCCCTGCAAATGGTGCCCGGTTTTGAAAATTGCCGGATGTTCCGCCCCGGCTATGCTATAGAGTATGATTACTTTCCGCCTACCCAGCTGCAGTTATCCCTGGAAACAAAGCAGGTGCAAAACCTGTTCTTTGCCGGGCAGATCAACGGCACTACCGGTTATGAGGAGGCCGCCTGCCAGGGATTGATAGCAGGTATGAACGCTCACCTTAAAGCAAACGGTCAGCCGCCTTTTGTACTGAAAAGGAGCGAGGCATATATCGGGGTGCTGATAGATGACCTCATCAATAAGGGAACGGAAGAACCTTACCGCATGTTTACCTCCCGGGCAGAGTTTCGTACCCTGCTGCGCCAGGACAACGCAGACCTCCGCCTTACGGAAAAAAGTTACCGGCTGGGACTGGCATCTCAGCAGCGCATGGAAAAAGTACAGGCCAAACAGGAAGGCGTAGCCCGGGTAAAAGCACTGTTGAAAGAGCTGTCCCTGGACCCGGAAGACATAAACCACCTGCTGGAGGAGAAAAACTCTGCCCCCCTTACCCAGCGCCAGCGTGCCTGGCAAATACTGTTGCGCCCGTCGATTGACCTGTGGTCCATGAAAAACAAAGTGCAGAAACTGGGGCAGGCCCTGCAGGAGTTTTCAAAAGAAGTGCAGGAACAGGCAGAGATACAGATCAAATACGAAGTGTATATAGAAAAGGAAAATGAGCTGGTGAAAAAAATGAGCCAGCTGGAAGACCTGGTCATACCCGATACCTTTGACTACAGCCGGCTGGTTTCCCTGAGTTCCGAAGCCCGGCAGAAGTTCAACAAGATCCGCCCGCGTACTTTAGGACAAGCCAGCCGCATCAGCGGGGTGAACCCCAGTGATGTGCAAATTTTGATGGTTTACATGGGCAGATAAGTAATAATTTGATTTTCAGTGATTTAGTGTAAGAAAAAATGACGTCATTAGCGGCTTTTATTTAAACGATCTAAAAAAAGACGGGACATAATGCCAAAAAGGAGGTAAATGCGGAAAAAAGGCTTTAAAATGCATTTTTCGGATTTTACCTCTTTTTTTGGTAAAAAATGGGGACAAAAGCAACGGTTTCCCATAGACCTTCGTAAATAATATACCTGGGTATGAAAAACAGGTATACATTTATACCTGTGAACAATGATAGTGTCCTTTGAGTGGGTACAGGGAAAATCAGGTAACAGTTATTTCGTGCACGAACTGAATGACATTATTGAGGGCTGCCGGCAATGGAACCGGAGCAGCCAGGAATTATTGTACCGGCAATTCTATGGATATGCCATGAGTATTGCTTTGCGTTATGCACAAAACAAGGAGGAGGCTGTAGAGATTTTAAATGATGGATTTCTGAAAATATTTCAACACATCAAGGAATTTGATACGAACCGTCCCTTCAAAAGCTGGCTGGCCAAAATAATGGTGAACACAGCCATTGATCATTTGCGCAGTAAAAAGAAGATCTCCTTTACCGAAGATATCACACAGGTGTACGACCTGGGGGTGGATGATACTGCCCTGGACAAGCTCTCGTATGAAGAGCTGCTGATACTGGTGCAAACCCTGCCGCCGGCTTACCGTACCGTGTTCAACCTGTACATCATGGAAGGATTTCAGCACCAGGAAATAGCAGAACGGTTGGGGATATCCGAAGGGACATCCAAATCCAATTTATTCAAGGCAAAAAAAATATTGAAGGAAAAAATAGAGAAAGCCATTACTTATAATAACACGCTAAAAACATAAAGGCCCTTTTTGAAGGTCTCAACAAAAATGAGTGACGCGTTTGATAAAAAGCTACGTGAGAAATTAAGCGAAGGAGATATTCCATTTGACCCGGATGCCTGGAAAAAAATGGAAGGGAAGCTCGATGGGCTTAATAATGACGGCTCCTCCAGGAAGCCTTTCTGGTGGTGGCTGGCGCCGCTGTTGCTGTTATTAATAGGTACCGGTGCTTTCGTATGGTGGCGTTATGCAGGAGTGCAGCCGGCAGATACCAAAGCGCCGGCTGCTAATACCGGGGCCAAAGTGCAGCCAGGAAAGGCAACGCAACAGCAGCCGGTTACGCCCGGCCCAGCAGCCGGTCAGCCTGGTCAAACAGCAGTACCCTCGCCAGGCAGAACAAATGTGGGTAAATCCGGGGTGCCTGTAGCACCCGCTCGGCGGGGTGAACGAAATGCTAACCGTCCGGCTGCTGCTACCGGTACACAACAAGCTCAGGCAGCGCTGCCGCCCTCCACAGGGATGGTGCTACAAAGACAACCACCCGCTACCGGCAAAGCACCTATGGCCGCTCCCACAGAAAGTAACATACTGCACCTGTTATCCACTTTGCATACCGGCAATACCCGGGTGCCGGCAAAACTGAACGGCCCTTCGCGGATGGGCTTAAAGGAAATAAAACCGCTGCCAGAAGGAGCGAAGCAGCAGGACCGGAAAGACCAGCCGCCCTCCCGCAAGGGATTCAGCATAGGATTGATGCTGGGCCCTGTTTTTAATGTAGCGCCGTCTCTGCAGTACGGGCGTATTGGCGTAGATGCCGGTATCCTGCTGAACTATCATGTGAATAACCGCTGGTCTTTTTCCACCGGCGCAGTGTACAGTATCAAACCTTATGGGGGCACCCGCAGTGATTATGGCGTATTGAAGAACTGGCCTCCGCCTTATGATCCCGACAAGACCATTAAGCATATAGATGCCAACTGTAATGTGCTGGACATACCGCTGAATATCAACTATACTTTCATGGACCGGCCAGCCTATACCCTGAGCGCTACCGCCGGCATATCCAGCTACTTCATGCTGGAGGAAAAATACGTTTACAAATACCAGAACGCCTATGACCAGACGCGGGAACTCAGCAACCAGCACCAGCATTATTTTTCCGTGCTTAACCTGGCTTTTACTTACCAGTTCCCGCTTGGCAGGCATACCTCGCTGGGTATCCAGCCTTATGCCAAGGTGCCCTTAAAGGGATTAGGCTTCGGGGAAGTAAAACTATACTCCACCGGGGTAACGGTACAGATGAATTTGAACATGCGCAGAAAGAACCGGTAGGCCGGCTGCTGTTTTTTTCTTACATTGGTATGGAAACGTTATGAGCTATGCCAAAACTATTCCTTACCGCATGTGCCTGGCTGCTGCCGGGATTGCTCTTTGCACAGAACGATACCGCCGGACAGGAAGCAGATCAATATTTACTGGTAGGCACCTATACCAAAAAAACGAGCGAGGGTATTTATGTATATACCTTTAATACGCAAACCGGCGCCCTGGAATATGTAGGCACCACTACCGGTGTGGATAACCCTTCTTACCTGGTAATAGCGCCGGATCAGCGGCATGTGTATAGCGTAAATGAGTCCGGAACGGAAAGAACCGGCGGTGTAAGCGCTTTTTTGCTGGACCACGCCAGCGGGCAGCTGCAGCAGCTGAACAGGCAGCCGGCCGGGGGCGAAGGTCCCTGTTATATTAATATGGACCGGGAGGGCCGCCATGTGCTGGTAGGCAATTATGCCAGCGGCAGCCTGTCCGTGCTGCCGGTACTGGCAGACGGAAAGGTGGGGCCGCCCCTGCAAACCATCCAGCATACCGGCTCCAGTGTGAATAAGGACCGGCAGGAAAAGCCACATGTGCATTGCGTGGAATTTTCGCCGGACTACCGGTTCCTGTACGTGCCGGACCTGGGCATTGACAAGGTGGGCATCTACCAGTACACGCCGGAACCGCCCCTGCTGCTGCGGGAAGCCACGCCTTCCTATGCAGGGCTGCCCCCCGGATCGGGCCCGCGGCACATTACGTTTCATCCCAACGGGAAGTGGGCCTACCTCATACATGAGCTGGACGGAAAAGTGACGGCTTTCCGATATGATACCGGCCGCCTTACACCCATACAAACCGTGTCCACACTGCCTGCAGCATTTAAGGGAGTGATATCCGGGGCGGATATTCATGTATCGCCGGACGGCAAATTTCTCTACGCTTCCAACCGGGGCAGTTTGAATAACATTGTATACTATGCCATCCATCCCAAAAGCGGCAAGCTGCAGCGCAAGGGACAGCAATCTACCGGGGGTAGAACGCCCCGCAATTTTATGATAGACCCATCCGGCCGTTTCCTGCTGGCTGCCAACCAGGATTCGGATAATATTGTTGTATTTAAACGGAACCCCGTAACCGGCGCATTGAAATCAACAGGAGAAGAGATCAGGGTATCCATGCCGGTGTGCTTAAAGATGACGCCTATACAAAAGTGAGTGGATTTATGGCACAGCTTTTTCGGTATTTATGAGAAAATACCGGGTATGAAAAACAAAAACAACAAGCCGGGTAAGCCGCAACCGCCCGGCATGGATGAGCAGGAACAAAAGCGGGATAAAACTTTTCCCGGCTATCCCACTTATCCTCCAAAGGAAGATATTATGAACCAGGGGGAAAAAGAAGAGCTGGATGTGGAAAAGATGACCCGTTCCGCCCGCCTGAACAATGAAATGAAGGCGCAGCAAAAAGCACCGGACGAGCAGGAAGAACTGGACGTGCCCGGCGCCGAGCTGGACGACCGGCAGGAATCGATTGGAGAAGAGGATGAGGAGAATAATTTCTACAGCCTGGGCGGGGAGCGCCATGAGGACCTGGAGGAAGATCCGTCATAACAAGGGGGTAAGCAAGCGGCACAAGGCATCTATGAACTTTTCCGGTAAGGAGCGGTTCCGCCAGGAGCGGCGCGTAACGAACGCGGCGTCTTCCAGGTCTTTCTCAAAGGCAGCGTTCAGCTCTTTTACAACAGAGCGGTCGTACATGATAATAGCGATCTCGAAGTTAAGATAAAAGCTGCGGTTGTCGAGGTTTACAGTGCCTACAACGGCCACATTATCGTCAATGATCATGGTCTTGGCATGGATAAACCCCTTTTGGTAGAAATACACCTTCACGCCTGCATCCAGCATAGATTTTATAAAGGATTGCGCGGCATGCTGTACAAAAAAGGAATCGCCGCGCATGGGCAGCAGCAGTTCCACGTCCTTGCCTGCCAGGGCCGCCATTTGCAGGGCGGAGAGCAATTGATCATTCGGGATAAAATAGGGATTGCAGATACGGATACGGCGGCGCGCCAGGTTAATAGCCATCAGTATGGTCTGCATGGCCATGGGCCATTGGGAATCTGGTCCGCTGGCTACAATATCGGTAAAGCATTCCGCGGTAAACTCCGCCCGCTTGAAATACGGGTAAGCAAAGGGGAACGTTTTCTTGCTGCAATAGCGGTAGCTCATCATGAACTGCAGCTGCAGCTGGTTTACTACATCGCCTTCCAGCATCAGGTGGGTATCCCGCCAGTATACTTCATTTTGCCCGTTATTCAGGTAGCGTTCATCCATGTTGATGCCGCCGGTAAAACCGATCTTTCCGTCCACTACAATGATCTTGCGGTGATTGCGGTAGTTGGCGTTGAGATAAAAATCCACCAGCACCGGTGAAAAGGCGTACACCTCTGCACCGTGCTGTTCCAGGCGTTTGGTGATTCTGCCCATATGATCGCAGCCAAGATCGTCGTAGATAAAACGTACTTCCACCCCGGCCTGCAATCTTTCAATGAGTATATCTACTACCGCGTTGCCAATACTGTCTACCGCAAAAATGTAGTATTCTATATGGATGTGGTGCTTTGCCTCGCGCAGGGCCTGCATTACGGCCGGAAATTTCTGCTCCCCGTTCAGCAGCAGTTTTACGCGGTTATTTTTGGTGAGCAGGGAGTGCATGGTATTGAGCAGCATGGCGGATATTTCCTGCTTGCTGGCTACAAGGTGGCGCAGTTCCACCTGCATTTGCTCTATTTCCGGGCGTTTGTTCTCCCAGTAGCGCAGCATCAGCGTTTCATCCTTGGAGCCTTTGAGGGTAAAGCGTTTTCTTTTGCGCAGGTCCCGTCCCAGGTAATAATATACAACCAGCCCCACCAGTGGCAGGAACACCAGCAGCATAATATAGGCCATGGCCTTGATGGGGTTGCGGTTTTCCAGCAGTATGGTGCCCACTATACCTATAAAGGACAGCGACACCAGCACGTAGCTGAATATTTTGATGACCAGGTGCCAGTTGGTTTCCGACAATAAGTTGAGGATGGTAAACACGGATTGACAGGAATTATGTAGATAAAGATAAAGTTTATCTCAATTGTGCACGCACTGTGTGTACAATTGGCCCGAAGCCGTCGGGGATCTTTTTGATTGTATCCACAGTATCCAATGCAGGCATGCTCCCAGCAGCAGATTGCCCACCGCACAAACGGTCATCCAGGCATGCTCCCTGTAAAAGCCGGCAATAAGGAACCAGCTGAAGAAATACAGGTGAAACCAGGCCGGCGCCAGCCAGGTTACCAGTGGCAGCGCGGTATCCGGCGACGCTATTTTTCGTTTAGTGAACCCCGTTATAGCTGTTAAAATAAGCAACAGCAGCAGGGCCACCAGCCGGTGCGCCGTAGTAATACCAAATTGTTTCAGCCAGTCCGCAATGGTAAAAAGCGACAGCCACAGCGCGCCCTGCGACACCAGGATGGACAGCAGGGGGGTAGCGGTCCGCCATAGGGTACGGGCTGCAGAACTGTGGATGGCAACGTTTTCCAGCAGCCGGGAAAACAGGGAATAGTAGCACACCACGCAAAGCCAGCCGTAAAAGTTGCCATACGGGATACCAAACCATTGCGAAGTAAGCACGTTGTACTGCGATCCGTAGGATTCCCAGTCCCAATGCCACATATGCAGCCGGTAGGCCACCACATCGAGGCTGAGATCAATATTCAGGGCCAGCAGTGCGTCCAGGGTAGCGGCTGCCCATAAAGGCATGCCCAGCGCATCGGTCAGCAGCCGGGCTGTGTAAATGATAACGGCCCAGCCGGTGCCTATGCAGAAAGGAATGTGGTGGGGAGCGGCGCCCAGCATGATGCCGAACTGCCCGTAGCGGTAGCCCGCATTGGTAGCTACATTCACATATTCCAGCAGCAGGCCGAAGCCCAGGCCGCCCAGCAGGTACATAACGTGCACCAGGCCCTTATTATAAGCATGTATACAGCAAAGTATAAAAAGCAGGTACATACACCCCTCTGTAAGCGGGTAACAGATACCGGGCGGATCATCATATGGCATACCGGGATACGGCAGCATGGACGTATAGTTTAGCTGATGGTGAAATTACGGCATTCGGGCTTCCCGGTCAATATAGGAGCTGCGCCGGGTATCCCGGATCACCACATATACAATAAGCGATATAAAAATGCAAAAGGTAACATACCAGTAATACCACGACTCGTGGCCTATGTGTTTGAAATGTAGCGCAATGTATTCGGCTGTGCCGCCAAACAGCGCTACTGTAAGCGCATAGGGCAGCCCTACGCCCAGCGCCCTTATTTCCGCGGGAAACAGCTCTGCTTTTACCACTGCATTGATAGCTGTATACCCGCTTACGATCAGCAGGGCAAACAGGATGAGAAAAAAAGCGCCCAGGACAGAATCCGTACGGCTCAGGGCCGTCAGAACCGGCACGGTGAACAGGGTGCCCATTACCCCGAAGCCGATCAGCAAGGGTTTGCGTCCGTACCGGTCGGATACCCGGCCCAGCAAAGGCTGCAGGCAGGCATAGATCAGCAGCAGCGTAAAAACGATCAGCGTGGATTGTTCCCTGGTAAGGTGTACCGTATTGACCAGGAACTTTTGCATATAGGTGGTATAGGTGTAAAAGGCCAGCGTGCCGCCCATGGTAAGCCCCACCACGGTGAGCACTGCCCGGGGATGCTTTCTGAGCAGCAGGGACAAGGAGCCGCGTTCCGGCTTTTCACCGGACAGGTTTACGGACTCCTCCATATTGCGGCGGATGAACAGGACCACCAGTGCCAGCAGCGCGCCTATAAAGAAAGGGATGCGCCAGCCCCAGGCGCCCAGCTGTGCCGGCGTAAGAAATACCTTTTGCAGCAGCAGCTGGATGCCCAGTGCAATAAGCTGCCCGCCAATAAGGGTAACATATTGGAAGCTGGAAAAGAATCCCCGTTTTTCCGGCGTGGCTATTTCGCTCAGGTAGGTGGCAGAGGTGCCGTATTCCCCGCCCACGCTCAGCCCCTGCAGCAGCCGGGCCAGCAGCAGCAGCGTGGGCGAGAGCAGCCCTATGGTATGATAACCGGGCGTAAGCGCGATCATCAGCGACCCCAGGGACATTAACAGCACGGATAAGGTCATGGCTACTTTACGCCCCCTGCGGTCTGCGATACGCCCGAACAGCCAGCCCCCGATGGGCCGCATGAGAAAGCCCACGGCAAAGATGGCGGCCGTGTTCATCAGCTGTACCGTAGCATTGCCTTCCGGGAAGAAAACAGGTGCAAAATACAGGGTAAATGCAGAGTAGGCATACCAGTCGTACCATTCTACAAGATTGCCCGCAGAGCCGGTAACAATAGCTTTCAGGCGGGAGGCAGTGGTATGTGACGGAAGCTTTGTGGAATTTGCCATAGATCGTAATTGAGGGCGCAGGATGAAGGATCAAAAATAAGCGCTTTTTGGAGAAATCAGGATAGATGTGCAGCGTTCTTGTATCTTCGTGACATTATTCAGATTTTACTATGCAGGATCCCATTGTAATTGCCAAGAAAGCTGCCGGGGAAAAGGCAGCGGAATTGATCCGGCCGGGAATGGTGGTAGGCCTGGGAACAGGATCTACCGCTTACTGGGCCATTCAGAAAATAGGCGCCATGGTAAAGCAGGGGCTGGAGATACGGGCCATTGCCACCTCCGAAGCGTCTGCCCGCCTGGCAGAGGAATTACACATTCCACTTACCACCTTTGCGGAAACGCAGCAGCTGGACATGGATATAGATGGGGCGGACGAGATCAGCGGGCAGCTGGATGTTATTAAAGGCGGCGGCGGCGCTTTGCTGCGCGAAAAAATAGTGGCCTTTCACAGCCGGCAGCTGATCATTATAGCGGACCAGCATAAATATGTGCCTGTACTGGGCAGCTTTCCACTGGCAGTGGAAGTAATACCCTTTGGCTGGGAAGCTACCTGCAGCCGGCTGCAGCAGCTGGGCTGCCAGCCCCTGCTGCGTAAAAAACAGGAAGAGATATTTATAACGGATAACGGGAATTATATAATTGACTGTGCATTTGGCACCATTAAAAACCCGGCGGAAACCAACGCCGCCCTGCACCGCATACCCGGCGTGGTAGAAACGGGATTGTTCGTACAGATGGCGCATACCGTAGTGCTGGGGTATGAAGACGGCAGCACGCAGGTGCTGCAACGCTGAGCGCCGCACGCTTATCCTGCAGTATAACTATCAAGGCTATACGCCTCCTACCTTGCAGGCTGAAAATTTACGGCAGCATAGTCATACAAATCGGAACGTATAGTAGTTGCCGTTATAGCTGAACGGCCGGCCTTCCTGCGCTATGTCCATACCAAGCGGCAGAAAGCTGTTGGGGTGCTCCGTAGGGAACCAGTGCCGCCCCTCTGTAACTACTATCAGCAACCCATCCTCACCGCCCACGGCCTTGAACTGTTCGCCGTAATCTTTCCACACCGGCGCATGCGTACAGGATTGCATGGTTTTAATGAAAGCGCTGGTATCCTCCACCGGGATGCCTACTTCGCTGACGCTTAAAACATGCCGCGCGTCAAAGGTACTGGCATCTGTTGCTACGGCCAGGTTGTAGCGGGCAATGAATTCCAGAATGTTCTGCTCTTCATCATAAAAGTATACGGATTTGGCGTTCCAGTTAGGAAAGTCCACTACCGGCAGGCCGTCTTTCAGGATCAGGGGCACCTGCTGCGCTTCCAGGAATGGCACTACTGCCGGCAGCAGGGCAGGGGTAATGTTAAAGGCCAGGTGGTAGGGCGTATCTTTTGGCTCGCCGGTCTGTACAAACTCCAGCAGCGTTTGGCCCGCCTGTACGGTAAATGCCCTGTCGCCACTGTTTATCAGCAGCAGCCCCAGCTGTTGGGTATAAAAGGCTTTTTGTGCGCCGGCATTGTTGCAAAGCAACTGTACTTTTTTTATACGCATGGTATGAGGAGTGAGGTACTGTAAATTTCGGGGAAATAGGGCAAAGAGGATGCCGGAGGGGGCATAATGTATATAAGCAAAAGTGGCCCGGCCAGCAAGTGCTGGCCGGGCCACTGGTGAATGGTAAATGCTGCTAACCCTTTTAGTAGTTCGGATGGCAGGGCTCGCCCAGGTCTTTCCACACAGCATCTGCGCCTGGCTCCTCTCCCGGGTTGGCCCACCACTGGTTGGTATATACCTTGCCTTTATGGCTTACCAGCACTCCGGGTATGGGGTACTCTTTTTTAGGCTCCCATGCCGGCACATTACAGGGTTGGTTTTCGCCATAGGAGTATACAGTTACAGTTTGATGCGTTGTTACCGTAGCATTTTTGTTATCCGTTGCCTTCACAGTTACGGTGTGATTACCTCCCTGTACTCCCTTCCAGGTATAAGAGAAGGGTACGGTGGCGGAAGCGGCAAGCAGTTTTGAATTGCCATAAAGCTCCACCATTGCTACACCGTCGGCATCCGTTGCATTTACGGTGATCTCAATATCGGCCGGGCCTCGTTTGTTATTCCCTTTTATTGTCAGTTCCACTTCCGGAGGCTCGTTATATATTGTGTTGTTCAGCGCATTGTAGGCGAGCCGCAGGTAGCTGTTGCCGTTATGGGTCTTGTCTATGCTGGAAGGCTGGTTCAGCTGCCATATCATAATACCGTCTCCCTTCCTGTTGAACCGTCCTCCTTCCCGTATATAGGAAGACAGGGCATTGATCTTTTCAGGAGTGAAGGTGTAGTAAGGCCCCCAGGGCTCATTCGGTATGTGCGTACCAGCGGCTATTCTAAAGCCATGCCTGTTAGCATAGTAAGCGTAGGAATCGTACATCAGGGCACGGTCCGGGGCGGCGCCCACGTTATATCCCTGGTAGGCCACCAGGTCAATTTCGTGCCCTATTTGGCGGAAAACCGGTATCATATGCCCGCTGGATGCATAATTGAACAGGACGATGTTATTGGGGAAACGGCCCTCATAAACATCTGTTTTTTCTCCTGTAACATCATGCCGGCGTTCGTAGGCAAAGGGCGCACCGGGGTCGTTATTGAGCTGTCCGCCCAGGGCGCCTACACCGGCAGGGGCGCAGGCCAGCAGGTATCCTTCGCTTCTGGGCATTACCTGCCGTGATCTTTTAAAGAATTCAATGAATTTGGATACTTCAAATTCATTGCCGATGGTCTGGAAGCCTCCATGCGGCTCGTAATCCCAGTCTATTCCATCAAATTCAAAATCATCTACCAGGTCTTTGATCTGGTTGTAATCCACCCTGTCATATACCTGGTTGTCTTGCCAGTAGGTTTCACCACCAATGGAAAGGATCACGCGGGTGCCTTTTGCATGCAGCTCCTGCACGGCTTTTTTGAGATATTGGCCGGGCGTATTGGCCGGTATTTCAAGACCGGTTGTATCCAGCTGGTAAGACCCTTTCCGGTAGCGGAGATCGGGCTTTGCAAAGGCCAGGAACACATGGTTGATATACGGCTGCAGCTTACCGAATACCAGCGAATTGCCATCATTGTCATATTTCTCTTTCCAGCTGCCGAAATAACCCAGCACAACAGGAGTGGTATCCTGCCGGTAGTTCCGGTTAATTTCAGCACGGTTGTAGTGAGACTGTCCGTTATCCTGTTCTTTTTCTTTTACCGTAATGGTCTCGATCTTGCTTACAATGGTTTCCGTTTCTTCCAGGTCTGCCTCTTTCTCTTTTATTGTAATGGTCTCGATCTCGCTTACAATGGTTTCTGTTTCTTCCGGGTCTGCCTCTTTCTCTTTTATTGTGATGGTCACCACTTCACTAACCAGGATCTCCTCTTCCTGCATTTCCTCTTTCTTTACCCTGAAGGACAGCTGCTGGCTGTCCAGTATTTCGCCTGTACTATTTAAAGCTGTTACCATTATCTGGTAAGTGCCTGCTGTAAGGTTGTTAACGGTATACTCATAAGCAGGCAGGTTGGTATGTGGCAGTTGCAGTACCAGCTGGCCGTTCAGGTAGAAATGGAGCTGGCTTATCTTACCGGCCAGTTCCCGTACGTCTACACTTATCTTTACAGGCGTTTTTTCCTCAAATTCCTCGTTGGCCCTGGGGGATGTAATGTGGATATGCTGTGGTTTATCTGCTTCCAGCACCTTGATAGAAATGCTGTCTTCCGCGGTAACATTGCCTTCCCCATAAGCTTTTACCCGGAGGGTATAGTCCCCGGGACCTGTTGCCTGCCAGGGGAATACAAATTTTTTCCCGACTCCTTCTCTGGCAATCTCCAGGCGGCCGTTAACATAAAGTTCCAGCCTCGGGATATGGCTTCCGGAATATTCAATGGCAGTAACTATATCCAGGGAGGTCTTAGAGGGATGGCTTGTATTGTTTCCGGGCGAGATTATACGTACAGCCAGCGACGTGGGGGGAGCGGCTTCGCAGGGGCCTACAGCTTCCCAGTGCTTGGGGCTGACAGCAGGGTCGTAGCTGGGTTGCGGCCCATGATACTGGATGCATTTATAAAGCGTGCCGTTACGTACCACTTGGTTGCCCCACTCATAGATATGCCCTTCCTCCCAATCCAGGGAGCCCGCACATTTTCCGGTTGTATACCTTCTGCGTGTATCTATACATGGGTGAAGGCGTAGCCAGGTTTTCGCACCTGTTGTATCAGCGTCTGTTTCCGGGTTATGGTCCCAGGATGATTGGTGCCATTTTCCACATTGGTAGATTATTCCTTTATATACTACACGGGCGCCCCATTCATAGGTTCCTACCGGCTGCCATTCCGGTAGGGTGGTGCACCTGTTGGTAGTATTTACTGCCGGGTTGCCAGCGGTACTGTTCCTTATATGTTGCATGTTTTAGTTGCTTTTAATTACATGAGAAATAGTAGAAAACAATCCTGAAGTATAAACATACTTCAGCTTGTGAACTTGATCCTATGCTAAGATGAGCACACATAGGTTGGCGGTATATGTAACAATAGAAGCTTAAACCCTTGCAGCTCTGGTGGTGCGCTTCCGGAGCACTGCCCTGGCCTGGAGCTGATGACTACCTGCAGGAGCTCCTTTCCACAGCCAGGTGTAAGGAGCCGTGCTTGTTTCTCCCTGTAATTCACCGTTTATATAGAATTGTACTTTTATCAGCCGTTTTTCCGGATCATGCAGTCCGGCAACCAGCTCCACGTCTGTAGGTTGTGTAAATACGTTCCCGGATTTGGGGCGTTCCAGCCATATTCTCGGTTGTTCCTTGTCAGGAATAACGTCTGTGCCTCGGCCAAATTCTTCGTTGATGGCATTGATCAATGGTGTTCTGACCTGCGGTGCTATTACAGGTACCTGTCCTGTGCCCGGAAGTGTTGTAGACCCTTCCATCAGGTTCATCCAGTCGCCGAAAACGGTCCACACAATCAAGCCTGCCAGATTCTGTTCTTTTACATATCTGGCCTTCAGCGTTACGGACTCCTGGTCATCATAGCTGATGAAGCGGTTTCCGCGAACTTTATAGGGCACCTTCGACTGGTCATCCCAGCGCCGTTCCCAGCCGCTGCCAGGGCCGGTTACCTGTTCAATATAGCTGTAGAAGGGTGTGCCTGAAAAAACATGACCTGTTATTTCATCTCTTGAGCCGGTCACTTCTCTATCCCAGGTGTCAAAATCGGCACAGGTATCTACCGGTCCGTCCGGCCGTACAAATACATGGTTCTTCTTTATGGTAGGAGCATGCAGTGAGGCCATGCCATCTGTAATAACTCCCCTGCCGTAGAAAGCAACACCCAGGTTAATTTTGTGCGGCGGCACCTTCTTTTCATCTACCAGGAAACGGGTGGTAGTATCCAGTGAATTGGGATTCAGTTTGCTGGGGTACAGCGGGGAGTTATGATCAGCATGATCCGACCATCCGCCATTGATATCGTAGGTCATCATATTATAGTAATCCATTACCTCGTTCAGACTGTCCCAGTCAAAATGCAGCAGGTCAGGATTACATATAAAAGCGGCGGTAAGCAGCTTGTTGGGGCCAATAGCAGCGCGCAGCTCTTTCATCAGTATTACAAAATTCCTGTGATCCTCTGAGCTGCCATTAGGCTCCAGCGGGGCGTGATCATAAATATTCATGCCTTGCGCACCCGGAAACTCCCAGTCAAGGTCAATGCCATCAAAGCCCATGCTTATTAGCTTCTTGCACTCTTCAATAAACCTGGCGCGTTTGGCGGGCGTACGGAATACTTCCGGGCAATGTTTACTCATACTCCAGCCGCATATGGAAGCCATTACTTTTACGCCATGTCTATGGGCTTCTGTGAGCAGATTGGAGGAACCAAGAAGGAATGTGGGGTCCCAGCTGCTCCAGATGTCGTCATAGATCAGCGGGCGGGGCTCCTGGCTTGTTTCCGGCCTGTAAATTTCTCTATTCAGAAAATCTGCGCTGTGTAACGATCCATCCTTTGCCAGCCCGAAGAAGGCAAAATTGAGAATGGAGTACTGGCTGAAGTCGAGGTTCAAATGGGTATAGGTGCCCTTTTTCACAAAATTCTCAATGTTCTTCCAGGCGTCGTACGTGGTAATATAGCCGATCACCTGCTTAGTGTGATGCTTGGTGGAAGGCGACTTTACAGGTGAGCTCTGTGCGATGAACTGATTACTCATAATAAAATAGTTTAAGGAGGTTTTGAATACAATGACAATGTGAATGGTTATAACAAACACTGGGAAAACCGGCTGCAGTACAGTATTCCGTATCTATCAGCAGTGTTGGCTGGCGGTAACTGTTGTTTCACCATTTAGCTGCAAGTTATTCTCAGCCGCAGGAAAACTTTGATCTGTGAGAGTATTAAATTGGTCCTAAAAAGTATTACTGCTTTCCGGCTTTTAATAGACAGGGGATACCAGGTGTAGGGTCAGGTTGCCATTGTTGCTGGTGGAGTATAGTGGGGTATGGGGACCGGGCTTTTCGGGTATGTCCCCCCAAAAAACGATATAGCCACGGAACTGACCAAGCTGCTGACCTTCAGCGAAACCAGGGCGCTGCTTCTGCCTTTCAGGACCAGCGGCGGCAAAAAGGTCGATTTTGTGGCACAAAAAAAGGCCACAAACTTTGTGGCCTTTCCGGTGGTGTGGGGCGCACTAGAACCTTTTTAAATCGGATTAATCCAGTTGTTTATTTGTTATATGGTAATCAATGAATTGTATAAAGTTGTTTACCCTAATTAATGCTAGAAATTAAAGAAAATTAATAAAAAGGGCCAACTGTGGGGCCAACTATGAAAAGTCTTTTTTAACTTAGCATTAGTTTATACTTTATGCTATGGGTAATGTTAACTTCTATTTGAAAAAAGCGGAAAAGGAATCCGGCAAAGCCTTAATATATCTTCAATTCAAATACAGTACCAAGAAACTAACTTTTGCTTTTGGGCAGTCAATATCCCCCGGCGATTGGAGCAAAACCCGGCAAAGGGTGAAAAGTAATAAGGCTACCACGGCAGACGGCCAATATTCCTTGAATGATTTACTGGACAATCTGGAAAAAGAATGTTTGCGGGCCTATAATACAGAGATCAAAAACGGCATTCCTTCCACGGATAAGCTAAAAAGCTATTTAGCAGGGTTTATGAACCAAAACGAGGAAACAAAGGAAGGGCCTACCCTGTATAAACTGATACAGCGATTTGTAAACAATGAAATCAAGCATAAAGGCCGGGATAAAAGCAAAAATACCATTAAGACCTATAACACCACATTGGGGCATCTGCAAGCGTTTGAGAAAACAGCCCGGTATAAAATAGATTTTGAAACAATAACCCTGGATTTTTATTATCAATTCGTTTCTTTCCTGAAGAAAAAGGGCCTGGGGCCTAATGCAATTTCAAAGGATATTCAGATTTTAAAGGTCTTTATGAGTGAGGCCATTGATTTAGGGTATACGGATAACTTACAGTTCAAGCACAAAAAATTTGCAGTTTTCAGAGAAGAAACGGACGCTGTATATCTTACGGAACCTGAAATCCTGGGCCTTTATAGATTTGATTTGTCCGGGAACAAACGCCTGGAACAAGTAAGGGATTTATTTGTGTTTGGCTGTTTTGTGGGCCTGCGGTTTTCCGATTATTCAGACGTAAAACCGGCAAATATTATTAAGATTGAGAACGAGTATTTCATTAAGCTGCTAACAAAGAAAACCGGCGAATTGGTGATTATTCCCTGTAACCCTATTGTATTACAGATATTTGATAAATACAGCAGCAATCCCAACCGGCTGCCGAAATCACTAAGCAATCAAAAGTTTAATGACTATATTAAAGAGGTTTGTAAACTGGCCGGAATGACAGAAATGGGCCGGTTAGTGACGGCACCGGAGCTGGAATTGTGGGAGTGTGTCACATCTCATACCGCGCGGAGATCATTTGCCACCAACCTGTATTTGGAAGGTTTTCCAACTATTGATTTGATGAAAATTACCGGGCACCGCACAGAAAAAGCGTTTTTAAAGTATATTCGGGTAACCAAGCTGGACACGGCTAAACGGTTAAACGAACACATAAAACGTAGTTGGAGTGCCAAACTTTTAAAGGTTGCGAGCTAAGGGGGAAAAAATTAGTTTTTGAAAATGGATAGAAACATAGGAGTGCCCGCCCTGAAACAGGACATGGAAAATTTTCTGAATAAAATTGCTGTAGAATACGAAATTGATAATAGTACAATAAATGATCTAAAGGCGGCTATAAATAGTCTTATTGATAAATACAGTCAAAAGTTTCGGCTTTCTTCGGAAGAGGTTTTGCGGGAGGACATAGAAAAGTATCAAAAGAAATATAAAAGAGACCTACATAAAGCAATAGATCAGGAAGATAACAAAGGTACATTTGAGAATTATTGCTATTCTGCTTTATATGATGCACTATATAGAAAATTAGGACGGTATACGCCGATTAGTCATAAGCGGAATGGAATAACGATTGGCAAAACCCCGTTATCATTTAAACTAACCGGATCAGATTTTGATGCGGTTAAAAACATAGTAGGAGATATTGCAGAAAGTGCAAAATCTTCAACAGAGATTCATAGAGCAATAGAGGCGCTTTACCTACAATTGGAAGCAAGTCAATATTTGGAAATTTTGAATGCTTTTAAGGATTTGATATTTGTTGTAAAAGCAGCAAATCCTAATATAGAGGATCGTTATACAGCATACGCCCTAACCAGGAATAATGAGATTTTGGAGTGGATTAATGAAAAAATTTTAGATATAAAAGGGAATAGCGAGAATGAATTCTCACCGGAATTTAAAACAAAAACGCAAAAATTGGCATGGCTTCATGAACTGGGAATATTAAAGGCTGTTCTTGATAGGTGTAGAGAACAGGAAACATATAATTGGAGCAAGGCAGCGAGGATTATTCAATCCTTTACAGAGATAAAGGACCACACTATTAGAAAGGCCCTAATGGCAATATATCAACCGGAAACCAATCAGAAAAACAATCCTTTAAATAATCCTGATAACAAATTGTTTGTTTCAGAAATGAAAAATAAATTCGGACTAAACAAGAAAGGTTAATTCCGTAAAAATTGGGGATTCCCCATATTTTTCCCCCGAAGCACCTTAAATACTTTGCATTCATAAAAAGAAAAGAATATGAATTGTGAAGTATTATTGTCGCCCATCCCGCTGGAAGCCCTAAAGGCGGAAATCCAGCAGATTATAAAGCAGGAATTAGCCAATAAGGAAAAGGCGGATTTGAAGGAGCGTTTGTTATCCCCCGCCGAAGCATGTAACATATTCCAACCTAAAATATCAAAGGTCACTTTATGGAAATGGACTAAGGAGGGCCGTTTGCAGGAACACCGCATGGGTAACAGGGTATTTTACAAATATTCTGAATTGCTGGCTTCCTTGCAAACACTTAGGAAATATAAAAGGATTGAGCCGGGACAAATACAATCTGTTAACACTAAAAAAGGGTAACGTATGGAGAAAGATCAAAACGTTACCCCTGGAAAATCTTTGTTAAACGAACAGAACAAAGATACGGGAAAATACACAGGGCCGGAAAAGGAAATAACGAAGTCAGACTTTGAACAGGAAGAAGGCAAGATTAACCGGGAATTATCCGGTAATAACGGCTTATTCATAGTACAGCCTGCAAATGCCTGGCTTCAGGTTGCGGCCCAGCGGCCCATTCCACAAATGCTATTTGGCAAACTATGGTTTGAGGGGGAAATATGCATTTTGTTTGCTGATACCAACCTGGGTAAATCCATACTGGCCGTACAGATAGCAGATAGCATCAGCAGGGGAAAAGAGATCAGCGGTTTTCCCCTGGAAGCAGCAAGGCAACCGGTACTATACTTTGATTACGAATTATCCGATAAACAATTTGAGGTGCGATATTCTGTAGACTACCGGGATCACTATGTATTTGATGATAACTTTCTGCGGGCGGAAATTGACCCGGAACGGGCCGATTACCAGGGGGAAGGCTTTAACAGCCTGGAAGAATATATAAACGTTTCCCTTGAAAGGTCCATTATAGCCAGTGGTGCAAAGGTTTTGATCATTGATAACCTTACCTATTTGCGGAGTGAAACGGAAAAGGCTAAAGACGCCCTGCCGCTAATGAAGGAGCTAAAGGCCCTCAAAAGCCGGTATAAGCTCTCCATTTTGGCCCTGGCCCATACCCCTAAGCGGGATTTATCCAAGCCCATTACCCGCAATGACCTGCAGGGCAGTAAAATGCTAATCAACTTTTGTGATAGCGCTTTTGCCCTGGGTGATAGTTTCAGGGATAAACGCCTACGGTACATAAAGCAGATAAAGGCCCGTAATACAGAGATCATATATGATGCGGATAATGTAGCCCTATGCCAGATAGATAAACCGGCTAACTTCCTGCAATTCGAGTTTTTAGATTTTAGTACTGAAAGAGAGCATTTAAAGCAGCCCACGGAAACAGACCGTACTAAGCTGATAGAGCAGGCAAAAGAATTATCGCAACAGGGTAGATCCCAGCGCCAAATAGCAGCAGAGTTAAATATTTCAGTAGGAGCCGTAAACAAATACCTGAAAAGTTAGACGTTCACAGTGTTCACGCGTTCAAGGTGTGAACACTGCGAACGCGTGAACACTATGAACACCGTGAACAGGTTGAACGCATGAACAATTATAGGTACATATTGGAACCATACAAAGGCATGAACAGCCGTTACCATTGCCCCGGCTGCGGGAAGCCCAAAGTATTTACCCGGTACATTGATACCCTAATGGGCCGGCACCTACCGGAGCAATACGGGCGCTGTGAACGGTTGATTAACTGCGGTTACTTCCTGGACCCGTACAAAGACGGTTATTCAAAACAGGTATGGCAGGCGGAACAAAAGGAGCCGGGGAACCATTGTAAGCCTGATAATCGGCCCACAAAGCCCCGGCAAACGGCTATTTCCTTTATTTCTGCTGACGTGTACCATAAGAGCAGGTCCAGCTATGACCAGAACAATTTTTGTCGTTACCTGTGCAGTCTGTTTCACAAGGAAACGGCCATAGTTTTAATGCAGCGCTTTAAGGTGGGTACTTCCCGTTATTGGGCCGGCGCTACGGTATTTTGGCAGGTAGACACCAGCGGGCAGGTGCGGACCGGGAAAGTGATGCTATACAATGCCAGCACCGGCAAACGTGAAAAGGAAGCATTACCGGACGGCAGTAAAAGGAGCCTTATTACCTGGGCGCATAGTGCTTTAAAGCTGCCAGATTTTAGCCTGCAGCAGTGTTTGTTTGGTTTGCAGCAGTTAACCACCCTTCAGGCCACTATGCCGGTAGCCATTGTTGAAAGCGAAAAGACGGCCATCATTGCCACTGTTTACCTGCCTGGGTTTATCTGGTTGGCCTGCGGTAGCCTTACCAACCTGACCAGGGAAAAGCTACAGCCGTTAGCAGGGCGTAAAATAGCCCTGTTCCCGGACCTGGGCGCATTCGATAAATGGCAGACCAGGGCAAGGGAAATACAAAAGGTTTTATCCTGTCAAATAACCGTTTCCGATCTATTGGAAACACGGGCCAGTGATGCGGATAAAGCAAATGGGCTGGATCTGGCCGATTACCTGGTTAAACGTGATCAGCAAACCGGCTGGGCGTTGACGGATCAGGGCTACCCCTTATTTTGGGATAATCTATTAAACATGCAGACCATCACTGACCATAAACAAAAACTTTATAGAAATGAGATCATAAAAACCTGTAAACAGGATGGCACCTGCAATGTTGGTAAGCTGGCATTGGAGATGGGGATAGACTTACAGCAAGCAATCCACATTTGTGAAGAGCTGGCCCGGCAATATGGGTATGAACTGGCTGGCTGAACGCCATTTTTGTAAACAACAAATTATCAAAACAATGGGACTAAAGAAAGGAATGACCAATAACCCGAAAGGCAGGCCACAAGGTAGCTTGAATAAAGTAACAAAGGATTTGCGTCTGTCAATTACGGAATTTCTACAATCAAACTTTGATACCGTAATAAAGGAATGGGCGCGGTTGGATGGTAAGGACAAGCTGGCGTTTTATAAGGATTTACTAAAGTATGCCATCCCTGCCATGCAGTCTACACAGTTCATTACAGATTTTGACCGGATGACAGATGAGGAGCTGGACAAGGTAATAAATGAGTTAAAGCAAACTGTTTTAAAACATGAATAGGCAAGCTAAAATAGCGTTCCTAAAAGGTATAGTCAACGGCCAGGTATCAGGCGATGAGCTGGTAATGCAGGATTTTATTGTCGTAGAAACTGACATAAATAGCCCGGATATATACACGGATGTACACGGCAATAAATATACTATGGAGCAGCTAGGACGCAGGGCTAAGAATACAGTTATCATTTTGCCATGTAAGGGTTGTAAACCATTAAAAAATAGCGGACATGAATCGTAAAGAGAAAATATCCTTTTTAAGGGAATTAACAAGTAATAACCGCCCTGAAATATTATCCCTTTGGCACCGGGAAGCAATACAAGCAAAGTATAGCATCGCCATAAAAAATGCTAGTGATGAATTATTATTGTGGTATACAAAAAACTATGGCGAAAGTCCTTTAATAGATCAGTTCTGTAGTGATATTAGGAACTGTAGGAATAAGGTCGGAATATTGGATTACCTTGCTTCTTTTGAGGTCCGGTATAAAAAGGAAATCAGTGAATAGGCAACAGGAAAACCAGTTTAAAAGGATCCTCTTAAAGGGGATTATCCGGTAAAAAATCCTTAGGGGAGCAATTAAAAATCTTTGCCAGTTCGTTAAGATGGCGGATTGTGTATTTTACATTACGTTTGGTACTTTCAATCTCACCTATGTGGCCCTCACTTACACCTATATAGGCGGCAAGCGTTGCTTGTGAAATGTTGGCCTGCTTTCTCATTTCTCTTACCCGATCAATTACATACTGTTCTATTGCCGTTACTCCTGCCATGTTTGGTTTTAGGGCGAAGCAAAACCGAAATAGAAAAATTGTCACTCTATATTATAGAGTGTTTTGTTTTTTTCCTTATCTTCATGGATGAAAAGGTTTGCAACAAAATTTTCAAGCGCAAAACTAAACAGTGTATTCCTTTATACATAGCGTTATAAAGGTTATTAGAAAATATTAGCTTTGTGGTCTGCAAATTATTGATCGCATTGCATTGCTCTTATCCCGTTCTGCTTGGCGGCACCGGGATATAGAAGGCGATGCCTACACCTTATGGCGTAGGCTCGCTTGTTAGTACCTGGTGCCGCCAAGCAGAACAGGGAAAGCAAGTTGAGTTCTACGCCCTTTTTTATTTCAGGGCGGTTTCCAGATATAGGTTTATGAAATCTAAAAACTGTCCCTGAATATGTCTACACTCGATTTGTTCCCTAGTTTCCCGCAGCACCCCGCCTATGTGCAAAAACTGATTGCTGAACATACCGAACATTTACGCCACGAACTACAGGTAAAAGATCAGTTTCTAAAAGCCTGGCACCATGACATAGGCGGCCCCATTGGTAACATGAAAGCAGCCCTATCCCTGCTTAATAACGGGGACGAAAGTAAAGACGTACTGGAATTGTTAATTACCGGCTGTCAGATATTAACGGATATACATAGCAACATCGCGGAATTTCTGAACGGCCATACAGATAAAGTAAATGCTGAAAATATTGAGCTGGCAAAATGGTTGCCGCCTATTGTTGAATTGTACCGGCTGCAGGCTACAGGTAAAAACATTCACATAGGTATGGACATTGACAATGTTAATGGCTTAACCATTGTCAGCGATAAACTGAAGGTAACGCGGATCATTGCTAACCTGCTGGGTAATGCCATTAAATTCACTCCTGGCGGCAAATCCATTTTTGTAAGAGCCTGCAACAAACAGCAGCAGGTTTATATTGAGGTACAGGACGAAGGTATAGGCATTCCCGGCGATAAACTTATAGCTGTTTTCCAGCCCTATGTGCAGTTAGACGAGAAAGGGCCGGGGATGGGCATAGGGCTATCCATTTGTAAAGACCTTGTAGAGCAGTTACAGGGGGAAATCAACGTTATCAGTGTGGTAGGTGAAGGCAGCACCTTTACCGTTATGCTACCGTTATCGCCATGCTAAGGAATTGTATGTTTCTACGTTAAATTTCATCGACATGACCTGGCCGCTCAATTTTGAGTGGCCCTTTTTGATATATTCTTATTTGGCAACCGGCAAAGCGTTTGATAATGTGTCGGATAACGTTATACAAGGGCCTATCAAGGATAGTTTTTTCTGCAATAATGTGATAACATTGCTTTGTTCATAACATTCATTCATTTACTATCTGGTTGACTTGGCGGGGGATAAACATCCCCTGCCAAAATTTTTTCACCCTAAATATGAAAAACTGATGAAACGATTACTTTGGAACATTACCCTATCCGTGACCACCAGCGCATTGTTGTTTGTTTTATTCTTTGATCTCGAAAGCTGCCGAAAGGCCGATGATGTGCAACCCACTACCCCCCAAACAGAGCAGCAGCAAAACCCATCTGTAAACCTGAAAGATGCCAAACAATGGCTGAATGGCATGAAAACTGCTGAAAACGGGCGTGTAGATGCCCCTGGCGGTATTTGGCAGGAGCCAATATGGGATGGCAATTCCTCTTATGAATTCAGGAACGGCTTCCAAATATTACGGGTAGACATGGCCGGGGATGGCCTGGGGGCTTGGGGCTACCGGGAAATGATCTTTTTCAAAGATACCACCGGCCAGGTGGATGCGGTGATTATGGAAGTGTTAGGGTTTGTAGATTACATGGGGCGGAAGAAAAAGGAGAAAGGGCCTGATCTCTCTATTAAAGAATATATTGATAGTGATGATTTCAGCGGGGATATATATATCTATGACCTGCAACATACCTTCCTGAAAGGACGCCGGTATGTTAGGAATAAGCTGGTAAATGAATTTATACCCGTTACTGAAAGTGCCAGCAATGGTAGATTTCTGCCCCCTGTCCCACCTTGTGAAGATTGCGGCCTCAATAGTGGTGGCTCCGGTGGTGGCTGGGGTACTCCTGTTAACCATCCTCCTTTTGAAGTGACGGCACCGGCGCTGAATAATTCATTCCCTAGTTGGTCAACCGGGGTGAGCTACCGGCCTCTGGTGCCCAGCGAATTACCATCATGGAATAATAATAACTCAGGCTATGATATGCCTATTGGCGGCGGAGCTGGAGCCGGGCGTCCTGCAACAAACCCCCAAAATGCCAAATCCATTTGTGAAAAGTCATTCCAATTCAAAAAGGTAATTGACGTAGGGTCTGATGGACGTGGCGGATGGCAAGTAGCCGGGGTAAAGAATATACACATGAATTTGGTAGATACACGGAACGGACAAACACAGGTAGTCAGACCTGGTACTACCCTATATTTTAGTCTTCCAGTTATTAGAGCAAATGGAAATTTCTATTCTACAGGTTATGCAGCAACCCTTGCTGCGATAGCTGTCAAAAAAGCGGAAAAGGCTGTTATGGATAGATATCATGCTAATCCGGGAACTGGACTTGACGTAGTGGGTATGGGGAATTATTTAAGAGACAAAATTAATTACTACATGAGCTTGTATGGCGGAAGCGCAACTTTAACCCCGGGTTCTAACATAACCGTAATACCAACTGAAGCAAAATATAGTGGAATATTGGGAATGGGATGCCCTTAATTTGTATTTTAGCAATTGAACAGATTTTCTATTAATGTTCAATAAAGTTTATAAAATGCTCTTTAAGCAGTTTTTTGTGTTAATGGTAATCGGGAATTTGTATATGAAGGCAACGGGACAGATCACACTAACGGAGACGGGAATAAACAATTTGCAACTTGGGATGAATATACAGGATGCAAATAATTTAAAACCATTTGTTACATGCAAGGACAGGCATTTATTCGATGCATTTCCTACGGAAAAAGGGTTTTATTATCTGGATACACCGTTAGATAATGCAGACCCACTGAATATTAAATACATATTTATCTGTACAGGGAATGATAATACGATTAAACGGTTCACTCTTTTAGTCGATGATTCAAACAACAATGCCTTTCATGTTTTACATGAACTTTTAGGGCAATATGATGTAAAAGGCGAAGGAACATTTGGAGATGACTATTTCACATGGACAACAAATGCCGGTGCCTCTGTCTACTTGTTCAAAGGTCCAATCAATTCAGTAGTGGGCTATCCAGTATCTGAAATTCATATCCAGTACCCCAATACATTTGAAGACTTCGGAGATTATTCTATCGACTTTAAAATACCATTTCATTAGTACTACAGTATAGGGCCGCTCAATTTTGGGCGGCTCTTTTTACATTCTATAAAAATTAAAAAGGGCCAACTATACGGCCAACCGGCCAAAAACAAAAAACCTCAAATCATTGATTGTTAATGATTTGAGGCCTACTTGTTGTGGTGTGGGGCGGGATCGAACCGCCGACACAAGGATTTTCAGTCCTTTGCTCTACCGACTGAGCTACCGCACCATCCTTTTCCTTTCTTGTGAAGGGAGTGCAAAGATAATATTTTTCAATTCTAATTTCCAAATATTATTGGATCAAATTATGATCCTGTATCCTAGTTGCCATACTCTACCAGGAACTTGATACGCATCAGCTTCAGCTGTTCTATAGTATAGTCGCTTTCTATCAGCTCTTCCCGGGCCAGCGCCAGGCTGGAGGTTTCACAACCCTTGAAGTATTCAATGATCTCGTCCTGGGCATAGTCGTCCAGCTCTTCATTGATACAGTAATCCAGGTTCAGCTTGGTGCCGCTGGCCACAATGGTCTCCATGGCATCCAGCAGGTCGGCCATGCTCAGCTCCCTGTTCTTGGCAATGGTTTCCAGCGGCATTTTTTTATCAATATTCTGGATAATGAACACCTTCAGCCCGCTCTTGTTCACCACGCTTTTCATCACAAAATCGTCCGGCTTTACAATGTCATTTTCCTGCACATATTTCGCGATCAGCTCTACAAACTGTTTGCCATAGCGGATGGCCTTGCCCTTGCTTACGCCCTGTATCTTTTCCAGCTCCTGGATGGTAGTGGGGTATTGGGTGGCCATATCCTCCAGGGAGGTTTCCAGGAATATCACGAAAGGCGGCAGGTTCTTTTCCCTGGATACCTTCTTGCGCAGCTCTTTCAGCATTTCAAACAGCACCGGGTCTGCAGAGACCTGGGCTTCTGCCATTACCTCGTCATCATCGCCGCCTTCTTCGTCAAACTGGTGGTTGAGGGACACCATGATGGAGTAGGGCTTTTTAAGGAATTTGGCTCCTTTATCGGTCACTTTCAGCAGGCCGTATTCCTCGATATCCTTTTCTATCAGGCCTTCCAGCATCATCTGGCGGATAAGGGAGTTCCAGAAATGCGCGTCAAACTCCTTGCCTTCCCCGAATACGGGCAGCTGGTTATGGCGGTAGGTAGTGATCTGCGGGTTGGTTTTACCGGTTATGATGTTCACCACGTACTCCGCCCCAAAGCGCTCTTCCAGGGCCTTCACGGTTTTCAGCACGATCACCACGCGGTTCTTCACTTCTATCTTTTCCTTGGGATTGCGGCAGTTATCGCAGTTGCCGCAGTTCTCCCTGTCCAGCTTTTCTCCGAAATAATGCAGGATCACCTTGCGGCGGCACACGGAGCTTTCGGCATAGGCCACCGTTTCATTGATCAGCTGTGCGCCCATTTCCCGCTCGCTCAGCGGCTTGTCGCGCATCAGGTGCTCCAGCTTCTGCACATCCTTGTGGCTGTAAAAGCAGAGGCAGATGCCTTCCAGGCCGTCCCTTCCGGCGCGGCCGGTTTCCTGGTAATAATTTTCCAGGCTCTTGGGAATATTGTAGTGGATCACAAAGCGCACATCCGGCTTGTCTATGCCCATGCCAAAGGCAATGGTGGCCACGATCACCTCCACCTCTTCCAGCAGGAACATATCCTGCCGTTGTGCGCGGGTATTGGCGTCCAGGCCGGCATGATAGGCAACAGCCTTGATATTGTTGGCCATCAGCATATCCGCCAGCTCTTCAGTGGTTTTGCGGTTCAGGGTGTAAATGATGCCGCTTTTGCCTTTATGCTGGTGAATGAACTTTACGATCTCGCGGATGGTCTGGTCCTTTTTGCGTTTGGGCCTTATTTCGTAGTAAAGGTTGGGGCGGTTAAAGGAAGAGATGTATATCTGCGGGTCCCGCAGCCCCAGGTTCTTTACAATATCGCTCTGCACTTTGGGAGTAGCGGTGGCTGTCAGGGCAATAATAGGCAGGTCGGCATTGATCTGCTCTATCATTTCCTTCAGGCGGCGGTATTCCGGGCGGAAGTCGTGCCCCCACTCCGAAATACAGTGGGCCTCGTCTACCGCGATGAACGATATCTCCAGGTCCCGGAAAAACTCCAGGTTCTCCTGCTTGGTCAGCGTTTCGGGCGCTACATACAGCAGCTTTGTTTTGCCGCTCAGCAGGTCCGTACGTACTTTCTTTATTTGTGTTTTAGATAAGGTGGAATTTAAAAAGTGGGCTACATTGTCCTTACTGCTGTAGGAGCGTACCAGGTCCACCTGGTTCTTCATCAATGCAATAAGGGGAGAAACAATGAGCGCGCATCCAGGACTGATCAGCGCTGGTAATTGGTAGCATAAGGATTTACCTCCGCCAGTTGGCATTATTACAAAAGTATCTTTCCCCGAAAGAATGCTTTTTATGATGATCTCCTGGTTCCCTTTAAAGGAATCGAACCCAAAGTGTTCGTGTAATGCATCTAACAAACTTACCTTTACAACGGCCATTGCATTCAAGATTTAACTAATATCTGTACTCTAAAGAACTAATGGATTAGCTTTATTGCTTATATGATTTTTAGGGGACACGAAGTTACTTAAAAAACGGCTGAATTACAATAGAATTTATATAAACTGAGGTAAATTTGTGCCGCCAGCATGAAAAAGACAACAGCTATTAACATCAGTGAGACCGCGAAACGGACCCTTCAGGTAGAAGCCGCTGCCATTAACGGTTTGCAGCAGTTTATAGACCATGATTTTGAGCAGGCGGTAGAGATCATTGCCAAATGCGCCGGCCGGCTGGTAGTGACCGGTATCGGCAAAAGCGCCATTATAGGCCAGAAAATAGTGGCTACGCTGAATTCCACGGGCACGCCTGCCCTTTTTATGCATGCGGCAGACGCTATACACGGCGACCTGGGCATGATACAGCAGGATGATGTGGTGATGTGCATTTCCAAAAGCGGCAACTCCCCGGAAATAAAGGTGCTGGTACCCCTGGTAAAAAGCTTTGGCAACCCGCTGATAGCCATGGTAGGCAATACCGGCTCTTACCTGGCCCGGGAAGCCACCCTGGTGCTGAATACCACTGTTACCCAGGAAGCCTGCCCCAATAACCTGGCGCCTACCACCAGCACTACCGCCCAGCTGGCCATGGGCGATGCCCTGGCCGTTTGCCTGATAGAATGGCACGGTTTTACCGCTGCTGATTTTGCGAAGTTCCACCCCGGCGGCACTCTGGGCAAGAAACTGTACCTGAAGGTAGGCGACCTGAGCCGGCATCACCAGGCGCCGCGGGTACACCTGCACAGCCCGCTGAGGGAAGTGATACTGGAAATATCCTCCAAGATGCTGGGTGTTACCGCTGTGCTGGATGAGCAGGGGCAGCTGAGCGGCATTATTACCGACGGCGACCTGCGCCGGATGCTGGAAAAGAATATTGCTACCGGTACCGTTACCGCAAAAGATATCATGTCCAGGCACCCGAAGGTGATACAGAAGGACGAGCTGGCCATTAACGCCCTCGAAAAAATGCGGCAGCATGACATTACCCAGCTACTGGTTCTGGAAGATAAGCGCTATATTGGCATCATTCATTTACACGACCTTATCAGGGAAGGAATTATTTGAGCAATGACACAAATGAACAGGCATTTCTATGTGGCCATCATGGCCGGAGGTATTGGCAGCCGTTTCTGGCCTTATAGCCGCACAGATCATCCCAAACAGTTCCTGGATATCCTGAATACGGGTAAAACCCTTCTGCAATGGACCTATGAACGGTTTGCGCAGTTCATCCCCAGGGAGAACATCTATGTGGTGACACACCAGCATTACGAAGAGAAAGTGCAGGAGCAGCTGCCGGAGCTGGCCGCAGCAAATATCGTTTGTGAGCCGTCCCGCAAAAACACCGCTCCCTGTATTGCCTATATCTCCTACAAGATACACCAGCAGGACCCCCAGGCCAGTATGATCTGCGCGCCTGCAGACCACCTGATCATGGATACCACCGCCTTTACAGCCGCCTGCCTCAATGCGCTGCTGTTTGTGCAAAAGCACAGCGCCCTGCTTACGCTGGGCATAAAGCCTACCCGCCCGGATACCGGCTACGGGTACATCCAGTTTGAAACACAGCAGGTGGCCGATAATGTATACCAGGTAAAGACCTTTACAGAAAAGCCTAACCTGGAGCTGGCCAAAACATTCCTGCAAAGCGGCGATTTTCTCTGGAACGCCGGCATATTTGTATGGAACGTAAAGACCATACTGGCCGCATTTAAAAAATACCTGCCTGAAATAGACGAGCTGTTTGAACAGGGCCGCGATGCCCTTAACACCGCCACAGAGCGCGAGCTGATAGATGCCATTTACCCGCAATGCACCAATATCTCCATTGACTACGGCATTATGGAAAAGGCGGACAATGTGTACGTTATTCCCTCCAACTTTGGCTGGAGCGACCTGGGTACCTGGGCCTCCGCTTACGAGCACCTGGAAAAGGATTACCTGGGCAATGCCGTACAGGGCAGGAACGTAGTGGTGATAGACGCCACCAAGTGCATGATAAAGGCGCAGAACGACAAGCTGGTGGTGCTGCAGGGGCTGGACGAGTTCATTGTAATAGACACCAGTGACGTGCTGCTGGTATGCAAGAAGGAGAACGAGCAGCAGATCAAGGAATATGTGGCCGAGGTAAAACGTAACAAAGGGGAAAAATATCTTTGATGTATTCCAAGCTTCCGCATGTAGGCACTACTATTTCCACGGTGATGTCTGCCCTGGCAGCCAGGCATAAAGCCATTAATCTTTCACAGGGGTTCCCGGACTTTGATTGCAGCGAGGACCTGAAGCAGCTGGTGAGCGCTGCCATGCGCGAGGGCCATAACCAGTACGCGCCCATGCCGGGCATTATGCCGCTGCGGGCAGCCATTGCGCAGAAGATACACGCACTATATGGCAGGGATATACACCCTGATACGGAAATTACCATCACGCCCGGCGGCACCTATGCTATCTTCACGGCTATTGCCACCTGCATTCGCCCCGGCGACGAGGTGATCATATTTGAGCCGGCCTATGACAGCTATGTGCCCAACGTGGTAGTAAATGGCGGCACACCTGTGCTGGTGCCGCTTACCTTCCCCGACTACCGGATCAACTGGGAGCTGGTGCGCAGCAAAATAACGCCCCGCACCCGCATGATCATGCTGAACACGCCGCACAACCCTACCGGCAGCATTTTATCGGAAGCAGACCTGGCGGAGCTGGACCACCTGGTAGCTGCACACCGCCTGCTGGTGCTGAGCGACGAGGTGTATGAGCACCTGGTATTTGACGGGGAGCGGCACCTGAGCCTGCTGCGGTATCCTGCACTGTTCCAGCACAGTTTTGTTACCTTCTCCTTTGGCAAGGTATTCCATAATACCGGCTGGAAAATGGGCTATTGCGTGGCCCCTGCCCATTTGACGCAGGAGTACCGCAAAGTGCACCAATATCTTTGCTTCTCCGTAAACACCCCCATGCAGTATGGCCTGGCAAAATTCCTGGAAACGCCGGAGCACTATCTTTCCCTGGCTGCGTTTTACCAGGAAAAAAGGGATTACTTCCTGGAGCTGATGGCCGGCACCCGCTTTACCCCGCTGCCCTGTAAAGGCAGTTATTTCCAGGTGATGGACTATAGCCGCATATCCGCTGAAAGCGATAGGGATTTTGCTACCCGTATGACCAGGGAATTTGGCGTTGCCAGCATACCGGTATCCGCTTTTTACCAGCAGGGGCAGGATGACCGGGTGCTCAGGTTCTGCTTTGCAAAAAAGCGGGAAACGCTGGAGCAGGCGGCAGAACGGTTAAGGAGAGTATAAAAGAAAAAGCCATCTTCAAAAATGAAGACGGCTCTCCTTGTGTATTATTACGAGCAGTACGATTTCAGATCATACCAGCCAGCCGGCGCTTAACCAGCGGTAGCAGGCTCCGCTTGCTGCTGACCTACTTTACCCAGCACCAGCGTATGATCCAGGAAGGTTACCACGCCGGTCTCCACGTCATACACCGCACCGATAATACCTACCTCGCCATCCAGTATCATATCGCGCAGGATGCCGCTCTGCTCCATTACGGCCTGTACGGAACGCTCCGTGTGCAGGCGGGTAACGGCGTCCACAAAAGCAGGGTTGTGGGAATTCCTGTTTTCGGCAACCGTTTTCTCTGCGTATACGGCGGGCGTGATCTTGTTAAGCAGGCCGGTCAGGTTGCCCAGCTCCACGCGGTCGCAGGCGCCCTTGATAGCGCCGCACTTGGTGTGACCCAGCACCACGATGAACTTGGAGCCGGCCACCTTACAGGCGTATTCGAGGCTGCCCAGTACATTGTCTGATATAATGGCGCCTGCCAGGCGGATGCTGAAAATATCGCCCAGGCCCTGGTCAAAGATCAGCTCTGCGGAGGTGCGGGAGTCCATGCAGCTTACAATGGCCGCCATGGGCCATTGTCCGCCGGAGGTCTCATTCACCTGCTGCAGCAGGTTGCGGTTAATGCGCAGGTTATCTACAAAGCGGGTATTGCCCAGCTTCAGCAGTTCCAGTGCCTGCTGCGGAGTAATATTTGCTTGTGCTGCTTTATCTAATGTCTTCATAATGCCGTTTTAATTAGTTCTTTAATAAGTGCAGGAGTGAGATGCACGTTCTTAGTTCAGTTGCAATTCTTTCATCAGCTGCTGGTGATCGCCGGAGGAAACGATGCGTACATGGTTTTCACCGGGGTTTTGCGAAGGGACGCCGTCGTCGCCGTCGTGCCAGGTGTTCGGGATTTTGTACACGTCCTTGAAGCCGGTCAGCATTACGCTGATATTCTTCTGCGGCGCTTTTACATCCTTGAACTCGCGTATGATCTCCAGTACATCATAGTCTATGTACACGGTTTTGCTGGCGTCTATCACCACCGTGCTGCCTTCGGGCATATGGTCCAGCGTAAGCAGGATACTGGCCTTGTTCAGGAAAGATACTTCCTGCGCCAGTTCCAGCCGGATGGTATCGCCGGTATGGTACTGCTCTTTGCGGAAATAGTACGGGCTTTTCATATTGCCCCGCAGGATGGCGATCACGCTTACGGCCATACCCAGTGCAATACCTACCAGCAGGTCGGTAAGCACAATGGCTACCACGGTTACCAGGAAAGGCACCCACTGGTACTTGCCGTTGCGGAACATTTCCTTGAAAATAGAGATCTTGCACAGCTTGTACCCGGTTACCAGCAGCACGGCTGCCAGGGTGGCCAGCGGTATCTTATTCAGCAGTCCCGGTATCAGGGCTGCGCAGCTCAGCAACAGGGCGCCATGCACCATGGTAGACAGCCTGGTGCGGCCGCCGGCATTGATATTGGCAGAGGAGCGCACAATTACAGAGGTAATAGGCAGGCCGCCTATCAGGCCGCTCACCATGTTACCAATGCCCTGCGCACGCAGTTCCCGGTTAGGGGAGGCCGTGCGTTTCAGTGGGTCCAGCTTTTCAGTAGCCCCTACGTTCAGCAAGGTTTCTACAGAAGCTACAATGGCAATGGTGGCGCCTACTATCCACACTTCCTTATCGGTAATGGCGCTGAAGTTCGGAAAAGTGAACTGGCCCAGGAAATCCCGGAAGCTATCAGGCACGGGCAGGCTTACCAGGTGGTTTTGCGCCAGGGCCAGGCTGCTGCCGGAGCTTACAAACAGGGCATTCAGCACGGCGCCTGTAATTACAGCCACCAGGGGCGCAGGTATAATATTCAGCTTGGGTATCTTTCCCCAGTAGATGATAATGAGGAGAGATATGATGGTAATAAGCGTTGCCCCCAGGTGAATGTGGTTGATGGACGACAGCAATGCGCTGAAGCTGTTGTCCCCGTCTACCTGGATAAAGGCAAAATCGCCCTCCAGGTTTTTATCATAGCCGAAAGCGTGCGGTATCTGCTTCAGTATGATAATGATACCGATGGCGCTCAGCATGCCCTTGATCACGTTGGAGGGGAAATAGTTGGCCACGGTGCCTGCTTTGATAAGGCCCAGGCCCAGCTGCAGCACGCCGCCTATGAACACGGCCACCAGGAATATATCAAAAGCCTGCAGCTTGGTAATGGCGGTGAGCACTACTGCGGTAAGACCGGCCGCAGGGCCGCTTACGCTCAGGTTGGAACCGCTCAGGGCGCCAATTACCAGGCCACCGATGATACCGGAGATCAGGCCTGAAAACAAAGGCGCGCCCGACGCCAGGGCTATACCCAGGCACAGGGGAACCGCTATAAGGAAGACCACCAATCCGGCAGGAATGTCTCCCTTCACGTTGGAGAATAAGGAAGATTGCTTGCTCATAATCACAAAGGATTTTAACTGTTAACAGATATCACAGGATGTATCTGCGCGATCATGAACGTGAATACAGGTATGCGTCTCCTGAATGCTATGTTTCATAACAGTGGAGGCATACACGTATTCCCGGACGATCGGGATAAATCAATCAGTAAATAGCATGGAAAAAGTAAAGACAATGCTGCACTACAGTGATGCGCGCAACATTATTACAAAAAGGGTCTGCCTAACAGTTGGGTGGTGGAGCATGAATTTCGCGCGCAGGGCCATTGGGAATGTCCTCGAAAAGCTGGTACATCAGGATGTTCAGGTCCAGCTCCGGCGCAAATTTAAGACCGTCTGCAGCATGCTTGTAATATTTAAGCTCTTTTGCCAGCTTAATGGTATCACCGCCGCAGCCGTCTACCGGATGTTCTTCCACGATCTGATTATTGAACAGCAGCTTGCCCATCTCCTTTATCGGGAGAAGCTGTGTGCCCATAAGCACCAGGAACAGCATGCTGATAATCTTCTTCATATGGAGGGTTGTCCGTGGCAAAAATAATTAACCAAGCTTGTACTTTGAAAATACAAAAATTAAAAAAATGTTAAAAGGAAACCGGCCGTTTTTCATCCCGGCATAGCGCCGTTCATCAAAAGATGCCGGCCGTAATAAAGCGGGGTAGATGCGCTGAAATAAGCCACAGTAGCGGATTGGAGCCATTTTTATCGGTAATGTTCAAAACAAGTTATTTTGCTTTGTATGGTATTGTGTATTGCATAGTAGTAAATTTTACCTATTTTTGTGTTCTAAAGTTAAAAAGCTCACTTGCCATGAATATAGATAACACACAATCACAGATGCGGAAAGGCGTGCTGGAGTTCTGCATTCTTTCCATCATCAAGCAAGGAGAAGCTTATCCTTCAGACATTATTGAAAAAATGAAAGAGGCGAAGCTGGACATCCTGGAGGGCACCCTGTATCCCTTATTAACACGCTTGAAGAATGCAGAACTGCTCACGTACCGCTGGGTAGAAAGCAGCTCTGGCCCACCGCGCAAATATTTTACGCTGACGGAAAAAGGCGATGCCTTTTACAAGGAGCTGGAAACAACCTGGAACGAGCTGGCTAACGCGGTCCATCAGCTGACACAGAACAATTCCATCCACTAAACTTATAACCTGAACCTGAAATAACAGCCCCCGCTGTTGAAAATCAAAACCGTACGTAAGATGAAAAAGATTATTAACATAAACCTCGCCAGTCGCCTGATACCCATAGAGGATAGTGCCTATGAGCTATTGCGGCAATACCTGGAAAGCCTGAAGCGCTACTTTGCCAGGGAGGACGGGGCCGATGAAATTGTAGGCGATATAGAAAGCCGGATAGCAGAATTATTCCAGGACAAACTGAAAAAAGGCGCCCACTGTATCACTGATGAGGATGTGGAAGCCGTTAAAGCCTCCATGGGCACCCCGGAGCAGCTGGATGAGGACGGTACCCGGGAAAATGCACAGACCACGGCAGAGCAGCCCGGCGCCATGCCCCGCCCGCGCAAACGCCTGTACCGCGACCCGGACAATAAAGTGCTGGGCGGCGTATGTAGCGGCCTGGGCGCTTATCTGAACGTAGACCCGGTGGTGTTCCGCATCATTTTTGCCCTGCTGGCCATAGGCGGCTTCGGTACCGGCATACTGGTGTACTTCATATTATGGATCGCCACCCCCGAAGCCAACACTGCAGCCGAAAAGCTGGAGATGCGGGGCGAAAGGGTGGACCTGAGCAGCATCCGTGCCACCGTGCAGGACGAGATCAATGCCCTGAAAGGGCAGTTCAAAAATGTAGGGGACGATATGCGAAATTTTTCGCAGGGCCGCGGAAGGCAGGTAGGTAACGATGTTGAGCGGATCTTCCGCAACTTTATCACCTTCCTGGGCAAAGTGCTGTTGTTCATTACCAAAGGGTTCTTTTACTTCCTGGCAGTTGTGATACTCTTCAGCCTGATAGTGGCCGGTATTGCCATTGCTGCCTCTTCCGCGGCCCTGTTCCCGCTTAAAAGCCTGTTGCTAGCCACTCCCATGCAGCATATGCTGTTCTGGCCCGCCGTTATCTTCCTGCTGGGCATCCCGGTGGTGGCGCTGATCATATTCCTGATCCGCAAGCTTACGGGCGTTAACCAGACCAACCGTTACGTAGGGTACACCCTGAGCTTCCTGTGGGTGGTAGGCCTGATCTGCGCCATCTGGGTGATCGTGTCCGTGGCCCGGGACTTCAGGACCAGCTACCGCGAAAGGGACACGTTTGCGCTGCAGCAGCCCGGCAAGGGAAAGCTGATCATCAAGAAAACGGAGGACGTGGTGGAAATGGACGATGTGGACTTCTTTGAGGGAGGCTTGCGCGTAACGGACGATACGGCCATTATTGACAATATCCGCGTAAAAATAGAAAGAAGCGCCACAGACAGCTTCCAGGTGGAGGTAGTACGCAGCTCCCGCGGCCGGACCGTGGCCCGTGCCAAGGCGCTGGCCCGCCAGATAGAGTTCCAGCTGAACCAGCAGGACTCCATGCTGTACCTGCCCGCCGGCATCAGCATACCGCGCAATTCCAGCTTCCGGGAGCAGCGCGTTACCGTAGTGGTAAAGGTGCCGGTAGGAAAGCGCATAGAGGTGGACCCGGATGCCTACCACCACTATCATTTTATAAGGGGCTGGAAAGAGGACTGGTGGGATGAGTGGGATGAATGGGACCGGCACCATGACGGGCCCGTGGAGCTGAAAATGACCATAGATGGCCTGGATAATATCCATATTGAAAAGGTGAGGGAAAAGCCCGAAGCCAGCCAACCCGCGAAAGATTCCGTACAGGAGAACTACCGCTACCGGTACCGCCAGCAGGAAAGGCAGGAGCGGCGCGATACCCCGGTCCGTGAGCAGGATGCCCCTGCTGCCGGCCAGGCCAGCGTGACCGCCCGGCTGGAGCAGCTGGAGATGCCGGACATAGAAAGCGCTTCCATGGTGCTTTACAGTGTTTACAATATGTTAAAATAGACATTTCATTCATCACAATAAGTTCAATAGTTAACGAGATGAAACGTATACCACGGTATCCACCGTGGTTCTTTTTTTCCCGATCCGATCATTACCTTGGCCTTTAATTGCATAGCTTTGCATATTTCAAACTTTCGACGACAAGGATAAGGAATGCAGGCTACGATAAACGCATCAGTAAATATTGCGCTGGTTGGAAATCCGAATAGTGGAAAAAGCTCCCTTTTTAATGCATTAACGGGTTTAAATCAGAAGGTAAGTAATTTCCCGGGTGTAACCGTTGATAAGAAAACAGGTATCAGCGCCATATCCGGCGGCCTGCATGCCAATATTATAGACCTTCCCGGCACCTACAGCCTCTATCCCAAAAGCGCCGATGAGTTTGTGACCTACGATGTGCTGGTAAACCCCCGGGGGGAGGACCGCCCGGATATGATCCTGATCATTGCCGATGCCTCCAACCTGAAACGCAACCTGCTGTTCTGCTCCCAGATCATAGATCTGAAAATACCCGTGATCATTGCGCTCACCATGATGGACATTGCCCGCAAAAAGGGCGTGGAAATAGACCTGGCCGGCCTGGAGCGGGAACTGGGCGTGCCTGTGGTGGCCATTAACCCGCGCAGGAACAAGGGCATTGCCGAGCTGAAGAAAAACATAGACCTCGTAGCCCGGGAGCGCTTCCGGCAGCCTGCCCGCGATTTTGTGGACAGCCATGCCATGGCCCCGGAAGTGGTGAACGAAATAAAGAAATACGTGCCGGTGCGCAGTGATTACGCCGCCCTGCACATAGCCGTGAACAACGATGAGCTGCATTTCCTGAACGGCGGGCAAAAGCTGGCCGTAAAGAACGCCCTGCAGGAGCACCGCTTCAACAAGACCAAGGTGCAGGCAGATGAGATCATGCAGCGCTATGCCCGCATCAAGCACATTATGAAAGCGGCGGTAGTGGAGGCAGACCCGCTGCAAAAGCAGCTGCAGACTGAAAAGCTGGACAACATCCTGCTGCACCGTTTCTGGGGCTACGTGATCCTGCTGGTGGTAATGTTCCTGCTGTTCCAGAGCATTTTCTGGCTGGCCGCTTACCCTATGGATGCCATAGAGGCCGGCTTTGGCGCCCTAAGCGGCTGGCTTACCAATGTGCTGCCGGACAATAAGCTGAGCGATATACTGATCAACGGCCTGCTGGCAGGCATCAGCGGCATTGCGGTGTTCATTCCGCAGATCATGATCCTGTTCGGGCTTATTACCATACTGGAAGATACCGGCTATATGGCCCGTATCAGCTTTTTAACGGACCGGCTGATGCGCCAGGTGGGCCTGAACGGAAAGTCTGTAATGCCGCTGATCAGCGGCGTGGCCTGCGCCGTACCCGCCATTATGGCTACCCGCAGCATTGAGAACCGCAAGGAGCGGCTGATCACCATACTGGTAACCCCGCTCATGAGCTGCTCCGCGCGGCTGCCCGTTTATACCATCATGATCGCGCTGGTGATACCGGACCGCAGTGTGCTGGGCTTTTTAAGCCTGCAGGGTTTGGTGATGATGGGGCTGTACCTGCTGGGCTTTTTGATGGCCCTGCTAATAGCGGCCTTGCTGAAATGGCTGGTGTCCATTAAGGAGAAAAGCTATTTCATCATGGAGCTGCCCGTATACCGGGCGCCCCGCTGGAAAAATGTGGGCACCACCATGTTGGAAAAGGCCAGAATATTTGTTACTGACGCCGGTAAGGTGATCATGGTGATCTCTATTATCCTGTGGTTCCTGGCCTCTTATGGACCCAGCAACCGGATGGACGCCGTGCACGCCAAATATGAGCCGCTGATAGCCAATGCCGCCCCTGCACAGCAGGAGGAGCTGGACAGGGCTTTCCAGTCTGAAAAGCTGGCCAATTCCTACGCCGGCATACTGGGCCACGCCATAGAGCCGGCCATCCGCCCGCTGGGCTTTGACTGGAAGATCGGTATTGCGCTGATCACCTCCTTTGCCGCCCGGGAAGTGTTTGTAGGCACCATGGCCACCCTGTACAGCGTAGGCGAAAGCGAAGAAGACAGTGACGCCACCCTGCGCGAAAAAATGTCTGCCGCAGTGCGGGCAGACGGCACCCTGGTATATACCCTGGCCACCGGCCTGTCCCTCATGCTGTTCTATGCTTTTGCCATGCAGTGCATGAGCACCCTGGCCATTGTAAAGCGGGAAACCAGGTCCTGGAAAATGCCGGTGATACAGCTGGTCTATATGACCTGCCTGGCCTATATCTGCAGTTTGATAGCATACCAGCTTTTTACATAATTAGGGCTTATATTGCATAGTAACCTAAACAGCTGGTATGAACAAAAGACTATCCCTGGCCGCGCTCTGCCTGTTAACCGGCCTTGCTGCCGCGGCCCGGCAGCCAATAGACTCCCTGCAACTGCTGAAAGACATCCGCACCCTGAGCAGTGATAAATACGAGGGCCGCAAAACGGGCACCCGTGGCAACCGCATGGCCCAGTTCTATATACTGGACCGCTTTAAGCAGGCCGGCCTGCAACCCTTTCACGGTACCTACGAGTATCCCTTTTATTTTATGGAAGGAGAAAAGCGCATTATGGGCACTAACCTGTACGGTTATATTAAAGGCAAGACCGGTAATGTAATTGTGGTGACGGCGCATTATGATCACCTGGGCACCAGGCGCCAGGCGGGGGCCGACAGCATTTACAACGGCGCGGACGACAATGCCTCCGGCACAGCCGCCCTGCTGGCCCTCATCAAATATTACCGGCAGCACCCGCCGCAGCACACCCTTATTTTTGCCGCCCTGGATGGCGAGGAAGAAGGATTGCAGGGTGCAAAGGCATTTGTGCAACAGCCTCCCGTACCGCTGGATCGCATCAGGCTCAATATCAACATGGATATGGTAAGCCGGAGCGAAAAGCAGGAGCTGTATGTATGCGGCACCCATCCATACCCGGAGCTGAAGCCCTATGTTACGCAGGCAGCGCCGGGCAACCGGGTGAAGCTGCTGACCGGGCACGACCGGCCGGAGGATGGCAGCCAGAACTGGACCACGCAAAGCGACCATTACCAGTTCCATAAAAAGGGCATACCCTTCCTGTATTTTGGCGTGGAGGACCATGCGGACTACCACCGTGTAAGCGATGAGTTTGCACATATTGATCCCGCGTTCTATTACGCGGCGGTGCAGCGCATACAAGCGGTGCTGGACAAGCTGGACAAGAACTATAGCGGCAAGCGGGCCCGTTCCAAGGTGATCTATTAAAACAAGTGCCACACCTTTAAAGGTGTGGCACGCGTAAATTTATCTGAGCCGGCTGCGCCGCGTTTCTATCATCCCTTTAAAGTGCAGGTCCGGCATAGGGTTTCGGATCATTAACCTCCGCAGGCTTTCTGTGCCGGGCGCTCTCCGTCCCAGCTCGCTTTCCGGGATGCCCAATGCCCGCAGCGCCCTGCGCAGGTATATTTCGCTGGTGCTGCCCCAGTCCTTGGAATAATCCTCATACCGTTCATTATCGGTTGCCACATCCGTAGGGGACATGCCATCAAAATAATCCCCATTGTCCTGCGCGTTCTTGGACCAGATGGATACCGCGTACATATCGTAACCGCCAATGGTAATACCCACAAACCCCACCGGCTTGCCGTAGGTAACATCACCTACCAGCTGCACATTCATGTAGGGCTGTAGTATATTGATCACCAGCTCACTGGCAGAGGCAGTAGAGTAGGAGCCAATGAACGCAACGTTGGAAATATCCAGGCTTTTCTGCTTGTCAAAATAAAAGTTGGGATTATCCACCCAGTCGTCGAACACCTCACCCCAGGAAAAGCTATAGCCCGGCACCATTTTATTAGCCAGATACTTGCTGTACTGGTGGTTGGTAAGGGTGGCGTTAAATGTTTCCTTATACATCAGCGTGGTTTTGCCAGTACCAACGGATGCGGGAGCGATCAGGTTGGCCAGGTATTCCGCTGTTTCTACAGAACCGCCGCCATTGTAGCGGAAATCCACTACCAGGTCCGTGATCCCGTCGCTGATGAATTTGTCAAAAGCCGCATCTATACTGGCTTTTGCTTTATCCAGGGCGATGAATGTGTTGAACACCAGGTAGCCTACTTTCCGGCTGCCCAGGTTCAGCGTGCTGTAGTATAGTACAGGATTGATATTGTAATTGGCGATATTTAAAGTAAGAGGGGAGGTGCTGCTGCCATCCGGCTTTTTAAGGGTAAGCGTTACGTTGTCACTGTAATAAAGGGCCTTTACAATTCTGTCCACATTGGGACCATCCTGGCCGTCATAGCTGATGGCGGTATCGCCGTTTATAGCTGTGATCTGCCAGGTACGGCGGATGCCCTGCCGATAGGCGGGGGAGCCTTCGTATACATAAATGACCCTGAGGTCATTTATGCTGTTATAATCTATCTCCAGCCCGAAATCGCCGGCAATGCCTTCTTCGATCTCGCCGGCCACGGCGCCACGGTCCAAGAAGCTGTACTTATACTTATCCATATATTCACCCTGGGCATTGCGCTTATAGGATATCAGCGCATCAAACATATCTTCCAGGTTGGAATAGCTGTTGGGCTTAAAGGTGGCAGAGTCGGGGATCACGTCGTTCCACAAGTATTCATCCCTGAAAATGAAGTACATGGAGTCGTTGACCGTAGGTTTGCCCGAATCGTCGGTGACGGGTGTGATATCCGGGCCATGGTCCTTTTTACAGGCGCCCAGGATAAACAGGCATATGGCAGCTGCCCACGCTGTTTTTCGGCAGATAGTAAACATAAACAATTTTTATATGGGACTAAATTTAACTTAAATAAACCGTTTCTTCTAAGATACGTGCAACTGTTGCCAAAAGTTGCGCAGCTGCTTCCCAAAGGCCGGATCACATCGCCCAACAGGGGCAAAATGTCTGCCAGTTTAAGGTGTCATACCGGCCGCCTTCAGCTCCCGGGCCACCCGGTCTGCCCATGCCCGCTGCACAGCGGCATGGGCGCCATGCCCGGTTTCCTCGTCAAAGGCCTCCTGCAGGCGGTTCATTTCCCGGAAAGACTCCAGGTACTCGTATTGTATCCTGCTGTCATAATCGTCGCGGGTAAGGGGCAGGGCCTGTATCTTTTGCCGGAACCGCTGGGCCACGAGGCAGGTAATATCAAAATGCAGCTGCTCATGGGCCAGGCTGTAGGCGTCCCGATTGCCGGCCCTTACCCAGGAGGCGCTCCGCACAAAGAATACCTGCAGGGTAAGGGTAATACGCAGCGTGTCCTTATACAGCCGGCTGCCCCCTTCGTAGGCAAAGCTGGTGTAAGCCACCGCTGCACTGGGGCCCCGCATGGAGGGGGTGCCCCGGAAATCGGACCAGCGCAGCTTGCGGGTAGGGTAAAAAAGCGTATCGGAAGCAGGATCGTCCGGGGGAGCGGCCATTTTAAACACCACCTGCACAATGGTAGCGTCCCCGGTAGCCGGCCGCGCTTCTGTTCTCATCCCTCCACCGGGCAATAACAGGACCCATATGCTCCATGCTGGCAATAACATCATCCTTTACAGCCCTGCTGGTTTTCAAAATCTGCAGGGCTGTAAAGTTAATATAAAACGATTTGCCGCCCGTACGCCTAAAAATCGTAATTTACAGGTGAACCAAAACAATCGCGCTATGTACGGTGGCGGATATATATTTGATGAGCCCAACAAAAAGCAGTTGCGCGAAGAACAGCTGCACGACGACCCGGAAAAGCTGGCCGCTTTTGAAGATCGTATTGCCAAAGGAGAAAAAATAGAACCCGGCGACTGGATGCCCGTGGAATACCGTCGGCAGCTGATCCGCCTCATAGAGCAGCATGCCCATTCCGAGGTAATAGGCGCATTGCCGGAAGGCACCTGGATCACCCGCGCGCCCGGCTTTAAGCGCAAGCTGGCCCTGATAGCCAAAGTGCAGGACGAGGTAGGGCACGGGCAGCTGCTGTACAATGCCGCAGAAACGCTGGGCAAGACCCGCGAGGCCATGATCAATGACCTGCTTAGCGGCAAGTCCAAATACTCCAATGTATTCAATTACCCGGCCATTACCTGGGCCGATGTAACGGTGATCGGCTTCCTGATAGACGCCGCCGCCATTGTAAACCAGGTAGCTAACTCCAAAGGCTCCTACGGGCCTTACTGCCGTGCGCTGGAACGCATTTGCTACGAAGAGAGCTTTCACCTGAAGCAGGGCCACGATGCATTGATAGAGCTGGCTACCGGCACCCCCGCGCAAAAGGCCATGCTGCAGGACGCCCTGAACCGCTGGTGGCAACCTATTATGCACTTCTTTGGCCCGCCGGACAAGGTATCCCGCCATTCGGAAAAGCTGATGCAATGGAAAGTGAAAATGGCCAGCAATGACGATATGCGCAACCAGTTCCTGGACACCTATGTGCCCAAGATATGGGAGCTGGGCCTCACCCTGCCGGACCCGCTGCTGCACAAAAACCCGGGTACCGGCCGCTGGGAGTATACGGACCCCGACTGGGACCTGTTCTTTAAAGTGATCAACGGCGGCGGCCCCTGTAACCAGGAAAGGCTGCAGGTGCGCAAGTGGGCGGAAACAGAAGGGCGCTGGGTACGGAAAGCGCTGATGAATACCACGGAAAGAAAGGCCATGCCGGCAGCGTGAAAAAAGCAGTTAGTGATTAGCTGTTAGCATTTAGCTAATGGCCGGCGCTAACAGCTAAATGCTAATAGCTAAAAGCTAAATAAATGACCAACCCATCATACGATCCCCGCGTAAACCGCCTGAAGCTGGGCCATGCGGACGATCCGGTAAAAATAGAAGAAGGCGAGAACTGGAATATCTACGAAGTATTTCACCAGGAAAAGCGCGGCGCGCACCATGAGCACGTAGGTTGCGTACATGCGCCGGACCCGCAGCTGGCCCTGATATTTGCCAAGGAACAGTTTGGCCGCCGCAAAAAATGCGTGAACCTGTGGGTAGTGCGCAGCGCAGACATCCTCGCCTTTGACCTGGAGGATGAAGACATGTTTGCAGGCAACCTGGAAAAAACCTACCGGGATGCCAGCGGGTTTAAAGTAATGGAAAAGATCAACAAGGTAAAAGGCGCCGCCAGGCAAACCAACGGCAAGGCGTAACACCATAAAACAGACCGAACGCAATGAACCAGCAAGCGATCAGCGACCTTATCACCAAAATGGCGGACGACGAATTGATCCTGGGCCACCGCAACTCCGAATGGACAGGGCTGGGCCCCATCATGGAAGAGGACATCGCTTTTTCTTCCATGGCGCAGGACCAGATAGGCCACGCCCTGGCCTTGTACCGCATACTGCAGGAGCACCTGGGAGGTACAGACCCGGACCGGTTTGCTTTCCTGCGCCCTGCCAGTGAATTCAAGTGTTGCCACCTCGTGGAAATGCCCATTGGCACATATGATTTCAGCCTGATGCGGCACTTCCTGTTTGACCATGCAGAAGCGGTGCGTTATGAAAGCCTGCTGCAGAGCGGGTTTGCGCCTTTGCAGCAACTGGCCCGGAAATTAAAGGGAGAGCTAAAGTACCATACCCTGCATGCAGATGCCTGGATACTGCAGCTGTGCAGGGCCGGCGGCGAAAGCTACAACCGTATGCAGGCTGCCCTGGATACCTGCTTCCCGCTGGCCTGCGGCATTTTTGAGCCGGGCGCTGCGGAGCAGGCGCTAATGGATGCCGGCATATACCCTGGTGAGCAGGCGCTATATGAAAGATGGCTGCATAATATATACCTGGTGCTGGTAAAAGCATCGCTCAACATGCCGGACCCTGCTGCCATTACGCCCGCATACGGCGGCAGGAGCGGGCAGCACACGCCGCACCTGCAACCCCTGCTGGAGGAAATGGGAGCGGTGCTGCGCCTGGACCCCGCTGCCAGCTGGTAACCCATCCGTTGCACCATGACAGCAGAAAATACCATAGCCAATATTTACACCGCGCTGGAGCAGGTGATGGACCCGGAGATACCGGTACTGAGCGTGCTGGACCTGGGCATGATCACCGCCGTGACCATAGAGGAAGATACCGCGCACATAAAGATGATACCCACCTTTGCTGCCTGCCCGGCCGTGAGCTTTATACAGCAGCGCATCCGGGAAGCGGTGGCCGCCGCTACCGGCCTGCCCGTGTGCGTTACCATTGACAAGGAAGCGCACTGGCACAGCAAGCGCCTGTCTGAAGCCGCCAGGGAAAAGCTGCGCAACTTTGGCATTGCCCCGCCTGGCATCCACGAAGGCGAACTGCGCGCGGAAATGCTGCTGAACACGCCCTGCCCGCATTGCGGCAGCCAGCACACTTACCTGCGCTCGCCCTTCGGCGCCACGCTCTGCCGCGCCATTCACTATTGCAAGGACTGCGGGATGGTGTTTGAGCAATTCAAGCCGCTGGGCTAAAAAATCCGGAACCCGCAGGTCCAGAATTTAGAGCCCGGAATGGCTGCAGCTGTATAGCTGCCGATCACCCTTTCCATGTGCTCAGGTCCGCATACACGCGGAGATTTGGGATTTGGGTTTTGGAATTTTACCTTTAGCGTTAAAAAGCTGCGCATGAAGATTGGCTTGTATTTCGGGTCCTTTAATCCTATACATACCGGACATCTTATAATTGCTAACTATGTAGCCTACAATACGGACCTTGATAAAGTATGGCTGGTAGTATCCCCGCAAAACCCGCTGAAACCTTCCTCTACCCTGTTAAATGAACACCACCGGTTTCACCTGGCAGAACTGGCTGTAGCAGGAGCCTCCCGGCTCAGGGCCAGCAACATCGAGTTCTCGTTACCGCGCCCGTCCTACACGATAGACACGCTGACATACCTCACGGAAAAATTTCCCACGCAGGAATTTGCCATTATTATGGGCAGCGACAGTTTTCAGAACCTGCCGCGCTGGAAGAACCATGAGCAGCTGATCCGGCATTATCCCATCTATGTGTACAAGCGGCCGGGGCATGAGGTAGTGGACACCTATGGCGCCCGTGTGGAGATACTGGATGCTCCCCTGCTGGACATTTCCTCCACCAGCATACGGCAGTGGATACAGGAAGGAAAATCTATCCGCTACCTGGTGCCGGATAATGTGGCGGCTTATATCATGGAGAACAATTATTACAAATAGCTATTAGCCTTTAGCTTTTAGCAAATGCCGGTAACTAACAGCCAAAAGCTAATAGCCGGCTGCCGGTGGTTAATCCACTGAAATGTGCTTGGCCTGCTTTTCAGTTTCCACCTGGGTTTTGGGAATGGTGATCCTCAGCACGCCATCCTCGTACCGTGCGGCCACCTGGTCGTCTTTCGTATTTTCCGGCAGGCGGAAAGAGCGGGTGAATGACTGGTAATGGTATTCCTTGCGGGTATAGTTTTTCTTTTCTTCCTTATCCTCCTGCCTGCTTTCCGCCCGGATATGCAGCATGTCGTCCTCCACATCCACTGCGAAGTCGGTTTTCTTGAACCCCGGCGCAAATACCTCTACCTGGTATTCCTTTTCCGTTTCCGCCACGTTAACGGAAGGCGCATTGCCCCTGGAGAGTCCCCAGTCGCTGCTAAAGAAACGGTCCACATCAAACAGGCTGGAAAAATCCGGCATGCGGTAGCCGTCCCGGTCTCTTCTCATAAGTGTTTTCATACTTACCTCCTTTTTTTGAGGCAAGGGCCGCAAAAAACCTGCCAGCAGACTAGGGCCTGGGCTCGGTCTTTACCACCTTTACCTCGCGTTTTTTTACCAGGTATTCATTGGAGTATATCTTGAGCAGGAGAATGAACATGGAGATGAGCAACGGGCCAAAGATGAGCCCAATAAAGCCGAACAGGCTTACACCTACAATAACGCCGAATACGGTAATAAGCGGGTGCACATTGCCGATCTTCCTGGCTGCCATAAACCGGAAAATGTTGTCGGAAGCGCCCACCACGGCAAAGCCGTAGATCAGCACCCCAATGCCCTGCCAGGTATGCCCGTCCGCCATCAGGTAAATGCCCAGCGGCACGTATACTGCGGCCGCCCCTACAATGGGTAGCATGGAAGTAAAACAGGTGACCACGAACCAGAACATGGGCTGCGGCACCCTGAAGATGAAATAACCGATAAGCGCTACCAGCCCCTGTATAAAGGCGATCAGGGGAATGCCCACCGCATTGGCGATCACCATTCTTTTCAGCTCGCTGCCCAGCTGTATCACATTCTCGTCTTTCAGGGGAATATAGGAGTACAGGCCGGCTTCCATTTCGCGGGCGTACACCAGCATATAGTACAGCACAAAGTACATGATGGCAATGGCTGTCATCGTATTGAACGTAGCGCCTACAAAGGTGGGAAGGAAATTGGTGATGGCGTCCTGCAACTGCTGCAGCCGCGCCTCTGTAAGCACGTTGAAGCCGGTAGCCTCCTGCAGCCGGTTGTTTACCGTTTCAATACCCTGTATCAGCTGCGAGGAGTGCTTAACGGCATACCGGGCTTTGGCGGTCAGCAAATTTATGAGCAGGCCAAAGGGCAGCAGGATAATGATAAAGGAAAGGACCATGAGCACGGCAGCGGCGGCGCTTTTTTTCCACTTGCGCTCCTCTACCAGGTGCAGCATCCACCTGCGGCAAAGGATATAAAGGGTAACAGCGCCAAGAAAACCGGGGAAAAGGGCATACAACTCGGAGAAAAGCAGCACACCCCATGCAATGATGATCAGTAGGAAAAAGATCTGCTTGATACGGTCGTTGTCTATGTAGCTCATGGGTTAAAGAAGTGAATAGTGAATGGTGAAGAGTGAAGGGTCACTTTTCACTTTTTCAAACCTACCTAATTTTCCATGAATGACAAAAAGCGCTATTTTTGAAGCGCCATTCAGCCAATTCAGCAGGCAATGGAAATGTGGAATAATGTTTGTACCCCTAATTTGCCCAGGTTAAGGTATTTAAATGTTTCATCTAAAATACATGCACTATGAGTAACAGTTCAAAAGCAGTTGTTTCATTTATTGTTGGCGCCGCTGTAGGGGTAGCCGTAGGATACTTCCTGAACTCCGACAAAAAAGACGAGCTGGTAGACCGGCTGAAATACCAGACAGACAAGCTGAAGGACCGCTTCAAAAAGAGGAAAGAGCATTTTGAGGATGCCATTGAGAACGAACTGGCATAAACCCCTTTTGCCTTAAACCTATTTGCATGGAAGAAAATTTCAGCAATTATTTTGGCCAAACCGGCAAAGTAGCCAGGGAATACCTGGAAACCCGCTTGGACCTCGTGAAGCTACAGGCAGCAGGAAAGCTATCAAGGGCGTTAGGCCTTTTCTTTTCCATAACAATGGCTTTCCTGCTGTTCTTTTTCGTGGTGGTGTTCCTCGGCATGGTAGTAGGCTTCTGGATAGGAGAAATGACCGGTAGCTTTACCATTGGCTTTTCCTGTGCCGCCGGGCTTTTTGTACTGCTGCTGATCGTGCTGCTGGTGTTCCGCAAAAGCCTGATCCAGCGGCCGCTGTCCAACCTGCTGATCGCCGAAATGGTGGAAGAGATGGAGGAGGGCGAAAAGGAAAAGGAAGAGACCGAGCCGGTGGCATGAATCCAACACGGCAAAAAATTCCATTAAATGATTAAATAGTTACACATGCAAAAGGTGAAGGTCACCAATGTCCATACACTGGAACTGGAAATTGCCCGCCTGAAGAAACGTAGCCGGGAGCTGGAACTGGAGCTGGCGGAGCGGATGGACTATTTCAAAGGCAACTATGGGAAAATGGCCATTAACACTGTTATCCCTGGTGCAGGCGCCGGCCGGTACAAGGGCTGGCTCGGCATAGCCACGCGCATAGCCGGTATTGCCTGGCAAAGCGGCAATTTCAAATCATTTGCTACCCGGGCCCTGATGACCGTGCTGGAATTTGTAGGCGTAAGGCTGGGCATCAACCTCTTCAACCAGTATCAGCAGCAGCGCAGGAAGAAACGGGCCCGTAAAAAGGCGGAAAGAAGAAAGGCCCGCACGGATGAGCATGAAAGTAATTCCCAGGAGGAATATTAATATAGCCGGCACTGTTAGCCCCACACCTTGGTGCCCTCGCTGCAGTTAGCGCAAATGTCTATATTCTTGCGCCCTTCCATGATCTGGGTACGAAAACGGACATATTGTTCATTAAACCACAGCTCCCTGAAAGACTGTTGTTTCAGGTCGCCCAGCTTGTGCTGCGCATCCTTGTCAAAGCAGCAGGGAGCCACCAGCCCGTCCCAGGTAATGACGGGTGAATGCCACAGGCGCCAGCAATGGTTGCCCAGCTTGTTCTTGATGCTGTAGGTGCCGTCTTCGTTACGGCGGTAACGGCTGTATTTGTCAATGGTAGGTATCAGGCGGTTGCCCTCTTCATAGTCATACACCTGCGCGGTCTTGAAGCGCACCTCATCCACCCCGATCTCTTTCGCCAGTTTCTTGATGTCTTCGATCTGGTGCTCGTTGGGCTTTACTACCAGGAACTGGAAGAACACGAACGGCTTTCTGGACTTCAGCTCCTTTTTCCATTTCACGATATTCCTTGCACCCTGTATCACTTTTTCCAGGTTGCCGCCTACGCGGTATTGCGTATATACGTCCTGGGTAGTACCGTCTATGGATATGATCAGCCTGTCAAGCCCGCTTTCCACGGTTTTACGGGCATTGGCGTCTGTAAGGTAATGTGCATTGGTAGAGGTGGCGGTGTACAGCCCCTTTTCGCCGGCATACTTCACCATATCCAGGAAGCCGGGGTTCAGGTACGGCTCGCCCTGAAAATAGAAGATGAGATACAGGAGGTCCCTGGAGATCTCGTCAATGGTTTTCCGGAAAAAATCCTGCTGCAGCATGCCGGTGGGGCGCGTAAAAGCGCGGAGGCCACTGGGGCATTCCGGGCAGCGCAGGTTGCAGGAAGTAGTAGGCTCAAAGGAAAGCGAGATGGGGTATCCCCACTGTATGGGCCTGCCGGTCCATTTGCTCAGGAAGTAGCTGCCCAGTACCTTGCCTGCATTCCAGGCCCGGCGCGGCGTGAATTTGGAAAAAAGGTTCAGCGTATCATTCAGGTTGAATTCCGGCATGGCTCAGCTACTTTGTGTGTAAAAATAAGACAACTACCAATGTAATAGTAATAAAATATTGCGGTATACTTGTACCTCAGCAGTAAGGGAACACTGCGATCAACCGCTTTCAACCGGCAACTGTAATTATAAAATGAGGATCAGAAAAAAGGGACGTTTATTGCTTGCGCTGGTAGCCGTGGCGGCGCTCAGCTGGCTATGGTGGCGGCAGCGGGAGCAGACGCTCAGCTTTGTACGGTACGAGGAGTTTGGCATAGATATGCCGGTAAACTATTCAGTGCATGGTATTGATGTGTCCAGGTTCCAGGAAAATATTAACTGGGAGGCGGTAAAGCAGATGCAGGTGGCCAATATACGTATATCCTTTGCCTTTATAAAAGCTACCGAGGGCATTACCCGGCAGGATGCAGCCTTCAAACGCAACTGGCGGAAAGCCAAACAGGCTGGACTGGTGCGGGGCGCTTACCACTTCTTTTATGCTACCCGCGATCCCATCAAGCAGGCCATTAACTTCCGCAATATGGTAGAGCTGGAATCCGGCGATCTGCCGCCGGTGCTGGACATCGAGATGCACAACAACCAACCGCCCGCCGTGATCAGGAGCACCGCCAAAATATGGCTGGAGGAAATGGAAAAGGCCTATGGTGTGAAGCCTATTATTTACACCAACCTGCGGTTCTATAATACGTATCTTGGAGACGAGTTCAGGGATTACCCCCTGTGGATCGCCCATTACTACCAGAAGAAAAAACCGCGGATAGACCGGGATTGGGTGTTCTGGCAGCACAGCGACATAGGCCGGGTGAATGGTATAAAAACGATCGTAGACTTTAACGTATTCAGGGGCGACAGCGCGGCATTAATGAAATTGTGCCTGCCCTGAAGCCATTAATCCTACCACATATGGAACCTACTGACACAGAGGAACGGCAAGACCCTTTTAAATCAGACCTGGTACAGTTCTTTGTGAAAATAGTACGTACCCTGTTCCTGGGGTTTTTCTGGATGCTGATCAATGTTTTCCTGGGGCTGTTCCTGGGCTTTGGAGTGCCCAATGAATCTACACCCGGGCGCATGATATTCTTTTATACCTGGCTGGTGCTTACGCTGGCAGCCTACCTGTACGTGGTATGGCGCTGGTGGAGGAAGAAAATGCCGCCGGTGGAGTAATTTATTTACTGCTTCCCAGCACCATTGTCCAGTAGGCATCATACCTGCCAATACCCAACTCCCGGAAACGGGGGGCCATCATGTTCATACAATGCTTGGGGCTGCTCAGCCAGCCCAGTATCAGAGCCTGCTCGTCCATATGGCCGGTAGCAATGTTCTCCCCGTAAGTGAGCCAGTGATAGCCGGCGGCATCCAGGCGCTGCCCGGGACCGGTGCCGCCCGGGGTAATATGATCAAAGTAGTTTTGCTCTTTCATGTCCTTGCTATGCAGCCAGGCCGCTTTTTCCAGGGTGCCGTTCCAGCCCAGGGCCGGTACAGGGGGCATGGGGGTGTTCCCGCAGTTGCAGCCCCGGCTGCGCAGGCCGTTCACCAGCTGCAGCAGGAAGGCCCGGTCCACTTTATTTTCCGGGAAGGTATCTGTAACGGGGGCGGTCGTATCCGGGGTAACGGGCGTTACCGCAGTATCTTTTGTACAGCCCATAAAACAGGCCAGCAGGCACACGGGCGCCATGAATCTGAAAATGCCGGTCATTATTATTACCAGTTAAATAGTAAAGGAATAAATGAACACGGTTTGAAATAGAATCGGGTTAAAATTGCTTGGGTTATTCAGAGGCAGGGTTAAAATCAGGCGCATCAAAGATAAGCAGCAGCGGCGAGAAGAGGGAGGTTTTTTTGTAAAGCAGATGTTAATAAGGCTGCCAACAGGCCGGCTGTTGCCGGTGAGCTGTTGACAGCCAGCAGCTTGTATTATTTGTTCTGCTTATTGAGGTCCCGGTATTTTTTGATCCGGTCGTGCGACAGCTTCAGCTCCCCGTGCTGGCGGGTGATCACGTCCAGGATATCCTGGGGTATCTCCACATCGTTGGTGAGCGCCATGTTGTACACCCGTAGCGCTACGTCCTCCCCGTATTCGCAGGAGGCCAGCACGCTGCTGTCGCTGCTGGTAAAATCGGCCTTCAGGTCCATCCAGGTCCTGTAAAGGTCGCCACCAAGGCTGGTATCTTTTTCCACGTCGCCGCCCAGCTCGTCTATGAGGCGGTTCAGCTCAAAAATATACTCGCGGCTCTGGTCTGACATGGACTGGAAAATATGTTGCAGCCCCGGATCGCCGGCCTGGCTGGAAGCGGTATCATACCCTGCCGCCCGGTCATTGTTCACCCTTACCAGGTCGTTAAGGGTATTGATCAGATCTACGTGCATAATCATAGTACAAGATTTTTAAGGTTTTGCATATTTCCCTACAACAAAGCATGCTGCAAATATGCTACCTGAAAGCTGTTGAGCATCCGGACCACGTCTTCCTGTGATTTACCGGTTTTCTGCTGCAGGCGCAGCAGCAGCTCCTGCTCCCTGCCGGGCCTGTAATTAAGATCTTCATCGGACAGTTGGGAGTATCGTTGCTTGAGCATTTTTTTCAGCTCCCACCAGTTTCGTAACTGCATCTGCATAAGCGCCAGTTTTTTTAAGCGTGAATAAAAAAAGAATGGAAAATAAGTTTTTCAATTTCTGTGCCTGCTGCTTTGTATTGACAATCAAAGCGCAAGCCCCCCTACTGCAATCGAATGGCAGTGGAAAATATGCCAGCCAGCCACCCCTGATTGTGGAACAGGAAAAGCACAGGTTGTGGAATTACCGCGTCAGCATACACACTTTTAAGGGCCATGGGCGCGGGTGCCGCTAATGGAACAGACTTTGCGACACCTTACAATACCCAGGAATCACTTCCTAAAAATTGCAATCATGCCAAACAAGGAGAAAAAAAACGGCAACAAAAAGGGCCCGGGGAATACCCGGGTAGACAACCCTAAAAAGCCGGCCGAGATATTGAAAACAAGCAAAGCCAACAGTACTACGCGTAATCCGCTACGGGCAGACCTGTCGGAAAAACCAGCGAAAGAGAATAAAGCGGTGCGGGAGCGGAAGAAAGATGATGACTGACGACTTACCATATCGATACTGAAACTCTCGCCAACATTATGAAGCCGGCAGGATTAAAATAATCACCCGGCACAGCGCGGAAAGATTATTTTAATCGTCAAAGGCACATCCGGCCATTGAAATCCCAAATGTACGGATGAAACTCAGGGAACAGTGTTTAGTCATAGTTCTTCTTTAATGTTGTGGTGTATAGCAGGCCGTCCCATTCCTGGGATGGTTTTCTTTTTTTAATAAGGGGGTTAGCTGCTGTGGTCTGCTATGATCTTCCAGGTTCCATTCATTTTCCGGATAAGTAGGGTGAAGTGCCCCTGTACATTGCCCAGGGAGCGCTGCAGGTGCCATTTGCCTATCAGGAAGTATAGGTCTGGGGCTAAGGGCTTGAATTCCAGCAGGTTGAACTGCAGTGTTCCCATGGCTGCCCTGTCGGGATAGGATTGCCGGTAGCGGTCCAGGGTGGCTTGCCAGCCATAGGTAACACCGTTCTTGCCAACGAAGAGCAGGGAATCCGAGCGCCAGTAGGTATCCATAAAGGCAGGGATATCTCCCTGATTCCAGGCCGTTGTTTGCCGCTGCATGAGCTGCCGGATGGCCGCCTCCGGCGACTGCTGCGCCTGTGCAGACACAGTGGATAAGCTGGTTATATATACCAAAAGGATAGTATACAGGAGGAAACGCATGTTGAAAATTTAGCAAAAGATAAATAGTTTTTGGCTGCAGGGCAAGTTTGATTATACTACCTTTGCACCACGACACAAAAATCAACTTTATCAACAAGTTAAAATCAACAGCTTATGCCAGGATTTGAACTATTTGGCGCCGAGGAAAGGAAAGAGGTAAATGATGTGCTGGAAACCGGTATCCTCATGCGCTATGGCTTTGACGGCCCCCGTAAAGGTATCTGGAAGGCAAAGGAACTGGAGCAGGCCATCAGCAGTAAATTAAATGTACCCTATACACAGCTTACCTCCAGCGGCACCACCGCGCTGACCACCGCGCTGGCTGCGCTGGGCATAGGCGCCGGCGACGAGGTGATCATGCCTACCTTTACCTTTGTAGCCAGCTTTGAAAGCATATTTTCCGTAGGCGCTACACCCGTGCTGGTAGACGTGGACGACACCCTTACCCTGGACCCCCGGGCCGTGGAGGCTGCCATTACCCCCCGCACCAAAGTGGTGATGCCCGTGCATATGTGCGGCGCCATGGCAGACCTGGATGCGCTGAAAGCCATCTGCGACCAGCACAACCTGATCCTGCTGGAAGATGCCTGCCAGTCATTCGGCGCCAGCTACAAGGGCAGGGCCCTGGGCACCATTGGCCATGCCGGCGCTTTTTCCTTTGACTTTGTAAAGACCATTACCTGCGCCGAAGGCGGCGCCGTGGTGACCCATGATAAGGACCTGTATATCAAATGCGATGGCTATTCCGACCACGGGCATGACCATCTGGGCGCAGACCGCGGCGCGGACCAGCATCCCTTCATGGGCTACAACTTCCGTATTTCCGAGCTGCATGCCGCCGTGGGGCTGGCGCAGATACGCAAGCTGGACCAGTTCCTGGCCATCCAGCGCAATACCAAGAAAATATTCAAGGAGGCCCTGTCTGCCATACCGGAAGTAAGCTTCCGCCGCCTGCCGGACCCCGAGGGCGACAGCGCCACTTTCCTGGGCTTTTTCCTGCCGGAAGAGGGCCAGGCGCGGGCTGCCGCCGCTGCCATGAAGGCTGCCGGTCTGGCTGCCTTTTACTGGTTTGATAATAACTGGCATTATATCCGTAACTGGGAGCATTTCAGGCAAAGCGCCACGCTGAACCATTTTGCCCCCGGCCTGCAACAGGCCATGGAGCTGTACAAGATCCGGCAGTTCCCCGTGTCAGACGCCATTATTAACCGTTGCGTATGCACTCCCATTAGCCTGGGCTGGAGTGAGCAGGAAGTGCAGGAAAGGGCGGAAAAGCTGGTAAAGGCAGTTAAGAGCGTTTTATAGTGAAAAGTGAATAGTGAAAGGTGAATAGTGAAGGGGCCGGAAACGGAACATAACGCAATCTTTCACTATTCACCATTCACTATTCACCATTCACCTTTCACTGTTCACTTGTTTCACATGAAAAAAATAGCATTGATCCCGGCCCGCTACGGCGCCACCCGGTTTCCCGGCAAGCTGATGGCCCGGCTGGGCAACAGGTCGGTGATACTGCGCACCTATGAATCCACGGTGAGCACCGGCATATTCGATGAAGTAATGGTGGTAACGGACAGCGACGTCATCTACCAGGAAATTACCCAGAACGGCGGCAAGGCCGTAATGAGCAAAAAGGAACATGAATGCGGAACGGACCGTATAGCCGAAGCCGTAGCCGCTATGGACGACGTGGATATTGTAGTGAATGTGCAGGGCGATGAGCCCTTCACCCAGAAAGCCCCGCTGGAGAAGCTCCTGCAGGTGTTTGAAGGGGAGGCCGGCAAGCAGGTAAAAGTAGCTTCCCTGATGCAGGTGCTGAAGGACTGGAAGCTGATAGAGGACCCGAACTACGTAAAGGTAGCGGTAGACCGGCAGTTCAATGCCCTGTTCTTTTCCCGCGCGGTAATTCCCTACCCGCGCAACAAGGAGGCGGAAAGCGTGTATTATGAGCATATAGGCATCTATGCTTTCCGCAGGGAAACCCTGCTGCAGTTTACGCAGCTGCCGGTAAGCCCGCTGGAAGCAGCGGAAAAAATAGAATGCCTGCGTTACCTGGAGAACGGCATTCCCATGAAAATGGTGGTAACGGAATATATGGGTGTGGAAATAGATACGCCGGAAGACCTGGAAAGGGCGGCGAAGCTTTTATAAATCAAGAAAAATGAAGTTCAGGAATTTTAAGTTGGTAGGCTACGTTATATTTGGCCGGGGCGCCTTTAACCAGTTGGATGAAATACTGGCGCCGCAACGCAGGGGAGACGCCCCCATGATCTTTTTCGTGGATCATTTCTTCCAGGACAAGCCCGCTTTTACCGCACGCATACCGCTGCAGGGCAGGGACAAGATCGTGTTCATTGACGTAACGCATGAGCCCAAGACCAGCTATGTAGACCAGCTGCGCGACGAGTTGAAAGCGGAATTCGGGCAGGTGTCCGGCATCATTGGCATTGGCGGCGGCTCCACCATGGATATGGCCAAGGCCGTGTCCCTGATGATGACCAATCCCGGCTCCTCCGCAGACTACCAGGGCTGGGACCTGCTGAAGCAAGCGGGTGTGTATAAGGCGGGTATCCCCACTTTGTCCGGCACCGGGGCAGAGGTAAGCCGTACTACCGTACTTACCGGGCCTACAAAAAAACTGGGCCTGAACTCCGATTTTACCCCGTTTGACCAGATCGTGCTGGACCCGGAGCTGATCAAGGACGCGCCGGTGAACCAGCGCTTCTATACCGCCATGGATTGTTATATACATTGTATAGAATCCCTGGAAGGCACCTACCTGAACGCCTTCAGCCGCTCCTATGGCGAAAAGGCCCTGGAGCTGTGCCGGGAGATATTCCTGAAAAAATCCGGGTGGGACGATGAGTCGGATGAAAAGCTGATGATGGCCTCCTACGCCGGCGGCATGAGCATTGCCTACTCCCAGGTGGGCGTGGCGCACGCCGTAAGCTATGGCCTCAGTTACCTGCTGGGCACCCATCATGGTGTGGGCAACTGTATTGTGTTTGACAAGCTGGAGGAGTTCTACCCCCAGGGCGTGCAGGAGTTCAAACAGATGGTGAGCCTGCATGGCGTTACCATTCCGCAGCACATCACCAAAGGGCTGACAGACGAGCAGTTTGACAAGATGATAGATGTGTCCCTGGGCCTGGCGCCCCTGTGGGAAAACGCGCTGGGCAAGGACTGGCAGCAGCAGATGACCCGCGAGCGCCTGCGTGCGCTGTACGAAAGGCTGTAAGTGAGGTATTACCACCACCTGCGCAGGTGTGCCTTCATATGCACCAGCCGCCACATTATCTTCAGGCGCCGGTTGTCATAGATCAGCATCAGGTACGCGGTGGCCAGCAGGGCGGCTATGCCCATTACGGCAAAGGTAGCCGGGAAATAGGCCGCCCTGTTGTGATAGATAAAAGCGGAAAGATACGCCCCCAGGCCAATACCGGCTTCCATGGCAATGTACATGGTGGCCAGGGCCCTGCCCCGGTGTTCCGGCAGCCCCAGGTCTACCGTCCAGGCAGTAATGGCCGGGGAGTTGATACCAACGGATACGCCATAGATAACAGCGGCGGCCATCATTACATAAGGAGTGGTGGCCACAGCCAGCATAAAGAGCGAGAGCGCCATCATGGCAGCGGATATTTTCAGCACCGGCACCCGGCCATACCTGTCCGATACCTTGCCGGCCAGCAGGCGTACGCCGATGGAAGCAGCGGTGAAGAAGGTAAAGAAAAGCCCCTTGTTATGAATGCCCAGGTGCTGGCTGAAGTCCGGGATAATGGTCAGCAAGGCCCCGTAGCTTAAAAAGGTCAGGAAAGTAACGATCACGGGACCCAGCACCAGCGGCTCAAATATCTCGTGACGGGATATTTTCAGCAGGGAGGGCTTAAAGCGCTGCCGGTCGGGCAGGGTTTCCTTTAATCCGCCCACCAGGATCACCACCGATAACAAGGCAAATACAGCGGATACCTGGAACATTACGTAAATATTCCAGCGGGCGGCAATGAAGCCGCCTATGGCCGGGCCCAGCGCCAGGCCAATGGTGCTGAAAAGCCCAACCATGCCCATAGCCTCTGCCCGGCGTTTGTAAGGCACCAGGTCCGATACATAGGCGGTGGTGCCGGTGGGCTTGAAGCCGGTGGAAAAACCGTGAAAGAAGCGGAGTAGCAGGAAAGCACCTACAGAGCTTACCAGGGGGTACAGCAGGCTGCAGATCACGCAGATCACCGAGCCGAATATCATGACCGGTACACGGCCTATGGTATCTGTCAATTTGCCGCTAAAAGGACGGGAAAGACCTGCCATTAAGGTAAAAAGCGCCAGGATATAGCCTTTATAATCCTCACCTCCCATACTGCTCAGGTAAGCCGGCAGCTCAGGGATCAACATATTGTAACTGGCGGAGAATACGGCATTACTCAGGCAAAGCAATATGAAATGCGCACTGTATATTCTCCCCGACGACTGTTCCATACCACAAAATTAGGAAGTATGGCACAATAATAGCAAAAGAACCAACGTCATTGCCTACCATTTTAGTAGGATTTCTAACAAACCTTTCGGGAGCAGGGTTTGTTTATGCAACAGACCCCTTTGATCACTAAAAAAAACACATAAAATGAAAGCAAACATTGGAATTTCGGAAGAGCATCTCAAGGCAGTGGCCCTTGAGCTGAACAAGGCGCTGGCAGATCTGGTTGTGCTGTATACCAAAACCCGTAACTATCACTGGAACGTTGAGGGTCCGGACTTTTCCGAGCTGCACAAGTTCTATGAGGAACAGTATGAAGAGCTGGCCGAGTCTATTGACGAAATGGCAGAGCGCATCCGTGCCCTGGGACATTATGCAGAAGGCCGCCTGGCAGATTTCCTGAAACTGACCAGCCTGGTAGAGCAGGAGTATACCAATGACCAGCGTACCCAGCTGACCAACCTGCTGAATGACCATGAAACCATTATCCGCAACCTGCGCCGCCTGGTAGATGAGTTTGCCGACAAGTATAAAGACGCCGGCAGCAGCGACTTTGTGACAGGATTGCTGCGGCAGCATGAGAAAATGGCCTGGATGATCCGCTCCTACCTGAAATGATCAAAAGCAGATATCTGAGGCCGGCACGCAGATCTTTTGTAATATTATAGTATTAAACCTTTGGAACGGCTTATGGATAGTACTACAAAAGACCTGCGGCTTGCCGTGCTTATTGATGCGGATAACATACCCCACACCAATATAAAGGCCATGCTGGAAGAGGTGGCCAAGTACGGCGTACCTACCTTTAAAAGGATCTACGGCGACTGGACAAAACCCCACCTGACCGGCTGGAAGAACGTGCTGCTGGAAAATGCCATCAGTCCCGTGCAGCAATACAGCTATACCTCCGGCAAGAACGCCACGGACTCCGCCATGATCATAGATGCCATGGACATCCTTTATACCGGCCGGGTGGACGGTTTTTGCCTGGTAAGCAGCGACAGCGATTTTACCCGGCTGGCTACCCGCCTGCGCGAGGCCGGCATGCGCGTATTTGGCCTGGGCGAAATGAAAACGCCGGGCGCTTTCCGTGCGGCCTGTGATAAGTTCATTTACCTGGAAATACTGGAGCAGAATGACCGTGAGCAGGAGGAAACCACTACCCGGAGAAAGACCGCCAAAGGCAAAACAAAAGCCATCAGCAAGGCCAACCGCCAGCTACTGAACCTGCTTTCCTCCAGTATCAATGATATTGCGGATGAGGATGGCTGGGCCTACCTGGGAGAACTGGGCAACCTGCTGCTGAAAAAACAGCCGGACTTTGATGCCCGTAACTACGGGTACAGCAAGCTGCTGCAGCTCATCAAAAGCTTTGAGAACAATTTCGAGATAGATATCCGCGAAAGCGGGAAAAAGATGGGTAAGCTGGTGTATGTAAGGGAGAAAGGGAAATAAGCCGCCTAGCGCTTCACATACTTCACCGTGGCATACAGGAACATCAATGCAAACAAAGCAAGAAAAACAAATACGAAAGTTCCACCTACCTTATCAAAGGTTTTATAAAACCCCGAAACCGCTACTGATAAGAATGTCTGCAACATGATAAAGCTTATTTAATTGAATTGGACGCAAGTTAGCATATTCCCGTTAAAAATCCCAACAGGCCGTTCCCGTCAGTAAGCCGCCAGCCGGCGTATACACTGATCCAGCCGGGCTTTGGCCAGAAAATTTTTTTCCAGTGCTGCGGAAAAAGGCACTGGCGTGTCCAGGCTGGCGCAGCGCAGCAACGGGGCGTCCAGCAGCTGAAAACAGTGCTCCGCTATCCAGGCGCTGATCTCTCCGCCCAGGCCGCCGGTAAGCGTATCTTCATGCAGCACCAGCACCTTGCCGGTGTGCGCCACAGCTTCCCGTATGGCCGCATAGTCCAGCGGCAACAGGGTACGCAGGTCCAGGATGTACAGGGAAAGCTGCGGGTGCAGGCGGGCATGCTCCAGCGCCCAGTGCACGCCGCTGCCATAGGTAATAATACTGATATCCGTACCAGGCTGCACCACGCGGGCCTTCCCGATCTCCACGGTATGCCAGCCCTCCGGCACCGGGCCGCTGATGCTGCGGTACAGGGCCTTGTGCTCAAAGTACATTACCGGGTTGGGGTCTGCAATAGCGGCCAGCAGCAGGCCCTTGGCGTCGGCCGGCGTAGCCGGGTACACCACTTTCAGGCCCGGGGTGTGGGTAAACCAGGCTTCATTGCTCTGGGAATGGAAGGGGCCGGCGCCCACGCCTGCACCGGTGGGCATGCGTATCACCACATCCGCTGCCTGTCCCCAGCGGTAATGGATCTTGGCCAGGTTGTTCACGATCTGGTTAAAACCGCAGCTTACAAAATCTGCAAACTGCATTTCCACCATGCTCTTATAGCCCATCAGGGAAAGCCCCAGGGCCGCTCCTATAATGGCGCTTTCGCACAGCGGGGTATTGCGTACCCGCGCTTTGCCGAACCGCTCCACCAACCCCTCCGTGATCTTGAAAGCGCCGCCGTATTCCGCAATGTCCTGCCCCATCAGCACCAGCTGCGGGTACTGTTCCATAGCGGTTTGCAACCCTTCGGAAATGGCGTTGATGAACCGTTTTTCCGGCGTGGCCGGCGCTGCAGGGGCGGGCGTAATTTCCGGCGGGGAGGGCATGGCATAGATATCTGCCAGCTCTTCGGCAGTATCCGTATGTGTATCCGCGTAGGTAAGCACTTCCTGTATGTCGCCCTCTATCTGCTGCTTCAGCTCCTGGTGCACGGCGCTGATCTGTGCAGCCGGCAGCAGGCCAATGTAATCCAGGAAAGCCTCGTAGTGATGGATGGGGTCTTTCTGCGCCCATTCCTCCAGCAGCGCAGGAGGCACATACCTGGTGCCGCTGGCTTCTTCGTGCCCGCGCATACGGAAGGTAAGGGCCTCTATCAGCACCGGCTTCTGCTGCTGCAGCGCGTAGGCTTTGGCGTTAGTAACGGCATGGTACACGTCCAGCAGGTTATTGCCGTCTACCCGTATGCTGTGCATGCCATAGCCGGCGGCCCTGTCTGTAAGCTGCGCGCAGCGGTACTGTTCCGCCACCGGGGTGCTGAGCCCATAGCCATTGTTCTCTATCAGGAAAATAACCGGCAGGTCCCAAACGGCCGCCACGTTCAGCGCCTCATGAAACTCCCCTTCGCTGGTGCCGCCTTCGCCGGTAAAGGCCAGGGTCACTTTTCGCTGCTGCGCCAGGGTATGGGCCAGGGCAATGCCGTCTGCCACGGACAGCTGTGGCCCCAGGTGCGATATCATGCCGCAGATATGATGCTCGCGGCTGCCAAAGTGAAAGGAGCGCTCCCGGCCTTTGCTGTAGCCTTCCCGGCTGCCCTGCCACTGCAGGAATAACCTGCGCAGGGGCAGGCCACGGGTGGTGAACACGCCCAGATTGCGGTGCAGGGGCAGTATCCACTCATCCGGCTCCAACGCCAGGGTGGCCCCTACTGCTATGGCTTCCTGGCCAATGCCGGAAAACCATTTGCTGATCTTTCCCTGCCGCAGCAATAACAACATTTTTTCCTCTACCAGCCTTGGGTATAGTAAGGCCCGGTGAAAGGCCAGCAGCTGCGCATCACTGATATGGGCACGGTTAAAGTACATATAAGGTGAAGGGTGAAAAGTGATGGGTGAAAGATGAAAAGTGAAAGGCTATTCACCCTTCACTAATCTTCATTGCTGCCGGCAATGCCGTGCATGATACTGGTAATAACGGTCATCACGATGCTGAACAGCAGCGCCCACCAGAAACCGTCTACCCTGAATCCCGATACCAGTTTGGTGGCCAGGAGTATGATCAGCGCATTGATCACCAGCAGGAACAGGCCCAGCGTAAGGATGGTGGCCGGTAGCGTGAGGATGATCAGTATGGGCTTTACCAGCACGTTGAGCACGGCCAGCACCAGTGCCAGCAGCAGCGCCGTTAAAAAGCTGTCTATCTTAACCCCCGGTAACAGGTAAGCCGTGAGCATGGCTGCCAGCGCAGTTACCAACAAGCGGATCAAAAAGTTCATAAGCAAGCATTTATAAAGTAAGTTAAGAAAATAGCATCATTAAAACATGCCTGCAAAGGTAAGGGCATAAAAAGTTTGCTTTCCCCGAAATGGCGCTTATTTTTGTACGCACCTAAATCCATCACCGTATGCGAAAACCATATGTTTTATTGCTGGCCCTGGCCCTTGCAGGAGTGGGCGTTGTTGCTTCCTGCAGCGACGATGATGATCCCCAGCCGGACAACGCAGCCCTGCTACATGGCCGCTGGCAGTATGAGTATGGCCTGGACAGCCTGTTTACCGCGCAGGGTGAATTTATGTCCGTAGATACCGTAGACACCAGAGGACAGGATAATATTTATATTGACTTCCAGGAAAACGGGCAGTTCAGCACCAACCTGGGCAACGATACCACCACCGGCGCTTACCGCCTGGTGAACGCATCTACGCTGGAGCTGACCGTAGACGGGATATCGGACCAGGTGCCGGTGAAAACATTAACCGCCCAGCAGCTGACATTCGTGATCACGGATACCGATACAGACAGCGGCAACTACAGCAGGGAGTATTATCACTTCAGGAAATAAACGTTTTTCGGCTTTACAAATAAAAGAAAGGATGGGGCATCTGCCACATCCTTTTCTTTTAAACCAAAAACGCTTAATGCGAAGCGCGGCTTCCTGCCGGCGTTGTGCGTTCCGTATTAGGCATTTTACAGGAAGTCGTCACATTCCCGGTAGGCTTTTATCAATGCGGTTTCCCCTTCCTTGCCGGGGTGATAGTTGCCATGCTCCATGCCCAGCACGCCCTTGTATCCTTTCCCGTGCAGGTGTTTGAAAATGTTTTTGTAGTTGATCTCGCCGGTGCCGGGCTCCTTGCGGCCGGGGTTATCACCTATCTGGATATACGCAATCTCCTCCCAGCACAGGTCCATCATCGGGATAAGGTGGCCGGTATTGCGCTGCATGTGGTAAATATCATACAGTATTTTGCAGGAGGGGCTGTTCACCGCCCTGCAGATCTCGTAGGTCTGGTCTGCCGTGCGCAGGAACAGCTCCGGCGTGTCGCTGAGCGGCTCCAGCACCATTACCAGCCCGTGGGGCTCCAGTATTTCCGCTCCCCGGCGCAGCGCGTCTATCACGTTGCCGGTTTGCACGCCTATGGGCAGCTTGCGCTCAAAGAAGCCGGGCACCACGGTAGCCCATTTGGCATTGCAGCGCTTGGCGGTTTCCACGGAGGCGCGGCAGGTTTTCAGGAAATTGTCTACAAATTCCTGCTTGCCGGTGGTGAGGGATACCTTCCAGTTATCCCCGCTGTCTATCACGAACACGCCCATCTGCATACCCAGCTTGGCCAGCAGGTTGCCTATCTTTTCCTGCTGTGCGGTATCCCTTTTCAGCATGCCGTTATCTTCAATGGCGCGGAAGCCCTGGTCGTACATGAACCGGATCTGGTCCAGGAAATCGGCGCCTGCGCTGTTCTTGAACATGCCGTCATGCGGGGCATAGTTCATATTGAAGGTCTTTTCCGCCTTGCCGGCAGTAACGCCGGTGGCCGCCTGTGCGCTGCCGAAAGCAAGGGCTGATATACCGGCCAGGGTGCCTTGCTGCAGGAATGTTCTTCTTTCCATAACGTAATTACAAAATTGAAGTGATGCGATACAGGCACTAAATTTAATCGCTTTTCTATGGAAATACTAATCAGGAGGAAAAAATTCAATTGATCCCTGTAATATTTGAGCTCATCAAAATAAAATTGCATTCCATTAACGGATTTAATAAATTCATCCGTCAATACTTATGTTGGATAAAACCGGGCGTAATAAATATTGTTCCCACACAGGTACATGTTTAACGCAATGTGTCATAAGACCACCGGAAGACAATATTAACGAATGAAAAAACTGATAGCACTGGCTTTAGGAGGGCTGCTGGCCCAAACCGGCTCCGCACAGGATGCAGCCTTTACCGCGTATGAAGAAAAACTGCCGGGAACGGACGTTTCATTTAAAATGGTGCCCATTAAAGGCGGCGTCTTCACTTTTGGCAGCCCCGCTGCGGAAAAGGGCAGGGCAGATGATGAAGGCCCGCAAAAGCAGGTCACCATTGCTCCCTTCTGGATGGGCACCTGTGAGGTGACCTTTGATGAATACGACGTATATGCAGATGCAGACAAGGATAAAACCCCTACACCGGATGGCATGACCCGTCCCAGCCCGCCGTACATTGATCTTACGCTGGGCATGGGCAAGAGCGGCGGGTACCCGGCCAACAGCATGAGCCAGTACGGCGCGCTGATGTATTGCCGCTGGCTGTACGCTAAAACCGGGGTGTTCTACCGCCTGCCTACGGAAGCCGAGTGGGAGTATGCCTGCCGGGCCGGCGCCGCTACCGCCTATCCTTTTGGCAACGATACCGCGCAGCTGAAGGAATACGCCTGGTATAAGGCCAACAGCGGGGACAAGTACCATAAGGTAGGCCAGCTGAAGCCAAACGCCTGGGGCCTGTACGATATGCTGGGCAATGTAGCGGAATGGACGCTGGACCAGTACGATGCGCAGTTCCTGGAGCATGCCGGCGCAAAAGACCCCTGGAACAAGCCTACCGCCAAAACGCCGCGCACCATTAAAGGCGGCCATTACCAGGACGATGCCGCCCATGTGCGCTGCGCCGCCCGCTTGAAATCAGACCCGGCCTGGAACCGCCGCGACCCGCAGATACCCAAAAGCAAATGGTGGAATGCGGATGCCCCCTTTATCGGCTTCAGGATCGTACGGCCCCTGAAACAGCCTACCAAGGCAGAAGCCGAACAATTCTTTGCCGAAGTGCTGGATAAGTACGTAGGAGCGAGATAGCAGGCAGAAGGCAGGAAGCTCCCTGCTGCATCAATCATACTTAAAAAAATGTCACATATGGAAAACGAAAACAAACAAACATTCCACGTTCAAAGCCGCAGGGATTTCATGAAGCAGTCTTCCCTGCTGGCTGGCGGCATACTGGCCATGCCGGTATTAAGCCACGCCAACTATTTTTCAGGCGCCCGTGATACCATCAAAATAGCCCTGGTAGGCTGTGGCGGCCGTGGTACCGGCGCTGCCACGCAGGCACTCAGCACCAAAGAGAATGTAGAGCTGGTAGCAATGGCCGATGCCTTTGAGGACCGGCTGAACACCAGCTATAATAATATCAAGGAAGCCCTGGGCGAAAGCGGCAGGGCCGACCGGGTGAAAGTAAAGGAGGAGAACAGGTTCATTGGATTTGATGCCTATAAAAAGGCCATTGCGCTGGCAGATGTAGTGATATTGGCCACCCCGCCGGGCTTCCGCCCCATCCATTTTGAAGAAGCCGTAAAGCAGGGCAAGCACATATTTATGGAAAAGCCGGTAGCCACCGATCCTGCCGGTATTAAAAAAGTGCTGGAAGCGGCAGCAACTGCCAAGGCTAAAAAGCTGAACGTAGTAGTGGGGCTGCAGCGCCATTACCAGCACTCCTACCGTGAGCTGTACAAGCGCCTGCAGGACGGCATGATAGGCGACATCCTGTCCATGCAGGTGTGGTGGAACCAGGGCGCGCTGTGGGTAAGGCCCCGCAAGCCGGAATATACGGAGATGGAATACCAGATGCGCAACTGGTATTACTTTAACTGGCTGTGCGGCGATCATATTGTAGAGCAGCACATACACAATATTGACGTAGGCAACTGGTTCATGGGCGCTACCCCTGTAACCGCCGTAGGTATGGGCGGCCGGGCCGTACGCACCGGCAAGGAGTACGGGGAGATATTTGATCACCACTACGTGGAATACCGCTATGATAACGGGGTGGTGATGAATGCCCAGTGCCGGCACTGGAAAGACAGCGCCAGCCGGGTGGATGAGGAGATCGTGGGTACCAAGGGCCGCATTATCTGCGACAAGGGGCTGATCCAGGATCATAAAGGCAACACCCTGTACCAGTTTGACCGGAAGCAGGAGAACAACCCCTACCAGACGGAGCACGACGAGCTGTTTGCCGCCATTGCCAGGGGAGAATACAAGTTCCAGGATGCGGAACGCGGCGCACAGGCCACCCTGTCTGCCATTATCGGGCGTATGGCTACCTATTCCGGCCAGGTCATTCCCTGGGATAAAGCACTGAACTCCGGTATCAGCCTGCAGCCCCAGAAGTATGCGTTTGACGCACCCCCGCCGGTGCTGCCGGATGCAAACGGTTTTTATGCCTATGCAAAGCCGGGCGAAACAAAGTATTTTAGCTAGAATGTAAAATGATAAATGTAAGAGTATAATGCAGCAAAGCATTATACTCTTACATTCTTCCTGATGATCCACCGATTAAGATATCCTGCACTTGCAGTTCTTTTACTTTTAAGCGTCCTGTCGGCGCAGGCACAGCGCACCAACATCCGCAAATGGGCAAAGGACCTGCTGGAAAGCCCCGCTTTAAGGCGGGCGCATACCGGCATCTGCCTCTATGACCCGGCCAGCGGACAATACTGGTACCAGTACCAGGACGACAAGTATTTTACGCCGGCCTCCAATACCAAGATATTTACCCTGTATGCCGGCCTGCAGCTGCTGGGCGACAGCCTGCCCGCGCTGAAATACCTGGAAACAGACAGCGTGCTGTATGTAAAAGGCATGGGCGATCCATCCTTCCTGCACCCGGATTATACCTACCAGCCGGCCATGGAGCTGCTCTCCCAAACGGATAAGCCCATCATCCTGCTGCCCGCTGTGAACACCAACAGGCGTTTTGGGCCGGGCTGGGGATGGAGCGACTATGCAGACTATTACCAGCCGGAGCTGAATGAGTGGCCCATGTACGGCAACGTGGCGCGCATCAAACACCATGGCGATACCATCAGCATTACGCCCCCGGCCTTTAATGATCCCGGCCACTTTTCCTGGATGGAAAATGACACGCTGCCGGAGCCTGTAACGGAAAGGGATGAACGCCGCAACTATTTCACGCTGCAGTACAACGGGCGTGACCGCTCCCCGCTGCTGGCCGAAGTGCCTTTTATTACCGGCACGCTGCAGGACCTGGCCCGCCGGCTGCAGGACACCCTGCACAAGCCCGTGCTGGCCGCCCCGGCTTCCCTGCCGCAGCTGAACGGCGCCGCTTTCAAAACCCTGTACAGCATCCCGGCAGACTCCCTGTATATCCCGCTGATGCACCGCAGCGACAATTTCTTTGCCGAGCAAACACTGATGATGTGCTCTGCCCGTATGTGGGATACCATCAGCACCGCCCGGGTGATAGACTATATGGAAAAGGAATACCTGCAGTCGCTACCGCATGAGCCGCGCTGGGCCGATGGGTCGGGCCTGTCCAGGTACAACCTCTTCACCCCCCGGGATTTTGTGAGCATACTCACTACCATGTACAGGCAGGTGCCCAGGAAAAGGCTGTATGCCATTTTACCTACAGGGGGCAAAGGCACCCTGCGCTATTATTACCGGGACCAGTTTGTGCATGCCAAGACCGGCACCCTTAGCGGCTGCGTGGCCCTTAGCGGGTACCTGGCCACTAAAAAGGGGAAAACGCTGGTGTTCAGCGTACTGGTAAATAATCACAATGATAAGGCTACTCATGTAAGAAGGGCGGTGGAACGCTTCCTGACCAACATTCACAACCTGTACTGACCGGCTACTGGATGTTATAGCTCCTGAGCCGGGTGGTATCTTGGGCCTGGTCTGCCTGTATCAGGCCCACGTCGGCTGCATAATAGTTGGTCACCAGGGTGCCCAGGGAAACGGGCGTGCCCAGTATTTTCACGGACGCATCCAGCTTTATGGCTATCACGCCTGTATAATCCAGATCATATACCCTTTTGGTGATGTCTTTCTGGGTAATGGAGTAGGTGAGGATCACGGTCTGCTCGTCTGCCCCGTCCCGGACCGTAACGGTATCTGTCCAGCTGCTGCCAACAGGCACATTATCCTTCAGGTAAACGGATATCACACTGTCTGCCGTATAGTCTTCATAAGAAATACCTTTTACCATCTGGTAATAGCTGCCGTTATCGCAGCGGTTGTAGGTGGTGGCGGTATCAGAAGCCAGCTTCTTGTAGGAAATGCCGTTGATAACGCTGTCTCCTGTAACGGTTACGGTAAAGCGGGTAGTGTCCAACGTTTGGGCGTTCACGTTCTCATAGTTGTACACAGAGCCATCCGTATAAGGGGCATAGCCACAATTGCTGGCCGGGGGAAGCGGAGGATCGCCTTCCCGGCTTTTTTCCTTTTTACAGGCCCCTAAGATCAGGCCGCCGGTTATTACTACAAGCGGCCAAAAGTATTTATGTGGCATAGTTTGCACGGATATGGTTTGGCTGTGTAAAAATAGTATTCGTATCTGTACTAAACGAAAACCAGGGGGAAAATATTATAAATGTGCATATGTGCAGATATGCGAATGTGCAGATAGCTGCAGCGGAACTTTCCATCTGCACATCTGCACATTTGCATATCAACCAATTATTTATACGCCCAGGCTCCAGCCGTCGCGGTAGGTCCGTTTCACAAACTGGTTGGCCTCATCGAAGTTGGTGATCTTCATATTGGCGCCATCCCACAGCAGCTTGATGTAGCGGCCCGGGTAGGTGGTTTTGCCATCTACCGTTTTCCGGATATCGAAGCTGCGGATAGCCAGGTTGCTCATCAGCACAGTTTCTGTGAGCGGCCCGGCAATAGAGAAGGGGGAGCTGAGCGCATTGGCCTTGTCACTGCCATAGCCGGCAATGGCAGCGTTCACCCATTGCTGGTAGTGGCCTTCCGGCACGCGGGCTATGGTTTGCGGCACATTCACGGTTTTGGAGCGGGAAGTGGGCAGCAGGTTCGGGAACATGCCGTAGGTGCCGCACATCATCTTGCCTTTGTCTCCGATAAAGATAGCGCCATTACCGCCGTCGCCCATTCTTTCGTTGGGGCCCAGCTCTTCGGGGCGGGCAGGCTGTATGCCGCCGTCCATCCAGTGCATGGTCACCTCTTTGCCGTTCTTGCCTTCAAACTTCAGGATCACATGGGAAGAGGGCGGGCAGCTTTCAGGGAAGTAGCCGCGCTTGAACTCGTCCACATACACGCTGCCTACGCTGCACTCCACGGATTTGGGGTAGCCCAGGCCCAGCACGCGGAAAGGCGGTTCAATGATATGACAACCCATGTCTCCGATAGCGCCGGTACCATAGTCCCACCAGCCGCGCCAGTTAAACGGCACCAGCTTGTCTATGTAATCCTTGTAGGGAGCAGTGCCCAGCCACAGGTCCCAGTCCAGCTCCTTAGGCACTTCTGCCTTGGCGGTGGGCCAGGGAATACCCTGGGGCCATACGGGGCGGTCTGTCCAGCAGTATACGGTATGCACGTCGCCAACCAGGCCGGCATTGTACCACTCCATCAGCTGGCGCACCCCGTCGCCGGAAGCGCCCTGGTTACCCATCTGGGACACTACCTTGTAACGGTTGGCTGCTTCGGTAAGCACACGCGCTTCATAAATATCATGTGTCAGCGGTTTCTGCACATATACGTGCTTGCCCAGCTGCATGGCCGCCATGGCAGCCACAGCATGTGTATGGTCGGGCGTGGATACGGATACCGCATCAATGTGCTTGTGCTCTTTCTCCAGCATTTTCCGGAAGTCCTTGTAGAACTTGGCTTTCGGGAAGCGTTTTACGGAGTTGGCCGCGCGGCGCTCGTCCACATCGCAGAGGAACGCAATGTCTGCCGGGCCTTTAGAGAATTCATGGATATCGCTTTCTCCTTTGCCGCCTACGCCTATGCCGGCTACTACCAGGCGGTCGCTGGGAGCTGTATAGCCTTTACCACCCAGCACATGACGTGGAACGATCATAAAGCCGGCTGCGGTCAGTGCGCCGTTCTTTAGGAATGATCTGCGGGAAACGCCGTTTCCCTGGTTATTCTTTTCCTGGACCATGAGTAAGAAAAATTTAGTCTGTTGAATTTAATAATATCATAGTGAATAGTCAATAGTAAAGGGTGAAAGGTGAATAGTGAATGGTGCAGGAAATGGAACATAACGCCATCATTCACTATTGACTATTCACCTTTCACTTTTCAGTCTTCCCAGGTCATCAGCTTGCCCCGGTCCTCAATTTTCAGGCACTGCTCCAGTGTTTTGGCATCATAGGCCAGGCCGTACTGCTGCAGCACATCGTCCGGCACGCCGTTCCATTCATTGGGCGTATTGCCTACATAGCCCAGGTCCTTGATGCCTATTTTGCTGGTAAAGAAGCCGGTAGCCGTGAGGTTGCGCATCAGGTTAAAGAAAGATACGCCCTGGCTGGTTTCCGGGGTGGCCTTTTCCGGGTAAGCGATCTGGTCTATTACAGCGGTCTGCTGCGCTGTATTGCATTCCACGAAAGTTTTATTGTATTGCTTCAGGCAGTGCACATCCAGCCAGCGCAGGCCGCCACGCAGGGGCAGCTGGTACCGGGGCTGGTCTTTGACGATAAATTCTATAAAGTCCGGCACGCCTGCATCCACTGCGCTGCCGGAGCGGTCGTCGGCCGGTATGATGATGGCGGTGAGCACCGTAATGGTCTTCATTTCCCCGTCTGTAAAGAATTGCTCGGCCATCAGCCGGGCGTCTCTTTCCTTTTCTTCCGGGGTGCGGCCATAGGCCTCTGCCCCGGCGGCGCCTTTCTTTTCCGCCTCCGTGGCCTTCTTGTCGTCGCAGCCGGTGAGCAGGGCGCCTACAGATAAAGACCCGACTGCCAGCGCTTTAAGGGATTCCCTTCTATCCATTGATTTAAGATTAATGGTGAAAAGTGAAAGCGCGACTGATTATTCACCTTTCACTGTTAAATATTCTGTTTCTTCAGCTCATCCACAATATACTCCGAGGCGCGTATGGCCAGGGCCATGATGGTCCAGGTGGGATTTTTATCCGCCTGCGACACAAAGGCGCCGCCATCCACCACAAACAGGTTCTTCACCTCATGCGCCTGGTTGTACTTGTTCAGCACAGAGCGTTTGGGATCGTCGCCCATGCGGGTGGTACCCACTTCGTGAATGATACGGCCCGGGGTTTCCAGCCCGTACATGGTATCTGCGCCGGGCTTGCTGCCCAGGGGCACGCCGCCCAGCTCATGGATCAGCTCCTCGAAAGTGTCCTGCATATGTTTGGCCTGTTTGATCTCGTGATCGCTCCAGGTGTAGTTGAAGCGCAGCACGGGAATGCCGTATTTGTCCACTACCTGCGGATCTATTTCGCAGTAGTTGTCTTCCCGTGCAATGCATTCGCCGCGGCCGGCAAAGCCAATGGTAGCGCCATAGAAGCGGCGGTAGTCATTCTTGAGCGAAGCGCCGTAGCCGCCGGCTGCTTTGGGCTTGCCATCCGGGCCGGGGTATTTCCCGTTCAGGTGCTCAATCCCGAAGCCAAAGCCGTAGGAAGGCATGGGCATGCCGCCGCCCAGCTCTATGTGGTAGCCGCGGGCAAAATCCAGCTTCTTGTTATCGCCCCACCAGGGAATGTATACGTGCATACCGCCTACCCCGTCCTCGTTGTACCGCTTGCGGTCCATGAGCTGGGGCAGGAAAGCGCCGCGGGATGCGCCGGTAGAGTCGTGCAGGTACTTGCCTACCACGCCGCTGCCGTTGGCCAGCCCGTTCGGGAAGCGGGGGGACTTTGAATTGAGCAGCAGGCGGGCAGATTCGCAGGCGCTGGCTGCCAGCACGATCACCTTTGCCTTTACCTGGTACTCCTGCAGGTCCAGCCGGTCCACGTAGGAAACGCCGGTGGCCTTGCCCGTCTTGTCGGTCAGCACCTCGCGGGCCATGGCGTTTGTATACAGGTCCACATGGCCGGTTTTCATGGCCGGTTTTACCAGGCAGGAGGAGGAGGAAAAGTCTGCATATACGGTACAGCCCCGGTTGCACTGGCTGCAGTAAAAGCAGGGAGCCCGGTCCTTGTTTACCGAGCGGGTAAGGATGGACAGGCGCGCCGGGATAACGGGAATGCCTAAACTATCGCCAGCCTTCTTGATCATCAGCTCGTGCAGGCGTGGTTTGGGTGGCGGCAGAAAGTAGCCGTCCGGCTCGTTGAAAATGCCTTCTTTGGTGCCGAACACCCCGATCATTTTGTCTACCCGGTCATAGTAAGGCTTTACATCATCGTAAGAAATGGGCCAGTCATCGCCCAGCCCGTCGTAGCTTTTGTGCTTGAAGTCCCTGGGCCCGAAGCGCAGGGAAATGCGCCCCCAGTGGTTGGTACGTCCGCCCAGCATGCGGGAGCGGAACCAGTCGAACTGCGTACCATTTTTGGTAGTATACGGCTCTCCTTCTATCTCCCAGCCGCCATAGGCTGCATCAAAATCGCCGAAGGGGCGGGTGGTAGTGGCGCCGCGGCGTGGCGACTGCCAGGACCATTTCAGCTGGGTAGCCTGCTCCGGGTCGGCCGGGTCGTATTTAGGGCCGGCTTCCAGCAGCGCTATTTTCAGCCCCGCTTCAGATAATATTTTGGCGGCCATGCCGCCGCCGGCTCCAGATCCTACAATGCAAACATCATAGACCGGTCCCTGTTGCTTGATCTCAAATGCCATATACGTGGATGGTTTTGACTCGTAAAAGGCTTTAAATCTATAAATTAAACGCAGAAAATGAAACGATCCTAACAAAATTTTCACTTTACAGCGTGTTAAATGAGGATTTTGTCAGGAAAAGTAACATCTGGCAAATGAAAAGATAAATATTGACAGATGAAAGGTGTTTTTTATTTTGAGAACCTTTTGAAGTATGAGCAGCCCATTAATGTATATGATCGGCGCCGATATTGGCACCGGCAGCACCAAGGTGATGGCCCTGCTGGCGGATGGCCGGGTGGGCGCCGTATACCAGCAGGGTTATGACACCGCTTACCCCCTGCCGGGGTATAGTGAGCAGGACCCAAAAAGCATTGCACAGGCGGTAAAGGCAGGCATCCGGCAGGTAGTGGCGGAAATGGGGCATATGCCGGCCGGCATTGCCTTTAGCAGCGCCATGCACAGCGTTATGGCCCTGGACGCCAGCCACCGCCCGCTTACCCCGCTGATCATCTGGGCCGATAACCGCAGCCAGGATATTGCAGACGCCCTGCGGGGCACCATGCAGGGGCGCATGCTGTACGAGCAGACAGCCGTACCCATGCATCCCATGCTGCCTTTGTGCAAGATAGCCTGGCTGCGCCGGGAGCAGCGGACCGTATTTGAGCAGGCGGCCCGCTTTGCAGGTATCAAGGAATATATTTTACACCAGCTTACCGGGCAGTATGTGATCGATCATTCCATAGCAGGCGCCACTGGCCTGTTTGATATCCATACCCGGCGCTGGAGCCCCCAGGCGCTGTCCATAGCGGGCATTATTGATGCGCAGCTGCCGGCCCCGGTGCCCACGCACACCATACTGCACCCGCTGCCCGCCATAGCGGCCGAGCTGGGTATAACGACAAACGTACCGCTTATTGCCGGCGCCAGCGACGGCTGCCTGGCCCAGCTGGGCAGCCATGCCCTGGACCCCGGGCATGCCACCCTCACCATTGCTACCAGCGGCGCTTTGCGCATGGCGGCCAGGGAGCCGGTAGCGGATACGCGGCAGCGCTTATTCAATTATATACTGGATACGGAACATTTTGTAGCCGGCGGGCCGGTAAACAACGGGGGCGTGGTGCTGAAATGGTTTGTGCAGGACTTCCTGCAGCGCAACGGCGCTACGGACCTGGATACTGCCCTGGAGGCCGCGCTGGCCATACCGCCCGGCGCAGAAGGCGTAGTATGCCTGCCTTACCTGCTGGGAGAGCGGGCGCCGGTATGGGACCCGCACGCGCGCGGCGCTTTCATAGGCATACAACCGCAGCACACGGCCATGCATTTTATGCGTGCGCTGCTGGAAGGCGTGGCCTTTGGGCTGCTGAGCATTGCGGAAGCCTTGCAGGAAACGGCCGGGCCTATACGAAAAATATCCGTAAGCGGCGGCTTTACTGCTTCTCCGGGTTGGATACAGCTGATGGCGGATATTTTCCGGCAACCCATGCACCTGCACCGGCACAACGATGCCTCTGCTACCGGGGCCGCCATGATGGGCTATGCTGCATTGGGCATTCCCTATACCGGGAAGGGGCAGGCTGCGGAAGAAGTATTTGTACCTACTGAGCGGGGCCGGGAGGTGTATGCAAAGCATTACCGCCTGTATGGGCGGCTGTACGAGCGGTTGAAAGACCTGTAGCCCAGCGGTCCATGTAGTCTTCCAGGATATGCAGCGGCATGTCGCCATAGTGCAGCAATGCATCATGGAATTGCCGCAGGCTGAATTGATCTCCCAGCTGCCGGGCATATTTCTCCCGCAGCGCCTTGATCTTTAGCTCCCCTGTTTTGTAGGACAAAGCCTGCCCGGGCCAGGCCATATAGCGCTCCACTTCCGCCGTGGC